>Ga0209990_10000023_pt1 | contig 158135 bp, 133 predicted proteins | sample NOAtaG_6_FD_187304 | JGI IMG/M metagenome (GOLD analysis project Ga0209990, IMG submission 187304) | Freshwater lake microbial communities from Lake Erie, under a cyanobacterial bloom - NOAA_Erie_Diel5S_2200h metaG (SPAdes) (version 2) | ecosystem: Environmental > Aquatic > Freshwater > Lake ... | reverse complement strand
GAGATGTTTGGTTTGTGTGCGGTTTTTGGCTCGCGCGGAGGCCTTCGGAGGGCGTGACGAGCCGTTCGTCATGCGTGACGAGGAGCTCGTCACGCGTGCAAAGGAGTTCGTCACGCGTGACGAGGAGCTCGTCACGCGTGACGAGGAGCTCGTCATGCGTGACGAGGAGTTCGTCACGCGTGCAAAGGAGCTCGTCACGCGTGACGAGGAGCTCGTCACGCGTGCAAAATGATTTTGCGCGCGCTCCGCGAAGGGCGGATGGGGGTCGGATCGGTGCGGGAACGACGCTGGATCGGTGAAAAGTCGTGCGCGATGGTCGATGTTCGGTGTATGTGCGACAAGGGGCGAGAACTCGGAGGGGAGTTCTCAGATACGGGAGACGGGGGTGTGTGGCGGGGGAGCCCCCTCCGGCTCGCGGACTCGCCACCTCCCCCGGTAGGAACCGGGGGAGGAGCTTGAGGCGGGGGCGGATCTGTTGGACTCTGCCACTGTGCCACTGTGCCACTGTGCCACTGTGCCACTGTGCCACTGTGCCACTGTGCCACTGCGCCACTGTGCCACTGCGCTCTGCCGCCCCGCCGCCCCCTCCGCCGCGAAGACGCGGCACCTCCCCCGGTAGGAACCGGGGGAGGATCTGTCGGACTTGGTCACCTGACCAGTTGCTGACTTGCCCACTTGAGCCGCTTCGGCTCACGCATCCGTGCGGTCGATGATGCGGTAGTTTTCGCGTTCGTTGCGGCCGCGGAGCGGATAGTCCTTGCGGAGCGGGTGAGCGGGGTAGTCCTCCCACGTCAGGATTCGCCGCAGGTCCGGGTGGCCCGTGAAGCGGATGCCGAACATGTCGTAGACCTCGCGCTCCATCCACTCGGCGCCGGACCACAGCCCGCACACGCTGGGCAGGACCAGCGAAGGGTCCGCCGCGATGCCGTCGGTCGGCAGCGAGGGGTTCAGGTAGGTCTTGACGAAGAACCGCCGGTCGCCGGAGAGCGAGAGCAGGTTGTACACCACGCCGAATCGCCCCGGCTGCGCGGCGGGGTAGTTCAGGTAGTCAACGCCGGCGATGTCGCTGAGCATCTCGTACGCGCACGACGCATCGGTCTTCAGGAACGTCAGCACCTCCAGCAGGTCCGCGGGTTCGACGATCAGCGTCGAGCAGCCGCGGTACTCGGTGGCGCGGAACTTTTTGCCCGCGAAGCGCGCCTTGATCACGGCGAAGGTCGGGTGCGAAACGGCCGATGACGGAACGGATGGTGCGCTGCTCATGGCCGAGTCTATCCCGCCCGTCGCGGACCTGGTGCTCGACCGGCTCACGGCCCGTTCGCGATGCGACAGGCAACCGGCCGTCGCCGAACCGAACGCACAGACCGCGCACGCATCGACCCGACTTCACTCCCCGGGGCTCTCCCGCGCAAGACACAGCGCCGCCGGCGTCCCCTCGACCACCGCCGAGTGCCGGCGCTCATCGCGATCCCGCCCGCAGTTCCGCCCCGCGATCACGAGCGGCACGCAGAGCCGCGGCGAAGGCCTCGGGCACACGCTGAGCCGACAGAATCCGGAGCGCCGCCTCCGTCGTTCCGCCCTTGCTCGTCACCGCGGATCGCAAGTCGCCGGGGGCTTCTTGCGAGGTCGCGAGCATCGTCGCACTCCCCAGGATGGTCTGCGCGACAATTCCGCGTGCGGCCACGGGATCGAGCCCAAGTTCCCGTGCGCCGGCCTCCAGCCACTCGGCCACCGCGAAGACATACGCCGGGCCCGAGCCCGCGATGGCCGTGAACGCGTCCATCAAGGACTCCTCGATCACCTCCACGCGCCCTGCGGAGGCGAGCAATGCCCGTGCTCGTTCAAGGTCTGAATCGGGCGTGCCCGGCCCGGAGCAGATCGCGGACATACCGAGCCCGACACGCACGCACAGGTTGGGCATGCTGCGCACGACCCTCGCCGCAGGGCCGAGACGCTCCCGCATCGCCTGCACACTCACGCCGGCCATGATGCTCAGCGTCGTGCAGGCCCCCGCGTCCCAACGCGCCGCCCGCAACTCCGCGGCGACCTCGGCGAACGCCTGCGGCTTGGTCGCCAGCACGAGGAGACCATCGAACGCCGCACCGCCGCGGCTCGCGATCGCCTCACCCACCGTCGCAACAGCGCGAATGCCCTGGGCCTCGGTCTTGGCCCTGCTCTGCGGGTCGCGCTCCGCGACGAGCACGCGGCCCTGCCCGAAGGCCGTCATCGCCGCACGCGCAAGGTCCCGCCCCATGTTGCCACCGCCGATGAACATCACGTCAAAGCTCATGGTCGATCGTTGCCGCCGTCCGGACCCCGTGCGCGTGCCCCGTAACCGGGAGCCCGCCTGCGGCGGGCGACATGCCAACGCGGGCGGGGAGGCGGGCAAGAAGCAGCCGATGGCCGTAGAATGATGGTTCACGGCGTCGGTGACGCTGGATCGTCGATCGCCGGGCTTCACCAGGATCAGGACCACCCATGTCGAGCTTCTATCAACTCGAATTCGAGAAGCCGCTTCTGGAACTCGATCGCCAGATCGAGGAAGCCGAGGCGGACCTCAAGCGTGCGGGCGGCGTCTCGCCCGAGTCATCGAGCCCCGATGCGCTGGCGATTGGATCTCGCGTCGATGCGCTCCGCGCTCGAAGGGCTCAGACCCTCATCGACGTGTACAGCAACCTGACGGCGTGGGAGGTCGTGCAGGTCGCCCGCCACCCCAAACGGCCGCAGACCCGCGACTACATTGACCTGCTGTGCCGCGACTTCTGCGAACTGCACGGCGACCGCCGCTTCGGCGATGACCCCGCGATGGTGACGGGCTTTGCGCGGATCGGCCCTCACCGTGTGCTGATCGTCGGCCATCAGAAGGGCCGTACGACACAGGAGAAGATCGCCTGCCACTTCGGCTGTGCTCACCCGGAGGGGTATCGCAAGGCGATGCTGAAGATGAAACTCGCGGAGAAGTTCCGCCTGCCGATCATCACGTTCGTCGATACGCCCGGTGCGTATCCGGGCATCGGCGCCGAGGAGCGCGGTCAGGCCGAGGCCATCGCGTACAACCTTCGCGAGATGAGTGATCTGCGTACGCCGATCCTGTCGGTGGTCATCGGCGAGGGCGGCTCGGGCGGCGCGCTCGGCATCGCGGTGGCGGACCGCGTCGCGATGATGCAGTACGCCTGGTACAGCGTGATCTCGCCCGAAGGATGCGCGGCGATCCTCTGGAAGCAGGCCAACAAGACCACGAATACCGCCGCCGCGGAGTCTCTGAAGCTCACCGCGGCGGACAACTTGCGGCTTGGCATCATCGATCGCGTGATCACCGAACCGGTCGGTGCCGCACACCGCGATCCCGCAGCGGCGGCCAAGGCGATCGAGCAGTGGATCCTGGTGAGCCTTCCGGAACTCGAGCGACTGAACGCCGATGAACTCATCGCGCGTCGATACGACCGGTTCCGTGCGATGGGCGCGGTGACGGAAACCGCCAGCGCTTAAACGTCCCGAGCCGGATCTCGTCGCCATCATGGCCCGAGAACCCGCCGGTGCGCCCCCGCCGGGCCTATCCTTGGCGTTCGTTCGGTTCGTGAGAAACGCCTATCCGCGAGGGTTCCAAAGTGGCGAAAGCTACGAGCAAGGGTGGCAACAAGTCCAGCAAGCCGGCCGTGAAGCGCAAGCCCACTGTCGCTAAGCCCGCGCCCAAGCCGAAGATCGGCAAGGCGATGCCCAAGCCCAAGTCTTCTGCGAAAGTCGCAGCGCGTCCAGCCACAAAGCCCACGACGCGTCCGCCGGCGAGCAAGCCCGGAGCCAAGGTGCCCGCCAAGCCCTCGACCACCGCGGCTCCCGCCGCAAAGGCCGTCGCCAAGTCCACGCCAACCAAGGCACCAGCCGCCAAAGCCCCGGCCCCGGTCGCAGCAGCCGCGCCGGCCGCTCCGGCCCCGGCCATCGGCGGTGATCGTCCCAAGCCCAAGGGCATCACGATCGTTCAGCCCAAGCCGCAGAAGAAGCCCAAGCCGAAGAAGATCGTCGAGATGCCGTCGCTTGGCGCTCCGCTTCTCGGTCCGGGGGGTGCGCGCAAGTGGAAGCCGCTGATCCCATCGGGCCCGAATGCCAAGCAGCAGGACATTTTCGCCGGCCGCGGCGAGAACGCCCCCAAGCCCAAGAGCCCGTTCAACAAGCGTGAACTCGATCGTTTCCGGGACATTCTGCTGCGCAAGCGCGCCGAACTTGTCGGCGATGTGTCGAACATGGAGGCCGAGGCGCTCAACGCGTCCAGCGGCTCGCTCAGCCACTTGCCGCAGCACATGGCCGAGCAGGGGTCGGAGACCTTCGAACAGGCGCTGAACCTGAACATCGCCCAGGTTGATCGGAACCTGATCAAGGAGATCGACGCGGCGCTGAAGCGGATCGAAGAAGGCAGTTACGGCATGTGCGAACTGACGGGCAAGCCCATCAGCAAGGATCGCCTCGAGGAACTGCCGTGGACGCGCCACAGCATCGAGGCGGCGCGCGAGCTGGAGCGTCGGACGTTCCGTCCGCCGAACGCCCAGTGAGCCTGGTCCGTGCTGAGGCCCCCACTCCCGGAGGCGCGTTCACTCCGGCCTGGCGCAGCCCCCGTGCCTGGGCCGTGCTGCTTGTTCTGACGGTTGCCGCGATCGCGATCGACCTCGGCTCCAAGAGCGTGGCCTTTGCCCGGATCGCCGATGCCCCCGTGGTTGTCAATCGCCAGGATGTTCTGGCGCTCAAGGCGCAGGATCCGTCGCTGATCAATCAGCTCATTCCGCGGCACGAGCCCGTGGTCGCCGTGTCCGGATTGCTGAACTTCACGCTCGTGCTCAATCCCGGCGCGGTCTTCGGCACGGGCGCGGGCGGCCGATGGTTCTTCGTGGGTTTCACGATCGTCGCGCTCCCGCTGGCCCTGAGCCTGTTTGCCTTCATGACGCGCCCCCGCGACCACCTGATTCACGGCGCAGTCGCGATACTCATCGGCGGAGGCGTCGGCAATCTGTACGACCGCCTCGTCTACGCCTGCGTTCGCGACTTTCTTCATCCGCTGCCGAATCTCCGCTGGCCGTTCGGCGACCGTGGGCCGGTTTGGCCCTACGTCTCGAACGTTGCCGATGCATTCCTACTCGTGGGCATCGCCGTGCTGGCGATCTACATCCTGCGAGCTCCGTCGTCGGGCGTGCCAGAGCCCGTGGTGAACTCGTCAACACCCACCACGCCGACCGGGTCCGCCGCATCATGATTCCGCACCCGGTCATCGAACGCAGCGGGATCACCATCCGCGGCTTCACGCTCGGGCCGTGGCAAACCAACTGCTACGTCGTGTCCGCCGAGGCAAGCGCGGGCCAACCGGCCGCGTGCTGGCTGATCGATGCGTCCTTCACGCCGGGGCGAATGATCGCCCAGATCCGCGATTCGGGCCTTCGACCGTCGCTCCTGCTGCTCACGCACGCGCACCTGGATCACATAGCCGGGGTCGCCGAGTGCTGCAACGCGTTCGCGCCGCTGCCCGTTGCGATTCACGCCGAGGAGGCCCGCTGGCTTGGCGATCCGGAACTGAACTTGAGCATGCTCACCGGCCTGCCCACGACCGCCCCCGGCCCGGACCGCGAACTGTCCGATGATGAAACGCTCGTTCTCGGCAAGCACGATTGCCGCGTGCTGCACGTGCCGGGGCACTCGCCGGGCAGCGTCGCGTTCTACTTTCCCGGGGCGAACACCGTGATCGCGGGCGATGCGCTCTTCCGCGAGTCGGTCGGACGAACGGACTTCCCGAACTCCAGCCCGCAAGTGCTCGCTCGCTCGATCCGCACGCGCCTTTACACGCTGCCGAGCGCAACGATGGTTCTGCCGGGGCACGGGCCGGCCACGACGATCGCACACGAGTTGAAGCACAACCCGTTCGTCAGGGGATAGTCAGTTCGAATGGTGAGGCTGGTTCTCTGGCGAATAATCGACGGGCCCCGTCCGCGAGCGCTCATCGGGCCGACATCCGGTTTAAGCCGCGCCCTTGTCTTTCGCGGGCTGAGACCCGGAGGGTTGGGTCGACCCGGCCCGAGGAACGCGGATATTGGTTCCGCAGTTTCGGCACCGAACCGTCTTTCCTCGGGCCGCCGAAGGAACGGCCAGGATTCGCCGGCACGTCAGATTGGGGCACATGATTTTGACGTTCTCAGCGCTCATGCTCGTCTCTTTTCATCGGGAGTACCTCGGCGAGACTTGATGAACTTGGCTCATCCGCAGCGCAATCGACCTATTCTCGGACGAGCTTCCGCCCGTCCGGGGGGCCGTTTCCCCCATCCCGCCGACGCCCCCTCCCCAATCACCATCGAACACACCGAACGGCCCACGACCCATGTCCACGCCCGCAACATCCCCATCGGCCACCCCAACGCCCAAGCCGCACGAGCCGGCCACGCCGGTAATGGCCGCCACCAGCACCGCCATCGTCGGCCTCCAGTGGGGCGACGAGGGCAAGGGCAAGATCGTGAATCTGCTCACCGATCGCCACGATGCCATCGTCCGATATAACGGCGGCGCCAACGCTGGACACTCCGTCGTCGTCAAGGGCGAGCGATTTGCGCTGCACCTGATACCGTCGGGCATTATGCACGCCGACAAACCCGCGATCGTCGGGCCGGGCGTGGTCATCGACCCTGAATGGCTGCTCAAGGAAGTCGCCGGGCTTCGCAATCGAGGCGTGAGCTGCGAGAACCTGGTCATCTCCGACCACGCCCACGTCGTCATGCCGTGGCACAAGCTCGAGGACGAACTTCGTGAGGCGTTCCTCTCGGCCAACAGCGTGGAGCCGATCGGCACGACGCGCAGAGGGATCGGCCCGTGCTACGCCGACAAGGCCCAGCGATCGACCGCCATCCGAGTCGCCGACCTGTTGCGTCCCAAGGTGCTCAGCCAGAAACTCGCGACGATCGTGCCGTTCAAGAACGCGGTGCTGGCCGCGATCGCCCGACCGGGCTCGACCTTTGTGCCCTATGACCATCGCACGCAGCTGGAACAGTTCGCCGCGCTGGGCGAACAGCTCCGCCCGTTCGTCACCGGTGCATCGAAACTGCTGCTGGACATGGCCCATAGCGGCAAGTCGATCCTCTTTGAGGGCGCCAACGCCACGCTGTTGGATGTCGACCACGGAACCTATCCGTTCGTCACCTCATCCACGTGTTCGGCGCTCGGCGCGCCCGCCGGGGCGGGCGTTCCGTTCACCTGCGTCCGCTCGATTCTCGGGGTGATGAAGGCCTATTCGACCCGCGTCGGCGGCGGCGTGATGCCGACGGAACTCATCAACTCTGACGCCGACCGCGCCATCGCCGATGGCATCCGCCAGCGCGGCCGCGAGTTCGGGACCACCACCGGCCGCCCGCGACGCGTCGGCTGGCTCGACCTTGTCGCGGTCCGATATTCCGCCCGCCTCAACGGCGTGCACGGCCTGTGCCTCATGCTCCTGGACGTTCTGGCCGGCGTCGACACGCTGATGGTCGCCGACCGCTACGAGGTCGACGGGAGCCCCACAAACACCTTCGTACCCGATGCACACTGGCTCGCCGGCGCACGACCGATCTACCGCTCGTTCCCCGGCTTCAGCGCGGACATCACCGCCGCACGCACACTGGGCGAACTGCCGACCCAGGCGCGGACGTACATGGAGTTCATCGAACAAACCATCGGTGTGCCGATCCGCTTTGTCAGCGTCGGTCCGGACCGAGCCCAAACGATCGAGTGCTGACGTCGCGGCGTCCTGACGCTCGCGCCCATCGCAAGACCCCGGGAATTCATGACCGCCCCAGCGACTCACACCACCGACACTCCCCCCGTCTCGCCGTTCGCCGATGATCCGGCGGCGCACGCGCACGTAGCACGCGTGCTCGCCCGCAACCCCAAGGCCTGTCCGCTCGAGGCCTTGCCGGACGTGCACCCCGCTCGTATCCCGCGTCACATCGCCTTCATTCTCGACGGCAACGGTCGCTGGGCCCGCCAGCAAGGCATGCCGCGGATCCTCGGCCATCGCCACGGAGCACTGGCGGTGCGCGAGATCATCAAGGAGTGCGGCAGGCTCGGCGTCGAGTACATCACGCTTTACTCCTTCAGCCTCGAAAACTGGAAGCGCCCGGCGGACGAGGTCGCGGCCCTGATGAGTCTTTATCAGCAGTACCTGGCCAGCGAGCGGACGCTGCTGATGGAGAACAACGTTCGCTTCCGCCAGATCGGTCGGCGCGGCCCCGGCTCGGGCATGCCCGATGTGGTCATGGAGCAGGTCGAGGCGCTCGAACGCGAAACCGCGGGCAACACCGCCGCGACGCTCAACCTCGCGATCAACTACTCCGGCCGCGCTGAGATCACCGATGCCGCACGCGAACTTGCGCGGCGCTGCCTCGAAGGCACGCTCCGGCCCGAGGACATCAGCGAGGAGCACTTTGCCAAGCACCTGACCACCGCGGGCGTACCGGACCCGGATCTGCTCATCCGCACGGCTGGCGAAATGCGCGTCAGCAACTACCTGCTCTGGCAGATTTCCTACAGCGAGTTCTACGTCACTCAGACCCTGTGGCCCGACTTCTCCGTCGCCGAGTTGCACAAGGCCATCCGCGAGTACGCCCGACGCGAGCGGCGTTTCGGCGGCGTCACGGCGTCGCCGATTCAGCCCTGAGTCTTGCCGCTGAGTGTCGCACCCTCCGCGGAGCCTCGCGGCAGGCTCGACAACGCGGCCCGCACTTCCGCCGGCAGCAGCACGTCCTCGGCCTGCACCAGCAGCCTCGTGCCCGGCTTGACGCACGCCCACTTGACCATCGCCAGCGCGATCGGCTGCCGCGAGAGCATCGGTGCGAGCGTCGCGCTGGTCACCGCGCCCACCGGCTCGCCAACTTCCGCCCCGGGCTCCGGCTCGGCGAACACCAGCGATCCGGTTTCCGGGCACCGTGCGAATGTCGACTCGGCATCTGTGGTCGCATCGCCAACGCTCGTGGTGCCGGGGCGATACGCCGGGTCGGTCAGTTTCAGGCCGACGAGTTGCTGCTTGGGGTGGCCCAGCGCGTGCATCCGCGCGACGACCTCCTGGCCGAGGTAACACCCCTTCTTGAAGCTCACGCGCGAGTCGAGCACGCCCGTCTCCGCCGGCAGAGAATCCGGGCCGAAGTCGATGTTGTACATCGCGGTGCCAGCCTCGATCCGCGCCACGTTGAATGCGGCCCAGCCGATGGGCCGGAGCATCGGCCGCGGGTTGGGCCCCGCATGACCGGGCACACTTTCGTGCGCCGATCGCAGCAAGGCCAGGTAGATGTCCCGCGCATCTCCCAAGCGAACGCTCAGCTCCAGCCCGTTCACCCCACACTGGTCGCACCGCTCGACGATCGCCTGTCGCGACCGCCCATCCTCGCACGCGATCAGCACCGCGGCACACAATCCGTCGTCCATCGCCCCGATCGCCGAGCCGTCCTCCCGCCGAGCATGCCGCGAGAGAACGTCCAGCGCCAACGGTCCGTGCAGCGCGAGCCGATGCCACTGCTCGCTCACATCGAGAATCCGCACATCTTCCGTGATCACGTACGCACTGAGCGTCTGAACCGCGCGCCCCGCGGCGTGCACATCCACATCCGCCAGGTACCGCTCACCGACATTCATCAGCCGAAGATCCGCATCCACACGTCCCTTGCGGTTCAGCCAGAACGATGGCCGGCTCTGACCGGGCGCAAAGCCCTTGATTTCCTGCGTAAGCATGCGGTTGAGGAAGGACTCGCGGTCCGCCCCCTCCACCTCGATCAAGCCGCGCGTGGGCAGGTCCAGAAGACCGCAAGCCTTCCGGATGCTCGCGTACTCGAGTTCAAACTGACCGTAGGTCATCACGACCTTCACGCCGCTCTCTGGCGGCCCGTAAAGGTCCGCGAGCGCCTCGGCGTTGTCGTGAAATTCGGCAAGCGGGCTTGTGTGCGCCATACGCGAGGATCGTACTCGCCGACACAGGCACGACCCACAATTGCGACTCATTCTCGCGATTGTCGCCGGGCGATTCCTCTCGACAATCCGCACACACCGCGGGGTGCAAACCCCCCGATCCCCGGCCCCGCACCTAGACTCCGATGTCCGATGCGTGCATCGGCCATCTCTCTTCGAATCGGAGCAACCATGCCCGCCAATAACGTGAACGTTGATCTGCTCAAGCGCCTGTGCGAGACGCCGGGTATTCCGGGCCGCGAGGAACGCGTGCGCAAACTCATCTCCTCCGAAATCGCCGGGCTGTTCGATGAGATCACGACCGATCCGCTCGGCAACCTCATTTGCCGACGCCTGCCGCGCGTGGGCAAGCGGAAGGCCGGCAAAGAGTCCAAGGGTGCCAAGGGCACACGCCCCAAGCGCGTGAGCATGCTCTGCCACATGGACCAGATCGGGTTTTACGTGCGGCATATCGACGACAAGGGCTTCATCCGCGTCGCGCCCGCGGGCGGCTTCGATACGCGGAACCTCTTCTCGCGACGCGTGCTCGTCGTCACCGACACGGGCGACCTTCCGGGCGTGATGAACCCCGGCGGCCGCCCCGTTCACATCGCCTCAGATGAGGACCGCAAGAAGATCCCCGATCCCAAGGAACTCATCGTCGACATCGGCCTCACGCCCGAGCAGGTCCGCCGCCGCGTGAAGATCGGCGACTATGTCGTCTACTCCGAGCCCTTCCTCGAGATCGGCACCAAACTCGTCAGCCAGGCCATGGACAACCGCGTCGCGTGCTGGCTGGGGATCGAGGCCGTGCGAGCGCTCGAAGACTCCAACAGCGGACACTCCTGCGAACTCATCGTCATCTTCACCACTCAGGAAGAAGTCGGCCTTCGCGGGGCCCGCACCGGCTCACACGCCGTGCAGGCGGACATCGGTATCGGCATCGACGTCACGCTCTCGTGCGACACGCCCGGCGTTCCCGGCGATGAGGCCGTCACCGAACACGGCAAGGGCTTCGGCCTGCACGTGATGGACTCGTCCTTTATCTCCGATCATGGTCTTCTCGCCGACATCGAGGCGCTGGCGAAGAAGTCCCGCATCCCCTATCAGCGGACGATCCTTCTTCGCGGCGGGCAGGACGGCGCCGCTGCCCAGCAGGCCGCGAGCGGCGCTCGCGCCGTCGGTATCGTCGTCGGCACCCGCTACATCCACACTACAACGGAAATGATCGATCGCGGCGACCTCGCCGCCGCACGCGACATCCTCGCCGCGTGGATCCCGACGATCGCCTGATCCTCAGGACCGCCCCTGCCCCGATTGATCAACGGTCCCACAACAAGCGCCTCCCCGCCCGCATCGCCCGCCCGCCCGCATCGCCCCCGATGCGGGCGGCTTTGCATACGCACCGGGGCAACGACCCGAGCCGCGCAAGTTCCCCAGCCCCCCACCGCCAACCCAAATTCACCCGCTCCTATCCCAATTTTGGGATATTGACAAACAGAGCTAGCGCGCCACACTTCCCGATTCTGCCGTTCGCTTAACCCCGGGGAGTCATCCATGCCGATCCGCTTCTGTTCGCTCATCGCCCGCACCGCCGCCCTCTCGGCCTCGCGCGCCATCGCTGCGCTCCTGGCCCTCACCATCGCGCCGGCGATCCTCGCCCCGTCTGTCGCGTTGGCTCAGGGCACGCTGCCGACGGACAATCTGGTCATCAACCCGTCGGCCAACAACGGCTTGACGGGATGGACGAACGTGCAGGGCCAGTTTTCGGTTCGAACCTCTGCGCCGCCGACGAATGTCTTCTGGGGCGGCGCGGCCGCGTCGAGCGTCGGAAGGCAGGACATTGGCGTTTGGTCGTGGGCCGCTCAGATCGACAGTGGGTGTGTCACGGCGTCATTTGAAGCCAGACTTGGCGGGTTCGAGGCTCAGGCCGACAATGCCTATGTCGTCTTCGAATTCCTCAACGCGTCCGGTGCCGTCATCACCAACTCACAGCTCGGCCCGGTCACAGCGGCACAGCGCGGAAACGTAACCCAACTCCTTCAGCGATCAAGCGCCGGCATCGGCTTGCCGCCGGGCACTCGTACCATTCGCATCGGCGTTTACTGTCAACGATCGAGCGGCACCAACAACGACGGATACGCGGATGATATCTCCGTTCGGCTCTTTGAGGTGCCGGGGTGCTGCGACGTGCCCGCATCAGTTGCGCCCAACACGACGCTGAAGCAGAAAAGTGTCTTCGCGGTTCCTGGACAGGAGCTCTTTCTCGATCCGGCTCGAGTGGGGTCGCAAGCCGATCCGACTCGCCTTCGCTTCATTCACAACGGCCGGGTGTTTTACGACGGCAGCGCAACCGTACCATGGAATGTACCCTTCTACTTTATTGGCACCACAACTCAGGCGACTCTTAGGGTCACGAGCCAGGGTCTGCCGCGAATCTACGTTCCGAGGATAGTTGACGCCGAGGGGCAGTTTACTCTCGAGCTTACGAGCGCGTGCGGCAAGGTAGAGTCGCTGACATGGAACGTCGTGTTGGGCTGCAGCCAATCCACGCCGCTTGCGACAACGGACCCGGCAATCACAGAGGGATTCAACAGTCAAGCGGATGTATTCGGCCTCTCCCGGAGTGGTGACACGGCCGCGATCCTTGCATCCGGCCGTCAGATTAACGGCTCAGGGACCGGGCAGCAGATCGGCCTCTTCACTCTTGGCCAGGACTCTCAGTGGAGCCTGACTTCGATCCTCCAGCCCTACCAGGGTGGGTTTGTGCCCTTTGGGAGCGGTTATGCGGGCGCATTGATTCGAGGTAGCACACTTCTGGCTGTATCGAGAGTGCTCATCGCGTCCGAGGGCCGCGAAGAGAATCGTCTACTCATTCACGATGTCATCGGTGGTGTTGCCAGCGCGGTTCCCGGCCAGATCATCGCTCTTGGGACGACCCGCATTCGCGCGCTGGACTTCGATGGCACCAACATCGTCGTCATCGCCTCGGATCTGTTTTCGTCTACGGCTCGACTTACGGTTTTTTCACGCGACGTAGACGGGAGATTTTTCCCGTCCTTTGTTCAAGACCGACCCACGGGCACAACCGAGACGCGATGGAGCGTTTCGGTGGACGCAGGTCGCATGCTCATCGTTCAGGGCGACTCGACACTACCTTTGGACCGCCAGGCTGAAGTCCGGGAGCAGCAAGGGGCAAATTGGCCCGTTGTTGCTACGCTGGACTTGCCTGCAGAATCCAATGCGTGGCAGGGAGTGATTCGACAGAACCGGATCGTCATTGGTGGCGGTCGCTCCGTTTCTCTCTCCGTCTCACTCTTTGAGTTCCGCAGTGGTCGCTGGCAACGGCTTCATTCGATTGCCATTCCGGATCCGGGCGGCAGTGGCCTCTCCAATATCGCGCTTGGCGGCAGCTCAGTTATTGTGAGTTCGGGCTTGAGGCCGGTGGTGATCTCCGTGCGCGATGGGACGATGGCTATCCAGGGTTCTGTGATCGGAATTCCTGCGGTCTATGGATTCGCTCTCGAGGGCAACGATTACCTGATGCACAGCGTGGCGAGTTTTTATTGGCTCGATGGCACGTTCGGGGGCAGTTCAGCGAGCCTTCGCTCCGGCGAGCTCCGAATTCCGCAGAACTCGGACGCCGACCGCTTCCTCATGAGCCCGATCCCGCCCGTTCTTTCCCCGGGAAGCACGCTCACGCTGTCCGCTCAACCCGGGCTCTGCAATCCCACCTTCTCCTTCTGGAGATTCCGCGGCATCGTCATCGACCGGAGCGGCCCACTCCCTGCCCCCTATCAGAACATGGTCGCCACCGTGCAGACCGACATCAACGCCCAGGGCATCACCACCCTCGACTCCGTCACCATCACCAACCTCGACCCCACCGCGACTCCCGACGACTTCACATACTTCCGCACGCTTGACTGCTCGGTCGGCATTCACTATCCGCAACTCTCCGAAGGCCCGGACACCGCCAACGACACCGCCCCGGGTCCGAGCATCCCTCTGCCCGGCACGTTCCGCAGCGTCGTCGGCACGTTCTCGAACCTCAGCCCGGATCACTTCCGACTCGTCATCCCGCCGCATGATGGCCTGAAGGTTCACACGATCGACTTCTCCGAGTACTTCACGGCGAGCGATCCCGGCGCGCCCGCCATCCGCGTCGAACTGCTCGGTCTCTCTCAGGCCAACGGCGTGATCGACCCCAACGCCGCCGTCGCCGCGACGACGCAGATCCGGACGGGCATCACGTCCGCTTTTGAGGATCCCACGGTCTTCTACACCCACGGCCCGACCTCCCCGGTCTTTGTCGACGTTCGGGTCACGCCCGTCGCGCCCGAACTCGACGGCGCGGCGTACACCCTCACCGTGTTCTCGTCAGCATCCCAGGACTTCTCGCTCCCGACGCCTCTGCGGGCCGGCCAGGTCACCATCTCCGCGCAGTCGCCCGCCCCCACCCAGGATGTGGATATGTGGCTCTATGACGAGCAGTTCAACCCCGTTCCCTTCGCGGGCAACGACGATGTGGCCGTACTCGATGATCGTGCCGAGTTCTCCATCTCCCTTCCCCGCGGCACTTACCACCTTGCCGTCGCCAGAGGCGACGTCTTCAACAACCAGCCCGCCGCGCCCGGTGACCTCCAGCAGTTCGGCCCGGTCTTCGCCTCCCCGAACCTCACCGCGGGCAGCGATCATGGCAGCGAAGCACCGATTGCACAGATCGCGCTGACGTTCACCACGCCCGACGGCAACCAGACGCTCGACGTGCAGACGTCTCGGCACCTCGCGTGGGTGAAGGTTCAGGTCAACCCTGTTCCGCCGTGCAACCCCGCGGACATCGCCGACACCGACGCCGGTCCGGGCTCCGATGGTGTGATCGACAACGGAGACTTTTCGCTCTTCTTTATCGCCTTCTTCTCGCCCGTGAATTCGCCTATGGTCTGGCTCGCCGATATCGCCAACACCGACGGCGACGTCCCGGCCGACGGCGTCGTCGACAACGGCGACTTCACGCGCTTCTTCGTGTCGTTCTTCGAGGGCTGTCCGTGATGCGATGAGCGTCAGCACTGTCGATCGCAAGTCCCAAACCCAAGCCCCGGCCATCGCCGGGGCTTTCTCGTTGGTCACCCGCGTGTCAGTGCACGATCGCCATGCACTTCTCGATCGCCTCGACCACCTGGCGAATGGAGAACGGCTTCTTCAGGCACTCGTCGAATCCCTGCGACCGCAGGCTCGCCAGTTGCGTGTCGGTGAGTTTGCCGCTCATCGCCACGACGCGCGTCAACTGCAGTTCATCCTCGCCGCGCAGACTCCGCGCCAGATCCCGCGCATCGCCCTCGGCCAGATGCACATCCAGCAGCAGCACATGCGGCTTGAACCGTTCACACTCGATGCCCGCCTGGAACCCGTTGGCCGCGATTCGAACGTCGTAGTTCGCCGCGTCGGGAAGGTGCTTGCTCAGGAGCTCCGTCACATCCTTCTCGTCATCCACCACCAGCACACGGGGACGACCGGTCATCACGCCGTCCATCGGGATGCCGTGAGCCTTCATGAACTTGATCAGATGCGACATCGGGATTCGGCGGTCCTTGGACCCCGGAATGCGATAGCCCTTGAGCTGACCCGAATCGAACCACTTGCTGACCGTCCGAGGTGCGACGTTGCAGATCTTTGCCACTTCACCCGTCGTCAGTACATCTTTCTCGATGGGCATACGCGTGCGTCCTTGTCCAAAGAGCGGCCTCACATCCCTGCGGGCCGGCGCAGTTCATCTCCACGGCAATCGCCATGGCGACGACCAACACAGCGCCGTCGCCTTTGGTCATCGGCGGAATCTGGGGCGCTCTTAACGGCGATACCCGCTTGTTTGTGCAAGTTCTGCGTTACCGGATCTTCGGCCGCGCAGTTCTCGCCATCTCGCCCGTCCGAACTCGGGCGAGCCGCCAAGACTCACCGCCGTCGGTCGCTCATCCGCGCCGCCGCACACACTGTGCGGACGGCCGGCTGCTCGCCATCCACGAAACCTCGTCAGGGTTCCGTCCGGTCGGCGAAAAATCAGGCTCGTTTGACAGCCCGTTGCCTGAACGGATACCTTCCCTCTCTCAGGGCGGCCTTCCGCCCATGATGCGGCGTCTCAGGCTCGCGTCGAGCCCCGATGTCGCACCACTTTCACGCCGACCACCAACGCCAGCAAGGAGCCTCGCGTGCCGACAGGGATCCGCAGCCATTCAGCCCTCGCTTCCGCCCTTCGACTGCTCTCCGTCGCCGCGTTGGCGGGCTCGATCGTCGCCAGCCCCGCGCTGGCCGCGGACGAGACGAAGCCCGACGATCTGCTTCGCGACTACATCCACTATGTCCGCATCGCTCGCTATGACCTGGCCCAGTCCAACGCGCAAGCGTTGCTGGATCGGCTCGCTGCGCCCTTCGGCAAGGCCGACGCCGCCACGGCCATGCCCCTCTCGGGCAAGGGTGGCCTCGTCGAACTCATCGAGCGCTCCGGCGAACTGGCCCGCTTCGAGGAAGCCGCCAGCCGCGGCAGCCGCGTCGGCGAAATCGAGAACGTCTCCTCCCTGCTCCTCCGCGCGTACGAGCGTGGCAAGCTCGAGCAGGCCCGCAACGCCGACGAGATCGCCGGCAGCATTCAGATGCTCCTGGGCACGGCCCGCCAGCGTCTGGTCGCGCGCGAGCGCCTCGCCGAGGCCGGCGAGTACGCCACGCCGCAGTTGCTCAAGGCCCTGATCGACCGCCAGAACCCCGCTCTGCGGGCCGAGGCCTTCCAGATCCTCGTCGACATGGGCCGTCAGTCCCTCGCCCCGCTTCAGGCCGCGTTGCTGAAGATCGAGCCCGGCTTCCAGGAAGTCATCATCTCCGCGCTGAGCGAGATCCCGAGTTCCACGAGCCTGCCGTTCCTCTATGAGGTCCGCGCCACGACGAGCGTCGACAAGGTTCGCGCCGCCGCGGAGCGTGCGATCGTCAAGCTCGACGGCAAGGTCCGCACCGACATCGATGCGGCGGAGCTTCACCGCCTGCTCGCCGAGCGCTACCTGCGCGAGGACGACGGGCTGGTCATGTTCCCGGGCGAGGACCGCCAGTTGCTGTGGGACTTCAATCCGCAGATCGGCCTGGTGATGACATCGATCGACACCAAGCTCTTCAACGAAGCGGTGGCGATGCGCCTGTCCGAGCGCTCGCTCACGCTCGACGCTCAGAACCTCGACGCGGTGTCACTGTGGGTCGCGGCGAACCTCCTTCGCGAGGCCCAGACGCCCGAGGGCTACACGAACCCCGCGTACCCCGCTTCACGCCGCGACGCGATGTTCTACGCCGTCGCCGCTGGCCCCGCGGTCTCCCAGCGCGTTCTGGCACGCGGGCTTGACCGCCGCGACACGCTGCTGGCCCGCCGCGCGATCGAGGCCCTGCAGCGCACAACCGGCGCCCGCGGCCTGGCCACGGGCATCGGCACCCGCCGCCCCCTCGTCGAAGCCCTGCGCTACCCCAATCGCCGCGTGCAGTTCGACGCCGCGCTGGTCATGGCCGGCGCTCAGCCCACCGAGTCGTTCGACGGCTCCGAGCGCGTCGTCCCGATCCTCGCTTCTGCCGCGACCAACCCCGGTGCACGCACCGCCGTCGTTCTTTCCTCGGACCTTGAGCGCGGCAACTCGCTGGCCGCGAACCTCCGTACCGCCGGCTTCAACGTCCTGCCCGTTGCACGCTCGATGACCGACATCGAGTCCGACATCGCCGCCGCCCCGACGATCGAACTGGTCATCACGGCCCTCAGCGGCGACGCGTCCGCGGCCCTCGCCGCCGACCTCCGCGCCCGCCCGAAGACCTCCGCGACGCCGCTGGTCGCGATCGTGTCCTCGCAGGCCGAGCCGGAACTCTCACTGAAGTTCAAGGGTGACCGCCTCACGCGGCTGGTCCGCGAGGGCGCCGAGCCCGCCCAAATCGCCGAGGCCGTCCGCACGCTCGTCGATGATGTCTCCGGCGGGACGATCGCCGGTGACGACGCGGCGATCTACCAGACCCGTGCCCTGGCCGCACTTCGCGATCTGGCGATCTCCTCCGGCACCGTCTTCAACGTCATGGACGCGGCCATGCCTCTGGTCGCATCGCTGAACACCGCCTCCGGCTCGGTCCGTCTCCGCACGGCCGACGTGCTCAGCCTCATCAACGACGCTCGCGTGCAGCAGGCGCTGATGGACGCCGCCCTCGCGGCCCAGCCCGCCGACATGATCCCGCTCATGAATCGCGTGACCGATAGCGCCAAGCGCTTCGGCAACCGGCTCACCGAGCGTCAGATCAGCAAGCTCCGCACGCTGGCCAATACCGGCTCGGATCAGCAGGCAACCGCCGTCGCCGCACTTATCGGCGCCCTCAACCTGCCCAACATCTCCGCCGTGCCCATGATCATCAATCCTGATCCGGCCAAGAACTGACGCGTTCGCTCCTGCCCGCTAGAGGCCGGTCGACAGGACACATTCATGCCCCTTCAGCGACCCGCGCCCCAAGCGGGTCGCTTTCATTTCGTCACCCGCTCTGCGTACGACGTGCCCGAGTCCTTGGACACCATCGCCGCCAGGCCCTCGCGATTGCACATCGCCTGCAGCTCACCGCGCGTGCGAACGTTCATCGCCGAGTAAATGCTCTTGGTGTACGTTCGCACCGTCTGGGTGCTCAAGCCGACGCGGTCGGCGATCTGCTTGATGCTGCGGCCCCCGGAGAGTTCCAGAAGCACCTTTCGCTTGCTGGGTGAGAGTGATGCGAGAATCGCGACAACGCGCGGCTGGCCCCGGACAAGCGCAAGAGCCCACGGCCGGATCGAGGCGAACACCAGCGATGCGACCCGAACATCCGTCGGCGTAAACGGCGGCATGCCCGTTCGCCGATGAAGACTTCCTCCGATGAACTGCCCCTCGGCGTCGCCGATAGCGGTCGTGTAGATGCAGTCATCCATTCCCGCAGGTCCGCGATACTTGTTGTAGTGCCGAGAGCCGTACCAGTTCGAATCGCCCACCAGATCCCGCCGCGCAAACGCGATCGGCAAATCCCCCGCACTCGCCAATATGCCGAAGCGTTCGGTCATCGCGGCGTAGAACGGATCGCCGCCGTGCTCGTCCTGGAGATAGGCCAAGTAGGAGTCCCTCGCACCCTCGGGCCACTGGCCACCCTCCACGACCTCCGCGATTCGGGGCATCTCACCCGGTTTGGCGACCATCACCACCACCGCCCCTACCGATGAGTTCAGGTCGGCGCACAACATCTCAACCGCGGCCATGATCCGCTGGCGCACGTCCGATCGCTCCGCCGCGGCGGCGATCAGCCGCCCGACTCGCACCGCCATCACGTCTGACTCACCCTGAAACACCATACTCACCACTCCTACGCTCCCAACGGAGCAAGCCCGGGGCGGTCCGGGCCCGCAGAGCGGACTCATTGTTCGCGCCCAGGACAACTCGGGCGAACGCCCGGGAAAGTCTGACGTTCTTTCTGTCCCCACAACAGGATCCCCATGGACCTCGCCACACTCCTGCTCGCCTACGACGCCAAGATCTACGCCTACGGCGGGTTTCTTCTGCTGGTGATCTTTTTCCTCGCGCTCGACCTCGGCGTCTTCCACAAGGAAGCCCACGTCGTCTCGCTCAAGGAGGCGATGTCCTGGTCGGTCGTCTGGGTCGCCTGCGCCCTGCTCTTCTCGGTCTTTGTCTACTTCGCCTACGAGAATCACTGGCTCGATCTGGGCAAGAATGTCCCGGTCCTCGGCCAGGCCGGCGCAACCGAGACCGTCGGCGGCCTCGTCGCCGTCAAGCAGTACCTCACGGGCTACGTCGTCGAGAAGTCTCTCTCGATGGACAACGTCTTCGTCATCGCGCTCCTCTTCACCTACTTCTCGATACCCCCCATGTACCAGCATCGCGTGCTCTTCTGGGGCATTCTCGGCGCGCTGATCATGCGCGGCATCATGATCTTCCTCGGTGCGGCGCTCGTCGCCCGATTCGACTGGATCCTCATCCTCTTCGGCGGCTTCCTCGTCTTTACCGCCCTCAAGATGGCCCTTATCGAGTCGGAGGTTGAGCCCGCAAAGAACCCCGTTCTGCGGATCGCCAAGCGCCTCTACCCGACCACCGACAAGTTCGACGGCCAGCACTTCTTCACCAAGATCAACGGCATCCGTCACATGACACCCCTGATGCTCGCCCTGATCATGGTCGAGTTCACCGACGTCATCTTCGCCGTTGACTCAATCCCAGCCATCTTCGCCATCACCGCGGACCCCTTCATCGTCTTTACCAGCAACATCTTCGCCATCCTCGGCCTTCGCGCTCTGTACTTCGCGCTGGCCGCTCTCATCCGCAAGTTCCGCTACCTCAAGCCCGCGCTCATCATCATCCTCAGCTTCGTCGGCGTGAAGCTGCTTCTGCTCTCAACGCCCCCCCATCTCTACATGCTGCCGTACGCCGAGCAGCTCGGCCTGGGCACGGCCACGGCCCCGCTCAAGGGCATCAAGATCGACACGCAGATCTCTCTGGCGGTGGTGCTCGGCATGCTCACGCTGGCAGTCATCGCTTCCGCGCTGATTCCGTCGAAGAACCAGCCCGCGGAATCGTCCCCCCCGGGCCATTGAAGCCTCAAAACGCCGCGACCCTCACAGCCCGCGCAGCCAGGCGTCCGGCTCCAGCCGCAACGGCTCACCGCCCCTGGCGACTTCACGACCACGAAGTTCGAAACTTGGCTTAAGCGCCAAACTGAGCGCAAACCGCTCGGTCATCTCGCGTCGGGCCATCGCCCGCTCGACCGCGATCCTGCTGTCGTGAATCTGCCGCAGCCGCTGACTCGCGCTGGTCGTCGCCTCGTGCATCCGATAGCCGTAGAGGTCCGCATCGATCCGCTCAATCACTCCCACTTCGCTGACCTTCAGGCACAGGTCATAGTCCGCCGCGAAGTTCACGCTCGCATCAAACCCTCCAACAGCCCGCACCACATCCGCCCGCACGAGCCGGAACGCGAAGGTCATGAAGTCCACCAGCAACGCCTCGGGCGAGTACGCGCGTCGCGACCGTTTACCCGGCCCGATCCGCCGCCCACGCTCATCGATCTCGTGGTGATCCGTGTACACCATCGCCAGAAGCGGGTCCGGCTCCATTCGCCCGAGCGACAACTCCAGCGCCGTGGGCTCAAGAACGTCATCAGAGTCCACACACCCGACGTACGCCGCCCGCGCCGCATCGTGACACCGCTGCTCGGCACGGGCAAAGCCCACGCTCTCTCGCACGCCCTCGACCAGCACCACGCGATCATCTTCTGCCGCCAGTTCACGCGCGATCTCCGCGGACGCATCGCGCGAGCCATCGTCGAACATCACCAGTTCCAGATCCCCCATCGTCTGCGCGAGCACGCTCTCCGCCGCGGCACGAAGATACCGCTCCCGATCCCTAAACGGCATGCACACGCTCACCCTGGGCGCACGACGGCTCACAATTCCACCCCCGATCGATCCACAATCCGCACGTGCGACTCCACACGCACGCGCAGCTCCCGCGAGGTCCACATGCCGCGGCGCTTCATCGCGTTCTCGACAGCGCGGATCGACTCGCCGATCTGCACGATCGATCGCCCGCTCGAGATCGAGTTCGCATGCACGCGGTAGCAGTACAGCGGCTTGGGCACGTGCAGAACGGGCGCCATCTCGCTCATGCGCAGAACAAAGTCGTAGTCCGCCGCGGCCAGAAATCGCCCATCAACGCCTCCGATCGCCGCCGACACGCTCCGTCGATAGAGCCGAAAGTGAAATGCCATGAACTCCACCAGCAGCCGATCGCGATCAAAGGGCACAAGGCACCGCCGTCCGATACCGCCGGGCTTGTTCTCCCCGTCGATCTCCAAGTGCTGCGTATACACCATGCCCGCATCGGGCCGCGCACGCAGAACGCCGACCGTCTCTTCCAGCGCCGTCTGCACGAGCAGATCGTCCGAATCCACCCAGCCGACAAACTCACCGCGCGCCGCACGCTCCAGCGCCGCCATCGCCGCCGATGCCCTCCCGACCCCCGGCCCATGCTCCCGAACCACGCGCACCCTCGCGTCCTGCCGCTCGAACGCCCGCGCGACCTCCGAAGCGTCATCCGGTGGGTCTCCGGGCTGTGCATCATCGAACAACAGCAACTCAAGGTCCGAGAAACTCTGGGTCAGCACGGATCGGATCGCCTGCCCGAGATAACGCCCGCGTCCGCGGAAGTTCATCAGTACCGAGATTCCCGGCACACCTGAAGGCATCGCGGCAAGACTACCCGGTGTTGGCATGCACGGCTTGGCTCCCATGGGGACGCGCCCGCGCGTGTGTCGGGCCTAAACTCCTCCCCTTCGCACAACGGGTGGGAGGCTTCGCGGGTGTGCCGCGGGCCTTGGACCCCGGAGATGCCTCATGTCGATCACGTCAAGCGTCACTCAGAACAAGGTCGATGTTTCCGATGTCGGCCCCAGCCGCAAGAAACTCCGCATCGAGATTCCCGCCTCGGCCGTCGCCGACTCGCTCGGCACCTCGCTCGAGGCGCTCACCGCCGATGCCGAGCTGCCGGGCTTCCGCCGCGGCCACGTCCCCAAGCGCCTGATCGAGAAGAAGTTCGGCGCGGGCATCCGCAAGCAGGCCAAGGAGCAGCTCGTCGCGCAGGCCTTCCAGGCCGCCTGCGATGAGAAGAAGCTCCGCGTCGTCGGCGCCCCCGTTGACTCGACCCTCGAGAAGCTCGAGCTGGTCGATGGCAAGCCCTTCATCTTCGAGGTCGAAGTCGAAGTCGCCCCCGAGTTCGAACTGCCCAACCTCGAGGGCATCAAGGTCCGCAAGCCGCTGGCCGAGGTTACCGACGATCTGCTCGCCGCAGAGGTCAAGAAGCTCTGCGTTCAGGAAGGCTCCCTCGAGGAGCGCCAGAGCGCCGAGCCGGGCGACTACGTCACCGGTCACGCCAAGCTCGCCGGCACCGATGGCAAGATCTACTTCGAGTCCGACGGCATCGTCGTTCAGGTCCCGCCCGCCGACAAGGCCCCCAAGGGCATGATCGTCGGCCTGGTTGTTGACGATCTCTCCAAGCAACTCGGCACCCTCGCCGCGGGCAAGCAGGTCACCATCAAGACCAAGGGCCCGGAGAATCACGAGACCGAGGCCATGCGCGGCAAGGACCTGGTCATCGAGTACACGCCCGCCCGGATCGACCGCATCATCCCGGCGGACATCAAGGAAGTCTGCGCCCGCTTCGGTCTGGCCGATGAGGACGCGATCAAGAACGCCCTCCGCTCGCGGCTGTACCAGCGCGTGCAGATCGAGCAGGCCATGGTCATGCGTCAGCAGGTCACCAAGCACCTTCTCGATCACACCACCATGGAGGTCCCCGAGCGCCTCACCGCCTCCCAGAGCCAGCGCTACCTCGAGCGTCGCCGCTCCGAAATGATGTACCGCGGCATGGACCCGGTCGCCATCGAGGAAGCCGTCGCCGCCGCCCGCGCCGCCTCCGCGGCCGATGCCGTCCGCGACCTCAAGCTCTTCTTCCTCCTCGACCGCGCCGCCGAAAAGCTCGGCGTTCGCGTGACCGAGAGCGAAGTCAACGGCCGCATCGCCGCCATGGCCCAGGAGCGCAACGAGCGCCCCGAGAAGCTCCGTCAGGCCCTGATCAACTCCAACCAGATCTCCACGCTCTTCACGCAGATCCGCGAGCACAAGACCGTCGACGCCATCCTCGCCAAGGCCGAGGTCACGGAGATGAAGATCGAGGACTACCGCAAGGCCCTCGAGGAAGAGTCCAAGGCCAAGAAGTAAGCGCACACCGCGCGTCTGGCAGCCCGTCACCCGTCTACGCCCTCCAAAGCCCCCGCGAGCCCGCTCGCGGGGGCTTTTCTTTACTACCATCTCGCGCGCACGCCGCGCCATTGCCCACGTCACACCCATTCGGAACCGCGCCATGTCCGTCCCCGTCGCCATCCTCGGCCCCACCGGTTACACCGGGCTCGAGCTGCTCGAGATTCTCGCACGCCACCCCGGCATGCACGCCGCGTACCTCGGCACCGCCCGAGATACACAGCCGAAGATCGACCACGAGTTCCCTCGCCTGGCCGGCCGACTCGGCCAGACCCTCGCGCAGTGCGAGAAGATCGACCACGACGAAATCGCCCGCCGCGCCAAGCTGGCCTTCCTCTGCCTGCCGCACGAAGCCGCGATGAAGCACGCCCCGGCGCTGCTCTCACGCGGCGTGAAAGTCGTCGACCTTTCCGCCGCCTATCGCATCAAGGACGCCGCGACGTACGCCAAGGCCTACGCCCATGACCACACCGACCGCGCGGGGCTCGCCGCGGCGGTCTACGGCCTGCCCGAGTTCGCACGCGATGCCATCCGCGACTGCACGCTCTGCGCCAACCCCGGCTGCTATCCCACCGCCGCCGCTCTGGGCATCGTCCCGCTGCTGCGCGAAGGCCTGGTCAACGCCGCGTCGGTGATCATCAACGCTGCCAGCGGGGTCTCCGGCGCAGGCCGAGAGCCCAAGGCTCACACCACCCTCGTCGAAGCGGGCGAGAACTTCTCCACCTACTCCATCGGCGTCCATCGCCACCAGCCCGAGATGGCCCAGTCACTCACCACCTTCGGCGGTCACGGCCTTCGCGGCCGCCCCTGCCTGCCGCTCTTCGTCCCCCACCTCTTGCCGATCGAACGCGGCATCCTCGCCACCATCTACGCGATCCCCGCCTCCGGCGATGTGACCACCGAGGCGGTCATGACCGCGCTCCACAACGCGTACGCGAATGAACCGTTCGTTCGTGTTCGCGATGCCGCGCCGACGCTCCACGATGTTCAGCGCACCAACATGTGCCACGTCAACGCCCGCGTAGTTGACGGCCGGATCGTCGTCGTCAGCGCGATCGACAATCTGACCAAAGGCGCATCGGGACAGGCCGTGCAGAACGCCAACCTCATGCTCGCCCGCGATGAATCCGAAGGCCTGCTCTAGTCCACGGCAAGCGCAGCGCACTCAACGCCGCTCGGCCGCCCCGCGGACCCGTACACCCTCGCGCCCAGCCTCCATCGACTCCGCCGCGGCACCGCCCCAGCCGGCGCCGGCGTTGCCAGCCGCGTTCGCCACGCCCACCCGCAGCCGACGCTCCAGCCAACGGTGCAAAGGCACAATCCGCAACCTCGGCCAGCGCCGAATCACCCACAGGTACCCTAGCACCGGCACCGCCAGACATGCCACAAGGACCGCCGCACCCGCCACAATCGCCGCTCCGAGCATGCCCGCGACAATCACCAGCCCGACCACCAAGATCAGCGCCGCCAGCCCCACGAGCGCCGTCAGCACGCGTACGAGCCCGGACCCGAGCCCCGTCGGCCCGCCAACCCCCGACCCGGGCACACGCCAAGACCGCCCGCTGCTGGCAGGTCCACCTGCGCCGCTGCCGCCCGGACTTCGCGCCCCGCCAAAAGACCGCGGCCCGATTTCCACGACAAACGATTCTGTGTGCATGGAGTTCCCCACGCCAAACAATAGGGACAGAACAGCGTCGGGATTCAGCTATCCTGAATTCTGGTGCGAGTTTACCCAAGTTGCCCGGTACCCTTCCCCCCCATCCGCCCCGCCTCATCAAGTCTGGATCGGTGCGAGCATCGTCGATTCCGCCACGAACCCACTCACCCACCCGCATGAGTCCCCCCATCACCTGCATCACGGGCTTCGTTCTGGCACTTGTGGCAACGCAGTTTCCGCTCCCACCGGCGAGCGCGCAGCCTGTCGTCGTCCGCTTGAGCACCGGTGAGACGCTCAGTGCCACGCTGGTCTCGCTCGATGATGACGGTGTCGTCCTCGATCATCCTGTGCTCGGGCGCTTGACCGTGCGGCATCGCGATGTCGATTCCCTCGTCGTCCGGGAGACCGTGCGTATCGATTCGGACCGCGCGACTTCCGCGAGCGACGGCGCCGCGAACGCGGGCACCGATCTCGCGACGACCGCCCCCGATGTTCATCCAGCCCCGCCCACCGCCGCGACCGAGACCGCGACCGTCACACCCGCATCACCCGATGCGGTTGACGAGAAACTCCCCGTTGCACCGGACTGGGTTTCGCGCATCGAACTTGGTCTTTCTGGCGCGAGCGGCAACACCTCGAACTTCAACCTGCGAACCGCCTTCAACACCAGCCGCGACACACGCGAGTTCCTGACCAAACTCGATGCGAGCTACACCCTCGGCGTGACCAATGATGAAAAGTCCACGGATCGTGCCGAGGTTCAAGGCCGAAACGACTGGAAGCTACCCGGCTCTCCGTGGCGCGTTTTTCTCACGGGCACGTTCGAGTACGACCGCTTTCAGGATTGGAACTACCGGGCCAGCGCCATCGCCGGTCCCGGATATGAGCTCATCCGGAGCGACACGGTCCTTCTGCTCCTTCGTGCCGGTGCCGGCTTCTCGCGCGAGTTCGCGGGCGCCGACAACCGCTTCAATCCCGAACTGAATGTCGGCGGCGACTATGAGTACACGATCACCGACTACCAGCGCCTCGTCGCTCGAGCGGACATTTTTCCCAGCCTCCTGAACTTCCCTTCGGACTATCGCATCGCACTCAACGGCGCGTACGAAGTCCGACTCAACACCGCGGTCCCGCTGCTGCTCAAGCTTGGCGTCGAGAATCGCTACGAGTCGGAGCCGACCGGCGGCAAGCGCCGCAACGACCTGCTGTACTTCCTGAACATCGTGCACAGTTTCTGAGATCCGCAGCGCGACGGGCGCACAGATCAGGGCCGGCCGCCGGTGCTTCCGACAAAGCTCACGGGGCCTGATGGGCCGATTCCCCAGATGCGCAGCGCGTCCGTGGGCGCATCAGGCGAAACGACGATCCGGACGCGGTCGCCGGCGCTGATCGTCCACCCGCCCGCAAATGGCAGCACCAGCGACTCTCCGCCGCGGACAATCACCGGCAGGTCGCGCCGCTTTCCGGCCTCGCCATCGCCCGTGGTGATGTACGCCGCGATGGACGTACCGGAGGACGTTCCGAACGCCGAGAACACCATCGCCGAGTACTGGCCCGCCGGTACCGTCAGTTCCGTATCGGGTTTGCTCACGCGCCTTGGCTGCGACCACGCCGGCGCGACCGCAGCACCGACCACCACCGCGATCGCGACCGTCAAGACTCCGATCGCCACGTTCCGCCGATTCGTCCTCATGATGCGAACTCCTCTTCGCCCGATCGACCCCACGGTCGGTGATCGGTGATTCCGGTTCACATCATTCGCAAGCGTCGCGCAAACGGTTGCAGACTTCAGCCGACCACCGCTCAGCGCTGCACGCCGCGCATGCCCGCCTGCTCACCGCCGCGCACGATCACGTTCATGTTGACGGCATCGGCATCGGTCGGTACGGCATCGCCGCAGACATCCGTCGGCGACAGCGCGAATGCGTACAGATCATCGATGCTGGTGACGCCGTCGCCGTCAACGTCCGTCGCGAACGAGACCGACGACGTCAGGAACGCCTCGAGAATCCGCTGGTCAAGCAGGTTCACGCGGCCATCGCCGTTGAGGTCCCAACGATTCATGACACCGGCGAGGCCCGTCGCGGCGGTCGAGTACGCCGACGTGAGCGACCGCATGTCTCGCGAGTCCACGACGCCATCATCGCCGAAGGAATGCCGCGAGAAGTCGCGCCGGAACAGCACCTCATCCGCGGCGTCGATCACGGCGTCGCGGTTGATGTCGCATCGGTCATTGGTCGCGGTGCGGGCGATGCTCGTGCCCGTGTAGACGCTGTAGAACCATCGCCAATCCTCGCCATCGACGCGCCCGTCGCGCCCGTTGCTCACGCCGTCGGCAGACACGTCGCTGCGGATCGCCACCGCCTGCGTGCTGATCCAGTTGCTCAGTTCCGTGCGATAAACGCCCGCGTTCGCGTTCACCCCGTCGATAAACTCATCAACGCGGAACCACGCAAAGTCGTGCAGCCCGCGTCCCTGCGCCGTGGTCATCTGCGGGCCGACGCTGGGCCTGCTCCCGGCGAGATTCGCCAGACCCGCGACAACCCGCCGGTTGGGCAGCGCCGTCTGCGCCGCGAGCAGATCGTTGTTGATCCCCGTTGTCGACGAGTTGTAGGCCATGATGAAGTACGCGTCGCTCAGGCTCACGTTGCCCCAGGCGGGCAGGTCGATCGCCTTGCTCCGATGAATCCCGCTGTCCCACGGGCCGAAACTCACCGCGCTGAACAGCGGGCTGCTGGACACGCCGTCGACCGACACACGCAGCTGCCGCAGCGCCTCGGTCACGTTGTTGCGGTTCCAGGTCAGCCAGTTGCTGTTGGCCGTACCTCCCGAGCACGTCGTCACATCCAGCAGCGGATCACGCAGCACGCCCGCGGCGGTGCGGAAGTTCGCGCGCGCCCAGTTGTCGTAACTCCACGGCGTGACGTTGTCGAGGTTTGCCGGCGGGTTGCCGATGGGGAAAAAGTGGTAGTCCGCCTGAATGCCCTCGAGTTCGTAGTACCGATCCGTCAGGCTCGCGAAGTACGAGTTGAGCACCGCGCGCACACCGGGGTTGCCGAGATTCACGAATCGCTGATTGGCCAGGTCGCCCGTGAGCGTGTTCAGCGCTGTGCTCGTGCACGGGTCGGGGTTGGTCGCCTCGTTGCGCGCAACCGAGACATGCTTGACAACCCAGTCCGGATTCGCGGCCAGCAGCGCCGACGGCTGCGCGCCAAAGTCCAGGTACCCCGTCTCGCACCACGCGTGAATGCGCACGCCGTAGCGATTGGCCATCTGGGTCGCGGCTCGCAGATAGTCGAACGAGAATCGCTGCGGGAACGCCGTCTGCCCGGTCGCGCCCGTGTCGCGCCCGTGGTACAGCGTCTCGAGGAACAGGTCCGTCAGGCCGATACTGGCCATGGTCTGCAGCGCCGACTCGAAGTACGCCGGCGGTGTGGTCGCGCCCGCGACCGGCGTCGGCGGCCGCATCCACGCGCCGCGGATCGGACGGGTGATGCCGTCGGCACCGTTCGGCGCTGTGTTGATCCGCACACCAAGGTGATTCGCCACGGCCCGGAAACTGCCGTCGCTGGGCACGTTCTGCACCACCGTGCCCGAGTCGTTCTGCCACACGAACGACGACGATCCCCCGCCGTCGAGATTCACCGCACGCCAGACGTTCTTCTCGAGCATGAACGTCGCCAGTTCGGGCAGCGTCATGCCCGCGCTGCCGCCGGCGTTGCGGCCATCGATGACCGCGATGTACAGCTTCGTTCCGTCCTGCGACACGCCGACGGCCGTGCGTGGGTTGCGATTGCTCGGGTCGACCCGCGCCGTGGACCCCGTGCCCACGCCGTTCTCGATCAGGAACGTGCCCGGCACGCTGTCCGTGTTCGACGGTCCGACACCCGCCACCGCGTCGACGATCCCGCTGTACGCGCCCGCGGCGATGTAGTCGACGCGTGCCGTGCGGTCATTCATGAACGCGATCGCCGGGTCCGGGTTCACGCCGAACTGCCGCGCGGGAGACACCAGCACGCCGTCGCTGATCGCAAGCCCGATGATGTCCGAGCGTCCCCCGGTCAGGGTGCTGAAGTAGTTCGCATTGATCGCCAGCCGCGCTCCGACGCTCGTCCGCCACGTCGGCACCGTTGTGAGCACCGAGTCGCCGCTGCCGGCGGGCGCTGTTCCCGTCGTCACGATCTCCACCGCTGGGTCGCTCAGGTTCACCGTCGCAAAGAACCCGCGCGCCGTGTTGCCGCCGCCGAGCGACCGATTGACAGTCTCGACCACCACCGGCTGGGCCAGCGCCGCCGGCACAGACAGCAGGCAAAGGGCCATGCCCGCCGCCACGCCGAGGACCAACCGACCACGCGCTCCGAACGTCCGACGCATCGTTGTGCTCACTGACCACTCCTGCACCCCCGCCACCCGATCGACTTCCACCGACGACATACCAAACGGACCTTCGGCCCTCGGACGCCCGCCTCGACGGGTGTTCTAGAAGTTTGCGCCCCATCGGCCGCAAGTCCACCTCTCGTATCGGCATTTCTCGCCGCGAGCAAGGCCGCGAACCTCTCCGCTGGCCCCAAGGGCACGTTCACGCCTATCGTTGGCCCCTTCGGCGACCTCGCCGACACTCAGCAAAAACCCCCATCACCCCATCAGCAAAGCGAGATTCCCATGGAAACCACCCTCATCATCTTCAAGCCCGATGCCGTTCAGCGCGGTCTCTGCGGCAAGATCCTCTCCCGCTTCGAGGACAAGGGCCTGCAGGTCGTCGGCATGAAGCTCATGCAGATCCCCCTGAGCCTCGCCGAGACCCACTACGAAGCCCACAAGTCCAAGCCCTTCTACGCGGGCCTGGTCCGCTTCATGACCTCCAGCCCCGTCGTCGTTCTGGCCCTCCGTGGCAACGGCGCGATCACCATCGCCCGCAACATGATGGGCGCGACCTTCGGCTCCAAGGCCAACCCCGGCACGATCCGCGGCGACTTCGGCGTCTCCAACAGCTACAACCTCATCCACGGCTCGGACAGCCCCGAGGCCGCCGAGCGCGAACTGAAGCTGTTCTTCGCCCCGGGCGAAGTCCTCGACTGGAAGCGCGCCGGCGACTCGTGGATCTACGACATGGCCGGCGGCAAGCCGGAGTGATCCTGCCGGTCGGCACGGCCTTCCCCCATTCCGATGAACTTCCGCCGGACGATCGCTCAACACGATCGTCCGGCTTTCCTTTTGACGCATCGCAGCCCTGACAGCCCGCAGTTCAGCCGATCGCAACGGGCTCGAAGTTCACCGGCTTCTTCTCGCGCATCATCCGGACGAACGCATCGAACAGCGGCGATGAATCGTGCGGCCCGGGGCTGGCCTCGGGGTGATACTGCACGCAGAACACGGGGCGGTCCTTGAGCCGGAAGCCCGCGAGCGTCTGGTCGTTGAGGTGAATATGGGTCGGCTCGCCACCCACCGCCTTGAGACTCTCGGGATCGACCGCGAAGCCGTGGTTCTGGCTGGTGATCTCCACCCGGCCCGTAAGGACGTTCTTCACCGGCTGGTTCGCGCCGCGGTGGCCGAACGGCAGCTTGAACGTGCGGGCACCGAGCGCCAGGCCGAGCAACTGGTGACCAAGGCAGATGCCGAAGGTCGGGATGACCTTGCCGTCGCGCCTGGCCAGGATCTGGCGAAGCGTCGCGATCGTCGCCTCGACCGCGGCGGGGTCGCCGGGGCCGTTGGAGATGAACAGACCATCCGCACGGCCGGAGTCGAATCGCTCGATGATCTCCGCCGCGCTGATGGTGTGCGGCACCAGTTCGACCTCGCAGCCGCGATCGGTCAGGTTGCGCAGGATGTTGGCCTTGGCGCCGCAATCCAGCGCCAGCACACGCAGCGGCCGCTCTGCCGAGCCGCTCGCGGCGGCCTTCACGCCGCGGATCACGCCATCGACTCCCACGCCGGGCAGCTGCTCGCGCAGCGACCACTGGCCGAGGGTCTCGGTCCACTTTTGGCCGCTCGTGCAGCCGACGGCGGGAACCAGATTCTGCCCGGCCATGCTCGGGGCGGCTTTGGCGCGGGCGACCAGTTCGGCATCGCTGATCGACGCATCATCGGTGATCACGCCGCTCATCGCCCCGCCGGTGCGGAGCCGTCGGGTCAGCGCGCGGGTGTCGACCTCGCTCAGCCCGAGCACGCCCGCCCGGCTGAGGTACTCGTGCAGCGACATCTCCGCGCGGAAGTTCGAGTGCACCCGCGAGAGCTCGCGCACAACCATCCCGGCGACCTGAACCTTGACGCTCTCAACATCTTGGCCGTTGATCCCGTAATTGCCGATCATCGGGCTGGTCATCACGAGGATCTGCCCGGTGTACGACGGATCGGTGAGCGCTTCCTGATAGCCGGTCATGGCCGTGTTGAACACGACCTCCGCGGCGGTGCACAGGCGTCGACCGGTGGCCCCGAAGGCCACGCCATGGAAGACACTGCCGTCAGCGAGTGCGAGCCGACCGGGGACCGCCGCGGGAGAGGATTGGGTGCTCATCGAGGGCCATCGTAGCGACACGCGGCGTGCGCTCAAGCCCCCACAGCGGCGGGTTTTCGCCCGCGCCGGGCGGGCGGGAAAATCGGCGGGCTTAACCACTTGCCGCGACTTGTGTTCTACGCTCCGGTCTATGAAGATCCACGAGTACCAGGCCCGAGACCTCCTCGCATCCTTCGGCATCGCGGTTCCCGCCGGTCGCATGATCGACCGCGCCGACGACGCCGCGGCCGCCTTCGCGGAAGTGACCAAGGGGCAGGCCTCGCCGCTGGCGGTTGTGAAGGCTCAGGTTCACGCCGGCGGACGCGGCAAGGCCGGGTTCGTCAAGCTGGTGCGCACCGCCGCGGAGGCGAGCGAGGCGGCGATGTTCATGCTCCGCAACCGCATGGTCTCGCCGCAGACACCGCCCGAGGGCCTGGTGGTCAACAAGCTGCTCATCGCCGCGGGCGTGGACATCGCCGACCGCGCCAGCGAGCACGGGGCCAAGGAGGAGTTCTACCTCGCGGTCACGCTCGACCGGAAGGCCCGCCGGAACGTGCTCATCGCCTCGCGCTTCGGCGGAGTCGATATCGAGCAGGTCGCGCACGACCACCCCGACGCGATCATCAAGGAGTGGCTGCACCCGACGCTCGGGCTCCAGCGCTATCAGGCGGCCAAGGTCGCGTTTGCGCTGGGTTTCAAGGGCAAGCAGGTCAATCAGGCCGTCAGCACGATGATGAACCTCGCTCGGCTGTTCATCGCCAAGGACTGCGACCTGGCGGAGATCAACCCGCTGATCATCACCCCGCCGACCAAGGACGCGCCAGACGGGCTGGTGCTGGCGATCGACGCGAAGTTCAACTTCGACGAGAACGCGATGTTCCGTCACAAGGACATCGAGGTCCTTCACGACCCCAGCGAGGACAACCCGGCCGAGAGCCGGGCCGCGGCGTACCACCTCTCGTACGTCGCGCTCGACGGCGACATCGGCTGCCTGGTCAACGGCGCGGGCCTGGCGATGGCGACGATGGACATCATCAAGCTGCACGGCGGCGAACCGGCGAACTTCCTCGACGTCGGCGGCTCGGCCAGCGAGCAGGCCGTGACCGAGGCGTTCAGCATCATCCTGTCCGACCCGCGATGCAAGGGCATCCTGGTCAACATCTTCGGCGGGATCATGCGGTGCGACGTGATCGCGCACGGGATCATCAACGCGGCGCGCAACTACAAGCAGCGCACCGGCAACACCTTCCCGGTGCCGCTGGTCGTCCGGCTCGAGGGCACGAACGTCGCCGAGGGTCGCAAGCTGCTCAACGCCGCGGCGGGCGAGATCCCGGGCATGCAGGCCGCGACCGACCTCGCCGATGCGGCCAAGCGCGTGTGCTCGGCGGTGAACTGACGGACTCGGCTCCGGTCAATGCGCCCGGCGGACCCGGACATGTCCGGTGCGCCACGATCACTCCTCCCGGAACCGCGGCCGCGCGCCCCAGTGCATCTTGCGGATGAGCGTGGACCAGTAGTCGGTCTGCGGATTGGTCACAAAGCGCACGCGCCGGTCGTGCTGGCGGAGCAGCAGGCGATCGCCGCGATGAAGCCGGCAGGTCTCGCGTCCGTCGAGCATGAGGGTCGTTCCTCCCATGCTGGCCGCGTTCGCCGCGGCACCGGTGGCGTTGGGGCCGCCGGCGAGTGTGCCATCGCCGAGCCCCTCGCTGCCCTCGTTGGCGCGGAGCACGCGGACCTCGATCAGGCTCTCGCCGCTGACGACGACGGGGCGGAAGCTCAGGCTCTGCGCGGCCATCGGCGTGACGACCAGCGCGTGCGTGTCGGGGGCGAGGATCGGCCCGCCGGCGCTGGCGTTGTACGCCGTGCTGCCCACGGGCGTCGCCACGATCAGGCCATCGCCGACGACCACCGGCCCCTCGGACCCATCGATGCGCACGCCGAGTTCGATCATGCGGAACGGCGAGCCGGCGACGATCGCCGCATCGTTGAGCGCAAGGCCAAGGTGATGCACGCCCGAATCGGCCGAAGGCCCGGCCGCGCCCGCCGCGCCGAGCACCCCGCCGGACCACGCTCCGCCCGCGCCCGCGTGCGCATCCCCGCCGGGGCCGGCGCGCTGGCAGCCGACCTCGAGCATCGAGCGCTCCTTGATCGGCAGCGGCCCATCGCCGAAGAGCCTGCCGGCCTGGCTCTGCACCGCGGCCTCATCGAACTCGGCCATGAACCCGAGCTTGCCGAGGTTCACGCCCATGATCGGCAGCCCCAGGTGCACGCTCCGCCGGCACTGGCTCAGCAGCGTGCCATCGCCGCCGAGGACCACCAGCATCTCCGCGCCCTGCGCATCGACGAGCATCCGCGGCGGGCCCATGCCCGTTTCCGGCAGCGCATCGATCTCCGCGACCACGCGTCCGCCCGAGCGCTCGATCGCCGAGCGCACGCACGCCACCGCCGCCCGCGCATCGGGCTTGGTCCGGTTGACCAGCAGCATCACGGTCCGGCCCATGCGCTCAGTGCCCCCCGCCCCCCCCACCCCCGCCGCCCCCGCCACCGCCACCGCCGCCATCACCATCACGCCGGAAGATCGCCACGACATCCTCGACGGGGATGACAAAGAGCCGGTTGTCGCCCTCAAAGTCCACCGGCACCGCGTGCTTGGGGTTGAACAGCACGCGGTCGTACCGCGCGATCGTGTAGTCCGGATCGCGCTCGACCTGCGTGCTGATCGCCACCACGCGCCCGGTGATCGTCGGGATCTCGATCTTGTCCGGCAGGAGCACACCGCGCTTGGTCTGCTTCTTGTCATCATCCTTGCGGATGAGCACGCGCTTGCCCACGGGCTCGATGGTCTCGAGTTTCGCCGCGGGCGAGGGCTCGTTGCGCTTGCGTTCTTCGGCCATGTGCGAGGATAGCCCGCCCCGTGCCCGGCCATGCCCCGCCCCGGCGACGCTCAGCGCCCGGCGACGCTCCGCCCCGGCGACGCTCAGCCCCGGCGACACTCAGCCCCCCGGCCCGGGCAAGCATCACTCCTCCACCGCCGCGGCGGACATCGGCGCCCTGCTGGCGGAGATCATCAGGATCGCCCCGATGATCCCCACCACGCCCGCGGCCCACTGGCCGGGGCTCAGCCGCTCGCCCAGCAGCAGCACCGACGCGACCGCCGTCACGATCGGCTGCAACTGGATGATGCCGACCGTCACCGCGACGCCCAGGCTCGTCAGCGATGCGTAGTACGACACGTGCGAGAGGGCGATGCCGATGAACGCGCTGAGCACGAGCATGGACATCTGAAAGAGCGAGAACTGCGTCGCGGGCACGTGCCACGTCCAGCCGAAGATGAACATCAGCACGATCACGCCCACGGCCGTGTACTGGCAGATCACGCCGAAGGCCAGGATGGGGCGGTACTGCCCAACGCAGGCGCGGACCGACAGGCCGTACCCCGCAAAGAGCACCGCCCCCGCCAGCGCGACCAGCACACCCAGCAGCGATGGCGCGTGCGACGCGGCCGCGGCGACCACCTCCGCACCACCCGCACCCCCCGCCTCCGCACCCCCCGCGCCCACCTCTACACCCCCCACCACCGGCTGCTTCAACGCGATCATCACGATCGACCCGCCGATGACCAGCGCCGTGCCGAGCCAGTATCGCGGCCGGCGCAGCGTGTCGCGCTCGGAGGCAAAGAGCAGGTACGCCCCGAGCGTGACGAAGATGATCTGCACGCGGAAGATGAAACTGAAGAACCCCGGGTCCAGCAGCGTCGGCCCCCACGCGAAGGCGGTCTGCCCGGCGATGTTGAAGGCCGCGGGAATGATCGCCGCGCGGAGCAGCCCGGCGGTGTCGCTCGCGCCCCCCGCCCCCCCACCACGTCCCGGGCCGAAAAACGCCCAGGCCAGGAACGGCAGCCAGAAGACCGCCGAGATGCCGTATCGCCAACCATTCTGGCTGAAGGCCTCAAGCCCGAACTGCGGCCCGGCGAACCAGTGCAGAAACAGCGGCACGCTGGACCAGGACAGCAACGTAAAGACCGCCAGCGACACCCCGCCGCCAAGACCGCTCGCCTTTGTGCCGTGACCGCTGGGCATGGGCGACGGTAGCACATCGCCGCGGCGCGGAGCCGCTCGCGTCAGCGGCCAGCGGCCAACGGCCGAAACGAAACCGGGGCCGTGCGGATGCACGGCCCCGGCATCACGTTGCCTTTCACTGCGCCACGGTGGCACCCTGCCACTGCGTCACAGCGCTCGGCCCGATCACGCCGCGAACTTCACGCGGCCGCCGTTCTGCTGCGTGGCGTTCTGCTCGCCCTGCTCCGTGCTGGTCACGACGGTGATCCCGCCCGCGCCGGCGCCGAAGCGCACCGTGAGGGTGACCACGGGGCTGAAGAGCCCGCCGCGCTGGGCCCGCAGGGTGTACTGCACCCCGGCGACGCCCGCGGGGACGGACTCATCAACGAACGACTTCTTGCCGCTGGAGCCGATCGCGACGGTCGGGCCGACCGCGCCGTTGGCGGCGATGCTCGCGCGGCTGACCAGGTACACGCTGCCTTCGTTGTTGCGAGCCTTCCAACGCAACGTCACCTGCCCGGTGGCGAAGTCGAGCGTCGCCTTCAGGTCGGTGGGCGCTTCGGGCGCGGGGCGTGCCGAGGGGCTCTCCGGCGGCGGCAGCAGCGCGGCGGCGTAGATGCTGTCGGGGTTGCTGCTGCGCTCGGCGGTCAGCCGGATCGCGGCGATCAGCCGGGCGGTGCTGCGGCGCAGGGCGGTGATGTTGGCCGTCTGCGTCAGCGTCGCGGCCTTGGCGTTCGCCCGCGCCTTGCTGGCCGCATCGAAGCTGGCGGTCGCGGCGGTGATGGCGTTCTGCCAAAGGGTCAGCTCGGCGGGGGGGATCTGAAGGAGAGTGCTCTGATCCTCCCACTGGGCCGAACGGTCGTTGACGAACGTCAGAAGGGCTTCGATCTTGTCAGGGACGATGGACATGGTCTGCTCCACGGTTGCGTGCACCGAACCCGGCGCGGACCATCCGCACCAGCGCCCGGGAGCCTTCGTCATCGATCAGCACACGCGAGAACTTCATTTGAACTCGCCGACTTTGTTGCTGCCGCGCCCGCATAAACGGCCCACAAGGAACGAGTATCACCACGGAGCCCCCGAGACACGGACGCAAGAGGAAGGAGGGGACTTGCACGAAGGCGCGAGGACGCGAAGAAAGGCGGAGCGGGAAGAGGGGAAAGGGAAGAGGGGAAAGGAAGGGGGGCAATGGAAGGGGGGCGGAGACGAGAAGAGCAGGCCAAAGCTCACCGTTCATCGCAACGCAGAACGGCCCGCGCGGCCGTGATCCCGGCAAAGCCGACCGGCGATCGGGTCTCGTCAATCGGCTGCCGCATGACGCGCGAACCGTGCACGCTCTTCGCCCCGGAGGGGCGCCGGGCTGTAGCCACGGGTGGAGCGCAGCGCAACCCGTGGACAGCGTGAATCCGGCCCGACCCGCCCCGGCAGGGGCGGAGGAAGTTCGACCCCCCCGACACCCGCGCCAACCGCCCCCGATTCCAACCCGCTTGTCGATCCGTCGCGCTGATGCAGAGAGGGCGTGCCGCCCTCTCCGCACCTCTCCCGGCTCAGACGAAGCGTGTGCCTTTCGCCCCATCGGGGCGACGGGATGTAGCCACGGGTGGAGCGATGCTGCTTTGAGCATCGCGGAACCCGTGGATCCGAGTCTCTCTTATCCTCTTCTTGCCCCGGAGGGGCAACGGAGCCGCACGTTCTTCAGAAAGGCCCGACATGCCCGGCACCTACTCCCAACTTCTGCTTCACGTCGTCTTCTCCACCAAGGGCCGTGCTCCGTGGATGACCCCCGAAGTCGCCGAACGCCTCTATCCCTACATCGGCGGCGTCGTGCGGGCCGAGAAAGGCGTGCTCTACGACATCGGCGGCGTCGAAGACCACGTTCAGATGTACTTGCGGTGGCGGCCCGACGGCTCGGTGTCGGATCTCATGCGCACGGTCAAGGCCCGGTCGTCGAAGTGGATTCACGACACCTTTCCCAAACTCGCCGCGTTCGCGTGGCAAGAGGGCTACTCGGTCTTCTCGGTCAGCAAGTCGCAGCAAGAGGCCGTCAAGAGGTACATCGCGGGGCAGGCGGAACATCACAAGAAGGAAGACTTCAAGTCGGAGTTGCTGCGGATACTCCGCGCTCACGGCGTCGAGTTCGACGAGACGTACGTGTTGGATTGATCCCCCGCGTGCGTCTTCGCCCCGTCGGGGCGCAGGGCTGCCCCTCCACGCCACGGGTGGAGCGACGCCCCCGCACTCTTCGCCCCGAAGGGGCAGAGGGGTGTAGCCACGGGTGGAGCGACGCGGCCCCACCGCGCAGCGGCCAGGGGCCGAGCGTCGCGCAACCCGTGGAACGTCGGCGCGTTCTGAACCCGCCCCGGCAGGGGCGGAGGAGCTTGACAGGACACACGGGGCGACACGCACGAAGATGAACCCTCTGCCCCTCCGGGGCAGGATCGAGAAAGGGACACGCTCTCCACGGGTTGCGCTCCGCCCGCCTGTCGGCGGACTCCGCTCCACCCGTGGCTACATCCCGCGGCCCCGCTGGGGCCGAAGGCGGCACGCACCGACAGTCCGGCGGGGCGTGCCGGGGGGCGGCAGCCCACGGCATCAGCGAACGAGCAGGATCACGCCGCCACCGTCGCCGTCGTGACTTCCGACCACGGCCCCTTTTCGCCGCGCCCCCCCGATGTGTTGACCCAGCGGGCCATGTAGACGGCGGCCCCCCCATTTTGCCGCCTTCGCCCGCCTTGAACTCGGCGCGGAAACTTGGGCGGGTGGTCATGGTCAGGAAGGTGAGCGCGGCGACTCGTGCGGACTACTTCACTTTCTTCTTCCGCAGCGCCACGAGGGCCATCGGTCCGGCCGTGACCCCCGCAGCGATGGCGGCCACCATCCCCGTGTTTGTCTGAATGCCAAGATCCACGAGCTTGACCACGAAAACGACAACAACGGCGACCACGATTGCGACGATGACGATGCGAAGCAGGTCTTTGACGGTCATGTGGGCCTCCGGGGCGGACGAAAGCAGTGTATTCGATCCCGAGCCGGTTGACCGACTACCGATGGCCTTCGCGAAGAGGTTTCACGCCGCCACCGTCGCCGTCGTGACTTCCGACCACGGCCCCTTTTCGCCGCGTCCCCCCAACGTGTTGACCCAGCGGGCCATGGAGACGGCGGCCCCCGCACCCATGAACATGGTGCCGCCCTCGCCCGCCTTGAACTCGGCTTCTCGCGGGGGGGCGGAAACTCGGTTTGGTGGTCATGGTCAGGAACGTGAACGTGTTGGGGTCGCCGGGCAAGCGAGGCGGGTCGCCGCTGGTCGCCGCGTCCCCTCCTGATTTGGCCATTTGGCCATTTGCCATTTGGCGACTTGGCTCATCGAGCCGCACCCACACCTCGGCCCCGAGCACGCCCGCGGGCCGGGCGCGCCCCCCGCGGGTCGGCGTGGACTCGTCCACCAGCCGCAGTTGGTGCGTGAGCCGCTGCCCGCTCTCCACCAGCGCGAGCGGGCGCGACGACGGCGCGGGGGCTGGCGAGGTGTCACGTACGATGACCCTCATCTCCCCGCGGTCGGCATTGGGGGTCTCAAACGAGCACGGCCCCGGCAGATGCCAGGGCCGTGCGAGGTCAGTCTCGAACAGACTTGGGGAGTCGAACACGCCCAGAAGTGCGTGTGGTGGTCACCGCCGACGACGCAAGCCCATCAGGCCGCCCAATCCGAGCATCGCCGCCGCGCCCGGCGCGGGGATGATCTCGAACGAGATGCGGTAGATCTCGTCGTTGGCCCCGAACTGGCGGTCGAAGGTGTATCCGGCGGCGGTGGTCAGGCCGTTGTACGCGTTCAGGCCCATGAAGTCGAAGCGGACGACGCCGTTCTCGTCGACGCGGTTGGCGTTGACGCCGCCGACCAGGAACGCGGCGTTGGCGGGGTTGGTCGCCTCGCTCCCCGCGTCCCAGATCTCGCGTCCGAACTGCGAGATCGACGAGATCGCCAGGTTGCCCTGCGCGTCGAACAACTGATACTCCATCGGATCATCGTTGCCAATGAAGTGGTCGTTGCTCGGAACCACCATCGCGCCGAAGGTGAAGAACCGGTTGACCGACGGATTGACGGTGAAGACGCCCGACGACGTCTCGCCCGGACGCAGCGCGCCCGGTCCGTTGCGCAGGATCGAACCGAACGTCGCGTTGGGCTCCGCGGCGGCGAACGCGGGGAACCAGGTCGTTGCGGTTCCGCCCTCGGCGATGCTCACGATCGGCGCGGTGGCGATCGACGGCTGCCCAAGAAGGAACGCCGACTGACCCGCGTTGAAGGAGTCGAACGTGCCATTGTGGAAGCCCATCCGCAGACCAGCGAAGGCCACGCTGTTGCTCGGCGCAAGATTCTGCACCGTCACGCGCAGTTCAACGGATTGGGCGCTGGCAAGCCCCGCCGAGCCGGCGATGGCGACAAGAGAAACGATGGCAAACTTCATGATCTTCATGGAACCTCCGGAACGAAGTGAGAGAGACAGCGACGCGCGAACACCCGCGCGGACGAACACAACAACGATCGCCCACGAAGAGAAAGCCCGACCCAGAAGCGCCGGACGCCCCAGCAACGGTGCGCATCCAACACCTTGGCTCTCTCGCCAATGAGTCGCTGCCACCGCCCTCGCCTTGCACGCGAAACTAAATTTTCTTGGATTGGTCTGCCGCCCGCCGCAGCACGCCGTCGCGAACGGTCTTGGGCATCGACTCGCCCGAGTCGAGTTCCTGCCCGATGGCCCCCGCAAGATCGCGCAGCCGTCGGATCTGGGCGCGGAACTTCTTGCACCCGCCGCAGTACAGGATGTGGATGCGCAGACCCGCCGCGATGCCGGGCGGCAGCGGCTCGTCGAGCTGCTTGCTGAAGAGCGCGGTGTGCTCGCGGCAGGGCATCCCGAGCACCCGGAAGACATCGCGCACGAAGCCGATCATCGCGTGTCCTCCTTCCTCATGCCGATTGACTTCTCCACGCACGCCCGCAGTGCCGCTCGCGCCCGGTGCATCCGCGACCACAGATTGGTCGGAGAAATGCCCAACGCCTTGCACACTTCGCCTGCCGGGATGTTCAACAGATCGCGGAGCCACACCGCCTCGGCCTGCGCGGGCGGCAACGCGTCGATGCAGTGGCGCAGCGCGGCCAGCATCTCGGCTTTCTCGGTCGTGCTGCCCGCGTCCAACCCCCACTCGCGGGGCGGTCTGGCCCACATGCCCTTCGCGGTGAACATCGCGTGGAACTCGGCTTTGTCGGCATCGCGCGGCGGGGTATTCCCGGCACCGGAACCTGCGGCACGGCGGCGTTCTGCCCGTAAATGGTCCGCAATCTTGTGGGCTGCGATCCCCAGCAGCCATGTCCGCTCCGATGATCTGCCCGCGAAGTTCGCGTACCCCTGCATCGCCGCGAGGATGGTCTCCTGCACGACCTCCTCGGCGACCTCGCGCGAGCGGGTGCGGCCCAGCACGAAGCGCCACAGGATGTCACCGTGCTCGGCCAGCCACTGTTCCACCGGCACAACCGACGGCTCGGAGCGACGCACAGCCGCCCCATTGACGGGCGGGTCGGGTACCGGCGGTGGTTGTATCGTGTCATCAGTCACGGCGGGTCAGTATAGGATTGGCAGCCAAGCGGCGCGTCTTCGTACGGCACGGAGCGCAACCCGGTTCGCCTACGCCGCCACCGTCGCCGTCGTGACCTCCGACCACGGCCCCTTTTCGCCGCGTCCCCCCAACGTGTTGACCCAGCGGGCCATGGAGACGGCGGCCCCCGCACCCATGAACATGGTGCCGCCCTCGCCCGCCTTGAACTCGGCTTTTCGCGGGGGGGCGGAAACTCGGCTTGGTGGTCATGGTCAGGAACGTGAGCGCGGCGTGGTCGGTCGGCGCGGGGCTGTCCGCAATCACCAGTTTCACCCACACCTCGGCCCCGAGCACGCCCGCGGGCCGGGCGCGCCCCCCACCTCCGCGGGTCGGGGCACCGCTTCCCGTTGCCGGTCGGGTGGCCTTCCCGGGCGGGGGAATGCTCTTCCCGGGCGCTCCGGAGGTCTTCAGGCGTGAGCCTGAGCTCCCCAAGCGTGAGCCTGAGCCCTTCAGGCGTGAGCCTGAGCTCTTCAGGCGTGAGCTTGAGGAGTCCAGGCGTGAGCCTGAGGCCTTCAGGCGTGAGCCTGAGCTCTTCCCGCGTAAGCTTTTTCTCTTTTCTTCGCCGCCTGAGACGCATTCCCCGCCGCCGGGACGCCAAAAATCGGCGATTCTGCGTCCATATCGGCGGGTGAAGGGGTGGCGAGCAAGACGGAATGCGAACGCGGGAGGGGTGTGTTTGTGGAAACAGGGGGGAGCGGCGGGGGGTGGTGGCCTCGGGGCGGCGGGGGTCCGACGCCCCCTCCGGCTCGCGGACGCGGCACCTCCCCCGCCGAGCGGGGGAGGATCTTTTGGATTCAGTCACTCTGCCACTGCGCCACTGCGCCACTGTGCCACTGTGCCACTGTGCCACTGTGCCACTGTGCCACTCCCCCGCCGCCCCCTCCGGCTCGAAGACTCGCCACCTCCCCCGTTGGAAACGGGGGAGGTGCTTGAGGAGTCGGCACGGAGTGCCGACCTACCCGATGGCCCATGGCCGGGGGCCGTTGGCCGAGGGCCCATGGCCGATGGCCGCCCCGCCTTCTCCCTCTGCGCTCAGCGGCTTGCGGCCTCGGTGGTCGGCTTCCACTTGGCGCCGTCGCGTGTCACGCGGCGGTAGAGGGTGTCGCGTTCGACCGGGGTGAAGCCCGCCTCGCGGATCGCTTTCTGGAGCGTCCAGACGCTCACTTCCTGGTGCGTGCTCGTGCCGCCGACTTTGGTGATGTCGTACCAGACCACCGTGCCGTCGATGTCGTCGGCGCCGTTCTGGAGCATGAGCTGCGCCATCGGCAGGGTCTGCATGATCCAGAAGGCTTTGACGTGCGGGAAGTTGTCGAGCATCAGCCGCGCCACCGCGAGGGTGCGCAGGTTCTCCAGGCCCGCCGGGCCGGGGAGGTGTTCGAGTTCGCTGCCATCGGGGAAGAAGGGCAATGGAATGATCGTCTGGAAGTAGCCGCTCTTGGCGCGGCCGTCGGCATCGAGGGCGAAGGACTCGGGCAGGGGGGTGCCGTGTCCATCGGTGCCGTGTCCATCGGTGCCGGGGCGGGTGAGTGTGATGGCGGGGATCTCGGCGCCCTCGTCGTGCGAGTAGCCGAGGTGGTCGCTGGGATGGTCGCCGGTGGTGTCGAGCGTGTGCGTCGTGCCGCGGTAGCCAAGGCGGGCCAGTGCGCGGTCCTGTGCGCGGCGGAGCATCTCCATGTGCACCAGCCGGTCGTTCTGTTGCTCGATGTGGCCGTAGAGGATCGTCGCGTTGGAGTTCAGGCCCAGTTCGTGGGCCACGCGGTGGACATCCAGCCACACATCGCTGCGGATCTTGCCCTTGAACGCCTCATCGTGGATGCGGTCATCGAAGACCTCCGCCCCGCCGCCCGGCAGCGAGCCCAGGCCTGCATCGCGCAGCTTGCTCAGCACGTGGCGGATGCCGCTGGCGCGGTCATCGATGCGGTAGACCTTGGCGATCTTGGCCAGGTGCACGACCTCGACGGCCGTGAACGCCTTGACGTGCAGGTCGCTGCCCAGGCGCTTGGCCGTGTCGCGGATGGTGCCGATCAGGTCGATGTAGTACGAGAACGGCAGCGTCGGGTGCAGGCCGCCGACGGAGTGGATCTCCGTCGCCCCCGCCTCGACCGCCTTCTCCGCCTGCTCGCGCACGTACGCCATGTCGCGCGTGTACGCATCGGCGTCGCCGGCCTTGCGGAAGAACTCGCAGAACTTGCACGAGAGGGCGCAGACGTTGGAGTAGTTCAGGTGGCGGTTGATGTTGTAGAACGCCGCATCGCCGTGCAGCCGGCGGCGGACCAGGTCGGCCAGCTCGCAGACGGTGTAGATGTCCGGCGTGGAGAACAACAGCCGCCCGTCATCCATGCTCAGCCGCTGCCCGGCCAGGACCTTGGTGCGGACCGCTTCGAGGCGGGGATCGACGCCGATGCGGCGATCGGCGTCAGGGGTCCGGGGCGGCAGGGCGAGGGTCGGCATGGCGGGGGTCCGGGGATGGGCGGGGGGCCGAACGGGCGAGGCCGGGTGAGTTTCAGGAAACGTTGAAAGTACGGGGGGAGTGTACCCTTCAGCGTCGCGCAATTCCGCCGCGGCGGGGCGAATCGATGGCTGATCCGTCGGATTGCCCGACAGTTCGGGATGTCGCCGCCGCTGCCCGGTGGCCCCCGGGCTCTTCCGGGGTGCCGAATCGACCGCGGCGAGCGCGGGGCCGAGGCATCGCATGGGCGATATACTGCGGATCGCGGCGGTCTCGAGCGCGATCGCGTATGTTCGCTCGATTTCCGGCCGACCCTCTGTGCCGGAGCCCGCCGTGGCCGACCCGAACGCCGTCGATGGAGCCCCCCGCGGGCCGGTCGCCGCGGCGAACCCGAACCTTGGCAGTACGCCGGCCGCCCCCGTCCCCTTGGCGGGGACCGCCGCCGGTCCGGGCACCCCCCCACCCCCCCCATCCCACCCACCATCGCTCGCTCCGTTGCCCTCGGCGGTGGTCTCGCTTTCGGCCTTCGCCGCGGGGATGTCGGAGAGCGGCCCGGGCCCGGACCTGCCCGCCGCGGCGTTGCTGTCGACGGGTGATGAGGTGGTCACGGGGCAGATCGCCGACACGAACACGCGGTTTCTCGCCCAGCGGCTGATGGATCTGGACATCCTGCCCGTCGGGCACGAGGCCGTGCCGGACGATGAGCGTGCGCTGGCCGAGGCGATCGCTCGCGCGGCGGCGCGGGCGCCGCTGGTGATCATGTCCGGCGGGCTCGGGCCGACCGATGGCGACCTGACGCGGGCAGCGCTGGCGCGGGTGCTGGAGTGTCCGCTGGTTGTCGATGAGGGCTGGCGCGCGGCGCTGGAGGCGATGCTGCAGCGACGCGGCCGCGTGATGACCGAGCGGCAGGCGCGCCAGACGCTCAGGCCGACGGCCGCGCGTTGCGTTCACAATGACTACGGCACGGCCCCGGGGCTGATCGCGGCGATCGATGCGCCGGGGTCGGCGCACGGCCGCGCGCTGATCGTGTGCCTGCCCGGTCCGCCGGGGGAACTGGTGCCGATGTTCCGCGAGCGGATCGAGCCGATGCTGCGCGCCCAGCGGCGAGGTCGGAACGTCGTGCTCACGCGGCGGCTGCACGTCGTCGGCGTGCCCGAGGCCGAGTGCTCATCGCGCCTGGCGGAACTCACGCGGCGCCCGGCGGATGAACGCGAGGCGGCATCGCGGGTCGTGACGGGAATGACCGCGTCCGGCGGGGTCATCACGATCCGGATGCGCTTTGCCGGTGCATCGGACCCGGCGATCGCGCGGAGGATGATGGACGATGCGGAGGGCATCGCGCGGGCGGCGCTGGGCGACCGAATCGTCTCGCAGGATGATGAGCGCTGCGGACCGGAGGCGCTGGCCCACGCGATGATCGCGTCGCTTCGAGCGCGCGGGAGCACGCTGAGCGTGGTCGAGAGTTGCACCGGCGGGCTGCTCGGCTCGCTGCTGACGGATGTGCCCGGCGCATCGGCGGCGTTTGTGGGCGGGGCGTTGACGTACAGCAACGCGCTCAAGGCGGGGCTGGGCGTGCCGGGGCGTGTGCTCGAGCAGCACGGGGCCGTCAGCCGCGCGTGCGCGATCGAGATGGCCCTTGCCGGCCTCGCGCGTTTCGGCAGCGACTGGTGCGTGTCGATCACGGGGATCGCCGGCCCCGATGGCGGGACTGCCGAGAAGCCCGTCGGGACGGTGTACATCGGGCTGGCGGGTCGGCAGTGGGCCGCGGGCACGAACGCCGCGATCGCGCGGCACCTTCGCGTGACCGGCGACCGAAGCGACGTGCGAATGCGTTCGGCGACGAGCGCGTTGACGGCGCTGCATCTTGCCATGCTCGGCAACACCGATGCGCCGCTGCTATGGGAAGTCGCGCCGACCTGATGCCGGCGCGAGGTCCGGCGCGTGAGCGACCGACATCGCCGACCGCGGGACCGCGCGGGCGATCAGCGTCGCTGGCGGTTGTTGTTCTTGTCGTTGCTGCTCCGCCGCGGGGTGTTGCTCGCGTCGAAGCGGATGGACATGTCGGCCTCGGCCGTCGCGGGCGCGGAACTCCAGGTCCAGACCGCGGGCGGGAGCGGCTTCTGCCCGGCGGGAGAAGCGGAAGTCGGCGGCGCGAACTGGAAGGCGAGCGGGAGGAGGTACTCAAGGTCCTCGTGCGAGCCGAAGTACTTCCACTCGCGATCGAGCGCAGGCGGGCGTGAGCCGCTCTTGCGCTGGCGGATGATGTCAACGGGAATCCAGACATCGCGGCCCGTGTCGGGGCAGACCAGGCAGAACTCGGCCCAGGTATAGAGGCGTTCCTTGCTGCTGCCGCTGAACGCGGGGTTCAGGCCGCCGGAGACAGAGTCGGACGCGTCGACCCCGATGACGGTGCGAGCGGGAATGCCCGCGGCGCGGAGGGTGCCGACGAAGTACGAAACGACATCGGGTTCCGTGCCGCGGTTGTTCTTGAACACCGAGCCCGCGCCGTTGAGTTCGATGCTGTTGATCGAGCCGTTACGGTTCTGGCGCACGCCGTTGCCAGACGGCTGGATTTCGCGCAGCACACCCGCGGCGATCATCTTCGCGACGACGTAGGGCTTGAGCGTCTTCGGATCGGCGTTGTTGAGATACCGAGCCGCGGCGGCGGCGAAGGCCTTCTGCGTCTCAGGGACTTCGTTGGGGTCGTTCGTCCACTCGACGAACATCTGCGGCTGGAGCGCCGACTGGCCCGTGTTGCTGAAGCCGCCCTTGGGCCAGGGCACCTCTCTCAGGAGGCTCTCGTCGGCCTTGGTGCTGCGTGTGAGCATCGGGATCGTCAACTTGAGCGTGGCGTTGCGACCCTCGAGATTGGCCATCTCCCACCGCAGCAGGCGAGTACCGGCGGCGAGGTTGTCCTGCACCTTGGGCTCCACCTCGATGGTCTTGTCGTTGAACTTCAGCTCGCTTTTCAGGCCGTTTCGGACCAGATCATGCGAGCCGGAACTGGTCGGCATCGGGAAGATGAACATGCCCGAGGTGTACCGGAAGTTCGACGGCGCGACGTTGCCCGCCGAGTCGTACACGCGGCTGGGGTTCACCGCGACTTCCACGGTGAGGGTTATCGCGCGGGCATCGCTGCGTCGCAGCATGCGATCCTGAAGCGGTGCCTTGTCGTCGAGCTTCGGGAACGGGCTGTGCCGGCGTCCGGCATCACGCGGGAGCTTGGTCGGATCCACCTGTGCGGAAGCGGTCGAAACGGGGCCGATCGTCATGGCGGCGCCCGCCAGAAGGGCGCAGAGCACCAGCCCCGCTCGGCTCAGGATCGCCGTCGTTCGGGTGGCGGGAACGACGCTGGTGGAGCGTGCGGGAAGGACATCCGGAATGCGGTGCGGCATGACAATCTCCTGCGGTCAGCTCTCGGCAGTGGCCGATCGCCGGGTGAATCCCACAAAGGTACAGAGGGGAACAGACGCATCAAACGGGCGGGTGACGGTCAGAAACCCACCTTGCGACGAACAGGTTCGGAGTTGGACGTCCACTTCCGACGGTCTGTTCCGGGTGTTTGCGTTCCGACTCTTCGGCTCTACAACTGCCCAAGTACTTGTACGATCGGCTCGATCGTGCGGATTCTTGTAAAGCTCGGCCGAGCGGGGGCGACGGGGGTCGCGCCCGGGCTCAGGCATCGGACGATTCCGGCGGCGAGACGCTGGCTTCGGCGGCGAGATTCTCCGCGTTTGAGGCGGATTCTGACTGGGTTGACGTGGCAACCGGAGCTGTCGCGGATGCGGGCGACTCGGCGTTTGCTCGTGCGATCCCGAGTTCCTGCGGCGACGGCAGATCCTTCAGTGACGAGAGACCAAATGCCCCGAGGAACTGGCGGCTGGTGGCGTACAGCAGCGGTCGGCCGAGTTCTTCGGCTCGACCGGCGATCTCGACCAGTCGGCGTTCAAGGAGGGACGAGAGCACCTCGCCGCAAGAGACGCCCCGGATCGCTTCGAGCTGATGGCGGGTAATGGGCTGGCGGTAGGCGATGATCGCGAGGGATTCAATGGCGGCGCGGCTGAGGCGGGTCTGGGCGCTGACGCCGTGGAGCGCCTCGATGACCGGGCGGAACGACGCCAGCGTCATGAGCCGATAGCCACCGGCGACCGTCTCGATGCGGAAACTGCGAGAGGTCTGGTCGTACGTCTCATTCAGACTCGCGACGCACGCCGCGATAAGGGCCTCTGGCGTCGGGCCGCTCGGGCCCCGCTTCCTGCGGCGCTTGGGGATGACAATCGGCACGGGCTGGCCGTCGGCGTCGAGCTCGGCTCCCGGGCGAACAGCGGATTCGGGCAGCGGGGCGAGACCGAGGGCCTGGGCTAGGCGAGTCGGCGTGAGCGGACGACCGCTGGTGATCAGTAGAGCCTCGATTTTCGGGGCGAGCTCGGCGATTCGTTCGGGGTCGATCGCTGGCTCGGGGTCAAGCGTGGCGGTGGAAGCGTTGCTGTCCGACGCGGCCGCACTCGAAGGGGCGCTGGAGGCTTCGCCGGGCGATTCGGGGGCGGCACCGACGGCGACTTCTGATTCGAACGACTGGGGCTGGGAGGCCTGCTTGGGCATGGCGGTCTCGATCGCGGCGGCGCGGGCGACGTGCCGGGCATCCTCTCCCGTGCACGCCGAGCGCTGACCGGCCGATGCGATGGTACCCGGAGTCGGGCGGCGTCGGCGAGGGTGGGCCGCGATGTGAATGACCACAGATGAGGGATCTGGGGGGCCAGCGGGGTTGGCGCAGAAAAACGCCCCGCGGAGGCCGCGGGGCGTTCGGAGGCGGAGGACCGTCGAGAGTTCCTGATCAGCGGCGACGACGGGCGGCGACAAGGCCCAAGAGAGCGACACCCGCGGCGGCGCCGGGGGTCGGGATCAGCGTGACCGTCGCGGCCTTGATGTCGAACTTCACGCGCTCATCCATGTTGCTGCCGGTGGTGCCGACGAACGAGTGACGCAGCTTGCCGGCGAGCGTGAAGGACGTGGTCGAGAGGTCAAAGTCCGCATGAATCCAGGTATTGACCAGCCCGCCCGTGGACGTGACGTCGCCGAGAGTGCCAACGACGGTGTGTCCGGGCGCGGAGAAGGTCAGGTCATATGCAGAGGCGGTGGCGCCGGACACGCCACTGGGGAGGCTGCCGACAACGGAGAAGAGCTCAAAGCCATTGAAGGAACGGAACGGGCTGTCGCCGTTGAACGGCGTGCTGAAGGTCAGCGTGCTCGAGGTCGTGGAAGTCGCGTCGCCAGAGACGTGCGTCTTGGTGAACGTCCAGCCAGCCGCGGGCGAGTACGAAAGGCTGAAGTCGAAGATCGCGCCGTTGAGGTTGTTGTGCGTGCCGGTGTTGCGGCTCTGAACGATGGTCGACGCGCTGATGCTCGAGCTCTTGGCGAGCATGTGGTCGAAGTTGGTGTTGCTCAGCCGGTAGCGGGCGTTCAGGACCGTGTTGCTCGATGAGGCGATCATCGACTCGGGCACGCCGAGCGTGACGACTCCGGCGCTGGCGGAACCCGCGGCGACCGAGACAGCAAAGGCGGTCAGGGCGATGAACGTGGACGGACGGACAGCAATCGACATTTCTCTCTCCTCAAGGCCGAGCCACCTTTCGATGGTCATCGGTCCGGGTGTTTTGTGCATCGATGTCGAACGACGAACCTGACGTCACTCGACCCCGACGCAGAGAAACTCTCGGCCGACTCTGGGGAGGAATCAGCCCTAAACCACCTTACGATTCGCAGGTCGCGGAAACGAGTTTCGCGGCTCGGAGTAAGCCGCCATTGAAGGATTCCTCCGTCCGGAATCACAACGCGGCGAATATGGGCAACATGGGCAATCCATGACGGCAGAAATTCGGACGTGCTGAGGCGCACCGTCACCGGTCGGCTCTTGGGTCATGGCTTTGGGGGGCCACCGACGGACCAGATGTCCGTGATCAGGGCGCGTCCGGTCGGTCCTTCTGTGCCGCGTCGAGAACGTGCTCGGCCACCAGAATGGGGACATCTTCTGCGATGCCCAGCGCGATCGCGTCACTTGGGCGGCTGTCGATCTTGAGAAGTTCCCCCGCGGCACTGCGGACGTGCAACTCCGCAAAGAACGTGTGCTCGGCGAGATCATTGATGCAGATAGCCTCGAGTTTGCCGCCCAGTGCCTGGATGCAGTTGGCCAGGAGGTCATGCGTCTGCGGGCGCTTGATCTGGATGCCCTTGAGGCGCCGCTCGATGGCGTGGGCCTCGGGGAGCCCGATGACGATCGGGAAACTGCGCCCGTTCTCCAGTTGCTGGAACACCGGCGCGCCCGGTTCGGCCGAGTCGTCGTCGCCCGGGGTGGCCGGGGCGCACTCTCGCAGTTCAATGAGCTGGTACTCACTGAGTTCGCGGATCAGGATTCGAGCCAGCGCCATGCGCACGGCCATAGGCGTCTCCTGTTGGCGAGCCAAGCCTCGGCCCGCCTTGAACGGTACACGGTAGCGGGCTGGCGAGCGGCGGGAGCGGGCGGGAGACTCACGGGCCGGGGCGGGGTGTGACGCGCGACGCGGCGTCTGGCAGCCGATTGAGCGAAGCGCCCGGGAGCGTCTGTGCGACGGTGAGCCGTCGACCAAGGCGCGCCAGAAGCTCGCGAGGGCAGCCGATGTCGGCGATCATGATTTGGCCGAGCATCGCCGACGCCGCGGGATTGGCGAATCCCACCTTGAGCCCGACGAAGCTGACCGTCAGGTCGGCTCGCACGCATGCGCGATCTGGTGGCTGGGCTTGAAGGAGACCCTGGCCGGTGTCCGGGTCCATACCCGACGGGAGATCGATGCTCAGCACTGCTGCGCCGAGAGACCGCGCCGAATCGTTGATCGCGACGATGGCCTCGCCGATCGGCGAGCCCGGGGCGATCGGACGGTTCACCCCGGTACCGAGAAGGGCGTCGACGATCACGCCGACGCGACCGACATCGCGAACGGCCGCGGAGATCGCGCTGGAGATGTCGCTGGTCTGGGCGCGGATGCGGATGCGCATCGCCCGAGCAACTCGCATCTGTGTCGCGGCGTCGCCCTGGGGTGCGTCGATCGCGCCGACGCACACAACCGCGACGGGCACACCGGCGTTGTGGAGATGACGCGCAAGGGCGAGCCCGTCGCCGCCGTTGCTCCCGGTGCCGATGACGATGACCACACCCAGCGGCTCGAGCCGGCTGTCGGCAGGCCCCGCGGCGGCGTCGCGGAGCGTCTGCGCATCGGCGAGGAGCTGCTGCGTGGCGCCCGCCAATGCGGCGGCGGCGTTCTCCATAAGGACGATCGTCGGGAGGCCGTAATGCTCTGCGCAGAGCCGATCGATCTGGCGGAGCGCCAGACGCGAGAGCACGAACATGTCGCCGGGGCGAGCGCGAACAGATGCCGTCGAACGTGCGGGTGGCTTGGCGAGCGGGGCCGATCGCGAAGGCTGCCGCGTGTGCTTGGACGGAGATGATCCTGCCCGCTTCGAGCCTGCCGGCGACGAACGCGACGATGCGCGGGGGGAGAGGTGTGCGTCGGGCGTTGATCGTCGCTCGCGACGATCGCCGGGTCGACCACGGCTGGAGCCACGCCTTGCCATGTCGTTACGGTACGCGATCTTCGCGCAGGTCGGACGCGGGGTCCGGGGTTGACGGAAGGACTTTCGGACTGGCCGGTGCCGCGGTGAGCTTGAGGCCGATGATCGAGGCCAGCAGCAGCGCGAGGAAGAAGCCGCGCGCTGCACCGAGAGGCTCGCCGAGAATCGCGGCACCGACGATCGCCGTGCCCGCGGCGCCGATGCCGACCCAGACCGCATAGGCGGTGCCGATGGGAATCGTCCGGGCGGCGACGCTGAGCAGATACATGCTCAGCGCGATCGCGGAAATGGTCAGCACACTCGGCCATAGCCGCGTGAATCCTTCGGTGTACTTGAGCCCCACCGCCCAGCCGATCTCGAGCACACCAGCGATCACCAGGAGAAGCCAGGCCAATGTGTCGCTCCGAACAGGTCCCCGGCATAATGCAGAAGTCCGCGGACCGATGCTGGCGGTGGCGAAGGACGTCGCATCGCCTGCACGCGGATGCGACCGGAATGAGGCCGCATCAGCACGACTTGCCCGAAGTGCTGCGGCCTTGAAGCTCAATACGCATTCCATCGACCTGCACACCCATTCGACGCTCAAGCTCCTCAACGACTTCTGCGGGGAGACTCGAGAGAATGCGGTGGCTCAGGTCATCGGGAACATCGCGGATTCGCCCGTCGTCGGTGATCAGATGGACATGCTCCGATGTATCGGCGTCATAGCGCGCAGGCTGCACGCCCACTTCGTCGCTCGGAAACGAGAATCGGCGGGCGAGTCCGCGGCGGACGAGCAGGTCGAGCGTGTTGTAAACCGTGGCCCTGCTGATCGGGCCCTTGACGACGCTAGCCCACCGTGTGGAGTTCACGAACTCGTGCAGCTCCTCCGCCGTCGGGTGCGATGTAGTTTGCGCCAAGGCGCTGAAAATCGCCTCACGCTCTGACGTGCATCGGAGTCCGAGTCTGCGAAAGAGCACGCGTGCCGGGGTCATGCGGACAAAGTATACACGGGATCTGTCAGGGATGCCACAGAAGCGCGAACCGTGACGAAGGATCTCGGTTGCGGTTCTGGCGTCGATCGGATCGATCGGCGCATGATTCCGCATGCGTCGGCAACCTCTTCCGCATCCAGTCGAACAACGAACCGTGGCGAGCCAAGTGAGTGATCGTGAACTGCTTTGTGAGTCCTGCGGCTATGTCCTTGCGGGCTCAGCCAGCGATGGGCCCTGTGCCGAGTGCGGCGTATCGGTAAGGCAGAGCCTCGCATCGTGCCGCGACGGCGCGACATGGCAACGTGAGAAGGGCGTTCTCGGCCATGTTCGCGGACTGATCGCGGCGGTGCTGCGGCCGGGATACGAGTCGCGGCGGCTGATCATCCGCGATGGGGCGATGCCGAGCAGGCTGGTCGCGAACATTGTGATCGCGGCTGCGCTGCTCACGGGGGCATTCGCGCTGGCACAGCCAACGACCGCCGGAACGTTCTCGCGATCCGGGGCCGAGCTCGCCGGGATCTTCGCGTCGTTCATCGCCTTGCTCATGGTCATGACGTGGATCGAGACCCGGGGCGTTCGGCTGTTCGGACGCCAGCGCGCGTGGAGGATCACCCCCGCAGTCGCATGGAGCGTGTGCACGCAGGCGAGTTTCGGCTGGATCGTCGGTGCCGCGGTTGCGATGGTGGTCGTTCCCCCACTCGCGCCGCTCCTGGGCGTTGTGCAGGATCTTCCCGGTGCCGATGTGCTCGTGCCCGGTCGCGGGCCACGCAACGCGCTGGCGCTGCTGATCCTGCTGCCGGTTCTCGGGTTCGAGCTGCTCGTGTACGTCGGCATCCGACGGTGCCGATTCGCCAACCGCCCCTGAGGCCTGCTCGCGCTTGAATCAAAAGTCCGCCGGGAAGCCGCGGCACTTGGGGATCAGCACCCGCTCGATCAGCGGCTCGCCCTTCTCGTCGACATCGAAGATCTTCGTGAGCGCGGCGGTGATCTGGCGATTGAGCGTCAGGCGGTCGGGCTCCTTGAGCTGCGCGTGCTGGGCGCGGGAGATGATCCGCGAGATCTCCTCAGAGATCTCGGCCTTGCGCTGCTCGAGCAGTTCTTCGACGCGGGCGGCGTTCCTGGCGCGTGCCTGCACGAACACGCTCACGTCCCAGATCCAGACCCGGCCGGTCTGGAGGTTCTGGAACTTCTCCTCGACCACGAGGATCTCCTGGGTCTTCTTGTCATCCTCGGTCTTGAGTTCTTCCTTGGGCACCTCGGCGTGAGACTTCTTCGGCCCGAGAGCCTTCATGACACCCACGACCACGACAAGCTGCACGACCATGATGACCGCGACGATCGCGATCATCTTCATCGGCAGGCCCTTCTTGGGCGGTGCGGCCTCGCCTTCGGCCTTTGCGTCTTTCTCGGGGGCTGGTGCGGGCTTTTTGTCAGACACGGTGCGTCCTTGGCTTGATGCCGGGCTGGCCCGGAGGTTCCGGTCGAACGTGCGCCGGGCGAACACACCGCCCGGCTACGAGGGTGTCATCGGCAGGTTCGCGCGGATGATGGAGTGGTGCGAGCGTTCGAACAGGCTCTCGGACCTGATCAGGCCGCACGCCTTCTCATCTGCGTCGCGGGCTCGATTCGGTCGGGCTCTGTGTCGGGCAGCAGTCCGGTCATGGCCGCGACGGCGTCCTCGGGCGTTCCCCCGGCGCGGAGCGCGGCCATGGCCTCGATGACCATGATCGCGGCGAGCGTTTCGCTGGCCAGAAGATGCCGAGCGCGGGCGGTGATGATCTGCCCGATCTGCATGAGCAGCATGCCCGAGAGCGAGAGCACCGTGCACAGCGTCGCGCTGAGCGTGGTCATTCCGCCCTCGGCGGTGAACTGGCGCGAGAGCGCGAGCAAGCCGCCGAAGAGCAGCGCGGTGCCGAGGATGACGCCCGCGGTCCCGAGGCGTTCGGGATGGAGCAAGGGCCATCGTGAACTGGCGATAGCGCCGTCCAGCCGCTGGTGCAGGTCCCACTTGACCTCATCCGGATCGGCCTTCTGGATCATGAGCGCGTGGCCGCGTCGGAGCATCGACGCGGGCAGGCCACGGAGCGGGCTGCGGTACTCGTGCCCGGCCTGACCGGCGACCAGGTCGCGCGCGTACCTCTCGACGTGCTCGATAACGGTCGGGTAGTCGACGGGCCTGCCGGCGAGCATCGCACCGAGGCGACGCTCGAGACGGAAGATGCGTGCGGCCGCGAGGGCCGAGCCCGCCAGCCCGATCGCCGTCGCGATTGGCGTGATGAGATTCTGATCCATGGTGCGCTCCGTCGCGTCTGATGATGCCCGGGTGCCCGTGCACCCACAGAGGGCTATCGACGGCCCGGGAACGCAACTTGACCACGCACGCGAGCGGAGCGTGTTCGCGGACGTGCCGCTGCGGTCTACGAAGGTCTCGGGAAGGATTGCGCGGGTTATCGGCCCAGCGCCAGCAGCTGCTGGAGCAACTGGTCGGTCGTCGAGATCACGCGGCTGGAGGCCGAGTAGCCGGTGCTCGCCTGAATGAGGTTGATGAACTCGCCGGCGAGGTCGACGTTGGACTGCTCGAGGGAGCCGCCGACGATGCGGCCGGCGCCGAGGGTCGTCGGTGCGGCGACGACGGGAACTCCGGAAGCCGGACCAACCTGGAAAAGGTTGTTGCCGATGTCGACGAGCCCTTCGGGATTGGAGAACTTCGCCAGCGCGACCTGCCCCACGGTGCGGGTCTGACCGTTCGTGAACGCGCCGGTGATCACGCCATCCTGTCCGACGGAGTAGCTCGTCAGCGTGCCGATGGGCGTGCCATCCTGGAAGGTCGCCGCGAGCGTGGAACGGCTGTCGGTCAGGGCGGTGATGTTCGAGCCGGTCGTGTTGAAGTTCAGGTTGAACGACAGAGGCGTGTCGGCGCCGGTGGCCAGGCGATCGATCGTCACGTTGATCGGCAGGTTGTTGAGCCGCTGGCCGTTGGTATCGAACTGAATCGTGCCGGTGGCGACGCGAAGGTCGATGTCGGTGTCATCGGCACTGTTGACGAAGTAGCGCCAGGTTGTGCCCGTGCTGTCGCGCGAGTCCAGAACCATGGTGACATCAACGGAGACGCCGGTACCGAGGGAGTCGTAAACGACGAAGGTGGTGCGCACGCTCTCGCCGTCGGCGGCCTGAGACTTGGTCGTCGTCAGGGGCGAACCGACAAGCGCGCCGGTGCTGGTGAGTTGCCGGATGTTGGCCTGTTCGAGCACGATATCGTTCTGCGTGCCGATGTTCGAGCGGATCACGATCGCGCCGCCTGCGCTGACCTGAGCGCCGGGCGTGGAGCCGTCGGGGTTCGTCGACGCGGTATTCTCGATCCCTAGGACGCGATTGAGGAACGTCAGATAGTCTGCAACGGTTGTCGTCGCGGTGATCTCAAAGCGCGACGTCGGGAGCACCTTGCCGCCCTTCTGCGCGCCGTTGATCTCGATGAACTGACCGACGCTGAAGAGCGACTGGGAGCCGGCGATGGCGGGGTTATCGATGTCGGTCATCAGCGTCGCCGCGGTGATCGCGGGGTTGCCGGCGGAGACCTCCGTGAGCGCGGCGGTCGCGATGTTTGTCGAGCGGGTCGGCAGCAGGCCGCCGGCGTTGAGGTTCCCGGTGAAGCGGACTTCGCGTGTCGGCTCGGCCAGTCGCATCTGGCCCACGGGGATGTTCAACGGCACAAGGGTGCCGGAGATGAGCGAGAAGTTCTCGTCAACGCCGTATCCGTAGAGCCGCTCGCCCGTGACGGTGACGACGTCGTTGACCGCATTCTGCCTGAATGCACCGGCGCGGGTGAAGAACCGCTGATCGCCGCGCTGGACGACGAAGAACCCATCACCCTCGATCGCCAGGTCGCGCTGGTCGCCGGTCGCGGCGAGCGAGCCGGTGTTGAAGTTCCGCTGTGTGCCGGCGATGGTGACGCCCAGGCCGATCTGGGCCGGGTTCGAGCCGCCCGTGTTCTCGCTGGGCTCCGTTCCCAGGGACAGGTTGCGCGAGAACTGGCTGGCAAAGAGCATGCGGTTGCTCTTGTACGCGGTCGTGTTGACGTTGGCGATGTTGTTGCCGATGACGTCGAGGTTGCGGGCGTTGGCGTTCAGGCCGGAGAGCCCGGTGAACATTGCGATCGTTGAAGCCATGGATCAGTTCCCTGTGTACGGAGATCGTCGTGGAGCCGTCGTCTGTGGCGGTTGGTCGTCGCGGTGCGGTCGTCAGGCGGCGCTGGAGCCGCGGGTGTCAGCCTGATCTCGCTGGGTTTCGTCGGCGCTCTTGCTGACCTGCGCAAGGCCCTCCAGAAGGGCGGTGAGCGACGAGTTGCCGATCAGACCTCCGCCGGGCACTGGGATCGCCGCGCTGCCGGCGCCCTCGCCGGGAGCGGAGGCACCGACGACCCCGTCGATCGCCGCGGCCTGGCCGCGTGAGGCATCAAAGACGCCGGTGATCGTGCGCTGCGCGACGTCCATCGTCAGCGCCTGACCGTCGATGAGTACAAGCGCGTTCTTGAGTCCCGAAGCGCGGGCGCGGTCGGCGGCATCGGCGAGTCGCGTGAGTTGATCCTGCGAGAGTTCCACTTCGACCCTCGGCGAAATCGTCACCGGCTCCCTGGTGCTCAGTTCACCCTTGCGGGCGGAGTCGAGCAGTCTGGCGAACTCGCCAGAGACATCACCAGCCGGCCGCGTCGTGCCCGCGGGGGTGACGCCCGAGCCGAGTTTGCGGAGCATGTCCGAAGCGTTGATGGTCATGGTGCGCACCCGCAGAAAGACGGAGAGATTCGGACCGGACGGAGCGTCAGTTTGCAAGAGCGTTAAGAGACTGCGTGATCACCGAGTTCAGTTTGCTCGTAGCCTGCTGCGTCGCGGACCCGATCAGGCTCGCGGGGTCCGTCGCGGCATTCGCGGGATTCGGCGTCGGCGCCGGCTCAGTGGTCGCCTGCGGCGGCGGGACCGTCGGCAGACCGCCGTTCGGATTCGGCGGTGTTCCTGTGCCGCCGCCCGGATTGGGCGCAAGGTCGCGCGGGTCGATCACCTCGTCAACCTGTGCGAACGGAACGCGCGCGCCGGTCGTCAGGTTCAGCACCGGTCCGTCCTTGGTGCGGCTGATGCTCAGCACCTGGCCTTCGACTCGCCGATTCGCGTCCGACAGACCCGAGATGTACGCACCGAGCATGCTGCCCGCGCTGGCGAACTGATTCTGTGAGACCAGCGACTTGAGATTCTCCTGCAGCTGCATGTCGGATTCGATCGAGCGGATCTGTGACATCTGCTCGAGAACCTGCGATGAGTCGTTGGGCTTGAGCGGATCCTGGTTGGCCAGTTCGGAGAACATGATGCGCACGAACTCCTCGCTTGAGAGCGTGGAGAAGGCGTTCCGCGGCTGGGTTGTCGCTGGTGCGGTCGAACCTGTCTGGGCAACCGTGGACATGGACACTCCGATCCCGGCGTGCAAGCACGCCGCAACTCAAGCACGTGCGGACTCACTGCGCCGGCCGGCGGGCGGGCTACAGCACGCCGTCGATCCGCGCTCGTCCGATGCCTCCGGTTCCACCGGGCTCGAACTCGATTGTCACCTGTCCGTTTCCGACGCTCCGCGTCGGGACTTCGTCGCTTCGGGCATCCGTGCCCGCCGCGGCGATCGGGCCTGCCGAGTTGCCCCGGAATGCCCCGGCGAAGTCGCGGGCATCCTGCCCGGCTCCGCCACGATCCGAGCCTCCGCCCGCGAGATCCTGCCCGCCCGCATCCTGCGAGCCGAGGCGTTCGCGAGTATCAGCGTCATTCGTACGATCGGTGCCCATATGGGTCCGGGCGCTCGCCGGCTCAGCCAGCGATGGATCGATCGTCACGCTGAGCCTTTCGACACTCAGTCCGCGAGCCTCCAGCGTGGAGCGGAGGTCCGCGACGGCAGAGTCAAGCAACTCCCGTGCCGCCCCGTTACCGGTCTCGAACCGGAGGCTGAGCGAGCCTTCCTTCATGGTCATGTGAACGCGAAGTTGCCCAAGATCCTCCGGGACCATGCGCAGCGTGATGCTGCCGGGTCCCTGGGCAAGCAGTGCGCTCACGCCGCGCGTGACCTGCGCATCGAGCGTCGCGGGGAGCGCGGGGCCTGCTGGCGAGCTGGACGAAGCGCGGGTGCCGGCAGCGACTCGGGCCCCGACTAGGCCGACCGTCGGCACCGCACGCACGCCGGGATCCGTTCGGTCACCGCTTGATGAAACTGATGGCGCGACCGCGTTGGAACCGGATGGGTTGATCGAAGCTGGGGTTCCGTGAGTTGCGCTCTCGCGTGCCCTTGCGGAGATCGCGAGGCGTTCGCTCGAGGGCATTGCGTCTTGCTCCGCGTCGGAGTTGCCGACCGATGCGCGGCCGCGAACCGGGCCGCTCGCGTCGCCCGAGGTCGATCGCGGCAGGTCACCCGCGATGCCATCGCCGGCGACCGGAGCCGCGGCCCCCTGGCCTCCGGGCAGGGTCGTTGCGCCCGCGGCGACCTCGCGCGAGTCAACGCCCGCACCCGCCGAACGTGCTTCGCGAAGCGTGGCAAAGCTCCGAGCGTCGGCGCGGCCGGTGGCGGGGGCACCTTGGGAAACCGACGCTGCAATTCCCGCTCGCGCGAGCGTCGGATCAAGCCGAGCCAGAAGTTCGTTCAGCGCGGTGATCGTCAACGGTCGCTCGTACACCACGCGCTCGACGCTGACAGTTGAAGCCGGATCGGAAGCCACGGCGGCCTGCATCGGCTGCACGCCGGCTTGGGCGGAACGGGCTTCGACGACCGAATTGCGGGCACTGTCCACGAACGGTCCGCCAGGGACGGCCGCGGAAGGCATTCCATCGGCTGTGGGCATCAACGCCGACTCACTCGCCTGATCGATCGCCACACTTGCGTTCGGCGCTGCAGGCATCCCGAAGATCTGCGCCAGCGGCGCCTCAGGATCGAGCCGGACTTGGGGCACATCTCCGCCAGCTTGTGCGCTGTCTGTAGCCAGTGATTCGGCACCGGTCGTATCGCTGTTCGCTGCGACGTGGCCCGCGCCGCTGGTCAGCGACTTCGGCACTCCCGCTTTCGTTTGGGGCTTCGCGGACTCGCCATCGCGCCCGTATGTCTTTGCATCTCCCCCGCGGGCGGTCGCCTCAGCGGCCGATCGCTCGGACGATGAAGATGGATCCGAATCTTGAGATGCACCGTCTGCCTGATCCTGCGTTCGCCTGAGCGACGCGGCGAAACCGACAGGGTCATCGGCAGCGCGAGGTGCCCGCTTCGTGTTCTCTCGCGGCCTGATCTTCGCTTGTTCGCTTCGCTCGGAGAGCGGATCGGGGCTTGGACGCGGCGACTTGGTGCTGGGTCCGGCGTTCGTCGAGACCGGCCGCGAGGCACCCGCAACTTGCAGCACCAGGTTGGAAAGAACTGGCTGGACCTTCATGGCACCACGGCTCGCGGCGTGAGCAGTTACTACCGCCGCATCGCCCGCCATGGCTCGGGCTCAGGGTGCGGTCGGCGTGCCGCCACCGTCGCCCGCGCTGGCGGTGGTGGCGGCAGACCCGGCGTCAACACCGCGGGTCCGCAGCCTCTCCAGCAAGTCCGCTGCCAGCTTCTCGTCGCTCTTGATGAACTCCGCGATGATCCGCGTCCTGGCTCGTTCACCCATCGCGGCAAGGTAGCTGACGGCCTGATCTTTGCGCTGATCGTCGATGAGCGTCTGCAAGATCTGCTTGGCCGCGGGCGGTTTCTGCGCTTCGAGCGCCGACAGAGCCGTCTTGAACTGCTCGCTCTGCAGGCTGCTGTTGAGCTCCATCTCGCGATCGGCCAGCGCCTTGGCCCGCTCATCCAGTGCGACTCGGTCCGCGTCGACCTTGCTCCGCTGTGTCGCCAGTTGCGCCTGGAGCTGCGCGACTTCTTGCCGAAGCCGCGCGACGAGAGCTTCTTTGGCCTCGAGCTCGTCACGATGCCGGCGGATCGCCTCCGCGGCGGACTCCGGGGTGCCCGATCGACGCTTTGCCTCCGCGTCCTCCTTGGCCTTGGCTTCGTCCTTGGCCGCCTGCTCGGCAAGGCGTGCCTTCTCCATCGCGATCGGCTCCGTGAGCACTTCGCGGATGCGATCGATGCGATCCTGATCGAGCCGTCCGCTGTTGACCAGCCAACCGACAAAGCCCACGATGCCGAGCAGATTGATGATCGCGAGGGTCGAGATGATGATCCAGATTGACTTCATTCGCTCGCTCCACCTTCACGGTCGCCACCAGCCTCGTCAAGCCCCCCATCGAGCGCATCGCCGGACTCGCCTGCAGACGAAAGCGACATCGATGCAAGTTCCATCGGCCCGCGTCGCGACACGGGCGATGCGCCATACGCGCCGGACGTCCGAGAACCCGTCGAGGAAACCGACCCGCCAGACTCAACCTCACGACCGACGCTCGCGCCTCGCATCACCGTCAGATCGTCCATCTCCATGGCTTCCTTCATCGTCTGCTCGCGCTTCCACATCGCGAATCGTCGCTCGCGCAGCTCTTCGACGGCCTTTCGCGCCACGGCTGCCTTGAGCAGTTCTGCACGCGCGGCCTCCACGCGGCGGGAAAGTCCGGCCAGTTCCAGCGCCGCGCGCTGAAGCGCGATCACGCCGTGGAGCGACGCGTTCGCCTGCATCTTCACCGCGTGCATGTTCACGGCCGAAACGCGGGTCGGCGCCGCGCCATCGCCCGTGCCCTGGCCACCCAGCAACTCGCCCAGCGACGCCCGCGCCCCGGCCATGTTCTCCTGCACCTCGCGCACGCGCTCGAGAAGAACCACCCGCTCGCGCTCGAGCTTGGCGACGCGGGCCATGTGCTCACGCTCGGCGCGCCTGCGCACCTCGATCACCGGATCAAGTTCAAAGACGAAGACCCGCGGCATCAGCCGGCCCTCCGTCCACGCGACTGCAACGCCGCGAGGATCTCGTTGGCGATCCGCAACGCTCTGGTCCTGCTCTGCGCGAACGCCTCGCGCGTGCGTGAGCTCTGCCGCAGCAGCTCGTTGATGCGCCCTTGGAACTCGATGGCGACATCGTTCTCGGCGTTGGCGCCCTTGGCATACGCACCGATCTGCACGAGGTCCTCGACATCTCGATACATCGCCAACGTGCGGACGAGCGTGCGGCGGGCGACCTGGTGCTCCTCGTCGGTGACTTCATCGGCGACACGCGAGACACTGTCGAGCACATCGATCGCCGGGAAGTGGGCCCGCTGCGCCAGCGCGCGGGAGAGGATCAGGTGCCCGTCGAGAATGCCGCGGGCCGCGTCGGCGATGGGCTCGGTCATGTCGTCGCCCTCGACCAGCACGGTGTAGAGGCCGGTGATGCTCCCGGGCTCGGTCCCCTTGCGGTCGCCGCGGGGCGCGATCTGTCCGGCGCGCTCGAGCAGCCTCGCCAGCGCCGCGAACACCCCGGGCGTGTAGCCCTTGCTGGCGGGCGGTTCGCCGACCGCCAGGCCGATCTGCCGGTGCGCGTGCGCGAACCGTGTGACCGAGTCCAGCAGCAGCATCACGTGCTGGCCCTGCTCGCGGAAGAACTCGGCGACGGTGCACGCGGCCATCGCCGCGCGGATCCGCATCAGCGGCGTTTCGTCGCCCGTGCTCACCACCACCACCGATCGCGCCAGCCCCTCAGGCCCCAGCACGCCCTCGATGAAGTCTTTCACCTCGCGGCCGCGTTCGCCGATCAGCGCCAGCACGTTCACATCGCTCGAGCAGTTCCGCGCGATGGAGCCCAGCAGCGTGCTCTTTCCGACGCCGGGCCCGGCGAAAATGCCCATGCGCTGCCCGCGCCCGAGCGTCGTCATCAGGTCGATCGCCCGCACGCCCGTGTGCATCGGCCGCGTGATCGGCACGCGTCGCATCGCCCAGACCGGACGCGGGTCAAGTTCCCTCGGCACCAGATCGAGCATCGGGCCCTTGCCGTCGATGGGCCGCCCAAGCCCGTCGATCACTCGCCCGAGCATGCCCGGCCCGACGTGCACCGTCTGCGAGGCCTGCATGCCGATGACCCGGTCGCCCACACGGATGCCCGTCGTCTGACCGAGCATCATCACCATGGTCATCTGCCCCTGAAACCCCACCACCTCGCCCGGGAGCGCCCGCGCCTCGCCGCGACGGTCGACCCACCCCTCGATCCCGTGCACATCCCCCGGCGAGACCCGCGGCAGCGACACCAGAGAGCCAACCGGCAACGGCAGATCCTGCACCAGCACCATCATGCCGCGGAGCCCGACCACACGCCCCGTCACCTGCATGGACTGCACGCCCGAGACCGCCCGAACCGCGCCGGTGAGCAGACTCATGACACACCCCCGCTCGGCGGTGTGGAATCGCTCGAACCGCTTCGCGGCGGCTCGCCGCCGTGATCGCCGCCGCCGTTCCCGCCGTTCGGCCCGCCGTCATCATCGGCGCCGTCGGCATCATCGGGGTTGTCGAGATCGTCCGCGTCGCCGGGCTGGTCGGCCGCTTGGTTCCTCGGAGCGGGAACGACCACGTCATCGCCGGGTCTGCCGGGCAGGAGCGCATCGGCGATCCGCGACAGTTGAACATCGATCGACGCGTCGATCTCGCCTCCCACCGCCGCGGCTCCGGCGCCATCGGCGGTGTCGACGAGCTTGACCACCACCGAGCCGCGACCGAGCCGGGCGTCATCGAGAAACTCGACGTGCTCGCTGCCGGCGTGCCGCGCCAGCACACTCGGCAGCGCCGCCATCGCCAGCTCGCGATCCTGGGGATTGATCGTCACCAGCAGCCGCGTCGGCCGCATGACCAGCGACAGCACCGCGTCGAGTTGCGCCGACACCACGCCGGAATCGACCACGACGACACGCTTGGTCACCTTCTCGGCGATGCGGATCGCCAGGCGGAGCACATCGCGGCGGGCGTCGGCGAGCATGCGCTCGCGCCTGCTGGTGAACTGCTCCATCGCCTCGGTCCACGACGCCTCGAGCTTCGCCAGATTCTCGCGGCGCTCATTCAGCCCCGCTTCCTCGCCTCGCTGCACGCCCTCGCGATGCCCCTGCGCAAGGCCCTCGGCGAGGCCCTCGGTCCGGCCGATCGTCGCCGCATCGGCCACGATCCGCTCACGCTCACGGTGCGCATCGTCGATGATCTTCGCGGCCCGCTCACGCGCCTGCGCGATGATGCGATCGCCCTGGCTCCGCAGGTCGCCCAGGTCCAGAACCACCGCCCCACGGGCGAGCTCGACTGCGGTCTGTCCACGGACGATGGGCATGCATGCTCTCGGAAGTGTGCGGGGCGCGGCGGGTGCCGCACGGTTGCATCAGGGTCAGACCAGCAACTCCGAATCTCCGCCGCGGCCGCTGATGATGATGTCGCCGCTGTCCTCCAGACGACGCACGATGTCCACGATCCGCTGCTGGGCGGCCTCCACATCGCTCACGCGAACCGGGCCCATGTACTGCATGTTCTCGGCGATCATCGCCGCCGCACGCTCGGACATGTTCTTGAAGATCTTGCTCTTGAGTTCCTCGCTGGCGGTCTTGAGCGCGAGCGTCAGGTCGTCGTTGTCCAGTTCCTTGAGGATCGTCTGGATGCCCTTGTCATCGACCATCTTGATGTCCTCGAAGACGAACATCAGCCTGCGGATCTGTTCAACGAGATCGGGATCCTCCGCCTCCAGGCCTTCCATGATCGCTTTCTCGGTCGATCGGTCCGCCAGATTCAGGATCTCCGCCACGGTCGGGATGCCGCCGGCCTTCTCCATGCTCTGGGTCAGCAGGCTGCTCAGCCGGCTCTCGAGCCCGCGCTCGACCTCCTTGATCACCTCGGGGTTGGTCTGCTCCATGTTCGCCACGCGCTTGATCACCTCGATCTGCTTGGCCTGCGGCAGGCCGCCGAGGATCTCCGCGCCTTTGTGGTGCGGCAGGTGGCAGACGATCAGCGCGATGGTCTGCGGGTGCTCATCCTGGATGAACGTCAGCAGGTTCTCGCTCTCGGCCTTCTGCAGGAACGCGAACGGCGTCTTCTGCACCTGCGTCTGGATCTGCTGCAGAACCCGATTGGCCTTCTCCGGGTCCATGGACTGCTTGAGCAGCACCTTGGCGTACTCCAGCCCGCCCTCGTTGGCGAACTGGCTGGCCACGCTGAGGTTGTAGTACTCCTCGATCACCGCGTTGCGCAGCCGGTCCGGCACGCGCCCCAGCCCGGCCAGCTCGCGCGTGACCTCCTCGACCGCTTCGCTCGGCATGCTCTTGAGCAGCTCCGCCGCGGTGTCCGAGTCGAGCGTCAGCAGCAGGATCGCGGCCTTGGTCAGGCCCTCGAGCTGCGAAGGATCCTCCGGGAGTTTCTCGCCTGGCTTCCGCGGCATTCGCCATCACTCCGTGGCCCGTGTGCGGGGCGGTCATTGCTCGATCGCGATCCACCGGTTCAGCAGCGCCGACGCGTCGGTCGGGCTCTTCTTCACGAACTCGCCAACCTGCTCGAGCATCTTCTTGGTCTTGAGTTCGCCCTCATCCAGCTCGATGCCTTCCATCGCCGTCTGGCTCTCGTCGGCCTCGCCCACCACGTCGTTGTTGGGCTCCAGCGCCGGCGGCAGGCCCACGATGCTCTCGGCCGTCGGCAGGTCCAGCGGCTTGCCGCTGCGGCGCACGAGCATCATCATCATGCCCAGGGCCACCAGCGCCAGCACGCCCACGACGATCGTCCGGCCCAGCGAGCCGCCGATGATCTCGTTGACGATGTTCAGCCCGCCGCCCGCCGCGCCGCCAGCACCCGCCACCAGCAGACCACCGCCGCCATCGCCCGACAGCCGCAGCCCCAGCGGCACGGGGATCATCGAGACGGTGACCGACGGCACCGCCGGCCCGGCGTTGACGGTGCCCGAGCGGTCCTGCGCCGCCGCGGCCAGCAGCGGGGCCAGGTCCTTCTCCAGCCGCGTCTTCTCCCGGGCGAACTGGTCATCGATCTGCTGCTGCGTCAGATCCGCCTCGGCCTGATCGGCGGGCGCGGCCTGTCGGATCAGCCGCTCGATGTACTCGCGCGAAAGGCTGATCATGACGCTGACCTTCGTCGGCTGCCCGCGCGGGTCAACGGTGTCTTCCTTCTTGCTGCCCAGCCCAACGGTGAACTTGGTGTCCGTGTCCGTACGGGAATTGCGGTTCCCGCCGCCCTGCGTGCCGCGGTTGATGTCGTCGCCGACGTTGCTGCGCAGGCCGGGCTCGGCCGGGCCGCCGCCGGTGCTGTTGTTCTCGCTCTTTTCCGTCTCGCTGGAGACGATCGCCACCGAGCCCTGGCCCGTGGGCATCATCGTCGTGCTCGTCGAGACGACCTTGCGGTTGTCGATCTGCGCCGACACGGCCACGATCACGCCCGGGATGTACGAGAGCGCCTCGGCGATCTTCGACTGCATCCGCTCCTCGTACTGGGCCACCTGCTCCATGTAGTCGCCCGCGCGGAAGTCCTCTGGCGAGCGTGCCGTGAACTGGCGGCCGCTGGTCGCGTCGATCACCTTGACGTCCGTCGCCTGCATCCCCGCCCGCGCCCCGGCCACCATCGCCGCGATCGCGTCGACCATGTTCCGGTCCAGCGATCGCCCCGACTGCATCGTCACGCTCACGCTGGCGGTGGGCCGACGGAACGCCATGCCCATGCCCACCGGCTCGGGCGCATCGATCAGCACCGTCGCCGACTTGACGCCCTTGAAGTTCGAGATCACCCCGGCCAGCTCGTTCTGCAGCGCCAGGATGAAGTTCTGATCATTCTGCGCCCTGCTGTTCATCCAGCTCTGGCTGGAGGCCAGGCTCGCGAAAACCACCTGGCTGCTCTGCGGCGAGACGCCCGCCTCGTACATCATCGCCTGCACCTGCCGCCGCTGGTCGGCGGGCACGAACACGCGGCCGCCCTCGCTGCGGAAGGTGATTCCCGCGCTCTGGACGTACTCCAGGGCCTGGGCCTGATCCTCGGCGCTGGCGCCGGGCAGCAGTTCGACCATGCTCGTGCGCCCGGCGTAACTGCCGACGAGCACCAGCCCCATCACGCCGATGAGCATGATCGCGGCGATGAGCATCCGATGGGTCAGCGTCAGCCGCCCCATCGCCGCCGTGATTGTCGCGAAGACCTGTCGCAGCCGTTCCATGCGTTCGCGTCCTCCTTGACGCGGCCCATCGCAACTCACGCCGCCGCCGGCAAGGGCGATGCGACGACCCGTCAGGGGTGCCTCGGGCTCTCCGAGCCCTGCGGGACCATCCCCGCATTCCGTTCGTCGGCCATTCCCGCGCCCCGGCTTGAGGAACCTGCGCAATCAACGCCCAAATACCGCGCAGGAAATGACCCCAGCGCCCGCCCCCACGGCCCCACCCCCCCACGCCCCCCGGCCCCCGCCCCACCGGCCCGCCCGACCGTCCGCGCGCAACACAACCCTTGGGATGATCCCAAGCACCCGATGCGCAACCCCTTACATGTGCCACCCCGCCCCGCGCCGCCACTCACCGCCGACTCACGGCAGCGGGCAGCCCTGGAAGAAGTACGCGAAGAACGCGTTGAAGTCGCCGTTGTCGATCGTCCCATCCCCGCCGGCCCCTTCGAGGTACGTCTCGCCATCGGTGTTGGCGATGTCGGCCAGCAGCCGGGCCGGATCGGTCTCGGCCAGGAAGAAGGCGGTGAAGAAGGCGTTGAAGTCGCCGTTGTCCACGGCCCCATCGGGCACGCCGGGGTTGTCGCCGTCGGTGTTGGTCACATCCGCGGGCGAGCAGCCGGTCGGCTGCGCGGTCGCGGCCCCCGGCCAGAAGCCGCCGGAAAGGGTGAAGATCCCGCCGGTCATCGGGGTGCCGGCATCGGGCTGGCCGATGGTCCCCGAGAGCGTGAAGATCCCGCCGACGGAGGTGCCTCCGCCGCCGTCGATGGTGTTCCACGACAGGTCAAACCCGCCGCCGCTCTGCGCCATCGCGCCGGAGCTCGCCAGGGAAAGAGCCGCCAGAGCGAACAATCCGGAAGCCATGGGACGCATGCGGGAACTCCTGAGGTGAGTGGACGGTCGCCAAGTCTCGCACACACTCCGACCAATTGCAAGCGGAATCCCGCCGCAGATCTGTCCGCGGCACGGCGGAGTGGCGCAGTGGCAGGGTGGCGCAGTGGCGGAGTGGCGCAGTGGCAGAGTGACGCAGTGGCAGAGTGGCGGAGCCAGAAAGCTGCTCACCCATTTCCTCAAGTTCCTCCCCCGTTGCCTCAAGCTCCTCCCCCGTTTCCCAACGGGGGAGGTGCCGAGTCCTCGAGGCGGAGGGGGTTCTTCCGACCCCGCCGCGCCCCGTCTTACCCCCTCCCCGCCCCCGTTCCGCCCCACGTCCACCCGCCGTTCTCTTCGTCGTTTCCCCTCAGCCGCCGCGCCCGCGTCGAATCCGCGGCCAGTTCAGCCGCAATTTCGCCCCCGCGCGGGGCGTTCCGAAGCCCCAAACGAAGCCCGATTCACCCATCTGAGCCTCGCGCGCGCGGTCCTGAGGACTAAAAATGCACGAATGTGCTCCGCGCGCGCTGCCCTGAGGAGTAAAAATGCACGTTTTTACTCCGCGCGCGCTGCTCTGGAGAGCACAAATGATCGCTTTTACTCCGCGCGCGCTGCTCTGGAGAGTAAAAACGTATCACTTTGCTCCGCGCGCGCTGTCCTGAGGACTAAAAATGCACGAATGTGCTTCGCACGCGCTGCCCTGAAGCCTTCCGATGAGGCTCTGGAGACGAAAAACGATCATTTTTCCTCCGCGCGCGCTGCTCGGAAGACCGCAGATGCACGTTTCCGCTCCGCGCGCGCTGCTCGGAACCCTTCCGAGCCTCATCGGAGACCCTCCGAAGCCCATCGGACGCCCGCGCGCGCGGCCCGGAACCCCTCCAAGCCGCATCGGCGAAGCCCCCGCGCGGCCCCGCGCACGCCGCCCCGCACCCCCCGACACCCGCCCGCCAGCGCTCGCCGCGAAACGACTGCCAATCCACCCGCTCCACCGCCGCCAAGCCGCCGGAATCCTGTAGACTCTCCTCGAAGACCCTCCGAGATCCTCCCCCCGCTCAGCGAGTGAGGTGCGGGGGGCGAGTCTTCGAGGCGGAGGGGGTCTTGGGGGGGACGCGTTGAACCCCACGGCGAACCCAATCCCGCGAACAAGGACCAGTCGTCGTGGTGATCGAACCCCCAAGCAAGAACGCACCGGTTCGTCCCCACTCCTCAATCTCGACGGACCGGTAGCCCACCGAAAGGGGATGCCGGCGCCACACCGTTATTGAATCAAAGAACGATCGAGCGGACCAGTTGCGGAAGAGTTCATCCTGTGTTGGAGCTCATGACAAACCGACTCCCAGCTCGTCCGCGGGGATTGCCGAGCAAAGTGCTTGGAGCACTCCTTGTCTGCATCGTCCTCGGTCTTTGCGGCCACGCGATTGCGCGGTTGTTTTGGTTCCAGTCGCTCGTTGCCGTCGGTGACTTCGACATGTCTGTGACTCTTAGCGGCGGGCGCGGCAGCCTGATCGTCTCTGTGCCTTTGGCCGCGACTGGTCGCGAGCCGTCGGGATCCTGGGCGTATGTATCGGTGAAGTCGTCTCGACCTGAAGACCGACCAGATGAAGATTGGAAGTGGTACAGCGTTGAACTGAATCGGCTTGACCATGGCGAGGGTGGGCCGATTGACGTTCGTGCAAGAGTCGGGATTGGGCCTTTGGTATTCGCCTTTGGGGTTGTTGTGTGCTCGCTGTGGTTGCTCCGGACGCACCGACGCAATCGTTCTCGTGGATGCTGCGTGCGATGCGGGTATCCGCTGCTGATTCAGGCGGAGCCAGCACATGTGAAATCGCCGAGCCCGAACCTTCATCAAGGTGCCGCGAAGAATCGATGGACCCACACCTGGGGCTGGAGGGCTGCTCGAACGACGGTCATCGCGATCGTGTGGCTTCTTGTCGAAGTCGGCGTCTTCGGACTTGGGTCCGCGCAGCTTGACCTGTGCTTCAAAACGCCGCCTGAGCCCGGCTCATCGCCCGCTTGGGCGTTGCTCATTTCGGAGTCCGAGATTCGACTTGTTCGGAGTGAGGACCGGGGTCGCAAGCGAAGTATTTACTTTGCAATTGAAGCCTTTGTACCCAACTTTGGGCACCGACAGTTCAGTTCTGAGTATCGCGAGGCGCCAGTGTTCCGGGCTCCATCAGTCGCCGTCTCGCTCGCGCTGGCGATCCTGATGCGAGCACTGTTGAGTTCCCCAGTCTTGCGATGCGGACTTCGGATTGCCCGATGGGCTCGTTCAAAGACGCTCGACTCTTCTGGGGTGACAGCCGCACGATGTCCCGAGTGTGGGTTCGGTTTCTAAAGGACCAAGGGCGACATGACTCCGCTCTCGCGGCACCGACTCGACGGCACGGAGCCGGTACCACCGGACAACGGACCAAGGAATCGAGCCCATGCTGACCGAACCCGCAAGCATGAACGCACCGGTTCGCCCCCCCACCCCACCACCACCCCCAAGCTCGACGAACCGGTAACGCATCGATGACGGATACCGGTGCCACGCCCCGAGGGAGTTGATTGTGTATGCTCAACAAGAACAACCCAATACGTTGCGATGTGACCGGAGTGCTGCCCCGATTGTCGGCTGTGCGAAAGGTGCTTGGGATAACTGTCTCTTTATGTTTGCTGCTTTGTGCTCTTGGTTTTGTTCTGGGTTTAAGTGCGGGACAGCGTGTACCGCTTGCACTCCGGCTGAGCGGGCTCGAGAACTTGGTTCTTGGAAGACCGAACTATCTTCGACCGGGGCCAGACCGCGATCTTGGCACTGTGTGTATTGACTCAAGCGGCATGAAGTTCATCTCTGCAGAAATCGGGTTTGATTCAACATCGGCCGCAGATGGTAGCTGTGTGTTCCGGGTTTATATGGGAGCGACTCCATTTGGAGAGCACTTGGTTCGTGGCGTCTTTTATAGACTGCGGCTTTCTCGGGAGAGCCCGCCGTCGAGCGGGTGCTTGGCGTTGTACACCGACGGTGCTCTGTGGAGTGACATTCATGATTTCGCCGCGAGATCGGTGATCCGATATTCGGAAGACTATCCTGGATGGGGCAACGCAGACATGACGGCTGAACCACTCGCGCGAATGATCCTCGCTGGCGAGAATGCAGACGTCGTCTTTTCCAGGGGGCCGGAGTTTGTGTTCGTGCCCTTGAGCATCGCACTCGCGGTAGCCGGATGTGCAATTCTCCGCTTGTCGCCGAAGCGTGTCTTTCATCTCTCAAGCGGCAGAGCCGTGTGACTTGGGATGCGACGCCGATCGCACGGGTTGTCGCCGACTCCGTGCCGCTTGGCCTGCGAACAACGAATCAGCCCCGTGTTGATGCAGGGGCAGGGCGAGATCGCATGAGCTCGGCCATCATGTCGCGGGCACGGCACCGGCCCCGAGCCACCGACTCCACGGTCTCTGGCGTAAAGTTGATGTCGGCACACAAGCGAACAAGGACTCGAGCCCACCTTGATCGACCCAAAGCAAGAATGCGCCGGTTCATCGCCACCCCCCAAGCCCGACAAACCGGTGGCACGCCAAAGAGGGGAACCCGGGCCACGCCCCCTGAGCGGACTTGCGGCCCCAAGCTCCTTCGCTGCTGGAGATGCATGATGGCGAATCGGATCCACCGTCGTAATCCTCCATTCACCTCGCTGCTTCTGGCGTGCCTTCTGATGGGCGGCTGCGGGCAGCATGCGCTCGTCGCAACCGCGCCGGCAGAGGAGCCGTCCGCTGTTCAGACAGCCCCGGGGGCCGCGGCTGAAGTTGCCGGGCGTGATGGCAATAAATCACTGGGCGAGTTCGAACACGCGGAGTTCCATCTGGGCGGCGGTGGCGGCCGCGGTGGCGGGGCGAATCGCGACTATCCACCGACCATGTATATCTGGGCCGACGGGCTTTGCGTAGCAGAGATCGACCTTTGCGGGTCGCGTGCCTGCCGAATGATGTTCGTCGATCGTTCTGCCGAGACCATGGCATTGGCCGAGCGATTGGCGTCCAGCCCTGCTCTCTCACGGTTGCTGAAGGGTCCGCCGGTGAATCAGTCGCATGTCGGCAGCACCGCCTTTCTCCGAGTCTCGATGGGCGGCACGATGCGCAAAGTCGGCTGGGACGGGAGCATCCGATCTATCGTCTCGGACGGCCAGTATCGTGACCAGCCGGCTGGCCTGCTGTGGGGTGCGTGGCTCAGCCCCGACGGACCATCCGATGACGCGGACCAGTTCGTTCGTGACTGGAACCAGGTGCGGTCGATCTTCGCGCACGCCTATACGGCGGTCCGCTCCGGGCCGAGCGATGCGGCCCTGCTGGCCGAGGCCAGAGCTCGCCTTGATGAGCCTCAGCGCCACGCGGTCGATCGGCGCCCCGGGAATCCGAATCCTGCGGTGCTCGCGTTTGTGCGCACGCTCGATGACAACGCGAGTTGGGACCGGGCGGTCGCGGTGCTGCTTTGGGAAGACGGCCTGATCTCGGCAACGGATCAGCGGGTTTGGGTGAACTCTCGGGACGACGCACCCGCTCGCGGCGGATCGTTGAAGCAGGGCTATGGGGTTCTTTCAGCGACGGTCACGGCCCGCATCTTCGCGAAGGCACGTCGCTCGCCGATATTCGCCCGATCTGCGGTGTTCGCCGTTGATAACGGCCGCAGACCGGCACTCATGGCGTTACGCGAAGCCGGGGAAACGCGCGTGGCGCTTTGGGACGAGGACCGGCTCGCGCCGCGGACGAGCATCGCCGGCATCGACCTGGGCGTGTGGAGCGGCGAATGGGACGTGCTGAGCCTGTTCCTGCAGGAAGCGCCGCTTGTGCCATTCACCGATGAGATGCTCTACGCCAACACCCCGCCACCGCTGCTGGAGAAGGTCCAGCAGAGGCTCCGCGCAGAAGGGCTCAACGAGGCAGGCGCGATGCCTGAAGACGCTTTCGAGTGGCTGATGGAACAACACGGGCGATGAGAGCGTCGAACTCTGCGTCTCGGGAGTGTTGCACCGGAACCATCACATCGCCCTCGGGGACTCTGCCGTGGACTGCAGGCCACCGGACCCACGACCAAGGACCCGAGCCCGTGCTGATCGACCCCGCAACCGAACCGCACTGACTCATCTACACCGCCCGGCACGCCCGACGAGTCGGCGGGACATTCAGGTACGAAACCGGCAACTCGCACCCGTCCGCTCATGGAGTTCAACCGTGCTCGACAAACAGCTTGTAGATCGCAGGTTTCGCTCGCTCGGCTGGATGGCGCTTTGCTTCCTGCTCGCATATTCGGGTGCAGGCTTGACGCTTGCGATGAATCGGCCACTCAAGGATCCCGCGGCGAATCAAGCCTGGGCCGCCAAGCTCACGCAAGACGCTCTCAGAGAGCTCTTCCAGAAGCGAGCCAATGACGCCGCCATTAGAGAACTGGTGGCTCAACGCAGCGCCATTGCCGCCGGAGGGGGCACGCTCAGACAAGACGGTTTTCCGTCCGTGCTCGCCGGTCGGCTTCTCCAAGAAGCCGCTGCCGGGACGCTGTTCGTCGAAAGCGCAGACAAGATCTCGCTGCGTTTATCGTGGGATTATGGAGACGATCAGTTCTGGTATGTTGGCGTCGTTTCGGCAGAGCGGCCCGACGGGACCGCATTCCGCGCGAGCGGACCGTGGGTCATGTGGCAATTTATGGGGATTATGGTCACGCCGAACGGCCCCGACGACAATCCCAGTCTAGCACATTATGCACTAGACTCCGTCTCAGCGGGCGATGTAGTGCAGTTTGATATTTATCGCCTACCTCGCGAGACCATCACGTCTCGCACTGATATTGATCCAGTTGCGGTCGTTGACGGCGGTCGGGGGCGGATGATTCTGCGACTGTCGCTCCCGGTGATCATCAGTCCGGCCCGAGCCGATCCACCCAAGGGCAAGTGATCGGGAGCGAGCGGCACCGGTCCCGTGCCACCGACGCCACGGGGAACGGGGTAGAGTCCACTCCGCTGGACAACCGAGCATGCATTCGAGCCCAAGCTGATCGAACCCGCCAGGATAGAACGCACCGCTTCGTCGCCACCCCCCAAGCCACGAACCGGTGGCACGACACGAGATTCACGCGGCGCCAGACTCCCGAGTTTCCGACGAGCACTCAGGTGGTGGAGAAGCCATGCGAAGGTATGTAGTCGCTGCGACAACACTGGCCTTCTCGTCGATCGCGGCGGGGTGTGCATCGCCAGCCGCCACCCAAGGCGCGGCTGTCGCCCGCGTCATGTCGGCAGACGCAGCACAACTTGCGGACGAGTGGTCGGTAATCGTCAGCGATCCGGACCATCTCGCAAGCGACTCGGCGGCGCGCCGCCCTCTCGTCGTTCTCTGGCGGGACGGCTTATGCATGCGCATCGGTTTCGGCCCGCTCTCCGGCGGTGTGCTCGCGGGCCGCAGCCATGAGACGATCGCCCTGGCGAGGCGGGTGTCTCGGACGCCGTGGCTTACGCAGCTTGCGAACAGTGGACACAAATCGTCAAGTCTTGGAGCAATCAGTGCGCTCGCGATCGTCGGGCAGGGTCGATCCGTCATGCTCACCGCAAAGGCCTCGCGCGCGGTGCCGGCTCCGGATGAGGCCGCGGCCGCTGGCGACGCCATCGGATCGCAGAGCGCCGAGACGGATGCCGATACGGAGATCCGGCGCGCGTGGAGCACGATCGAGGCCGAACTGATGATCGCGGGCGCAGGGCTGCGGGCGGATCACGCAGATTCCTCGTTGGCTCGCTCAGCGCGCGAGCGATTGGCGACTCACCCGGACGCCGACTGGCTGCGGGTTGTTCGCTGGGCGATCGAGGTCGCCGACAGCGCGGCCACCGATGCTTCACCGCGCATCGGCGGCGGGATGCCCCCTGCGGAACCCGCGATGGTGCTCGCGCTCGTCAGCGCGACTGCGCACCCGGGCGAGAAGGAGTCGCTATCGCCGAATGTGGTCGTGCTCTGGTCCGACGGCCTTCTGAGCCGCTTCGCCGCGGCTGGTGGCGAGCGTCGGTTTTACTCCGGTCGCATCGGCCCGGGCGATGTTCAACGCATCATTCATCTCGCGACCGACTCGCGCGTGCTCGCGGCTGGGGGCCTGGTCCTGAGTCCCGGGGGTGTCGATGAGCACGGAGTCGTCCTGCGCACCGACGAGGGTCCGCGCTGGGCGGTCTGGGATGGCCGACTCGCCACCGTCGCCAACGCCATGCCCTCCGACGCCGCGGCCGAATGGATCGGCGACTGGAGCACGCTGGCGTCATGGCTTGTGCAGGCTCCCGCAACAGAGGTCTTTCCCGGCAACGGCGAGTCGGCGGTGCCCGAACTCGATGAGGCGATCGAGCGTCGTCTTCAGGCTCTGGGGCTGTCGCGATCCGACGGTATAGGACTCTTTACAACGCTTCGGGCACCCGCGTTTGGTCCGGGACAGTAAGAGCGCGTGACACCGGCCCCGAGCCATCAACGCCACGGGGTATGGCGTAAAGTCTGTGTCGCTGGCCATCCGAGCAAGGAATCGAGCCGATGCTGATCAAATCCTCAAGAAAGACCGCACCGATTCGGCGCCACCCCAAAGGCCCGGCGAGCCGGTGGCACGTCAAGGTATGGAGGCGGCGCCACGCCGCCGTCCTGTTGCTCTCGCTCTTTACCATTCGCGGCGTGTGGGCGGGTGAACCTAGTCCGGACGCCACGGGTGCGCAGTCGTCCGTCCCGGAGCGGAGCGGCGGCGTGCAGCAATCGGGCGATGCGGGCGCGACGACGATCGTCAACGGCTCGCCCGCGATGGATGCGATGATCCTGCTGCCGAGCGGCCGCATCATCGTGTTGCCGCCGCGGTCTTCGCTCGATGCGGCGGACCTTGTGCCGCTCGATGCGGCGGGCAACCGGGTGATCGCGTTCGCCGGTCGCGTCTCGTCGGAGAGCCACGATGTCGTGCTCGCGGCGACCGCCGTCGGGCCCGGCGAACGGGTCATCTGGAGCTCGGAGCTGGCCGGGGCCTGGACATTGCCGCCGAGCATCATCGACGGACTGAGTCGCTTCGGCATCGATGGCTCCGACGGGCTGCCGGCCCTGCCCGAGAGAGAAGTCGATCCGGCGATCCGCGAACTGCTCGATCGTCGCGCGGCCCGTGAGCAGGGTCGCGCGGCGGGCACGCACCTGCCGTTCGATGACACGCTCATCGGCGTGCGGCACGAGAACCTTCGCGTGGTCGGGAGCGGGCGAGTGGTTGTTGACCGACGCGAGCATCCGGTGCTGACCACCTGGTTCGGCATGCGGATGCGGTGGATCCGTCCCGCGACGATGGCCATCGCGAAGGACGAGAGCCTTCCCGACACCCAGTACGACCGCGTGACGGCGAGCAAGGGCTTTTGGATCGCGGTGACGGAGCTGACCGAGGCACAGGGGGCGCTCATTGAAGGCGGCGTCGATGGAGCCCTGGCGGTTGCCGATGACCGTCGACAGTTGCCGATCGCCGAAGCCACATGGGCCAGGGCGGCGCGGATCGCCGACGCGGTCAGCGGGCGAAGGCCTGATGATGGCGTTCCGCTTGAGCGGGAAACCGAGGGATTCACGCTCCCGAGCGTGGCGCAATGGATGCTCGCGTGCGGCGGACCGAGCCTGACAGCGGGCAACTGGCGATCGCCAACATTCAATGAGCAGGCATGGACGTTCGAGAACTCGGGCGACAAACTCCACCCGGTCGCCACTCGGAAGGCCAACTGGGCCGGCCTCCACGACATGAACGGCTCGGTCGCCGAATGGTGCCTTGATTACTGGGCGCGAAAAATGCCCACCGGTCTCGATCCGGTTGTACGCGAGCCCTCAGTGTTTGCGTTGTCGCAGCGCTCTTATCGCGGTGGGTATTACGGCGATCCGTCGCACTACTGCGATTGCCGCGCGGCGAGCTTTGCCGCCAAGCACTTTGATGATCCGGCGTCGCTTCCCCGCCCCCTGGGCGTGCGGCTGGTGCTTGTCGGAACCGGCGATCCGCAGCTTGCTCTCGACCGGCGGTGACGTCAAGCTGCGGGCGCGCAGCCGGTGCGGCCGGAAGCGTGAGCAAGGAACCACCTTCGTGTCGCCCGAACTTCCAAGCACGGAACTTCTGATTTGCCGCGAGCTCCCCACCGGTCCCGTGACGCCGACTCCACGGGCTTTGACGGTCAAACCAGGAGACGGGGCCGCTTGGGCTCCGGCCAACGATCCAAGTCCGTGCCGCTCGAGCCCGCAAGCCATCCCGCACCGACTGCCCCCCTCCCCCCCTCCCCCCCGCCTCCCAGCCCCCCGCCTCCGCGCATCATCGAAGAGACCGCCCATGCGAACACCGACCTTGCTCACGCTCGCCGCGATCACCACCATGAACCTCGCCGGTTGCAACAATCGCGCGACACCGCGCCCTCCCGCTCCCGCCGCCGCGCCGCCGTGTTCTTCCGCCACTGGGGCGACGCCCGCGCGATCATCGCCGAGTACCCCGATCGATCCCGCCTGAGCATCCTTGTCGGCTGGCCCTACGACCCGCCAGCGATGGATGCGACCGTGTTCGTCGGATACTCGATCGATGAGATTCCCGAGGATCTTCGGGACCTGGCGCGATGACGGAGAACGCCTCCGAACCCCGCGCGACCCGTTGGCACAGCATGCGCCGACGAATCCACCGTTCGGCTCGACCGGGCACTCGATGCGAACGTGCCGATACACTCCCCCCGCGTCCGCGATGTGCATCGGAGCATTGCGATGAAGCATCATGCGACACTTCTGTTCGTTGGACTCATGGTGGCCTTGCTCGCTTCCAGCGGCTGCGCGCAGGCGCAGCACGAGGATGATGAGCCGGACGACGCCATGATCCCGCCGGCAAACGGCATGCACGCGCCGAAGGGCTGGCACATCGCCAGACTGCGCGGTCAAGACCGAGGAACGGCCGGCGTGTTCATCATGGACGGGAATGACACGAGCGGCGGAGACGGCGTGATGCTGCGGACCGCGGCCTTCTTTCGCTCATGGGACGAAGCGCGAACGCTCCTGGCCAAGAACTCGGCTCGTACACGGGTGCGGATTCTGTGCGATGATGCACGCCATCCCAAGCTGGAGCAATCCGTCATTCTCACGACGTTCCCGTTCGAGATGGTTCCCGATGATCTCAAGACGCTCGCCGTTCGCGGGCGAGCTTCTTCGCCCGGGATGCAGTAGTGCCGGGAACGTGCCATCGATTGCCCGAGCATTGACGGGGAGTCGGTGCCGCTGGACCGGCGATGAAAGACCCGGCTCCGCGTTGATCGAACCCCGAGGCAAGCAAGCACCTCGATGGACACGACGATGCCGCGCACCCCGCGCGGTGCGGATGTTCAGCCCGGAGGGCTGCACCGTTCGTAGCCGGGGGTCAAGCGAGTCCGCGAGCGCGACCCCCGGATGAGACGCGTCTCCGATTCGACCCTGAAAGGGTCGTCGAAGATGCGGGGGGCGGGGGCTGCGAGCAGCCTTTCAGGCTGCGGGACAAACGGCGGCGGGCACGCGACGGCGCGGGCTTCCGGGGGTGCCGCTCGATGACTCGCGACACGCCCCGGCTACTGGCGGGCAGGCCTTCGGCCTGCGGGGTGTCTTGGCCGCACCCTCGGGTCCACTTTAGTGGTTCGCGCGAACGACGCAGCCCGCACCACGCAGAACCCCGGTGCCACTCACGCGCACCGATCCCCCGCAGCCGATGGCCCATGGCCCAACGCCGATGGCCGATGGCCCCCAACCGTCGCTCGCCTGCTCACCTGCTCCGCGCCGGCGTCGCCGTCTTGATCTGGACTTCCGCCTGGCCCGCGCGCTGCTCGGCCCGGCCGGTGCTCTGGACGACCTTGCGGATCGTCCGCGCGATGCCCGCCGCGTCGATGCCCGCCTGGGCGAGCTGCTTGGAGCGCGAGTCCTGATAGATCCATGAATCGGGCAGGCCGATGATGTGCACGCTGCTCGCATCCAGGCCCATCGCCGCCGCGGCCTCCAGCACCGCAGCGCCAAAGCCGCCGATGACCGAGTGGTCCTCGACCGTGACGATCGGCACGTTGTTGCTCAGCAACTCGCGGATCAGCGCCGAGTCTACCGGCTTGGCAAAGCGGGCGTCGTACACGGCCACGCGCAGGTCGGCGTTCGGCTCGCTGCCGGTCGCCGCGGCCAGCGACTCGCACGCGCTCATCGCGTCGATCGCGCAGGTGCCAAAGGCCAGCACCGCCACGTCCGGCACGCCCACGCCGTTGTTCCCCGGCGCGCCGATGGCCAACTGCGGCGTCAGGCAGCGGGCCTTGCCAAGCTCGAACGCCGGGCAGGACTGCTCGGCGAACTTGGCGCTGACGTTGTCGCGCGGGTAGCGCACGCTGCTCAGGCCGTCGTCATAGTTCCGCATGAACTCGACCGCCGCGGCCAGGCTCGCCTCATCCATCGCGCCCATGATCGCCGCCTTGGGCAGCACGCGAAGGATCGCGATATCGCAGAAGCCGTGGTGCACCGCGCCGTCGCCGCCGACCAGACCGGCACGGTCCAGCAGCAGGCGCACGGCCAGGCCCTGCAGCGAGACTTCCTGGAAGCACTGGTCGAACGCGCGCTGCAGGAACGTGCTGTAGACCGCGAAGAACGGCTTCCACCCCGTCTTGGCCAGACCGGCCATCATGTCCAGCGCGTGGCTCTCGCAGATGCCCGTGTCGAACGTGCGCTCCGGGAACCGGGGCAGCAGCTTGCTCACGCCCGTGCCATCGGGCATCGCCGCCGTGGCGGCGACGATCTTGGCGTCCCGCGTCATCGCGTCGACCATGATGTCGCCGATGGCCGTCGTGAACGAGCGGCCGTCCTTCTTGATCTCGACGCGGCAGCCCTCGTTCTCCAGGCCCGCGCGCTCGAGCGTCGCGCCATCGGGATTGATGACGTTGAACGCCGCGGGGGAGTGGAACGTCGTCGCGTCGCTCTCGGCGTACGCCAGGCCCTTGCCCTTGATCGTCTTGACGTGCAGCACCATCGGGCGGTCAAAGTCCCGCGCCTCGCGCAGGTGCGCGATCAGCGAGGGCAGGTCGTGACCATCGACCGGGCCGACGGTCACCAGCCCGAAGTGCTCGGTCCACGCGCCCTCGTTGAGCACGGCCTTCATCCCCTCGCCCATCTTGTGATACGCCTCGCGCAGCGCCGCGCCGCCGGGGACGGTCTTGAGCACTTCCTTGGCGGCCTGCTTGAAGCCGCCGTAGGTCTGCGACAGGCGCAGCTTGTCGAAGTACCCGGCGATCGCGCCCTGCGGCTTGGCGATCGACATGCCGTTGTCGTTGAGGATCACCAGGAACTGCCGCTTGAGCGTGCCGGCGCCGTTGAGGCCCTCCATCGCCAGACCGTTGACGATCGACGCATCGCCGATGATGCTCACCACGCGCCGGCCGTCGGCCTTGGTCGCGGGGTCGAAGCCCTCGCGGTTGAGCGTGTCGCCGCGGGCCATGCCCACCGCGGTGGAAATCGCCGTGCCGGCGTGGCCGACGCTGAACAGGTCGTACGCGCTCTCACGCGGCTCGGGGAAGCCGGCGAAACCCGCGCTGGTGCGCAGCCCGGGCAGGCCCGACAAGCGCCCGGTCAAGAGCTTGTGGGGGTAGCACTGGTGGCCCACATCGAACAGCAGGCGGTCCCACGCGAAGTCGAAGACGTAGTGCAGCGCGATCGACAGTTCCACGACGCCCAGGTTCGGCGCGAGGTGGCCGCCGGACTTGGAGACCTGCTCGACGATCGCCTGACGGATCTCGGTCGCGACCTCCGGGAGCCGTTCGATCGGCAGCTTGCGGAGATCGGCGGGGGACTTGAGCGTGGGGAGGATGGTCATTGTGTGAGTCTCGATCAGCTTTCAGAGAATCCTGAAACGACTGTAGCCTTCTTGGTCGCATCGAACCCTTGGGCCGGTGCGGGTGATCAACGTTCAGCAAGGCCCCCGGGCCCACAACGGGTGCGGGTCCTGAGGTATTCATCCGGTGATCCGGAAAACGTCGGGTGAAGTTTAGCGGGTCCGAACCGCCATGTATGTTGCCAACACCGCCAGCGGCTCGGCGGATGACCCCAGCGGACGCAGGGCCTCCAGCGCGACAGCTTCCAGACGCCGAACCTCAGCCCGGGAACCCTCCAGCCCAAGGACCTGGGGATAGGTGAGTTTCCCGGCCTCCGCGTCCTTCTTTGCGGCCTTGCCGAGGTGAGCGGTCGACTGCGTCTCATCGAGAATGTCGTCGACGACCTGGAACATCAGCCCCGTGGCGTCCGCGTACTTGGTCAGGGCCTCCATCGCGGCCGGCTCGCGCCCGGCCAGATCGGGCATGCCGATACTCGCCAGCGCCGACCAGCCACCCATGCGGCAGGCGGCACGAAGCAGGGCCCCCGTCTTGTTCGTGTGCACCAGCCGCAGGCGTTCTTCATCGCTCAGGCCCCCGGGGAAGCCGCCCAGGGAGTCATAAACCTGCCCCGCGATCATGCCCGTGGTCCCCGCGGCCAGTTCGGCGACCAGCCTCGAGACAAGCGCCGTGCCGCCGAGCGTTCCGGCGCGTTCGGCGATGAGCGCGAAGGCGAGCGTGAGCATGGCGTCGCCGGCGAGGATCGCCATGGCCTCGCTGGTGTGCTTGTGCAGGGTCGGGCGGCCGCGACGCAGATCGTCATCGTCCATGGCCGGCAGATCATCGTGCACAAGCGAGAAGGCGTGGACCAGTTCCACGGAAGCTCCGGCGACAAGGCTGGGGCGGCCATCGCCACAGATGGCCTTGCAGCACCACCACGCCAGCAGCGGGCGCAGACGCTTGCCCGGGCCCATCGCCGCGTAGGTCACCGCATCGCGAAGGGTGTCCGGCGCGGGCAGTGTGGCGCAGAACGCGGCCAGATACGCGTCGATGTCGGCCAGCGGCGCGACGATCGCGGCGGGAAGTTCGCCGGGGGGCAGGGCAGAGGGCTTGGGCTCCATGAGCGATTCGGCCTGGTTCATCGTGGTTGAGGAAACTGGGTGGCTCGGCATGGTGCATCCGAACGCTGATGATCCGGTCAAGCCCGACCGGCGGTCGCCGGCCCCGCGTGCCCGAGGGAGGAAGTTGACAGAGCGTAGCCGGGATTGACGCAAATCGGCGAAAAGATGGTCACCCGGCGACCCCTTGATCTGCCCCCGGACGCCCGACCGCGGGAGCGCGTTCCCGGGCACGCCCCGGCCGCGGGGCATCATCACGGCGTTTCGTGGGACTTGAACAGTTCGTAGATCTCCGCGGCCGAACCGGCGGCGTAGATCTGCTCGCGGAAGTCGCTCATGGTCATGAGCCTGCTCACGCGTGCGAGGGCCTGGATGTGATCGCTGGCACGATCGGGCGGACTGGCCAGAAGAATCACCAACTGCACGGGCTTGCGGTCGATCGCGGCGAAGTCGATCGGCGTCGCGGGCTTGCCGATGGCCATCGACAGGTCGCTCACGCCCGAACACTTGCCGTGAGGGATCGCCAGCCCGTGACCGATGCCCGTTGTGCGGGTCTGCTCGCGGCTCCACACCGCTTCCTTGAGCGTCGCCGGATCGCTGATCCGCCCTCCGGCGACGAGCACATCGACGAGTTCTTCGATCACCCCGCGTTTGTCGGTCGCGGCCATCGGAGCCTTGATGCAAGCGGGGTTGAGGATGTCCAGAAGGTTCATGGTGGGCTCATGAGGTCGGCAGGCCCGCAGCGGGCAAAGTGGCCGGAGGGACCGTGGATCGGATCGTCAAAGTTCGGTTCGGAGCGGGGGGCAGTGTATCGGGGGTCGCATCACAGGTCGAACCGGCGGGGGGAGCGGGGCGAAAGCTCAAAGCAGCAAAGGCTCAAATCAGCAAATCAGACAGCTCCTCCCCCGTTTCCGAACGGGGGAGGTGGCGAGTCTTCGAGCCGGAGGGGGAAAACGCCCCGTCAGCACGCTGATCTGCGAACATCCACCCCCCACACCCCCTCCGCCGCGAGGATGCGGCACCTCCCCCGGTGGCAACCGGGGGAGGACCTTGAGAGGTGCGGCCTCCCAACTGTCCGGGTCCTGTGCGGAGGTCCGAAAAAAGCGGCGGCGTGATCGCAGCGGCGGGGGGCACATCCGCCGATGGGCTCCGCGAGCGCGCAAGTGAGGAGCTCGTTTGCGACAACGAGGAGCTCATCTGCGCAAGTGAGGAGCTCGTTTGCGATAACGAGGAGCTCATCTGCGCAAGTGAGGAGCTCGTTTGCGACAACGAGGAGCTCATCTGCGCAAGTGAGGAGCTCATTATCGACAACAAGGAGTTCATCTGCGCAAGTGAGGAGCTCGTTCTCGACAACAAGGAGCCCATCTGCGCAGATGAGGAGCTCGTTTGCGACCACGAGGAGCCCATCTGCGCACGTGAGGTGCTCATCTGCGATCACGAGGGCCTCGTTTCCCCAAACGAGCCCCGCACTTGGCCGCACGGCTGCCCCGCGATGCCGAGCGCGCGGCCCGTGTCATCAGCGCGGCGGCTCCGCTGCGCAGCCGGGAACCGCCCCATGCATCCCGCGCTGCGACCATCCCCGATCGGCGCTCCGGCCACCCCCGGCCCCACCCGCCGGAACGATCACCCCGCGGCGGCGTGCCGAACCGCCCCCGGCCCCCCACCGCGCGCACTCTTCGGCTCGAAGACCCGCCACCTCCCCCGATAGAACTCGGGGCACGATCTTTCTGATTTGCTGCTTTGAACCTCCGCTGCTTTGTGGCTTTTCCCCCGCGCCCCCTCCCGCACCCTACCCTCGCGGCAATGTTCACCGGACTTGTGCAAGCGACTGGCAGGCTCAGAGAGGTTCGTCCACGGGGCACGCCCGATCCGGCACGACCGGATGCGCCCAGGATCTTGCGGATGGTCATCGAGCCGACAAACTGGGATCATCCGCTGCCGCCGCCGGCCCTTGGCGACTCGATCGCCGTCAGCGGCGTGTGTCTGACCGTCGCGGATCTCTCCCGGCAGGGGTGCTGGGGGTTCGATGTCATCCCCGAGACGCTGAGCCGAACGACGCTCGGCAGACTGACCATCGGCGCGCGCGTGAACCTCGAGCACGCCGTCACGGCCGCCACGCTCATGGGCGGACACTTCGTGCAGGGTCACATCGATGCGACCGGTGAGGTCATCGCCGTGCAGGCCAAGGCCGATTGGCGCGTGGCCATCCGCGTTCCCGCGGCCGTCGCGCCCTCTCTGACGCCCAAGGGTTCGGTGTGCGTCGACGGTGTGTCGCTGACGATCGCCGAAGTGAACCACGCGGCCAGGACGTTCTCGATCGCGCTGATCCCCCAGACGCTCGAGCGCACGACCCTGCGCGAATTGCAGCCCGGTCATGCGGTGAACATCGAGGGCGACATGCTCATCAAGGCCATCGTGCAGACGCTGCGCACGCTCCCGGCACAGACGCTCGCGGGGCTGATCAACCCCGCGGCCGGAGAGCCGGCGGACGCGGGGGCCGATGGCCCACGGGCCGGGAAAGCATGATCATCCTGGGCATCGATCCCGGCTCGCGCATCACCGGCTTCGGCTGCGTGAACGATCATGGCGGCGGGATCGGCCCGCGCGGCCTCTCGCTCATCGAGGCCGGGGTCATCCGCCTGCCCGCATCGGCCACGCTGGCGGCGCGGCTGGTCGAGCTGCACGCCGATGTCGCCGCGCTCATCGCGCGGCACACCCCCGCGCTGATCGCTCTGGAAGCGATCTTCACCCACGCCGAGCGCCCCGCCTCGGTCATCATCATGGGCCACGCCCGGGGCGTGATCCTGCTGGCGTGCGCGCAGTCGGGCGTGCCGGTCATCGAGGTGCGGCCCGCGGAGGTCAAGAAGGCCATCACCGGGAACGGTCAGGCCGGCAAGCAGCAGGTCCAGCGGAGCGTGATGCGTGAACTGGGCCTGTCATCACCGCTCAGGCCGATGGATGCGACCGATGCGCTGGCCATCGCGCTCTGCGCCGCCCGCCGCCGCGCGACCGCGATGCTCGCCCGGCCGCCGCGGCCGGCGGGAAACGCGAAACTTCGCGGATAAACTCCCCGCGTGAGCATCACGCCGGACACCACGCACCACGCCGATCCGCTTCATCCCCCGCCCCGCGCGCAGGTGCTGATCGTCGAGGATGAACCGGACCACGCCGAGGTCATGAGCGAGGCCCTGCGCCGCCCGGGCCACGTCTGCACGATCGTCGGCGGCGTCGAACGCGCGATGGACGAGCTCCGCCACGGCACGTTCGATGTCATCGTCACGGACCTGCGGATGCCCGCAAGCGGCGGCGTGCACGGCGTATCGGCCGACGGCGGCGACGCGGGGATGGTCGTCCTGCGAAGTGCGCGCAAGCTCCAGCCCGCCGCCGAAACGCTCATGGTCACGGCGCACGGCGATGTGCCCACCGCGCGCGCCGCGTTCAAGGAAGGCGTCTTCGACTTCATCGAAAAGCCCCTGGACCTTGAGGTCTTCCGAACGCTTGTCAACCGTGCGGCCGAGAAGGTGCTGCTTCGTCACGAGGCCGCCGGGGCGGGGCTCGGCGAGCTGGTCTCTCACGAGGGCTTCGAGGGAATCATCGCCGGGTCCGAGGCGATGCGTCGGATCCTCCGCACCGTCAAGGGCGTGGCCGCCAGCACTCTGCCCGTGCTCATCACCGGTCAGAGCGGGACCGGCAAGGAACTCATCGCCCAGGCCGTGCACAAGAACTCGCCCCGGGCCAAGGCCCGCTTCGTGGCGCTCAATTGCGCCGCGGAGACCGAAACACTGCTGGAGGACCAGCTCTTCGGCCACATCCGCGGGGCGTTCACCGGCGCGGAGAAGGACCGTGAGGGCGTCTTCGAGTACGCCAACCACGGCACGCTGTTCCTGGATGAGATCGGCGACATGCCGCTGAAGATGCAGGCCAAACTCCTGCGCGTGCTGGAGACCGGCACGGTGGTGCGCGTCGGCAGCAACGAGCCGAGGCAGACCGATGTGCGATTGGTCAGCGCGACAAACAAGGACCTGCAGGCGATGATCGCCCGCGGCGAGTTCCGCGAGGACCTGTACTTCCGGATCAAGGGCGCGCAGGTCACACTCCCGCCGCTGCGCGACCGGCGCGACGACATCCCGCGCATCGTCATGAACGCGCTGGCCCGCACCGGGCAGAAGCTCCTGCCGGGAAGGCCCGTGCCCTCGATCACCGACGCCGCGATGATGCGGCTTACGGCCTACGACTGGCCGGGCAACGTCAGGCAGCTGCTCAATGTCGTGCAGAACATGGTGGTCACGGCCGCGGCGGATGTCGTCGGCATCAACGACCCGATCCAGCTGGACCTGCGGCACATCCCCGATGAGATCCGCACCGGCGATGCGCCGGAGGAAAACGACTCCGGCGATGCCGCGCCGGGATCACTGGCCGGCGCGCCGCTGGAACAGCTCGAGAAGCGCGCCATCCGCGAGACGCTCCGCCTGACTGCCGGAAACCGCGAGCAGGCCGCGAAACTCCTGGGCATCGGCGAGCGCACGCTCTACCGGAAACTGAAGGAGTACGGCCTGAAGTAGCGCTCGGGGCGCTCGCCGACGCCCGTGGCGGCCCGCGGTGCGCCCCCGGCCGCTCACTTCCCGCCCGCGCCCGCCCCCTCCGGCGATGGAGCCGGTGCCTGAGCGGGCCGCGTCAGGCTCCGCGCGGTGCGGTACCGCGCGAGCACGCCGTCGATGAACTCGCGGTCCTGCTGCGTCGTTGCCGTCGCCAGCACGCCCTCGGCGGTGGCGATCGCGCCGTCGACATCGCGCGTGAGGAACTGCATCTCGGCCTTGACCAGCAGCACGCCGGGGTCCTTGCCCTGCGAAAGCTCCGCGGCCCGCACCGCGGCCTTGAGCCCGAGCGCCGCCCCCGCGCGCGCCTTGCGCGGATCGCTCGTCAGCGCCTGGGCCAGTTGCACGAGCATCACCTCATCATCGCGAAAGTCGCCGGCGACCAGCGCCTCGCCGAGCTTCAGCGCGCCCTCGATATCGCCCATCTCCTGGAACATCAGCCCAAGCCGCTGATAGTCGAACTGCGCCGACATCCCCGGCGCCAGCGCCTTGCACCGATCGAGCACCTTCAGCGCTTCCTCGAACTTGCCGCCCATGACCGCATCGGTGAACTGCACGTACATCGCCTCGAGCTCGCGCTCGCGCCGGGCGAACGCGTCGGCGTCGAACACGCCCGCGACCACCTGCTCCACCACCGCGTCAAGCCCCGCCAGCGGATGGCCGATCCAGACGATCTTGCCCGCGGCGTTGACCACAAAAGCGACCGGGATCGCCGGCATTCCCGCCGCCTGCATCCACAGCGCATCGGTCGAGCGGGCGTTGTCGACCGCGACGCGGTAGTCCATCCGATCGCCCATGCGCTCGACGAACGGACGCACATCACGCTCGCCGCGGGTGTCGCTGCTGCTGATGGCCAGCACGACCAGCCCCTTCTCGCGGAACTGACGCGACAGCCGCGTCAGCCGCGGGATCGCCTGCCGGCTCGGCCCGCACCAGGTCGCGAAGAACTGCACGACATACGTCGACCCGGGCTCGAAGGCCTTGACCGGCTCGCCCTTGATCCACGTCTCGATCTTCAACTCCGGCGCGGCGTCGCCGACCTTCAGCGTCACCGGACGCGGCGCATCCGCGGCGGGGGCTGCAGGAACAGCCGGGGCATCCGCCGCGACATCGGGCACCGCGGCGGGCGGGGACGGCGGCACGGGCATCGGCTGCGCGGTCGCGGCCGGGGCAATCGCCAGCGCCGCAACGGAGACTACAGCGACGGCGACAGCGGCGAGGCGAGACGGATCGGCGAACGAGGCGGTTCGAACTGTCATGCGGATCTCCCGCGAGCGCTCGGCCGTTGCGCCCGATCCGATGATCGTGTACGCTGCCAGCGCTCGTGGCGGAACTTTATGAGGGCGTGCTCTCGTGTTCTGGTTTTTCGCACAGTTCGGGTGGTTCGCCGCGGATGATTCGCTTTCCCGAGGCGGCCTTGACGAAGACTTCACACTCGTCGAGCGCATGAACGCGGGCGGCGCCTCGGCACGAACGGCTTTCGCCGAGGTCTACGTCCGTTGCCGCGCCTTCGCGATGCGCGTGGCTATGCGCTACAGCCTTGATGAGAACGACGCCGAGGACGCCGTCGCGATGGCCTTCGAGACCTTCGCCGGGAAGTTCCCCGGATTCGTGCTCACCTCGCGCCTGACAACGTTCCTGTTCCCGATCATCCGCCACCACGCCCTGCGCCTGCGCCGCTCGCGGCTCCGCCACGCCAGCACCGATGATGATGCGCTTGCGGGCTGCCTCGGCGCTCGGGGCGAGGGCGCGATCGCCACAGGTTCCGAACACGATGCCGACCAGCTCGAGGCGCTCCGAAAGGTGCTGATGGTCCTTCCCGCGACGCAGCGAGAGGTCGTCGTGCTGCGCTTCGTCGACGGCATGAGCCTCGAAGAGGTCTCGCTCGCGCTGGAGATCCCCCTGGGCACGGTCAAGAGCAGGCTCTTCAACGCGCTGACGACGCTGCGAAGCGACCCCGGCACCCGACGGTACTTCGGCATCACCGAGCCGCGGCCCGGCCCAAACGGCGGGTGAACATCGCTGCACCCCAGCCTCGCCGATCCACCCCGCTCCCCCACCACCGTCCCGTCGCAGCGATGCTCGGGGCATGGACCGACCGTCCGGGAACGCCGCACCAATTCGATTCGCACTTTCAGAGATTCGTGAACCTTCGCCTGCGCGAAGAGCATGAACATGGAGAAGACCATGGGCCCCGACCAGACCAACCCGACGCCGCTGACGCACGAACCCGGCGGCGAGCCCTCGCCCCGATTCGGACGCGATGTCGCGACACTGATCGACGGCGCGGGCCGTCGGCCAAGCGCACGCCTGGACGCCCGCATCGACGTCATTGCCCGCACGAACTTCGGCGAACGCGGCGGGATCATCGGGCGCATCGGCGGCGGCTCCCGATCGCGTCGGAACTTCGCGACGGTCGGTGCAGCGATGGCCGCGTCACTGGTGCTGGGCGTCGCGCTCTGGACCCTCTGGCCCGCGCGCACGCCAACGTCACCCATCGCCGGCACACTCGCGACGACCGAGAGCCTCACCGCCGGCACCACCGCCGATGCAGCGGGTGCCGCGAGTGCAGACCCGGCGACGGTGCAGACAACCGCCGCAAGCACGCCGATGCTCGCCCGCGCCAGGACCGCGCCCTCGCCGACTATCGCCGACGCGGTGCGGCTCTCGGCGGCGCTGCAAGCAGGAACCCGCACGTTCGACGCCGCCGGGCTCGACCCATCGCTGGACAGCGACGCCGACGGTGTGATCACATCCGCGGATGTCGACGCACTGGCGCGCCGAGCGGTGAGTCTTTCGAACTTCACGCTCGCGCTGCAGCAGCCCGAAGCCCCGTCGCTGCCGCACTTGATGATCCTCGCCCAGACCGGAGCACCGCGATGAACACCACCCCGACCGATACCGCCGACACCCGCACGCGGCCGCTCCATCGCTCATCGCGCCGCACCGCCGCGCGGCTCATCTCGCTCGCGCTGGCCTGCTCGCTCGCGCCGCTGAGCGCCATGGCCCCCGGACACCCCGTCGCCCCCGCGGCACGCGCCGTGCAGCCCGCTCCGACAACCACGACGTTTCAAGCGATCGACATCTACGTCGATTCCGGCGATCGCCCGCTCTCGGCGTATCAGGTCGAGGTGCTCGGCCCGCCCGCGCTGGCGCTGGTCGGTGTCGAGGGCGGGGCCGCCGGCTCCGCGTTCTCGCCCACACCGTTCTACGACCCCGCGGCCCTGAAGAACAACCGCATCATCCTCGCGGGCATCGCGCAGGGCTTGCGAGACGCCGAGGCTGCACCCGGCCAGCAACCGCGCGAGCCCGAAGCGCCGCGCGGCCAGACCGGTCGCCAGCGCATCGCGCGGCTTCATGTCGCCTGGACCGGCCAGGCCCAAGGTCTTGACACACTCCGCTCGCGCGTCGTCGCGAGCGTTGACGCCGCGGCGGCCCCGGTGCCAGCGACGCTTTCTCTTGAGATTGGAGACGCCAAGTGAGCAACCCCGACAACACACGCCACACCCATCGCTCGCCAGATCGCCCGTCCGGGCGACCCCCCCTATCACGCACTCGAGCGCTCTCGGCGATGGTGCTCGCGGCGTGCGCAGCCCTCGGCGCACTTTCCGCCGCGAGCCTGCTCGTGCTCAAGGGCTGTGCCGCACAACACAGCACCCCTCCCACCGCCGCCGCGCCTGCTGGCAGTTCGGGCGTGGCCATCGGTACCGGGGGCGGGGCATCGGAGCCGTGGAGCGGCACGGCATCACTGCCCCCATCACCCAGTACGGATGCCGCGCTCCTCAAGAGTTCCGGACCGATGGCCGATCCGTCCGCCGCCCCGGGCTCCCCCGGCGGCGCAAGCCCGTACTCGATCGCCAGCAAACCCGCACGACAGACGGTCGAATCCGCGCCCGCGGCAACCCGAGCACCTTCGCCGCGCTCGGCACCCGCCGCGCCGCAGCTGCCGGCGGCCCAGGACGCGGACGCGCCCAACATGGCCACCAGCCGCGAGATCGGAGGCCGCACCGAGGACTTCGGTCGAAGGCCTCGCTACGGCGCGATCGACAGCGCCGACGCGTCGGCGAAGCGAAACGCTGGCGAAGCCGGCGCCAACGCACGCGTCATGCCGCTGCGACTGCCCGATGTCCCCGGCCAGCGCCCGGCACTGAACGAGGAAGTCTGGGTCATTCAGCGGTACCGCGCCGATCAATCCGGCGCCAAGCCCGGCGTCGACCTTCCCGGCAGCGGGTGCATGATCGTCGCGCCCCCCACCAAGGGCACTCCCGCCGCGGGAGAGCAGCGCACGATCCCCGTTCCGCTCAAGCACACCGCCGTAACGGCGGACATCACCGGCTCGCTCTCGAGCGTGACGGTGCTTCAGCAGTTCCACAACCCCTTCAGCGAGAAGATCGAGGCGGTGTACGTCTTTCCGCTGCCCGAGTCGGCCGCGATCAACGACTTTGTCATGACCATCGGCGACCGCACAATCCGCGGCATCATCCGCGATCGCGATGAGGCTCGCCAGATCTACGAAGCCGCCAAGGCCCAGGGTCGCCACGCCGCGCTGCTGGAGCAGGACCGTCCGAACATCTTCACCCAGCGCGTCGCGAACATCGAGCCCGGCCGCCAGATCGATGTCGCGATCACGTACTTCCACACGCTCGCGTATGTGGACAACGCGTACGAGTTCGTCTTCCCCATGGTCGTCGGCCCGCGCTACAACCCCGATGCGACATACACCGGCATCGGCGCAACGACCCTCGGCAAGGAGGGCATCAGCGGCCAGCCGACCGAGATCACCTACCTGCCACCCGAGGCTCGCAGCGGGCACGACATCAGCGTCCACGTCCGTCTGGAGATGGGCGTGCATGTTGAGTCGATCGACAGCCGGTCGCACGTGATCAACACGAAGGTGTTCGGCGTGCCCGGCCGCGCCGAGGTCACGCTCGCCGCGTCGGACTCGATTCCCAACCGCGACTTCGTGCTGCGGATCGCCGTCGCGGGCGACACGATGCGCTCATCGCTGCACATCCAGCCCGACACGGACAAGACCCAGCCCGGCGGCACGTTCATGCTCACGGTCGTGCCCCCGAAGTCGACGAACTTTCTGCCGCGGCAGGATCAGGAGCTCATCTTCGTGCTCGATACCTCGGGCTCGATGAACGGCCGCCCGCTGGAGCAGGCCACGACCGCCATCACCCGCGCGCTGCGCCGGCTCTCGCCCAGCGACACGTTCCAGATCATCAACTTCGCCTCCAGCAGCAGCAGCCTCGGCCCAACGCCGATCGCCGCGACCCCCCGAAACATCGAACGCGGCATCGCCTACCTCAAGGCCCTCCGCGCTCAGGGCGGGACCGAAATGCTCACCGGCATCAACGCCGCCCTCAACTTCCCCCAGGAGCCGGGCCGGCTCCGCACCGTGCTCTTCCTCACCGACGGCTACATCGGCAACGAAGCCGACATTCTCTCGGCCATCCGCGCCCGCCTGGGTGCAGCGCGAATCTTCTCCTTCGGTGTCGGCTCCGCGACCAACCGCTACCTGCTGGACCAGATGGCCAAGGCCGGCCGCGGCGCCGTGGCACACATCGCCTCGGGCGACCAGCCGGAGGCCATCATCGACGCGTTCTTCGATCGCGTCGCTCAGCCCGCGATGACGGACCTCTCGGTCTCGTCGACGAGCGGCACACTCTCTGCGATCTTCCCGTCGCGCCTGCCGGATGTGTTCGTCGGCCGCCCCGTCGTCATCATGGGCCGATACGCCGGCGAGCCGCCCAGCACCATCGAGGTCCACGGCATGCGCGCCGGCGGCCGCGTGCTCATCCCCGTTTCGCCGAGCCTCAGGGCTCTGAGCGGCACCACGCGCCCGGTACTCCGCACGCTCTGGGCCAGGCACCTCATCGCCGACATGGCCGACACCTCACCGCCCGATGTCTTCGGCGAACTGCCGGGCATGATCAAGAGCGTCGCACTGGAGCACAACCTCGTCAGCGCGTACACCAGTTTCATCGCTGTTGACTCGCTCTCGCAGACCGGCTCAGGGCCCGCCCGCACCGTCCCCGTCGCTGTGCCAACACCCGAAGGTGTGAATCACGATACCGCCGTGGGTCGCTGAGGCAGAGGCGGTCCGACAACGCACCCACCGACTCCGGCCCGCGCGGGCCAACTCCAAAGCACAACGCCGAGCGGCTCATCACCGCTCGGCGTTTGTGTTTGTCCGTTGCTACCTTCCGCCCGGACCTCAGGCCTGAATGCCGCGGCGGCGGATGATCTTCTCGATCTCCATCGCCACCAGCACGATCACGCCCGACACAAGGCCAAGGCCCACGGCCATCAGGCCCGCGTTGCCCGCGCTGGTTGTCGAGAAGTACTGCTGCGTCGGCGGGAAGAACACCGCCAGCGCCTGCAGCGTCGCCGCCACGCCCAGCATCGCCACCAGCGTGCGGTTGCCCGACAGGGCCGACTTCCAGATCGGGTCCACGAAACTGCGGATGCCCAGCACGCGCATCATCTGGATGATCGCCAGCACCATGAACACCATGGTCAGCAACTGCAGGTACATCGTCGAGGGCATGATCGTCGCCTTGCCCTCGGCATCTGGCGCATACTCCTGGAACACGCCTCCCCGCGCGGTCTTGAGCAGCTCGTTGTGGTACCACCAGGCGACACCGATGACGATGACCGCGATGAGCGAACCCAGCCATGCGACGTGCCAGCCACCGCCGCGGCTGAAGATGCTCTCATCGGGGCGATACGGCGGACGCTTCATCACGTTGCTCTCGCCCCGCTCAACGCCCATGCCCAGACCGAGCAGACCGTCGGTCAGCAGATTGCTGAAGAGCACCTGGAACGCCACGAGCAGCTTGGGCAAACCGATCAACGGTGGGAACGCGACGATCGCCACCTTGCCGATGTTTCCGGCGATCGAGAACAGCACGAAGCGCTTGAGGTTGTCGTAAACGATGCGGCCTTCCTCGACCGCCGCGACGATCGTCGCGAAGTTGTCATCCAGCAGCACCATGTCCGCGGCTTCCTTGGCCACGTCGGTACCGGTGATGCCCATCGCCACGCCGATGTCGGCCTTCTTCAGTGCCGGCGCATCGTTCACGCCGTCGCCGGTCATCGCGACGATCTCCCCGTTGGCCTGCAGGGCCTCGACGAGCTTGAGCTTGTGCTCCGGGCTCACGCGGGCGAACACATTGGTCGTGCGGACAACCTCGCGGAACTGCTCGCTGTTCATTCGCTCCAGCTCGACACCGGTGACGGCCCGGCCGTCGTTGGTGGTGATGCCCAGTTCCGCCGCGATCGCGCGGGCGGTCAGCGGGTGGTCGCCGGTGATCATGATCGGGCGGATGCCCGCTCGCTTGCACGTCGCCACCGCGTCGCGAACTTCCGGCCGCGGCGGGTCGATCATGCCGACCAGCCCCACGAGCGTCAGATCCTGCTCGACGACATCCTGCTCGCCCGGCCGGGGCGCCACGCTCAGCGTGCGATACGCCACCGCGAGCACACGCATACCACCCGCCCCCATCGCGTCGTTGCTGGCCATCACGCGCCGGCGGAAGTCTTCGTTCATCGGCCGCACGCCCTCGGGCGTGAGAATGTTCGTGATGAGCGGCATCAGTCCATCGACCGCGCCCTTGACCAGCGCCAGCAGCGGCGCGCCGCTGGTTTCCGCGGGCAGCGTCAAGCCGTCAATCCGCACCGGTTCGCCCAGTCGGTGCACGGTCGTCATCCGCTTGCGATCCGAATCAAACGGCAGCTCCGCAACACGAGGCAGGGCACGCTCAAGGTCGCGCTTGAGCAGCCCGAACCTCGCCGCGGCAAAGACCAGAGCCGACTCCGTCGGATCGCCCACGCTGGTCATCTCGCCCGAACCCTGAGCAACCTCCAGCGTCGCGTCGTTGCACAACTGCCCCGCCGCCAGCAGCAGCGTCGCGCCGGGGGACGATCGCGGCAGCGCCAGCGACGACGCCACCGTCGCCGTCTTGCCCGATGCGCGACCGAGTTCGGCCACGTCGATCTTGGTCCCGGCGACGTCCAGCGACGTGACCGTCATGCGATTCTGCGTCAGCGTGCCCGTCTTGTCCGAACAGATCACCGTCACGCTGCCGAGCGTCTCGACCGCCGGCAGCTTGCGAATCAGCGCCTTGCGCTTGAGCATCCGCTGCGCGCCCAGCGCCAGCGTGAAGGTCAGCACCGCGGGCAGGCCCTCGGGCACGATCGCCACCGCGACCGCAACCGCGATCAGCAGACCATCGGTGATCGGCACGCCACGGACCACATCGCTGATGAGCACCAGCACCGCGATCACGACCGCGACCACCGCGAGCATCTTCGCGAGCTTGTCCAGCCGCTTCTGCAGCGGCGTGGCCTGATGGGCCACGTTCTGGATCATCGTCGCGACCTTGCCCAGTTCCGTGGTCATGCCCGTCTGCACAACCACACCAACCCCGCGGCCGAACGAGCAGAACGTGCCCATGTACGCCATGTTCACGCGGTCGCCCAGCGGCATCTCCGGATCGCTCAACGCGTGCGTGACCTTCTCCACCGGCTCGCTCTCGCCGGTCAGCGGCGCTTCCTGAATCCGCAGGTTCACGCTCTCGATCACCCGCAGGTCCGCCGGCACGACGTTGCCGTTCTCGATCTGCACGATGTCGCCGGGGACGAGGTCCGCCGCGGGCAGTTCGATCACCTGCCCCGAACGGCGAACGCGGACCGTGGGCGAGGACATCTGCTTCAACGCCGCGATCGCCTTCTGCGCCCGGTACTCCTGCACGACGCCAAGCACCACGAACAGCACGACGATCGCGAGAATCGCCACACCGTCAACCGCCTTGCCCAGCGCCAGCGCGAGGATCGCGGCACCAACGAGCATGAGGATCATCACTCCCCGAACCTGCTCGAAGATGATCTGCCCGATCGTGCGACCGCCGCGTTCGGTCAGTTCGTTCCGACCGAACTTCGCCCGGCGCTGCGCAACCGCGTCATCGCTCAAGCCCGCGCTGCCGACATCCACGCGAGACATCGCCGCGGCGACTTCGAGCATGTGCCATGAGCCAGCCTCGCCGTTGGACGACGCAGCAGGACGGGTGGTTGATGTCTGCGAAGGGGGCGCAGTGACCATCGGAAGCGCTCCAGGGGCAGTCGGCTACCGCCGATCGCCAGGGGTCGATCCGTGGTCTGGCACCAGACGCCGTTGGCGTCCGCATCGGTCCGGGCAAGGAAAACCCTGCCGTATTGACGAACCGAGCCCCGCATCAGCGGGAGGCTACTCCCCACAGGAAGTGTCAGTTCTGAGGATACTCACCAAGTTCGGGCGGGACAAGGAGCCCGGAGGATCCGCAGCCCGCACAAACCTCCCAAACTGCCAGCGCGCAGAGTCCGCGAAGACCGCGAACACTCAACCGAGCCACCCGCTCGCTCAGGGCTTGGCGAACAGGAACTCGAGTGCACGCCCGAAACGCTCGCTCCAAGCCAGCTCGTTGTGCTCCGCGGCGGGGTCGACGGCCAGCGTCACCTTCGTCGATGCGGACTTGGACTTGATCGCCGCCTCCAGCGCCTGCGTCGCGATGACCAGACGCTTGCTGGCCTCGGGCGTGTCGAACTCCTTGCCGCCCACGCCAAGGAAGAGACGCGAGGGCCAGGCGCTCTGCGTGCTGAAGTACGTCGCGACCGCGCCATCGGCGTTGGTCAGCGGAAGGCTCTCGGCAAGAACACTCCCGAAGACATCCGAGCGGCTCTGCGCCGCGTACAACGCGATCACCGCGCCCAGGCTCGAGCCGCCGATGGCGGTGTTGGCCGGGCCGGTCTTGGTGCGGAAGGCGCGATCAATGCGGGGCATGACCTCGCTGGTGAGCCACTGCACATACTCGCGCCCGCGCGGCGCGGCGTCGTTGACGATCGGGAACGGCGAGTACTCGCTCATGCGACCGCGCCCGCTGTTCGGCATCGCGACGATGATCATGGGCTCAACCTTGCCCGCCTCGATGAGCTTGGTCGCCGTTTCATCCGCGCCCCACTCGCCGGGAGCCGTCGGCATCTTCATGAAGATGTTCTGCCCGTCCTGCAGGTACAGAACCGGATAGCGGCGGTCCTTGTTCGCCTCATCCTCATACCCCGGCGGGAGCCAGACCAGAACATCGCGCAGCGCCGGGACGCCGCCGCCGGCAACCTGCACGCGGCGGACCGTGCCCGTCGCGCTGATGGTGTAGTACGGATCAAGATCCGGACGGGCGGCGGAGTTGGGCCGCTGATCGGCCCACTTGGGCACGACAAATTCGAAGATCGGCTTCTCGCCCGGCGCGAGCTTGCTCGCGTCGACCATCGGCAGCGAGCGGTTGTCGATGTCCGCGAGCGTCTCACTCACCTCGCACGTGTCCCAATTGCCGCGCGTGAACTTGAACGCGAGCCCTGCGTCGCTCTTGAGCTTCGGCACGACGATCTGCCAACGAAGGTCGGATCGCGGCGTGAGAATCTGCGTCCTGTCGCTCGGGTCCCAGCCGTTGTGGCTGCCCGCGAGGTAGATCGGGCTGTTGGCGCTGGCCAGACCCGCCGCGTCCTTGACGACGAGAACGAAGCCCTGCTCCAGCGACTCCGGACGGACCATCTTCGCGGCGGGTGCGGCATCGGCCGCCTTTGCTGCCTCCGCGGCGGGCTGACCCGAGGCCGACGCGAGCAGCGCGGCCGTCCGCGCCTGCGCAACGCGCTCCCGGCTCTTCTTCGCGGCCTCGCGATCAACCGCCAAGCCGAGTGCCACGACAATCGCCAACGGAGTAAGCAGCCACAGCGTCAGAAAGACGTTCTTGCTCATCACACATACCTTTCAGGCTTGGGCAGCCAATCGGCCGACAGGGGGTCTGACACACCGAAACCGAACGACAAAACTTAGGCTTTCGCTGCGGCCAGGTTGCGAGCAACCTCGGCCCAGTTGACGACGTTCCAGAACGCGCTGATGTAGTCCGGGCGGCGATTCTGATAGTTGAGGTAGTACGCGTGCTCCCAGACATCCAGCCCGAGAATCGGCGTTCCCTCGCACCCCGCCAAAGCGCCGCCCATGAGCGGATTGTCCTGATTGGCCGTGGAGCAGACCTTGAGCTTCTTGTCGCCCTTGTGCCAGCAGAGCCACGCCCAGCCTGAACCGAAGCGCTTCGTCGCCGCGTCCGCGAACTGAGCCTTGAACTGGTCGAACGAGCCGAACGCGGCGTTGATCGCCTCGAGCAAGTCGCCCGAAGGAGTGCCTCCGCCGCCGTTGCCCGCCGGCGCGAGGATGCGCCAGAAGTGCGAGTGGTTCACGTGCCCGCCGGCGTTATTGCGCACCACCGCCCGCTTGTCCTCCGGCAGCTCCGCCAGGCGCGTGATCATGACCTCCGCCTGAACATCGGCGAACGCCGTGCCCTCAAGGGCTTTGTTGGCGTTGGTCACGTACGCCGCGTGATGCTTCTGGCTATGGATCTCCATCGTCTTGGCGTCGATGTGGGGCTCAAGAGCATTGAGGGCATACGGAAGCGCGGGCAGGGTGTATGGCACGAGTCGTCACTCCCAAGTTGGGTTTGGGTCCGAAAACGTGCCCAAACCAGCCGAGGCGGCCGGTTTGGGCTTTACGAGGATAGACCGGAAAGCGCGCGGAATCGCAAAGGATTGAATCGCCGCCAAGGACTGAGGGCACTTTGCCTGCTGTACGCTTGTTCTAGAAGATGTGTGTGGTATGGTTAGGGCCCTTCGGAATAAAGCAGACTCTTGATCGGTTTTTGATAGGAACACGGGCGGCCGACTGGAAAGCGAGAGGGCACAAAGTGATTTCGACTCCCTCAAATTGGTGAATTGGGGAGGTTTTGGAGTTTTGGCACCTGCGAAAAGCGGACTTTCAGTCAAGATAGAGTGAAGGAAAAGTGTAGGAAACGTTGGGTAGAATCGAAACGATCGCGACTCGGCGACGTATATGGAGGCGAGGCCGCAAGCGTGAACGGCAGGCGAGAGGCCGAATGGTGAAAGAATGCGGGCGACCTGTTGACGAGTGCGGTGAGAGGTTGAAGTTGGATGCTCGAGCGTGGGATGATGACCGGCCGGGAGCTGTGTTCGGTTGAGGCCTTCTCGCCTGGGGGAACCCCGGACGAGTGGATTGTTGGGAGTTCGTTCCTTGGACGGCCTGTTGGCATGTGGCTGATGGCCGCGGACGACGTTTGCGAGAAGAGCATTGGAGGCGCAGTCATCGCTGCGAGGAACTCCAGAACGAAGGCCGGGTTGAATCGGGGGGTCAGGGCGGATGCCGCCGCGGCGATGAGAGAAGTCAAGAACCAAGCCGCCGCGAAGGCGGAACGAACGAGCAGAGTGAACCACGCAGGACAGGACACTGATCACGAGAGGCCCATGGAAAGCACCCCACTGATGCCCACGACACCCGCGAGCGTTTCGCCTTTGCAGCAGCATCGGCGTCGCAATCGCGTGGATCTTGCGGAGGTCAAGCCCGTGAAGATGGGCAAGACCGATGCGCCGCGCAAGGTCAAGCGGACGCTGAGCCGGGAGGACGAGAAGCTCCTGGCGGCGATCCTTGAGCAGGAGCAGGACTTCATCGACTCTCCGGCGTTCTACGAGGAGTCGGCGGAGTTGAAGATTTACGACGAGGCCCCGGCGATTCCGAAGCCGGACACCACGTGGTATCACCCCGTGATGGACGATCTTTCGGGCCGCACGCGGACGATCAAGACCGCCCAGCAGGTCATCCTGACCGGTGCGCAGGAGAAGGTGCTGTTCCACCAGTACAACTTCGCGCGATACCGGATCTGGAAGATTCAGCAGGAGGTCTGGGCCACCACCAGCCGCAAGCCCACGAGCGAGCAGGCGGAGGATGTTCTGCGCTGGTATCGCAGGGCGGACCTGGTGCGGACGCAGATCGCCAACACGAACCTGGCGCTGGTGCTGGCGATGGCCAAGCGCACGCGCATGAGCGAGGTTGACTTTGCTGACCTGGTCAGCGAGGGCAACATGGCGCTGCTGCGTGCGGTGGACAAGTTCGACGCCGGCCGCGGGTACAAGTTCAGCACGTACGCCTGTCGTGCGATCCTCAAGGCCTTCAGCCGCCAGGGGATGAAGCTGAGCAAGTATCGCCAGCGGTTCCCGACGGACTTTGACCCCAAGCTGGAGCGGAGCAACTTCCTGGAGACCAAGCGAGCGACGTTCGAGAAGGACGCCGCGGACGAGGTCAAGCGGATCGTGCTCGAGAATCGTGCGGAGCTGACGGAGGTCGAGCGGACGGTGATCGAGCACCGCTTCGGCCTCGAGAGCGGCGAGCTGGACAAGCCCATGACGCTGGAGCAGGTTGGCCAGATCATCGGCGTGACCAAGGAGCGTGTGCGTCAGATCCAGAACAAGGCGATGGAGAAGATCCGCGTCGAACTTGAAGCGAACTTCCTCGGCAACCGTGCCCTGAAGGAGGCCGCCGAGGCCCAGCGGGCACAGGAGGAGGGCGTGCAGCCCACCTTCGAGCAGTTGATGTCGCTGAACTGACGACCGACGGGACCGCCGCCCAGATTGACGGCGGTATCCCTGACTCCGAGGACGTGATCTCCGCGTCAGAGTTTTCGAAGAGCCCCCACTGCGAATCCCCAAGCGCCCCGGCGAGAGCCGGGGCGCTTTTCATTTTTGCGTCGGCGTATCGGAACCATGGTGTGCTTCGTGCGAAACGGCAAAATGTCAACCTCGCGGGCGCGAGGGCTACAGTCGGACTCACGCCGGTGCCGTCGGTTGTTTCCGGTTTATCGCGAGCCAGCGGAACCCGTGGCACTTCACCCCTTGCACAGTCGAGAGCAGCATGAGCGAGCACAGCGTCATCGACCATTCGTCAAAGCACAGCAAGCGTCACGAGGTGCCACATGGTCATGTCCATCTGGACCCCGACAAGAAGCACGACCCGCACGCGACGCGCTTCGGCGACTTTCTCAAGGCCGCGATCAAGCTCGAGGCCAGCGACCTTCTGCTCAAGTCCGGCAAGGCGCCGGTGGTGCGTCTCCGCGGCGCGCTGAAGAGCCTTGACACCGCGCCGGTGACGGCCGAAGAGTTCCTGAACATCGCGCGGCACATCCTCGATGAAGAGCAGTTGAGCGATCTGAGCAAGTTCGGCTCGGTCGACTTCGCCTACGACTACGACGACCATAACCGCTTCCGCGTGAACCTCTTCCAGGCCCGCGGCAAGCTGAGCGTGGCCGCCCGTCTGATCACGAGCAAGATCCGGAAGTTCACCGACCTGTACCTGCCCGACTCGATGGCCGAGATCGCCATGCAGCCGCAGGGCATCGTGCTGCTCAGCGGCGTGACCGGCTCGGGTAAGTCCACGACGATCGCGGCGATGCTCGACTACGTCAACGAGCGCAAGCCCGTGCACATCGTGACGATCGAGGACCCGATCGAGTACATCTTCACGGACAAGAAGGCCACGATCAATCAGCGTGAGATCGGCATCGACTGCCTGGACTTCAAGATCGCGCTTCGAGCGCTGGTCCGCGAGAACCCGGACATCGTGCTGGTCGGCGAAATGCGCGACAACGAGACCTTCGAGGCCGCGCTGCACGCCGCCGAAACGGGCCACCTGGTGTACGGGACCATTCACGCCTCGAGCACGACGCAGACCTTCAGCCGAATCTACGGCCTGTTCGAGCAGGAGGAAGTCGAGCAGGTGCGTCGCATTCTGGCGTACCAGATGCGTGCGTTCGTGTACCAGAAGCTGCTGCCGACGCTCAAGCCGGAGATTCCGCGCATCCCCGGGCTGGAGATCCTGATCAACAACCCGCTGGTCCGCAAGTTCATCCTCGAGGCTCGCGAGGGCGAGCTTCGCGAGTATCTCAAGAGTGTCGAGGCCCGGCAGAGCGGCATGATCGACTTCAACGGCTCGCTGGTCGAGCTGGTGGAGAAGGAGTTCATCCATCTGCGCGTGGCCGAGGATGCCAGCCCGAACACCGACGAGTTCCGCATGCGGCTGAAGAAGCTCGGCGGCGCTAACCGTTGAGGTTCGCGGCACGAACTCCGGAACGGACGATCGCTCTCTCTCACGCCTCGCCCCGGCCCCGTGCCGGGGCGGCGTGCCAATGGGCCGGAAGCGGGCCACGGGCGACCGTGCGGCGGCAGGCGGCTGTCGGACGGGAATGATGATGGGTGCCCCGGCATCGCGTCGGGGGCACAAGGTCGGTATGCTTGGAGCCCGCGATGCGATGGGCCCGGGGCGGGCCGGGCGATCGCGGGACCGGACCGTCCGGCAGAGCCGGACGCTCCAGCAGGATCTCTTTCGCAGGAGTCGGCATGATCGGCATGTGGAGCAACCAGACCCTGCTGGCGATGGACGGGCTCATTCTGGTGAGTTTCTGGAAGCCGCTGGTCCTGCTGGCAACGCTGTGCGGATGGGCGTGGATCGTCAGCAACGTGTACGACAAGCACGCGGCGCGATTCTTCCTCCCGCGCGAGAACTGGAACCTGGCGCACCTGTGCGTCGGTCTGGTCGCCGTGGTCGTGGGCTTCGGCCTGCCCATCGCGGAACCTTGGGCTTTCTTCGTGTCGTGGCCCGCGATGACGCTGCTGCTGATCGGCAGCCTCGCGGCGTACGCGATCGCCGCGAACCGCGACGAGCGAGTGCCGGAGAACTTCAAGATCGGCCTGCGGATGCTGTCGGAGATGCAGAAGAAGCGCGAGGCCAAGAAGGCCGTCAAGTCCCTCGCGGTCGTCAAGCTCGCCATCCGCGGCATGGACAAGCAGCTCGTCCAGCCACCTCAGGCCGAGACGCCCGAGTACGAGGTGCGTGCCGCGGCGGAGGATGTCTATATCAAGGCCCTGCTGGCGCGGGCCAGCCAGGTGGATCTGACGCCCGGCAAGGACCAGACGTATCTGCCGGTCTGGCTCGTCGACGGTGTCAAGTCGCAGGGCGAGGCGATTCCCGCGGCGATGGCCGTGAAGATCATGGACTTCTGGAAGTCGTGCGCGAAGCTGGACGTGAACGACCGGCGACGCAAGCTCACCGGCGATCTGGTCGTTGAGAAGGACGGGGCCAAGCACAAGGTGCGGCTGACGAGCATCGGTGTGACCGGCGGCATGCGGCTGACGATGCTGTTCGATCCGGATATCGCCGTCAAGCGTGCCGCGACGGACCTCGGCCTGCTCAACGAGAAGGAGCCGCTCAACCAGCTCGACACGCTGCGGGCGATCGTCGCCGACGAGAAGCGCGGCGTGGTGGTGCTGGCCGGCCTGCCCGACGGCGGGCGGACGACCACCATGTACACCATCGCGGCGATGCACGACGCGTACACGCAGAGCGTGCAGACCGTCGAGTTCGAGCCGCAACTGCAGCTGGAAGGTGTGCGTCACCAGGCTTTCGACGCACAGGCGGAAGGCGCGGACTTCGGCACGATGGTGCGGTCGATGCTGCGTCGCGACCCGGATGTTCTGGCCGTCGCGGAAGTTCCCGACGCGAACACGGCCAAGGAAATCGCCAAGAGCGACAACGATCGGACGCGGGTCTACGCCTGCGTGCGCAGCGAGAGCGCGGTTGCCGCGGTCGAGGGCTACGTCCGGGCGGTTGGCGATAACGCGCTGGCGGCCAAGGGCCTTCGGGGTGTGGTGGCCGGGCGGCTGCTGCGTCGGCTGTGCCCCAACTGCAAGGTCGAATACGCCCCGGCACCCGAACTGGTCAAGAAGCTCACCGGTGGAGAAGCAAAGGTCGAGCGCCTGTACAAGAAGGGCGGCCAGGTCCTGATCAAGAACAAGCCCGAGGTCTGCCCGACCTGCGGCGGCGGCGGGTACCTCGGTCAGGAAGGCATCTTCGAGGTCTTCCCCATCGGCGATGAAGAGCGCGAGCTGATCGCGGCGGGGAACTTCCCCGGGCTCAAGGCGGCGTTCCGCAAGCGCGGCATGCCGTCGATCGCCCAGGCCGCGATCCGCAAGGCGCTCATGGGCATCACGAGTGTTGAAGAAGTTCAGCGAGCGACGACCGGCCCCGCGCCGGCGGCGCAGGGCGCAGCCGCGGCACCGGCCAAGGCCTGAGGCGCGATTGGTCGCGAACCCGACGGCAAGGGCGCATCGGCAGCGAGCGTGTGGCGAGAACGTGATTGACGTTGAAGGTTGGCCGGACGAGTGACCCGGAGAATTGATCGATGATCCTGAACATTGCGGTGATTCTCGTGGCCCTTGCGGTCGCGTACTGGGGCGTGGCGAACGGGTTCTTCTCGGCGTTGATGCACCTTGCGTGCACGATCGCCGCGGGGGCGATCGCGTTGGCGTTCTGGGAGCCTGTGGCCATGCTCATCATGGAGCAGACTCAGGCCGAATGGATCAACGACATGGTCTGGGGCGCGAGTCTCGGCCTGACCTTCGCGGTGTCGCTGGCGGCGCTGCTGGGGCTGACGATCGTGGCGCTTCGAGCCAACATGAAGTTGAACGTTGTCGCCAACGGCATCGGCGGCGCCGTCGCCGGGGCCGGTTCGGGCACGATCGTCGCGGGCATGCTGCTGCTGACCATCGGCAACATCCGAGGCACCAGCTCGCTCTTCGGGCATGAACGCACCGTTTACGACAACGCCGGCTCCATCGTCCGCGGCAGCAACCTGTGGTTCCCTGCGGACGATCTGACCGCCGCGTTCTATTCGCTGGTTTCCCGTGGAACGCTCTCGACCGACACTCCCCTGGCACGGTACTACCCGCACCTTGCCGAAGCCGGATCGCTTCTTCGCAAGAGCTTCGACGAGGAAAAGCCGCTCCGTCACACGCTCCGCAAGGGCGATGTCGAGATTCTTGGTCGCTACACCGTTGGAGCAAGTGAGGCGATCGGCTTTGACGCGCTGATGGGTCAGGCCGGCACGACCGCCAAGCCCGTTCTGGACCTCAACGGCGAGCCGCTGAAGTCTCAGAACGGTGGCCAGTTCTACCTCGAGGGCTTTGTCCTGAAGTTCAACGCGGGCTCTCGCGAGAAGTTCGGGCAGGTGGTGTGGTGGAACGGCGCGGCGACTCTGGTTGTTGAGTCGTACGACGGCTTGGAGACTCGCGCGATCATGCCGATTGCGATGATCAGCAACGCCGATAGCTCGACTTCGCAGATGGGCCGTTGGACTTTCGACTCCAAGGGCGTGTTCATCGCCTCGCCGGGCGCGAGCGCCGACCCGCTCGCGGCGTTCGAGTTCCCTGTGCCGCGGACGGCGGCGGGGCAGGCGTGGCGCGCTGTGGCGCTGTATGTGCGCGGGATCCGGTTCGACTTGCTGGACTACTCCACCGAGCCGCCGAGCGAGCCGGTGAAGGTTGGCCGCGCTTTCGCGAGCGTCACCGATCGCAACAGCGCGATTGCCTCATCGGCGATCATGAGCGTCGGCGGCGTCGGTGCGGCGGCCAACGCCACCGGTGGCGGCACGCTGAACACGAGCAAGGCCCAGCGCATCCGCGTCGAGGGGACCAGCGAGACCGTGATGATCAGCAACCGCCTGCCGATGGCCGTGATGCTTCGTGCAGGCTCGCTGGGCGGTCTCGAGGTCGACGACAAGAACAAGATCCGCGACGGCGAGGCCAAGTTCAAGCCCGAGCAGATGCTCCAGCGCGGCACGGACCGTTCGCTGGTCGTCGACTCGTTCCTGTCGCTGTCGGATGTCGGCATCATTCAGGTCGACGTGAGCCCGCGGACGGTGCTGGACATGACCGGCCCCGATGCCCGAGATGCCACCGGCGCTCCGGTCCTGGTGGACGCGAACGGGTCTCGCTACCAGTGCGTCGGCTTCGTCTATAAGGACAACTCGATCGTGCACGTGCGCTTCATGCCGGGGCGGCCGATCAACTCGATGAACGACCTGCCGAGCGTCTCTTCCAGCCGCGCGGACCAGAAGATCACGCTCGTTTTCCGCGTGTCGATGAACGTCGACATCAAGCACTATGCGATCGGCGACACCGCTCTTGCGGAGTTCGCGCCGGTCCTGAAACTCACGGAAGTCCAGCGCTGAGTTGGAGCCTGGCCCGCTGACTTGGTCGCCGCGCGAAGCGTCTGATCCGCCTCATCGCCGCTTGCGCGATTCCGGCGGCGATGCGTTGGTGGTGGACGCTGCCGCCCGGCGGGGAGCCTTCTCGTCCGCGGCGGGCTTCTTCCACGCGGGCGCCGGGCCGGTGGTGAACTCGACTGCTCGCGAAGAGTCTCGATCGAGCACGCGGAAACGCCCGCCGAGGGACGCGATCTGGTCGAGCACACGCTGACCGATCGTCACGTGCATGGTGACGGTGTTGTCGTCGTTGTAGACGCGATCGTGGACCTGTCCCCGCTTCTCGAGGGTGTCGATCGTGCGGGAGTCGCGCAGGCCGACGACCAGGCGGAGCGTGCGCTCGCCGCCCTGAGCCAGTTCATGGATCATCGCACGAAGCCGCAGCAGCCCGGGGCTGCCCGCATCGCGCGCGGAGATCGGGATGCAACCGGGCACGCGGCGTTCCCAGACCAGCAGCGGAGCGTTGTCGCTGAGGCGATCGACCTTGTTCAGAAGCAGGACACGCCTGGGCTCTCGCCATGTCGCGGCGGCTTCATCGCCGGCGCGGGCGGCCCGTCGCTCGCTCTCTCGCTGCTCCTTGAAAAGTTCGTCGAGCGTCGCGTTGACGGTGTCGTACTGCAGTTCCGCCGCGGGGTCGGAGACGTCGAGAACGATCAGCAGCACGTTGGCGTGGAGCGCCTCTTCGAGCGTTGCCTTGAAGCTCGCGATGAGGTTGTGCGGCAGATCGCGAACGAAGCCGACGGTGTCGCTGAGCATCACCTTCGAGCCGCCACCGACATCCCAGTCTCGCGTGCGGGTGACGAGCGTGGCAAAGAGCCGGTCGTCGGCGTATGCGCCGCCGGCGGTCAGGGTGTTGAACAGGGTGCTCTTGCCGGCGTTGGTGTAGCCGACGATGCCGACGGTGAAGTGGTCGACGTTTCTCGCGGCGACCATCCGGCGTTTGCGGCCCTCGATCTCGCTGAGGCGGTCGCGAAGGGCCAGTCGCTTCTTCTGGGCCAATCGCCGGTCGATTTCGAGCTGCTGCTCGCCCGGGCCGCGGGTGCCGATGCCCGCCATGCCGCCGGCGCCGACGATTCGCTCCAGGTGGTCCCACATCGCGCGGAGCCGCGGGTAGGTGTACTCGAGCTGGGCCAGCTCGACCTGCAGGCGGGCCTCGGTGGTCGTCGCCCTGCTGGCGAAGATGTCCAGGATGAGTTCGGATCGGTCGACGATCTTGCGCTCAACGACCTCCTCGATGTTCGAGAGCTGTCGCGGGGAGAGGTCGTGGTCGAAGATGACCAGCGTGGCCTTCAGGCGGTCGCAGAGTTCACGGAGTTCTTTGACCTTGCCCGAACCCATGAAGGTGCCCGCGACCGGGCGTTCCATGTGCTGCTCGAGCTTGCCGACGACAACCGCTCCGGACTGCTCGGCGAGGCTGGCCAGTTCGGCGAACGGGTCGCGCGTGTCGTAGTTCGATGTGGGCAGGCGCACCGCGGCGAGGACCGCACGCTCGCTCTGAACCTTGATGCTTGTACGTTCTTTGGGGGCAGGCATGAACGATCAAGCGTAGGTCGAGCCGATCACGCAAACGCGCGGACTTGGCCCTCATCCCCCGCGAATGGCAGGAGAATTGGAAGGGTGCTCGGGAGCAACGCTGGAGTGAGCGAACGGATGATCGGCGCGGGGATCAGACCGTCAAAGAGCGGTGCGCCTTGAAGCGCCGGCCCGTCATCGATGGGCGACGCCTCCGCGGCGGGCTCGCCCGAAGGATCGCGGACGTTTGCGAGGACGATACCGGCGCACGCGCCGAGTGCGGACCATCGGCGCGTCGCGGAGAGCACGCGCTCCAAGTGATCCTCGGCATACGCGAGCATGGAGCGTGTGAACATCGATGCCGGGTCGCTGAGGATTCGGAGCGGAGCCTGTTCGTGCGCGATGTCGCCAGCGTGATCGGCGAGCATTCGGTCGATTGTCGGCGCGTCGCTCACGACGTGGCGTGCGTGCGGCCGAATCCAGAGCTGCAGCCTGTGCGAGCGAGCAACGGCGAGCAGCTCGGCGAGGCGCTCGGCCCACGCGGCACGGCCGCGAGGGCCCCATGTGCGCGGATCGGCGTCGAAGAGTTCATCGCCCAGCGTGCCGGACCACACGACGCACGCGTGAACGCTCCGCGCTTGGCGAGCGAGACGGTCCAGGTCGCTGCGAAGATCATCGAGAAAGCCGGGCTCCAGGGCGTGGCCGCGGGCGAGGATGATCGCGGCGTCTGCGGCGGGCGCGGCGGGCGCGAGCGGACGAGCGAGGCCCGCGCAGGCGGGACTCGGGGGCTCGATGAGCAGAATTGAGCGCAACTTATGCTCCATTTGAAGATTTTGAGATTAGGCGCGGAGGCGGCCGTCGTGACCGCCGAACCACTTTCGGCTGGGGAGTCTGGCCCTAGGCACCACGACGGATCGTGCGTGGGCGGGCAATACGGGGGCGAAACTCCTGGGTTGTCCACCGGTTACCCACGGCATGAAAACAGCGGGCGACGGCCGATAGCCAGAGGAATCGTCCGCGGCGATGGATCGGCGCGGAAGCGAAACCCTCATGGAACGGGGAACAAACGATGCTTCTTGGCCTGCTGAGCGCGAAGGTTGTGGATGAGGCGCGTGACTCGATCCTGGCGTTCGAGTCCGATCCTGTGCGGATGAGCCTGATCGATCAGATCCGTGAACTGAGCCCGACGGTCGATAGCCGCTTCCTGTCGCGCTTTACGGCGCAGGAACTGTCGGGCTATCTCTCGCACCTCCGCGCGGCGAGCGTGCCGCGGGGGCGGCTGGCGGTGTGGGTGCGTCCGAGCGGCGTTCCGGCTCTGTGCGGCCGCGATCGCGTGGCCTGAGCCGGGTCCTGGCGGATCATGCTGAGCAAAAACAAGCGGAGCCCCGAGACACTCGGGGCTCCGCTTGCGTTTCTGGAGTACCGGTCCGGCCGGTGCCGCAATGCTCAGGCCCGCATGGGCTCGAGTTCGCGGCGGCGGTTGAGCATGTGGGTCTTGAGGCGGGCGAGGATCGAGGAGTGCATCTGGCTGACACGCGATTCGCTGAGATCGAGTGTGATGCCGATCTCCTTCATCGTGAGCTCTTCGTAGTAGTAGAGCGTGACGATGAGGCGCTCGGCCCGCGAGAGGCCCTTGGTGAGCAGTTCCTTCAGGTCGCGGCGCTGACTCTCGATGACGGGATTGCTCTGCGTGTCGTCCTTGATGATGTCGATCTCGGTGACATCCTTGTTCCCGTCGCTGCGGAAGAGCTTGCGGTCGATGCTGGTGGTGCCAACGGCCTTGGAATCCCGGTGGATCTTCTCCCACTCCTCGTTGTCCACGCCGAGCTCGATCGTCAGTTCGTCCTCGGTCGGCGATCGGCCGGTGCGCATCTCGAAGCGCTGCACGGCCTGCGCGACCTTCGCGCTGCGGACGCGGACGAGGCGCGGGACCCAGTCCATCGCGCGGAGTTCATCGAGGATCGCGCCACGGATGCGGTTGGCGCAGTAGGTCTCGAACTTGACGTTGTACGCCAGGTCGAAGGCGTTGATCGCGTCCATGAGCCCGAACTGGCCGGCGCTGACCAGATCGTTGATGTCGACCTCATCGGGCAGCCGCGCGTACGTGCGCTCGGCGATGAAACGAACGAGGTGGTTGTAACGCTCCCAGAAGTAATTGCGGATCGTTTCCGAACGGGAGCGCGTGTACTCGCGCCACAGGTCATTGACCGGTGTCGCGTCGAGCTTCGCGGTGATGTTCGCCGGGACGCTGCCCTTGTCCGGCAGCCCCGCGGACCTGCTCGAAGTCCGCTTGCCGTTGGAGGCGGCGGGAGATGACGGCACACTGTTCTTGAGTTTGGACACGGTCGGCTCCTTGACCACTTCAACGAATCAGTTTCTTCAGCATGCGCCGCGAGTCGCGACGCGCACCGACTGTCGTTCACGCGAAGCCCGGAGCAGACTTGTCCGGTCTTCGTTGTTTCGGCGAGCCCATCCATGGGCAACGCGAGACGTGACGATCCTAACACGCACGATCCCGCTTCGCAAGACTCATCCCCTAAAGAACCTGCTGGGGTGTGAGTTCTCCTCCAGTTTTCCCCGGTCCTTCTGCGGATGACTTCATCATCAACTCGATCTGGCGTTCGGCTTTGGTTCGACTTTCCTCGATCGCCATCGTGACGGTCTTCTCACCGAGATACCCGATGATCAGGCCGAGCACGTTCATCACGATCAGCGCGAGCACCGCGCGCCAAAGGATCACGTCCAGCGGATTCTCGGCCCAGAGCCCAACGATCAGCGCGACGACAAAGCCAGCCAGGGCCAGGCATGCCGCGATGACTCGCATCGGTGTTCCGGGTGTCACGTGCTCGAAGCTCCCAGTCCTTCGAAGGCCTCAGGCCGAGCGGCCTGTTCTCGTTCTCGCAGCGCATGGAACGCGCTGACCTCTTGACTTGAGGATTGTCGGTCGATCGAGAATCACTCTTGACTAGAGCAAAGTTGTTGCCGAGTCGAAATCCGCCCGCGACCGACAAAAGATCTTTTTTATGCTCGAAGATCCGGACCGACGGTACCCCTGCAAAGGTCCAAGAACCTCCGCACAATGCCACGGGAAACCGCCAAACCACCGCCGGATTCGAGAGAAAGACCGAGCGATTGGGCCACACGATCGGCCAGCGCGATCATCGCGAGCGACGCGGGAGCACCCGGGCTGCGCAGCATCAGCGGGCAACGCATGCGCACAGCACGCACAACGTGCGGATCCGCGGCGATCGCCCCGGCCATGGGCAACACCTGGCCAAGGAATCGCTCGCTCACGCTCGAGAGCCTTGCGTGAACCCTCGCGGCTTCGCTCGCAGAATCCGCCGCGTTGACGACGATGTGAAGATCAGGCCGCAGCGCCGGTCGCGGCGCGCGGGCCATCGCGATCTTGATGAGGGCGTACGCGTCGGCGATGGCCGTCGGCTCCGGAGTCGTGACGATCAGCGACATATCCGCCCAGGCGACGAGGGCCGTCACGAGCGCCCCGACGCCCGCCCCGGTGTCGACGATGAGCAAGTCCGCGTGGTCGCCCAGTTCACAGATCTGCGCGATGAGCTGTTGTCGCTGGTCACCGGTGAGCTCGGCCAGTCGCGAGAGTCCCGCCGACCCGGGCACGAGGCGAAATCCGCCCGGCGCATCGATGGTCAGATCCTGCAGGCGTGTGGCCCCGGGCGAGAATGCGGCGTCGAGTCGGCGAGCCGGATTGATGCCGCAGAGCACATCGATGTTCGCGACGCCGACGTCGGCATCGAGCACCGTGACGCGAACGCCGCGGCGGGCCAGGGCGATCGCCAGATTCAGCGCGATGTTGGACTTGCCCACGCCACCCTTGCCGGACGCGATCGCCAGCACCGGCGCGTTGCAGAACGGCATCGCCTGTGGTGCCTGCCCCCCACCGGCGAGCGGGCCCGACACGGGCGCGGCGGAGTCATCGTCGAATGCTCGCGAGAGCAAACGCAGTCTCTCGGCCTGATCCGGGCGCACGCCGCGGGCAACCGGCGACGCCATCGCCGCGCCGCTCAGGTCGGCCGATGCTGGCGATGTCAGGTTGAGCAGCGGCACGCTCACATGGGGCTCGATGCGGGATCAGACCGCGGGAACTGCGGGAACGGCTCGTGCGTCCGGCTCCGACTCGCTCGGATCGGGGCGGGTCGCGCTGGGGCGGGACGGCCCGTCGAGCACCATTCGAGCCAGACGGTCGCGGTGCCCGGGCTCGATGTCGTCGGGAACTTCCTGGCCCGTGGTCACGTACGAAAGTCTGCCGTTGATTCTGCGGGAGATGTTCACGAGAACGCCGAGGTTCGCGGCCTCATCGAGCTTCGTGAAGATCACGTTGCTCGGACGCAAGTCCGCGAAACGCTCGATCGTGCGCACCATGCTCGGCTCGGCGCACACCGACGAGAGCACAAGGTGCGTCTGGTGCGGACGCGCGGCGGCAAGGAACTGCTGCAGCTCCTCGAGCCGAGCGCTGTCGGCGGGGCTCCGACCGGCGGTGTCGATCAGCACCACATCACAGTCGCGCAGCGCTTCGCAGGCCTGGGCCATCTCCTCGGGCGTCATCACGACCCTCAGCGGCACGCCGATGATGCCCGCGTACGTGCGGAGCTGCTCGACCGCCGCGATTCGATACGTGTCGCTGGTGATGAGCCCGACCCGTCGCCCGTGACGAAGCCGATACGCCGCGGCGAGCTTGGCGATGGTCGTCGTCTTGCCAACGCCGGTCGGACCGATGAGCGCGATGGTCAACGGCCGACCATCGCTCGGCGCGGCGGGCAGCGCCGCCTCGTCGGCCACGGGGATCAGCCCGGCCAGTCGGCGGAGCACCCCGGCTCGCACGATGTCGTCGTCGGCAAGTTCCGCGGGCGTGAGTTCATCGCGGAGAGCGCCGACGACATCATCGGCAACTTCCTGTGCGACCTCGTTCTCGATCATCCGGACATAGTGCCGCAGCAGCGCATCGGGCATGCGAACGCCCGGGGACATCGGACCGATGCCGCTGGCCGCGGCGCGGGCGTTGCTCTGGAGCACCTGCCCGACCATGCGCTTGATCGCGGCGAGTTCCTCCGCGACGATGCTCTCAACGACCGCCGGACCGGCTTCCACATCGGACGTCGCGGGGGTCGCGGTCCGCTCGGTGTGGACGCACTCGTGCGAATCTGGATCGGCGCTCGTGGCCGGCACCGGACGCGTCGACTGACGGATCGCCATGCGCGCGACCTCGCGTGCGGGCGATGCCGGGGCGGGGCGGACCTGCGGCGGGAGCTGGGTGGACGAGCCGGGCGAGCCAGTCGGGGGCGAGGCGACGGCCGCATTGGCTCGCCGCGGGGCGGCAGGGTCGGGGCGGGGTGTTGCTTGCTCGCGCGGCGTCTTGGCCCGAGCGGCACCGCTGAGTTCGACAATCACGCCGTTCTCGTCACGGCCTCTGTGACGATCGCCGCCGTCAGCCGCGGAGGCTGCCGACTCGGCCGGGGCTGAGGGGTTGCTCGCCGCGTGGCGGGCCGCAGAACGGGGCTGCTTACCGGTGATCGGCGGAACGCGAACGGTGTCAGAGGCGGTGACCTCGACCATGGGCTTGCCAAAGAGCCCGAAAATCGCCCCCACTTTGTACATCCGCGTGTGCAGGATGACGGCATCGCGCCCGAGGTCTTTTTTGACCGCGGCCAACGCGTCCGCCATTGTGCTTGCGCGATAGGTCTTGAGTCTCATCTGTGCCGTCCGTGGCCGAGACAACCGATGGGCATCCATGCCCGAGGTTCTGTATGTCGGCCGGATTGTCGCCTTTTCATCGCTCAATGGCAAGAGGCGAACGCCTCAATCGCGAATTGTGGACTCTTTCGGCCGACTCATGCCGCGGCGGGCTGGCCGGATGCCTGGCCGGCGTTCTGTCCCGAGACCGGCGGCGCGGTGATGAGCGCGAGCGATTCGACCTCCACCCCGCTGGCCACTTCGTTGTACCCCAGGACGGCCGCCGTCGGATGCGTCGGCTCGAGGAGTTGCCGCACGATCGCCCGCACCGGCGGCGAGGCGAGCACCACCGGCTGGTGGCCCGCATTGGTCAATTGGGCGATGCCGCGTCCGATCTGGGCCGTCACCGCAGATGCGACGTGCGCGGGCATGGTCACGCTTGTTCCCGCGGCGGAGCGGTCGATGTACGCGTTGATCAGGTCCTCCATCGTCGGGTCGAGCGTGACGCAGACGAGGCGCGACCGGCCCTCCTCGGTCGGCACGCTGTACTGCTGGCTGATCGTCCGTCGCAGGGCGTTGCGGACGTACTCCGTGAGCACGTCGAGGTCCTTGGTCTTGCCGCTCCAGTCGGCCAGCGTTTCGAGCACGGTCTCCAGATCGCGGATCGGCACGCGCTCGCGGAGCAGATTCTGCAGGATTCGGTGCAGATCGCCGGTCTTGACCATCGCGGGGACGACCTCTTCGACCAGTTTCGGCGCGCGGGCCTTGAGCTGCGCGAGCAGTTCGTTGACTTCCTGCCTCGTGAGCAGGTCCGCCGCGAAGGTCTTGACGACCTCGGTCAGGTGCGTGGCCACGACCTGCGTCGGCGCGACGACCGTGTAGTTGCTGGTCTCGGCGCGGGTCTTGAGCGTCGGCTCGATCCAGTATGCATCGAGCCCGAATGCGGGCTCCTTTCCCGGGATGCCCTCGATCGGGCCGCTGGTCACGCCCGAATCGATGGCCATGAGTTTGCCGGGTATCGCCTGGCCCTTTGCGACGGGCACACCCTTGATCTTCAGGCGGTAGTCGGTCGGCGAGAGCTGCAGGTTGTCGCGAATCCGCACAGGCGGGAGGATGAACCCGAGGTCCGCCGCGAGTTGGCGGCGGATGGCGGAGATGCGGTCGAGCAGGTCGCCACCGGCATTGGCGTCGACCAGCGCCACCAGTCCGTAGCCGACTTCGAGTTCGAGCGTGTCGAGCTTCAGCAGGCTCTCGGGGCTCGGAGGTTCGGCCTTGGTCAGCGGCGCGGCGGAGGCGCTCCGAGCGACCTTGGCGGCCTGACGGTCCTTGCCCGTCATGAGCCACGCCATGCCGAAGAGTGCCGCGGCGATCGACAGCAGCGGTATGGCCGGCAAGGGCGTGAACGAGAGCAGAACGAGGAACCCACCGGTGATGTTCAGCGCCTTGGGCTGGCTGACGACCTGCGTCGTCAACTGCGAGCCGAGGTCGTCCTTGCTGCCGGATCGCGTGACGATGAGGGCCGCGGCGATGGCGATGATGAACGCGGGCAACTGGCTGGTCAGACCGTCGCCGATGGTGAGTTTGGTGAAGGTCTCGATCGTCTGGCCGATGGGCCAGCCCTTGATGAGGATTCCGATGGCGATGCCGCCGATGACGTTCACCACGGTGATGATGATGCCCGCGATGGCATCGCCACGGACGAACTTGGACGCACCGTCCATCGCACCGTAAAAGTCCGCTTCGCTGGAGATCTTCTCGCGGCGACGGCGTGCTTCCTTCTCGTCGATAATGCCGGCGTTCAGGTCCGCATCGATGGCCATCTGCTTGCCGGGCATGGCGTCGAGCGTGAACCTCGCGGCGACCTCGCTGATGCGAGTGGCACCCTTGGTGATGACGACGAACTGCACGATGACCAGAATCAGGAACAGGATCACGCCGACAACGATCGAGTTGCCCGCCACGAAGCTGCCGAAGGCCGCGATCACGCCGCCCGCGGCCGCCATCGCCGCCTCGGGGCTGCTCGCGTCGGCCGTGAGGATGAGCCTCGTGCTGGCGATGTTCAGCACCAGGCGGAACAGCGTCGTCGCCAGCAGCAGCGACGGGAACACGCTGAACTCCAGCGCTTCCTTCATGTACATCGTCGTCATCAGGATCACGACGCTGACGGCGATGTTCAGCGCGATGAGCACGTCCAGCACCATCGGTGGCAGCGGGACCACAAGCACGAACATCAGCGCGACAAAGCTCAGCGGAAGCAGAATGCCCCGCGACTTGTGCAGCCGCTCCAGCCACGCTGGCATGTTCGTATCTGTTGGTGTCGACATAGGGGCTCAGCGGAGTCGTGGAATCGTCATGAATGTGCGTAGATCATCGGGAGCTTCACGCGAGTGTCGGACTTCGGCGGCTCAGCCCGCCGCGGCTTTCTGCTTGAGGCGATAGACATACGCCAGCACCTCGGCAACGGCCTCGAAAAGCTCCGGACGGACCTGGCGCCCGACCGGCACATTGGCGTAGAGGGCGCGGGCCAGCGGCGGGCGTTCAATGATCGGCACGCCGTGCATCGCCGCGATCTCGCGGATGCGGAAGGCCATCCAGTCCTCGCCCTTGGCAACGACCACCGGCGCGGCCATCGTGTCGGGGTCATACTTGAGCGCGACGGCGAAGTGCGTGGGGTTGGTCACGACCGCGTCGGCCTTGGGCACGGCCTGCTTGGCGCGGGCCATGGCGATCTCGCGAGCGCGGCGCATCCGCCGAGCCTTGATTTCCGGGTCGCCGTCGTCGTTTCGCCGCTCGTCCTTGAGTTCCTGCTTGGTCATGCGCAGGTCGCGGTTGTGCTGAAACTTCTGGTACATGTAGTCGGCGTAGCCCAGGATCAGCAGCGTCGCGAGGATCCAGGCGATGAGGTGGAAGACCATGTCCGCGACCACACCGAACGCCGCAACCAGCGGCAGCATGGGCAGACCCGCGATGGCGTCCAGATGCGTCATGACAACCATGACCGCGATGATGCTGACGATGACGAGTTTGGCGGAGTTGGTGAGCGTCTTGACGACATTCCGCACGCCAAAGAGCCGCTGGAATCCGGTCACGGGGTTGAGCTTGTCGAGCTTTGGCTGCAGGGGCTCTGTCGTGAGCAGGAACTTGACCTGCTGGAACTGTGCCGCGTAAGCCACGACCATCATGAGCAGCATGATGGGCAGGGCCATGAGCGCGCCGCGCGTAAAGGCCCAGACCAGCACGGAATCGCTGGCGTTCTTGTCGATGAACTGCCCGAGCGAAGCGTCGCCCAGCAGGCGACGCATGATGTCGGCCATGCCCGAGACCAGGTATCCGCCGAAGACGTAGACGAGGATGCAGGCACCGATGAGATCGACCGCCGCGGAGAGATCCGTGGACTTGGCGATGTTGCCGGACTGCCGCGCCTTGCTCAGGCGCTGCGATGTCGGCTCTTCGGTCTTTTCGCCCATGTCTTCGGCCAAGGTCGTCTCCGGAACGGTGAGTCAGCGTGCGTCGGCTGGGACGAGTTCGGTGTTGCCCGGGCCGCGGTCCTGCATCGCCCAGGCCAGCAGGTCCCGCCCGGTCTGCGACACGTGCCCCTCGATCGCCATGTGCACCGCGCCCAGCGCCATGACCATCGCCAGAAGCCCGACGATGATCTTGATCGCAAAGCCGATGCTCATGATGTTCAACTGCGGCATGGTCTTCATCAGGAACGCCGAGGCGATGGTCTCCATCAGCAGCAGCGCCATGAGCGGCATGGTCACGCGGATGGCCACCTCGAAGCCGGCGACGAACGTGCCCATGACCAGATCCGAAGGCATCGTCGAGATTCCCATGCCGCCCAGAGGTATGTGCCAGAACGTCCCGGCGGTCGCGAGAAAGAGCGCCTCGAGCCCGCCCATGGCCAGGAAGATCGCCAGCGCCGTGTAGAGCAGCAACTCGCCGAAGGGCTCGCTCTCGGTCTCCAGTGCGGGGTTGAACACCGGCGAGAGCGACATGCCCATCTGCTGGCTCATGACCAGGCCGGCCAGTTGCACCGAGACGATCGGCAGCATCGCCACAAAGCCGATGACGCAGCCGACGGCGACCTCCGACAGCACGAGCATGCCCAGCGAGAGCGCATCATCGGGCACGGGCCGGAGCCACGCGTCGGGCAGCGTCGGGTAGATGCCCAGCGCGAGCATGACGCACAGCAGGATGCGGACCTTGCCGGGGATCACGGTGCTGGCCAGCAACGGCGCGAAGAGGAACACGCCCGAGAGCCGGAACAGGCACAGGGCAAAGGGCGCAAGATGCGGGAGCAGGTGTTCCATGATCGACCGCCAGCGGCGCGTGCCTCGCTCACATCAGCACGAACATCTCCTGCGTGAACTGGACCAGACGCTCGACGATCCACGGGATGAGGACGATGGCCGCGAGGATCATCACGACGATTTTGGGAACAAAGGTCAGAGCCTGATCCTGGATCTGGGTGACGCTCTGGAAGATCGAGATCACAAGCCCCACCACCACGCCGGCCAGGAGGATGGGCATGGAGATCTTCAGCGTGATCAGCAGTGCGTCACGCACAATGTCCAGCACGGTGAAGTCGTGCATCATGCGTGGGGCTCCTTACGCAAGACCGATCGCTGTCAGCACGGGGCGCACGCCCTCGTACAAGGGCATGAAGATGATCGATGCCTGCGCCGCATCCCCCGCGGCACCCGACGAGGCCGTGGCGGTGGGGTGCACCACGAAACTCTGCAGCAGCGAGCCGCAGACCAACTGCCAGCCATCGACCAGCACGAACAGCAGCAACTTGAACGGCAGCGAGATCAGCACCGGCGGGAGCATCATCATCGACATGCTGATCAGCAGCGTCGAGATGACCATATCGATGACCAGAAACGGCAGATACACCCGGAAGCCCATGAGGAACGCGACCTTCAGTTCACTCATGACAAACGCCGGGATCAGCGTGATCATGTCCACATCGGCCCGCGTGAGTTTCGACGGGTCGCTCGTGTCGATGCCGCGGTAGTTCATGATGCTGTACAGGCTCGACCAGTTCCCCGTCGCCTCGATCTGGTCGAACATGAAGTCGCGCATCGGCTGGCGGACCCGCTCCCAGAGTTCGTCGTAGTTGCTCACCTCGCCCGCGCGGTACGGCACCAGCGCCTCGCGGTTGATCCGCTCGAGCGTTGGCGACATGACCAGCAGCGTCAGGATCAGCGACAGCCCCAGCAACGTCTGGCTCGGCGGCATCTGAGCCGTTCCCAGCGCCTGCTTGAGCAGCGCCAGCACGATGACAATCCGCAGAAAACTCGTGCACATCAGCAGCACCGACGGCACAAGCGTGATCACCGTCAGCAGCAGGATGATGTTGATCGCACTGGACAGCCCCCGGGGCCGCAGGTTTCCGTCATCCGGCGTGCTCACCATCGACGCGGGCGAGCCGCCCGCGCCGGGAATGAGCCTCGCCGCGTCCGCGAGAACCTCCAGCGGATTGGTCGATGTCGTCAGCCCGCGAACCGCACTCGGCGGAACACTGAGGTTCATCCCGGGCGTGAGCACATCGATCGGCGAGACCGGGGTCGCCGCCTCCGGCGCATCGTCCGGCAGCATCGGCCCGAGGCCCTGACCACGCGCCGCGCCCGTGGATGCGAGCGCCACCATCGCGACCAGCACAATCGCGATGAACGCTCGCGATGCGCCACGCAGGATCTCGATCGCTCGCCCGCGCATCATGCTCGCCCCCTGGACTTGCCCGAGAGGTGCGCCTTGAGCACGTCCACCCGAGCGGCGATGCCGCCGCGGGCGCGAGGGTCGAAGCTCGTCGCGCTCATCTCGTCATCCGTGTCGAGGTTCGCGCCGCGTGAACGCCGCGTCATGTCCTCGATCCCGAGGTCCTGCTGCTGATTGAGCAGCTCGTTGAACTTTGCCGAAAGCGAGTCCCCCGAGCCCTCGTTGACCTTCATGAGGATCGACGCGACATCTTCCGGATCGGCCAGTTCGCAGATCGTCTGAAAGCCGCCCGACCCGCCTCTGGTCGGCGCACAGTGCCCCACCAGCAGCACACGCCGATCGAGCTTGAGCAGCACGAGCGTCTGCCCGCGAGCAATCGGGAACCGTCCGAGGACCTCCAGCACGCCCGAGGGCGCACGCCCACCCGCACCGAAGGCCGCGGCGATCGAGCCGTTCCCGACCACCACCCGCTTGAAAATCGCCGCGCACGCGATGATCACGCCGAGCACGACGCCGAGCGGCACGAGCATGCTCATGATCGTCGAGGGCTCAGCGGGCGCGGCACCGGCGCTGGGAGCACTTGTCGGGGTTCGAGGCCCAAGCGCTCGGCCCGCATCACCCCGCGGTGCGTCGGTCCCGGCAGCAGGCGCCGCGGCCTCACCCGTGACGATCTCTGCCGCGGATGTCGGGGTGCCGCCGGCTTGCGGCTCGGCAGCGTTCGGCTCCGCGATCGCGGCCGAAGCGCACAGCATCGCCAACGACACCGGCACCACACGCGTGATTGTCAACAACCTGCCCATGTCGCCATCCTGGCTAAGCGTGGACATCGGGCTCCGCCGATGCCGCCGAGTGAACCCCGGCTTACTCGTGATCCGACGTATTGGACAGAATTTCGTTGATGCGCACGCAGAAGTTGTCGTTGAGCACCAGCACCTCGCCGCGGGCGACGGGCCGATCGTTCACGAACACATCGACCGGGTCGCCGGCGAGTTTGTCCAGTTCGATCACGCTGCCCTCGCCAAGGCGAAGAACATCTTCGACCAGCATGCGCGTGCGCCCGAGCTCGATCTTGACGTGAAGGTTCACATCTCCCAGCAGGTCCAGCCCCTCGGGCGCCTTGGCCCCCGAGCCCGCATCGAAACTGGGAACATCGAACGGCCGCGTCGCCATACCGCCCGTGGGCGGCGTCGCCGCGGCGGCCTGAGCCTGCCCCTCGGCCATCGCCGCGGCGATGTCGTCGTTGCTTATCGCGGCGGGGGCCGCGGTGGCCGTCGCGCCACCCGGCGCGTTCATCGCCTTCGCCGCCGCGATCGCCGCCTGGGCAGCCGCAAGTGCCGCCGCCGCCGCGTCATCACCTGCTCCGCCCCCGCCCCCCGCGCCGGCCTGCGCATCCTGCTCGGCCATCGCACACCTCCTGACTGAGACACCGACCAGATTCCGTCCGTTCACTCTCGCCCGGGCCCCGGCATCCTGCCAAGCCCCGCACGTGTCTGTGCTTTCGGCCCACCTCGCACCGCTCCAGCAACTTTGGCCGACAGGCAAGTGCCCTATTCGCGCGGGCTCGGCAGTTTCTGCGCGTCCCTCCTCGCCAGCCGCCGGCCGAACCCACCCGCATCCGCGCTAGAGTCCGACTCGCCGCTGACCCGCTGGAGACCGCAGTGCCGACCCGTGATGTTCAGTCCGCCGCCGACGCGACCACCGCCGCGGCGGACCGCTCGCCGATTCAATCGCCCGGCACCTCGTCGCCGACCGACTCGAGCATCACCTTCTCGCAGGTCCTAGCCAATCGCCACTTCCGAAACGTGTGGGCGGCCCAGTTCGTCAGCAACATCGGCACCTGGATGGAGGCCTTTGCCCTCCAGATGATCGTGGCCAATCTCACCGGCCGGCTCGACGACCAGGGAATACTCGCCGCGTGTCAGGGCCTGCCGATCTTCTTCCTTGGCGTCTTTGGCGGCGTGATGGCCGACCGATTCGACCGCCGCGCGATGCTGGTGATCACGCAGATCATCGCCGCACTGGTTGCGGTCGCCGTGGGCGTCGTCAGCCTCGTCACCTTTGAGAGTCCGCGCACGCACGTGTGGTGGCTCTTTGCCCTTGGCGCGATCAACGGCTGCGTCATGGCGTTCAACTTCCCGGCGTGGCAGACGCTCACGCCGCGGCTGGTGCCGCGGGTGCAACTCACCCGCGCGATCGCGCTCAACGGAATTCAGTTCAACCTGGCTCGCGTTGTCGGCCCCGCGCTGGCCGGGTTCGTGCTCGCGTCGATCGCCGCGGCACCGCTGTTCTTCTTCAACGCCCTGAGCTTTCTCCTGGTCGCGTGGGTCGTCCGCACAACGCCCCATGCCCCGCCGCCCGCGCCCGCCGGCGTGCCGGTGCTCCGGCAGATCGCGAACGCCGCGGCATTCATCCGCGACAACAAAGGTCCGCGTGCGGTCTTCGCCGCGCAGGTGACGATCTCGCTGCTGGCCGCGCCGCTCGTGCGGCTGTTGTCGCTCTACGGCATCGACGTCTACGCGCTAAGCCAGAAGCAGGCCGAGGTCGCCGTCGGGTTCCTGCTCGGCGTTCAGGGCATCGGCGCGGTGCTGGGTGGCCTGGCGCTGCGGCTGGTCCCCGGCTGGTATCCCAAGCACCACTTCATCCCCGTCGCCATTCTGTCGCTGGGCTTATCCATCTGCCTCTTTGCGCTGACCACGGGACTCTGGTGGGGCTACGCCGCGATGCTCATCTGCGGCTTCTTCTGGATCTGGTCGTTCAACCAGAGCTGGGCCGCCATGCAGGTTCTCGCTCCGGAGGACATGCGCGGGCGCGTGCTGAGCCTCACGACCGTCGCGAGTTTCGGCGCGACAGCCGTCGGCGCGTACATCGCCGGCGAGGTCGGCGAAGGCCTCAAGGAACTCACGACGCTCGGCGCGGCCATCAGCACGCGGCTGGTCGTCGCGATGCTCGGCGTGCCGCTGGTCTGCGCGGGCCTGCTCATGCTCGCCTTCCGCACGCCGGAGGTCGACGCCATGCCCCGCGTGCTGCCGAGTGGCCAGCGCCCTTCGCGCAACCCCTTCCGCGCCATCCTGGCGAGCGAGCACCGCCCCGACCGCGCGGCACCCGCCGAGCGATCCGGCGACGCCATCGCACGCGAAGATCCGGTTCCGGCGGAAACACAGACCTCCCGCGGAGCCTGAGCGATCCGAAACGGCACGGACTCCGGACACTGAAGAGCCGCACGCAGGACCCCGCACGCTGCTCGCGGCTTGGCCTGAATCCGGCCCCGCCGCGGCCCCAATTCGGCCCTGATTCGGCGAGCGGCCCTCCCCCTCGCATCGACCGGGCACGCACACGGGCGCTACCATCGGCCACGATGTCCATCCTCCATCCCCGTCGTCCCACTCGGCAAGTCACCCTCGGCGATGATCGCGTCGGCTACGTCCGCATCGGCGGCGGCCTGCCCAACCGCGATGGCACGCCGACCGCGCCCGCGCCGGTCTCTGTGCAGACCATGACTACGGGCTACACGTACGACATCGACAAGTGCGTTGCGGAGATCAACCGGCTGACCGCCGCGGGCGCCGACGTTGTCCGCGTCGCCGTGCCCGAGAAGAAGGACACCGACGCGCTCAAGCAGATCATTCCGCAGGTACGCGTGCCGATCGTCGCCGACGTTCACTTCCACTTCCAGCGTGCGCTGGAGGCCGTCGAGGCCGGCGTGCACAAGATCCGCCTGAACCCCGGCAACATCAACGATCGCGCGCAGGTCATCGACGTTATCCAGGCGTGCAAAGCCCGCAAACTGCCCATCCGCGTCGGCGTGAACGAGGGCTCGATCATCGAGCGCAAGGACAAGCAGCGTCGCCTCAAGGAGCTCGGCGAGTTCTTCAGCAACAACCGCCGCGGATACCTGCTGGCGATCATGATCACCAAGCTCGAGGAATACCTCGACATCTTCTACGAGCAGGACTTCTACGACATCGTCATCAGCGCCAAGAGCATGGACGCCGTCACGGTCCTTGAGGCCTACAGCGAAATCTCCAAGCGCTTCGACCATCCGCTCCACCTCGGCGTCACGCACGCCGGACCGAAGGAAACGGGCTGCATCCGCAGCGTCGTGGCGCTGGGCTCGCTGCTGGCCAACGGCGTCGGCGACACCATCCGCATCTCGTACGCCAGCGATGCGGTGTACGAAGTCGAGGACGGGCTCGAGATGCTCTACTCGCTCGCCCTGCGCGAGCGTAAGGGCGCCGAACTCATCGCCTGCCCCACCTGCGGCCGGATCCAGGTCGACCTCATCTCGCTCGTGCAGGATGTCCGCAAGATGCTCGCGACCGACATCCGCCTGCCCATCAAGGTCGCCGTCATGGGCTGCATCGTCAACGGCCCGGGCGAGGCCGAGGGCGCCGACGTCGCCGTCTTCGCCGGTGACCGTCGCGGCATCATCTACGTTCAGGGCGAGCGCGTCGCCAACGTGCCCGAGGAGCAGATCCTCCCCAAACTCCTCGAAGAGTGCAAGAAGTTCCAGGCCCGAGTCGAAAGCGGCGAGGTCAAGCTGGGCGAGAAGAAGGTCGAGATCATCCCGCCGGATCCCATCGGCGAACTCGGCTCCGGCTGGGAGGCCATCGCCGAGAAGAAGCGCGGCACCAAGCCCGGCACCGCCCAACTCACCGTTGGCCAGAGCTGAGCGTCGTCGCCATCCAGAGTTCTCCGCAGCCGCGGAAGCGACCACCACCAAAGCGATCGCACCTCAACGCCCCGGCACGCCGGGGCGTTGTGCTTTCCGCCGCACCCACGCGGCATCAGGCTTCGCCGAAGAAGCCGCCGCCGGTGTCCTTGAGTTTGCCGGCGCGGGCAAGGGCCTTCCACACGCTCATCGGGAACTCGATCGGCGGCTCGATCGCGTCGATCTTGCTCGCGCGTCCGCCAGACGTGTATCGCCCGCCGAGTTTGGACTCGTCGGCCAGCCGCATGAGTTTCAGCCGCTTGCGGAACGCCGAAAGCGCACGCTCCATCTCGGCGGGCGAGACCGCATCCGCCGGCCCCTCCGGCTGAGCCGCGGGCCTGCCGGCGACCTCATTGAGCATTGCCTCGAGCGCATCGAGATTCTGCGTCTCAACCGCGGCCCTGATCTTCCCCGCGTCGCTGACGAAGCGCCCGATGAGCCGCCCGAGCAGTTCGACCTGCTCGTTGCGGGCCTTGAACTGCGTCACCGGCGGCTTGCCCGCTCGAAGATCCGTCAGTACCGATCGAGCCTTCTCCAGCACGTTCACGTCAAGGCTCCATGAATTCCGCCCGCCCCACGACCAACGCCTCATGGTAGATCATCAGAACGCCCGCCAGGGCTCTCCACATCGTCCCGCGTGACGCTCGCCCTGCAGGTCGCTCGGCTACACTCCGGCCATGGAACTGTACATCGACACGGCGAATCTCGACGAAATCAAGCAGGCCGCTGACCTTGGCGTTCTCGACGGTGTGACCACCAACCCGTCGCTGATCGCCAAGGAGAAGTACGACTACACCAAGCGGCTCGAAGAGATCTGCGCCATCGTCAAGGGCCCCGTTTCCGCGGAGGTCATCGCGACCGACTACGCGGGCATGATGAAGGAAGGCCGCGAGCGCGCCAAGATCGCCCCGCAGATCGTCGTCAAGCTCCCCAGCACGGTCGACGGCCTCAAGGCCTGCAAGGCCTTCAGCGATGAGGGCGTCCGCACGAATCTCACCCTCGTCTTCCAGCCCCTTCAGGCGATGATGGTCGCCAAGGCCGGCGCGTACCTGGTCTCCCCCTTCATCGGACGGCTCGATGACGTCGCCGAGGACGGCATGGTGCTCATCCAGCAGATCCGCACCATCTACGACAACTACGGCTACAAGACCAAACTCCTTGCCGCCAGCGTGCGTCACCTCAAGCACATGACCGACTGCGCCCTCGCGGGTGCCGACGTGGCCACGGTTCCCTTCAGCGTCATCAAGCAGATGATGAACCACCCGCTGACCGACAGCGGTCTGAAGAAGTTCGTCGAGGACTACAAGAAGGCCTTCGGCGGCTGATCGCCGCGACTCACTGCGACCGCGCCACGACCGTTCATCCCGCCGCGGCACCGCACCCGAAGAACGACGCGAAGAACAGCGAGAAGTCGCCGTTATCCACCGAGCCATCCGCGCCCGCCGTTCCATCGGTGTCGGCGATGTCCGCGATCGCCCTCGCTGCGTCGCCCGCATCCAGGAAAAACGCGTTGAAGAACGCGCTGAAGTCCCCGTTGTCGACCACACCATCGGAACCGGCTTCGCCGTCGGTGTTGGCGATGTCCGCCGCGCAAAGTGCCGGCCCGGGAACGATGAACGTGGCGCTGTCGTCGAGCGTGTTGATCTCCGCCGCGGGCGTCGACCCCGGCTCACCGCCGCTCGGCGGCGTCGGGTCGGCCGCCCGCAGCGTCGCCGTGATCACCGTTCCCGGCGCGGGCACCACCGTCAGCGGCAGGATCAACCGATAGCCCGGACCATACCTGGGCTTGAACTCGTCCTCGGTCATGCACAGGCAGTGACTCGGATTCAGCGCGTAACACAACCCGCCGCGGCAGGTCTGGATGCAAAACGGCTCACAGATCGCCGGCCCTCCGGGCGGACCAGGAATCCCCGGCCCGACGATGATCTTCGTTGTCGGACTCGGCCACCCCGGCACCACCGGCACGCCGGGGCCGAGGACTTCGACACCGTCGATGCTCACGCTCAGCACCGTCGAGAGGTCAACGGGCTCCGCGAGCGAGCTGCTCAGCGCCACCGCCGCGACGATCGCCGGCCCAACGCTCCCGTTCCCGAGCGCCACGTGCTCAACGCGCAGCTCCGACGGCACGATCTGGCGGTTGTACTCCTGGGCACTGGCCGTGCCGCAGAGCGCAAGCACCCCGAGCGATGTCGCCGCCACACGCTGCCAAGGCCTCTGAGTCTGATGATCAAGCATCGTCCCGCGCTCCTGGAAAGAGCAAACACTCCGACCCACGCTCCACATCGCCGAGATGCTCGCGGCCAACACTGATCTTGCACCAGAATTGCCGAATTGTAAAGAATTGGTGGCCGGGCAGCGACCGGGAAAGGGCCGTATCAACAACCCCCATGGCCCGAAAACGACGCCGCCCTTGAACAAGATGTCATCATGACCGACACCCGGTCTGACAGCGACCATGCGGCCAGCGATCCTGCGGCAAGAATCGCCGCGCTTTGGGCTCAGACGCGGCACATCCAGGCACACCCCCACCGCGATCAGGACCGGGGTCATGGAGCCCAGGCTGTTTCGCTGGCAACGCCCTGAATGGCCAGCAACCGAGCCGCGAGCACAACCAGCCTCGCGATCGTCCCGTCACCCGCGGCCGGTTCGATGCTCGCCCTCGCATCCCTGCTTGCGGCCCGCCGCCGCCGGAACTGACCACCCACCCGGGCTCGCCGGTCAATCAGAATCGGCATCTGCCAGAACGGCAGCAGCCATCGCGCATCACCTGCTCGGCGGCAAACCCGGTGGCAGACGGCGGTGAACGCGCCTCCATCCAAACACCGAACACAGCCCTTCCACACCCAACATCTCCTCGAAACCAGGCCCGAATTACGCACCAATCGCGTCTTGGGCATCCCGGCACCGCCCCACCCGGACTGGCATCGACCTTGCCCTATGACCCGCACTGCCACCGGTCGCGCGATCGCCGCCGTTGGCCCTCACGTTCGCACCCGCCTGTTCCGCACTTCGAAACTCGGAGACGCCAATGGCCGCCAAGACCCTGACCTTTGATCTGGATGCTCGTCAGTCCCTGTTCGCCGGCGTGGAGAAGCTCGCCCGCGCGGTCAAGGCCACCCTCGGACCACGCGGCCGCAACGCCGTGCTGGACAAGAGCTGGGGCGGCCCGACCGTCACCAAGGACGGCGTGAGCGTCGCGGAGGAAATCGAACTCTCCGACAAGGTCGAGGACATGGGTGCACGCCTGGTCAAGCAGGCCGCCAGCAAGACCAGCGACGACGCCGGTGACGGCACCACCACCGCCACCGTGCTCGCCGAGGCCCTCTTCCGCGAAGGCCTCAAGCACATCGCCTCGGGTGTCGAGGCCAACGCCCTGGTCCGCGGCATGCGTCGCGCAAGCGAGGCCGCCACCGATCACATCAAGAAGATCGCCAAGCCCGTCGATGGCAACGCCGACGTGCAGAACGTCGCCACCATCAGCGCTAACAACGACGCCGAAATCGGCAAGATCATGGCCGACGCGTTCGCCAAGGTCGGCAAGGACGGCGTCATCACCGTCGAAGAGGGCAAGGGTCGCGAGACGGAGGTCGTCGTCGTCGAGGGCATGCAGTTCGACCGCGGCTTCCTCAGCCCCAACTTCGTCACCAACCCCGACAAGATGACCGTCACGCTCGAGAAGGCCCTTGTGCTTATCCACGAGGACAAGATCGAGAGCATCCAGAAGCTCGTCCCGCTTCTGGAAAAGGTCATGCAGGCCAAGAAGCCCCTTCTCATCATCGCCGAGGACATCGCCGGCGAGGCCCTGGCCACGCTGGTGATCAACAAGCTCCGCGGCACGCTCCAGGTCTGCGCCGTCAAGGCCCCGGGCTACGGCGACCGCCGCAAGGCCATGCTCGAGGATCTGGCCATCCTGACCGGCGCCGAGCCGATCATGAAGGACACCGGCGTCGAGCTCGACGCGGTTGAACTCAAGCACCTCGGCATGGCCAAGAAGTTCGAGATCGACGCCGACAACACGACGATCATCGAAGGCGCCGGCGAGAGCAAGAAGATCAACGCCCGCGTCGAGCAGATCCGGCGTGAAATCGAGCTGATCACCAGCGACTACGACCGCGAGAAGCTCCAGGAGCGCCTGGCCAAGCTCGCCGGGGGCGTCGCACAGATCAAGGTCGGCGCGGCCAGCGAGGCCGAACTCAAGGAGAAGAAGGCCCGCGTCGAGGACGCGCTGCACGCCACCCGCGCCGCGGTCGCCGAGGGCGTCGTTCCCGGCGGCGGCGTCAGCTTCATCCGCGCCCGCGCCGCGATTGAGAAGCTGCCCGAGTGGAAGGCCGTTTACAGCAAGAAGAAGGAAGTCACGTCCGACGATGTGGGCCAGTTCGCCTACGACGTCGCCGCGGGTATGGACGTCGTGTACAAGGCGCTTCAGGTCCCCCTGCAGACTCTCGCCGACAACGCCGGCGAGAAGGGCACCGTCGTCGTCGCCCGCGTCACCGAGGGTGACGGCAAGATCGGCGATGCCTTCGGCTACAACGCCCTCACCGGCGAGTATGTCAACCTGCTCAAGGCCGGCGTTCTCACGCCCGCCAAGGTTGACCGCTCGGCGCTCATCAACGCCTCCAGCGTCGCCGGCATCCTCCTGACCAGCGACTGCGTCATCACCGACGCCCCCAAGGACAAGGACGACCACCACCACGATCACGGCCACGGCGGTGGCATGGGCGGAATGGGCGGAATGGGTGGCATGGGTGGCATGGGTGGCATGCCGGGCATGGGCGGCATGGGCTTCTGATCGCGCGGGGCGGCACTCCGTGCCAGCGCCCGCCGACGGTTGCCCACGTCACTGCCCACTGTTTCTTCTCTCTGTTGATGAGTCTCTCGACCGATCACTCCGTTCTCCGAAGGATCCTTATGCGTCTCCCCTCTCGAATGCTCGTTCCCGCAACGGCCATCGCGATGCTCGGCACGGTCGGCGTCGCCGGCGGCTGCAAGGCCGTCGAGGAGTCCGACGCTCAGGCCATCACGCTTCCCGAACTCCCGGCACCCGCCCGCGCTGCCATCGAGCGCGAGGCCGGTGCCTCTTCCATCACGGACCTGACCACCACCGTCGACGACGGCAAGGTCGTCTATGTCGCAGAGTTCACCCGCAACGGCCGCGAGACCGAGGTCGAGGTCTTCGCCGACGGCACCATCGCGAGCATCGAGACGGCGATCACGCTGGCCGATGTGCCCGCGTCAGTCCTGGCCGTCGCCGAGCGCGAGGCGGGCGATCTGAAGATCACCGAGATCGACCGCGAGGTCTCCTCCGGCCGCACCACCTACGAGTTCGACGTCAAGGGCCCGAGCGGCTCCGGCGAGATCGTCGTCAGCGACGATGCCCGTCTGGTCTCCCGCCAACTCAAGCGTTCATCGAAGTAACACCGCAACTCGGCCGGGTGCGGACCCGGCCTCATCGTCCGCTCACTCACAAACCCTGTTCATCATCGATTCGGAGCAACCCATGAACATCAAGCCCCTCGAAGATCGCGTCGTCGTCAAGCCCATCGAAGCCGACAGCAAGACCGCCTCGGGTCTGTACCTCCCCGAGTCCGCCAAGGAGAAGCCCATCCGCGGCAAGGTCATCGCCGCCGGCCCGGGCCGCCTGCTCGAGAACGGCCAGCGCGCCCAGATGAGCGTCAAGGTCGGCTCCACCGTGGTCTACGGCAAGTACGCCGGTTCCGAGGTCGAGATCAAGGGCGAGAGCCACCTGATCATCAAGGAAACCGAGCTGCTCGGCGTGATCGAGGGCTGAGCCCCAGGGCACGCCCCGCCTCGGCCCCACCCCAGTTCCACCCGGGTGCCGCGACCTCAACGCGTCCCGTGTTCACCATCGTCCTGGTCGACTCTCTTTCCGCCTTTGTGAATCCCTGAAGGATCAACCCATGGCCACCAAGCAGATCATGTTCAGCGACTCGGCCCTCGCCGAGATGAAGAAGGGCGTTCAGCGCCTGGCCCGCGTCGTGAAGGTCACGATGGGCCCCACCGCCCGCCACGTCATCCTCCAGAAGTCCTTCGGCGGGCCGACGATCTCTAACGACGGCGTTTCGGTCTCCAAGGAAGTCACCTTCCCCGAGCCGTTCGAGTCCATGGGCGCCAAGATGGTCACCGAGGTCGCCAAGAAGACCAACGATCAGGCCGGCGACGGCACCACCGCCGCCACCGTGCTAGCCGAGGCGATCTTCGTTGAGGGGCTCCGCCACGTCGCCGCGGGCGCCAACCCCGTTGCACTTCAGCGTGGCATCAATGCCGCCGCCGAAGCCGCGAGCGAGGCGATCACCAAGATGGCCGTCAAGTGCAAGGGCAAGGACGACTACCTGAAGGTCGCGACCGTTTCCGCGTCGCACGATGCGCAGATCGCCGCGATCATCGCCGAGGCCATCGCCAAGGTCGGTCCGGATGGCGTCGTCGAGGTCGAGGAGGGCAAGGCCGCCGAGACCAGCCTCGAGTACGTCGAGGGCATGGCCTTCGATAAGGGCTACATCAGCCCGTACTTCATGACCGATCCCAAGACCGCCGAGTGCGTGCTCGAGGACGCTTATGTCCTGCTTTTTGAGAAGAAGATCGCCAACATGGCCGACTTCCTCCCGTTCCTGAACAAGATCGCCACCAGCGGCAAGCCGCTGCTGGTGGTCGCGGAGGATGTCGAGAGCGAGGCGCTGGCCGCGCTGGTTGTCAATCGTCTCCGCGGCGTGCTGAAGATCTGCGCCGTCAAGGCCCCGGGCTTCGGCGATCGCCGCAAGGCCATCATGGGCGACATCGCCGTGCTCACCGCCGGCACGTTCTTCAGCGAGGATCTCGGCCGCAGCCTCGAGAGCATCGAGATCTCCGAACTCGGCCGCGCCAAGAAGATCGTCGTGAACAAGGACGAGACCATCATCGTCGAGGGCGCCGGCAAGAAGGCCGACATCCAGGCCCGCGCCGCGCAGATCCAGGCCCAGCACGACAAGTCCACCAGCGACTACGACCGTGAGAAGCTCAAGGAGCGACTGGCCAAGCTCACCGGCGGCGTCGCCGTCATCAACGTCGGCGCCGGCAGCGAAACCGCGATGAAGGAGAAGAAGGACGCCGTCGACGACGCCCTTCACAGCACGCGTCACGCGGCCAAGGACGGCTACGTCCCCGGCGGCGGCGTCGCACTGCTCCGCACGCAGGACGCCATCGAGAAGGCCATGGCCAAGGCCAAGGGCGACGAGAAGCTCGGCTTCCAGATCGTCCACGCGGCCGTCGAGTCCTGCGCCCGCCAGATCGCGATCAACGCCGGCACCGACGGCGACATCGTCGTCAGCAAGGTCAAGGACGGCACCGGCTCGTTCGGCTTCAACGCCATGACGCACGAGTACGGCGACCTGGTCAAGATGGGCATCATCGATGCTGCCACCGTCCCCAAGACCGCACTGATCAATGCCGCCAGCGTCGCCGGCCTCATGCTGACGACCGACGTCATGATCACCGATCTGAAGGACGACGCGACCCCGGCCATCGGCGCATCCGCCTAATGCGAATGCATCCGGATGCTCCGGTCGGGCGGCGAGTCGCGGCGGAAAGCCCACCACGCTCGCGCCAGCCGGAGCACTCGGCGGACCCGCCAACTGAACATGAATCTGGGCGGTCAAGTTGATTTGACCGCCCAGATCATTTCTGCGGGCATCGATGCTCCGAGAGCCCGAGGATCAGATCGGTTCGAGTCCGCGAAGGTGAACCGACTCGAGGCGGTGGTCGATGCGGGTGAACTCCGAGGGCACCACCGAGCTTGAGCTCCAAGGTGGTGGCAAAGAGCTCGATGTTCCGCTGGCGCACCGAGGGAACCTGATCCCGATCTCATGAGCAATTGTCGGCCTCACCTTCTTCGAATCTCTCGCCCCGATCCACGATGCTCAACCGCTCGCACAGATGAGTCTCTCCGGGGCCCGCACAGGCTTCAGTCCGAACGTCCACAACTTTGTTCCCAACGACCGCATCCGCAGATGATCTTCGAGTCCCCGTCCCTCCGTGGTGACCATGCCCCGCGACTACTACGAACTTCTCGGGATTGAAAAGTCCGCCGATGCGGATGAGATCAAGCGCGCCTATCGCCGCGCCGCGATGAAGTACCACCCGGACCGCAACCCCGGCGACGCCGAGGCAGAGAAGAACTTCAAGGAGGCCGCCGAGGCCTACGAGGTTCTCTCCGACGAACAGAAGCGGCGAATCTACGACCAGTATGGCCGCGAAGGGCTCAAGCAGTCCGCCGCGGGGCCCGCGACGCACGACTTCACCCGCATGAACGTCGAGGACATCTTCTCGATGTTCAACGACATCTTCGGTGGTGGCGGCGGCGGGCGCGGCCGACGCGGACCCGGCGGTGTCGCCGTCGGTCTCGATCTGGAGACCGAGGTCGTCATCTCCCTCGAAGACGTCTTCCACGGCGTTGCACGCGATATCGAATTCAAACGCCTCGATGTCTGCGAGCCCTGCGCAGGCTCCGGCGCCAAGCCCGGCTCCAAGCCCGTCACCTGCCAGACCTGCAACGGTCACGGCAAGGTTCAGCAGGCCGGTTTCGGCGGTATGTTCCGAATGGTCACCGCCTGCCCCGCCTGCGGCGGACGCGGGCAGGTCATCAAGGACTTCTGCTCCACCTGCCGCGGCAAGGGTCGAACCCCCAAGGCCCGCTCACTCTCCGTCCGAATCCCCCCCGGCATCTCCGATGGCCAGGCCATCCGCGTTCAGGGTGAAGGTGAGCCCCCCGGCGCCGACGAGTCTCCCACCGGTGCCGGGGTCCGCGGCGATCTGCACGTCGTCGTTCGCGTCAAGCCCCACGAGGTCTTCCATCGCGAAGGCAACACCCTTGCTGTCGAAGTGCCCATCAGTTTCTCCAAGGCCGCGCTCGGCGGCGAGATCGAACTGCCCACAATCGACGGCGGCCGCACCACCCTGACCATCGAGCGCGGCACCCAGCACGGCCAGCAGTACCGAATCATCGCGCAAGGACTGCCCGACCTGCGCAATCGCAAACGCGGCGACCTCGTCGCCGTGTGCTCCATCGTTGTCCCCAGAAAACTCAGCGCCGCACAGGAGAAACTCCTGCGCGAACTGGCCGCCGTAGAGGGTCAAACCGTTCCCGCTGACAATCCCGGGTTCTGGAAGAAGTTCTTCGGAGGTAAGAAGTGAACCCGTTCCGCCGAACACCCAAAGACCGCGACGACGCCGCGAACACGCCGAGCGACACCCCGCGCGAGTCCACAGGCACGAACGACGCGTCGAGCAACGCCGCCTCCCAGGGCGATGCGCACGCCGACCCTGATGCCACGGCCTCGCTGCTGGATGAACTCCAGGACACCATCCGCCGACTGACCAGCGAACGCGACGCGGCGATCGACGCGCACAAGCGCGCCCTCGCCGACTTCCAGAACTATCAGCGCCGCGCGATCCAGAACGAGCACACCGCCCGGGAGCAGGGCGTTCGCAGCGTGCTGACGAACATCATCCCCGTCCTGGATCACTTCGATCTGGCCCTGACTCAGGACGCCTCGCGATCGAGCGCCAAGCAAGTCATCGACGGCGTGACGATGATCAAAGATGAACTCGTCCGCGTCCTTGGCAACAGCGGCGTGCAGCCGATTCGCCCCGGGCAGGGCAGTGAATTCGACCCGACCCGCCACGAAGCGGTCATGCACATGCCCGCCGAGAACGTCCCCGCGGGCAAGGTTGTCATGACCCTGCGCATCGGCTACATGCTCGGCGATCGCCTCGTCCGCCCGGCCCAGGTCGCTGTTGCCCCCGAGGCCGCGGCTCCGTCACCGGAGCGCGGCGACCAGCCATCGGCATAACCCGCGGCGAACCACGCGCCGAGCACCCGATCGCATCACCTGCCAAGCGACGAGCCAAGCGAACAGCCTCGCGGACGCACCGCGTGCGCTAACCGCTGCCGCAAACCAACCGCGAACAGCGTCCGCCAAGGGTCACCGCGCGCGACCACAGCACCGCATCGCCGCGGCATCGCGGCATCCCTCGATCGCTTTCGAAGATCAACCGACGGCGGCCACCCGCCGTCCGCTCTCAGTTGTACTTCCGAACCACCGCACGCACGATCCCCTGCACCTTGCAGTCGCGCACGATGATCGGACTGAAGGCGGGATTGGCCGGCTGCAGCCGAACGTGGTCGGCCTCACGATAGAAGGTCTTCAGGGTCGTCTGGCCATCCGGAAGCAGCGCCACGACGCGGTCGCCATTGCCGGCAACGTCCGTGCGCTCGATGAGCACGAAGTCGCCGTCCAGGATCCCCTCTTCCTTCATGCTGTCGCCCTCGACCTTGAGCGCGAACGTCGACGCGGCCTTGCCGGCCCGCGGGCCGAGCACGCCGAGCAGATCCAACTCGTCGGTGTCGGCGACCTTTTCGATCGGATACCCCGCTGCGATCTTGCCCACCAGCGGGAAACGCAGCGGCCTGCTCTCGTCGGGAACCGAAATCCCGTCAGCGATCGACAAAGAGCGAGCCTTGTTCGCCTCCCGAACGAGCGCGCCCTTCTTGATGAGCGCCTCGACGTGCTCGAACACGGTGACCTTGCTCACGCCGATCTGGTCGGCCAGTTCCTGCATCGTCGGCGAATAGCCGTGACGAATCCGCCAGTCGCGGATGAGCGAGAGGATGCGCAACTGCTTGGGCGTCAGATTCATACGTTGTCTCCGAAGTGGGGTCCGTCAATGCCGTTCCGGGCAAAGCCCCGGCGTGCTTTCTCGATTCACCGCCAACATCAACCACCCGGCCCCCCATCCGCATCACCAATCCACCCAGCCCGCCTCGCAAAGCCCCCTGCTCCTGCCGACTCGGCCCGAGCTCCCCGAACAACCTGCGGCACGAGTCCAGACACCCGGCTACCACCGATCGCTGGACGCTCAACTCCGCCTCCGCCGCGAGCACCAACCCCGCACGCTTCAGCGCCGCATCGCCCCGTCCATCCGAACCAGCCGCGGACTCACCGACCCAAAACCCGCCCTCCGCACCCGCCGCGGCTGCCAAACGAAGCCCCAAAGTGCCCCCTGCACCGCCAACACCATCCTGCTCGATGTCCAACCCCTCGCCCGAGTCGCAGATCTCACCACCAACCTCGCCGATCAGATCGCGCTGAAAGTCGCCACCCGGCCCAAGCCTCAGCAAAGGCTCGGACTTCGGGAGCCGATCCGCACCATGCCGCCATGCCTTGAGTGCCTGAAACATCGGTGAGCCTCGCTGCGTTGGGCATCCGATGGGTTCCACCCGATGGGATCCGTCATCACACTCGTCTCGGCGTCCGCCAAGCCGAACAACCAACTCTCCTCCGACCCGCCGCGACCATCGCTCGAAGAACACCCGATACCGCACGGTGCCTGTGAGCCTGAGATTGTCCGACAAGGTCGTTCGGTAAAGACTAGCCGATCATCGTCCAATCGGCAACCATTTTTGTCGATTTTTTCGGGTGTTGGTCGGTTCTCGCCACTCGCGCTTCGTAAACCCCTGACATCTCGACCCTTGCGCGATCAGCAACCCATCGCCGCATTTGTTGTCAGCGCGTCCCCCGCTGCCCCATCCACCTCGTCGCAGTCGATCGCCGCGAGCACCCAATCCGCTCGCGTCAAGCCCGCGTCACGCCGGAGACCAACGCCATCCGCATCGGCGAAACTGGGCCAAGCCCCTGCGACAACTCGGTACCTCTCGAGCAACCCGAGCCCCATCGCCACCGGCCCCCGAGCCACTCAGACCGTCGCCCGAACCAGTGCCGCACCCTGCCGCTTGACCAGACGGCGCAGTTCCAGCATCGTCACATCAGCCCGCAGTCCGCCCGCATCGCGCGCGAGCTCCGCCGAGAGTTGATCGAAGGTCTTGGGCTCGCCGAGCGCCTCGAGCAGCGCCCGTTGCGAGGGCGACAACGTCGCAACCGCGGGAGGCACGCCGCCGGCGTGCTCCGCACCGGCGGCACGATTCCCGGCACCACCCCCACCGGTCACGACAGAGTCGAAAAGTGTCGACCCACCGAACCGCGCCGCGTGCGTGCCGCCATGGGTGTGCCGCGCGGGCGACTCGAGTTCCTGCAGAATGTCCGCCGGCGATGTCACCAGCGACGCCCCGCCCGCACGCACGAGCGCCAGCGTGCCCTCCGATGCCGGCGAATCCACACGCCCCGGCAGCGCAAAGACCTCACGCCCGTGCTCCTCGGCCGCCATCCGCGCCGTGATCAATGCCCCACTCCGCATCGCCGCCTCGATCACCATGACCCCGAGCGAGAGCCCGGAAATGATCCGGTTCCGCGCCGGAAAGTTCTCCGCCGACGGGTTCGTGTTCATCGGCAGTTCGCTCACAACACACCCCGCCGATCGCGATGGATCATCCGCGTGCTCTCCGAGCCGCTCGAACAACTCCTGATTCTCCTCCGGATAGCTCTTGGCCAGCCCGCACCCGAGCACCGCGATCGTGCGACCTCGCGCCCGCAGCGCCGCGCGGTGCGCCGCCGTGTCGATCCCCCGCGCCCCGCCTGAGACGATCGTCAGCCCCGCGCCGGCAAGGTGCGTCGCGAAGCGTTCCGCCTGCTCCATCCCGTACGCGGTACACGCCCGCGACCCGACGATCGCCACCGGGTACGCATCCGGCCCGTTGCGCGACTCGTCCCCCGCATCGAGCAAGCCGCGCACGTACAGCACCGGCGGCGCATCGCTGATCTGCCTCAGCAACGGCGGATACCCGCGCGACGCGATGCTCACGATCTTCACCCCATGGTCCCGCGCCCGCGCGAACTCATCTCGCGCGGCACGCTCCGCCGACGCTCGCTCCTGCCGCAGCGCCCGCGCCCGCGTCGGCCCCATCCCCTCGACCGTCAACACGCGCTCATCGGGCGCGGAGAACACCGCCGACGCCGAGCCCATCGCCGCGACGAGTCGCGCGATAATGACCGGCCCCAGCCCCGGAATCATCGTGAGCGTCAGCCACGGGAGGATCTCCCCCTCCTCCTGACGCATCGACGCGTGACCACCCACCCCGCCGCCGTCGTTCGCCTCGGCTCGCTGCTTCGTCATGCCTCCAGCCTATCCGTTCGGCGTGTGGTTGGGAAGATCCCACGATCAGTCTCTCCGCGGTCCCAATCGCGAGCCAATCGCTCCACGGGATCAACGCCTCAGTCTTTCGCCTCAGCCTTTCGGGCCTCGCTGGCTCAATCCGCCTCCCTCGTCCAGACTTTGCATTCCAGTCCGCAGGGGGGGTGCGTCCGATATTCCAGAACATGAACAGTGGCTCTTTCCTCACGCCCTCGCGCGGGCTGTCGTTCCGCGCGCTCGCCCCCTCGGCGATGGCTTTGGTCCTCTGCGCTCTGGCCCTGGTCCTCCACGGCTGCAACACCATGCAGGGCCTGGGTCAGGACCTCGGCGTCTCCGGCACCCGGAGCGGCACGACCCCCACCTCCTCACCCTCATCGTCTCCCACCTCTCCCGCCAAGCCCACCACTCCGGAAATCGGCCGCGTCATCCTCCCCGGCATCGCCGGCGAGCCGCAGATCCGCGTGCGCATCGAGGCCGGCCAGACCAACATCCGCATGGCCAGCAGCGCCGGCGCCACCGGGGTGCTCTGGGTGCAGACCACATCCAACCAGCGCATGGCCACCGCCACGGCCTCGCGTCCGCCCGCACGCATGGCTCCGCCCGTGACCGCACGCCTGACCAGCGCCGGCTGGGAGCTCCGCGACGCCTCGGGTCTCGTCGGCAGATTCGAACGCGCCGGCTCGATCCGCATCGCCGCCGATGAACGCTCGCTCCGCGCCGCACAGGCCGGCAGCACCACCGCCGCCCCGGGCACACCGCCCGCCGCCCCGACTCCCGATGTGATCGTCAACGGCACGCGTTATCCCGGCGTCATCGAACTGTCCATCCGCAGCGATCTTCCCGCGGGTTCGTTCGATGTCATCGAGCATGTAGGCATCGAGGACTATCTCCGCGGCGTCGTCTCCGCCGAAATGTTCCGCACATGGCCCCTGGCCGCGTTCCAGGCCCAGGCCGTCGCCGCACGCAGCTACGCCATCCACGAGATCAACCGCGCACGCTCCATCGGCCAGGCCTTCGATGTCGAACGCGGCGTGCGCGATCAGGCGTACAACGGCACCAATGACTGGCCCGTCGCCACTCGCGCCGTCGCCGAAACCCGCGGCGTCGTCCTCACCTGGCAGAGCCAGGTCCTGCGCTCGTACTACCACAGCACCTCCGGCGGCCGCGCCGCCAGCGCCCGCGACACTTGGCCCACCGTCCGCGGCTTTGAGTACAACCTCGCCGGGCCCATCCAGGCCAGCTCCCGCGAAGAGCTCGGCCAGTCCTCGCCCTGGTTCCGCTGGACCGTCCAGCGCACACGTCAGGAAGTCTCGCAGCGGCTCCGCATCTGGGGACAGCAGAACGGCCACGCGGTCAAGACGATCACGTCTCTCCGCTCGGCCCGCGTCGCGGCCACCAACGACACCGGCAGGCCCACGCGCTACCTCCTGACCGCCACCACCGGCGAGAACTTCTCCATCGCCGCCGAGGAGCTCCGAAGGGCGCTCAATCAGGATGTCCCCGGCGTGGCCAATGTCACCCGCGAGAATCGCGTGAACTCCGGCGATATGGACATCACGTTCGTCGGCGATGTCGCGACCATCCGCGGGCGCGGCTTCGGGCACGGCGTGGGCATGTGCCAATGGTCCGCCAAGGAAATGGCCGAACGCGGCGCTGACTTCCGCACGATCCTCACCCGCTTCTATCCCGGCGCACGCGTGGACCGCGCGTACTGATCCTCGCAGCGATCACCGCTACGCACGCGACTTGCCTTCGCCGCCCAGAGCCACCAATCCCGCCTGCGCGCGGATCGCCCGATCGATCGCTGCGGGCACGGGCATCACACTCAATCGCGACTGCTTGAGCAGCACGAAGTCCTTCATCGCCGGCTGTTGACGAATCTCCGCGAGCGTCACGGGCGTGCTCGCGCGTGCCACCGGCTCAACATCCACTACCGCGAACTTCGCTTCACCGCGATCGTTCAACCCGCTTCGCTTCGGGTCGGCGTACGCATCGCTCACCGCTCGCGCAAGCCCCACGACGGCGCGCTCATTGCCGGTGTGAAACACGAGCAGTTCATCGCCCGCGCGGATCATCCGCAGATGGATCAGCGCCGTGGGGTTGGCAACCCCGTCCCACCGCGAACGCCCCTCGCGGACAAGATCCGCAAAGCCGAAGTCCTCCGGATCGCCCTTGATCAGAAACGTCGCCATGCCGCCGCTCCCTCCAAACCGCCACTCATCCGCACCCGTCCGCGCCGCGATGCCAACACGCCATCACGCTTCCAGCGCGATCGTCGTCCAGCACGACAGGCTCTGCCCGGGATCGAGCGTCCGCACGCCCGTGTCCCTCCAGCCCCGCGCCGCGAGGTTGAACGCATCGTTGGCCATCGTCACCGGCTCGATCGCAAAGAACGGCTCGAGATTCCCCTTCGCATCCGTCGGCGAGAACGCCACCAGGTGCGACAGCGATACGTCGCTCCGCATCGTCACGCCGTGCGTGCCATAGTCCACGTGCGCGAGCCCCTGGTACCCATCGAACACATCATCGATCGCCGCCGCGGGCCAGAACGCCGGCGAGGCGAACCGCCGCGTCAGCCCATCTCTCCGCGCCAACGCGACCGGCAGCATCGCCTTCGATTCATACCTCCCGCGGCACGGGAACATCACCTTCGGCTGCCGCGCCGCCCCGCCGATGGGTGCCCGCGGAAAGTATGGGTGCAAGCCCATGCCGCACGGCATCGGCTCATCCGCGCGGTTCCACAAGGTCATGTCTATACGCAGCACGCTCCGAAGCAACTCGTACCGCACCTGCATCGCAAACGCCCACGGAAAGTTCGCCCCGCCCGCAACGCTCCGCGACTCGAACGTCAGCCGGGCCGACACGGGCGAGCGATCGACGATCGTCCACGGGTGCGAGCGCACATCGCCGTGCATCGCCGTGCCATCGGCCGCCACGCGCTTGTCAAGGGCGTGCTCGCGGCCGCGAAAGGTCATCCGCGCCCGCGCGACACGATTGGTCCACGGCGACATGATGAAGCAGCCGGGCTTGGAGCGCTGGTCCTCCCCGGGCACATTCCGCGAGACGATCGGCATCCCCGCCGCGGTCTCCCATCGCACGATCGATGCGCCGCGCGACTGATCAATCACGCAGCGCGTCCGCTCCCGCTCGTCGGTGATCACGATTGGTTCCATCGCCCAAGCGTACTGCCCCGCCCGGCTTCACGCCCGCACCCGCCGCGGCCCAAAAACAACCGCCGGGCGATCGCTCGCCCGGCGGGTTCAACGTTCACTTTGTCCGCCCATCCCGATCAGGGCTTGGCGTTGGCCTGAGCCTTCGAGCACGTGCCGCAGCACGTCCCCTTGCCAGCCTCCGCGGTGCAGTCACCGGCCTTGCTCTCGCAGGACTTCTCGCACGAGGCCTCGCAACCCTGCGCCTTGGTGCCACTCTGGGCGACCGCGTTCAGCTCGGGAAGCATCACGCCGCACGCGGTCATCTTGCCCGCGCTCTTGGCCTCGCACGCACCGCCGCTCTTGGCCTCGCCCTCGCACGCAGAGGCGCAGCCGTCGGTCTTCTCCTGCTTGGCGACTTCCTTGCCCGCGCTGTGCAGCGGACAACAGTCGCCCGTGTGCTCATGCTGCTCGGCCAGAACCGCAGCCTGCTCCTCGCTCACGCACGTCGTGCAGCCGAACTTGGAGTACAGGCCATAGCCCAAGGCTCCGGCCAGCGTCAACCCAACCACCGATGCCAGTGCCAACAACGAAGTCGAGCCATTGGAACGCATTGCCTTCTCCTGTAAAAGCGTGAGGGGATCCCAATCAGTATACGACAAAGTTCACCTTCGGTTGATCATCATCCACACTTTAGGGGATTCCACGCCCCCGCCGCGTTCGTCGCCTGCCACCGGCACACCACGGCCCGAGAACCCTTGGCCGCGTCCGGCCATGGTCCATCTGTGAGGCCTTCTTGCCCAACCAGCGCGATCCGCGGCGCCGGTCCCTTCAGCCTCAGCCGCGGAGTTCCGATAGATCACGGTCGGCAAGTCCTTGTCGCCCTGCCTCTTCGGGCATCCACAAGACACTCCGCCGACCCGGCCTTGCACCATGAAGACCACGCATCTCCATCCCGATCCTGCCGATGCCGCCTCGGCGACGGGCGGAACCTCCCCCGCGGCCACCGGCCACGCCCGCGGCACGCGCGACTCCGTCGGCGATCAGGCGCTGGGATTCCTCAGCACGCTCGAAACCCAACTGTCACAACTCAAGAAGTCCGCCGAGGAAACCGCTCTCCGCGCCGCGGACCTTCAGGCCCAGCAGGAGTCGCTGGATCTTCAGCGTGCGCAGTTCGAGAGCGACCGCGCCACGATGGAGCAACTCCTCAGCGAGGCACAGGCCGCGCAGACACAGGCCAGTTCCCGCGCCGAGGAGCTCGAAGCCCGCCTGGCGCAGGCCACCAGCCAGCACCGCGAACTCGAGCAGGCGCTCCAAAACAGCCTCGAGCAAACCCGCCAACAGACACAGACGCCACTGGCCGAATTGGCCCGTCAGGTCCGCGACCTGACCAGCGCACACACCCAGTCCGCGGCACAGGCGAGCGAACTCGAACAGCAGGTCGCCAATCTCCAGGCCTCGCTGAATCGCACACGCGAAGAGGCCGCCAGCGTCACCGCGGGCCACGCCGCCGAGGCCGCGCAACTCCGCACGCGGCTCGATGAGGCCCTGACCCACACGCGCGAACTGGAACAGGCCGCGGACGAGGCCCGCGCCGCGCACGCCGACGCCGAACGCCTTCGTGATGAGCTCCGCGAGCAACTCCGCGCCTCGCAGGCGCGAATGAACGAACTGGAACGAGCCAGCCAGAGCACCAGCGACGCCGCGAGTGCCGAGGCCGCACGCCTGGCCGATGAACTCGCCCGCACACGCGAAGATCTCGAGCAGGCAACCCGCCGCGAACAGTCCGCGCAGCAGCGTGCCCACGAGCTGGCCACCACCCTCGCCGGCGAGCAGGAACAGGTTCACGATCTCCGCACCCTTGCCGACGGCTCGCGTGCGGCCCTGGCCGACTGCGAACAGCGACTCTCCGCCGCGACCGCCGAATTGACCTCGCTCCGCGCCCGCATCGCGACACTCAGCGCGGCCGACACCGCCAGCTCACAGGCCGCACGCGAAGGGGCCGAGGCTCTCGCCCAGACCCGGGCCCGTGCCGAAGCCCTGGCCGCCGAAGCCGAACTGGCCCGCTCAACCATCGCCGATCTTCAGGCCTCGCTCTCGAAGTCCGAGGCCGCCCTGGCACAGGCCCGTGAGGAGCTGGCATCGGCCCGCGCCGATCTTGACGCCGCCCGCGCCGAGCTGGACACCCTCCGCGCCGAACTGGCCGCATCCCGAGCCAGCCTCGCCGACGCCGCCCAGCGGCAGTCCGCCGACAGCGTCAGCAGCAGCGAGCACGAGCGCACGATCGCCGACCTTCGCGACCAGCTCGCCCGCGCGGGCGAAGCGACCGCCGATCTGCAGGCTCGCATCGAGGATTCGCAGCAATCGCTCGCCGCACGCGACGAAGCGCTCCGCGTGCTTGCCCAGCGGCTCAAGTCCGCCGAGACCCGCGCCGCGGACGCCGAGGCCCGCGCAGACTCGGCCGAGAGCACCGCGCCGAACAACGCCCGCTCGCACGATGAGCAATGGGTCGAACTCCGCCGCTCGCGCCTTCGTCGCCAGCGCGACCTGATCCTCGCCCAATCCCGCAAACTCGCCGGAGCCAAGGCCGCGATCGCCAAGCGCCGCGAGCAGTACGAGGAAGTCATCGCCCAGCGTCAGAAGATCGCCGCCGCCGCCGCGGCGCTGGCCGAGGAACGCAAGGCCCATCAGGCCAAGGCCGGCCGCTCGCACGCGGCGGTCTGGGTGCTCAGCATCGTCGCCAGCCTCGCGGTCATCTTCTCCATGGCATGGGCCATCGCCGGACAGGTCGCGCCGAGCGTCTTTGCCGCACGCGCCGTCATCGAAGCCGACGCCAAGGGAGGCACGCTCGCGCAGGACGACCTGCTGTCGTGGACCGCCAACCACGAGAAACTCGCCGAGGATCCTCAGTTCTTCAATCTCGCCGGTGAACGCTTCGCGCAGCGCGCCATGTCCGACCTGGCCACCCCCGCCGCCGTCATGAAGCGCACCAAGGCCGACATGTCCATCATGACCGACCGCGCCGGCGTGCTGACCATCGAACTCCGCGGCGTCGGCCGCGAACGCACCGAGCGCGAACTCGAGACACTTTCTTTGGCGATGGTCGCGCTGGCCAACGCCCAGCGCGACGCCCGCGGCGACGGCGCCGCCACCACCATCACCCAGCCGGCCCGCGCCGGCGAGGAACCCCTCGTCGACGCCCGCCTCGCCTATGTCGCGACCTTCGGCGGCGGCGGCCTGGCCTTCGCCACCATCCTCTACTTCATCCTCTACCGACTCATGGCCCGCGCCAAACTCAAGTTCGAGCAGCAGATGGCCGCCGCCATCTGACCCGCGCGCCGCCCTGCCCGATCACACGGGCCAGAACAAGCGACGACGGCTCTATCGGCCGTCATCGCTCGAAAGAAGATCGCTCGTTGAAACCGGGCCATCGCGCCGCGCGGGCTCAAGCCCCCCGATCACCCATCACACCCCGATGTGCTCACACTCGAACGCTCGCCGACGACGTGCCCCTGCCGAATCACGCCCGACCCGGCGCTCGGCACCCCGCATCACAAGTTGATGCTCGTCAGCAGCGGCTGCTCCTCGCCGCCAACACGCGTGATCGCCAGCGATGCGCCCATCGGCAGATCCAGTCGCTCGATCACCTGGGCGATCCGCGCTCCGCTGGCCCGCACCGGCAGCACCACGCGACGCTCCTCGCCCGGCAGGATCATCACCAGTTGATACCGCGCCTCCTTCTCCGGCAGATCGTGGCAGAACAACTGCGCCTCGCCCGTCGCCGAATCGTGCAGCACCACCGCGGCACCACGCTGACCATCGACCGCCTGGAACTGAATGAACCGCGTCCCCGGAGATGCCAGAGCCGTCTCAAACCGCGGACCGAACTCCTTGATGAACATCGTCGCGACCTGACCCGTGCGGAACGCGTTGTCCAGCTCCCGATACCGGCCCTGCATCTGGATCGTCGTGAACGCAAACACGATCGCCGCCGCGGCGCACGCGATCGACGCCGCTCGCCACACGCGGCTGACACCCTGCGCCGGCAACACCGCCGGCTCCAGGTGCGCGATGATGTCCCGATCCCCCGCCGCCTCCGCCGCCACGCGATCGATCACCCGCTCGCGCTGACCCGCCGGCACCGAAACGTCCGGGGTCATCGCCGCCAACTGCACCGCCAGATTCTGCTGCGCACGCAACTGCGCCTTGATCGCCTCGGGCGACCGCGCAAAGGCATGCTCGAAGCGCACGCGCCCCGGCTCGTCGAGAAGGCCCAGCGCATCCATCTGCGCAAGGTCGAACAACTCCGCGAGACTCGGCTCGCCCTCATCACCGTTCTGTCCGTGCATGTGTCCGTTGTTCATGGCCTTCATCCCGGAACTCCTTCGCTGAGTTCACTTTCCCGCAGCCGTACCAGCGCCCTGGAAAGCGCCGACTTGATTGTCCCCAGAGGCGTGTCCAGCTCCTCGCCGATCTGCCTGAGCGTCTGACCATTCAGATACGCCCGAATCACCACCGTTCGTTGCAGCGCAGGGAGTTTTTCCACTTTCTTCATCACCGCCGCAAACCGCTCCGCACGCTCGGGGTCCACAACCCCGCCGCCCAATCCGCTCCAACCCGCACCTTCGCCCTCTGCCCCGGCGGTGCCGATCCCGGGTCCCGACCGCGTGTCCGTCACGCCGTGCGCCCGCTCATCGATCACGCCGAACTTCGGCGCCGTCCGCTGCCGCCGCAAACGATCTACAAGATACCGCCTCGTCAGCAGCATCACCCAAGTCACCAGCGCCGCACGAGACGGGTCATACCGCCCCGCGGTCCGCCAGAGGCGGACAAAAACCTCCTGAACCGCCTCGTCCGCATCATTCCGCGACGGCAGGGCCTGGTACGCCATCCGATACACCAGCGCACCGAACCGGTCATACAAACGACCAACCGCCGACGCCTCCCCGGCCGCGACGCCTCGCATCAACGCAAGATCCGCGGCCTGCTCTGCTGGAGACAACGGCATGTTTACCCCATTCGAGTCAAGAGACCAGGAAGGCTCCGGACTTCTCACGCCAGCCCATACGGCCACTCGACCAGCTCGGATCCCCGCCAATCACTTTCAGACCGCACTTCGATCAGCACCCACCACAATTCCCCATCTTCACATATTCGCATCGCGTTTGTAGGTGTATTCCTGACGATCTGGTTTTCCCTCGATCTCCGGGGCCCTAATCCCGATACAGAAGACTAGCACATTCGTCAACAATCGGTTATCTTCACACACGAGTGCGCGTCTGGGCAGGGGTGCCCGTGGAGGTTGCAGTGCAACCAAAGCTCCGTGAGCAAACTCAACTCCGCATCGGTTCGCGCACCAATGCGCGCGTCGATCTCGCGCGTTCTCGGGCCTTTTCGCTGATCGATGTGATCGTTTCGCTCGCCGTCGTCGCCGTGCTCATGGCGATCCTCGTCCCGTCGATGGCGCGAGTGCGCGAGACCACGCGCCAGGTCGTCTGCAGCTCCAACGTCCGCCAGGTCGGACTCGGCCTCGCCATGTTCTCTGGCGACCGCAAGGGCCAACTCCCCCAAAGTGTCCACAGCGTCAAGGGCATCGCCGACCCCACCAGCGCGCCGCACATGATGATGCAGGCACGTCTCGGCGGCACCAACCTTTGGGACGGCGTCGGAACCCTCTTCTTCCACGACTACATCACCGCCCCCGGCGTGTTCTACTGCCCCTCTCACCGCGGCTCGCACCCGCTCTCCGCCACCGTCGACCTCTGGGCTGGCACGCCCGGTTCGATCACCGTGAACTACCAGTATCGCGGCCCGACCAATCCGAATGTGCGCTTCGACACCCTCCGCAGCGGCTTCTCGCTGATGGTCGACGGCCTGCAGACCCAGATCGACTTCAACCACGTCGTCGGCGCCAATCTCCTCCGCGCTGATCTGGCCGTCGCCTGGTTCCAGGACTCCGACAAGACACTCGTCTCGATCCTTCCCGAAAAGCCCACCGACGCCGACGCGAAAACCGTCGTTCAGGAAGCCTGGAAGACCCTCGACAACTTCAGCGATGCGCTCGACGCCGCCGAGGAAGAGGGCATCCCATCCCCGATGGGCCAGATTGTCATCCCCGCCGGCAAGTAACGCGTCCCTCGCTCCACCGCGGCCGCGAACCTGCGCCCCCGGGCGATCATCGTGCGCCGCACGCTCGCCGCTGACGGACGCTAGCCTGAGGGTCATGGCCTCCATCCGACATGTCCTTGCCCGCTCCGCACGAGCAGCCCTCTCCGCCGCGGCACCCGCGCTCGCCCCGCTGATCCTGACCTGCGCACTCCTTCTGGTGTCGCCGACGACCGCCCGCGCACAACTCACGCCCGATCGTCTCTACGTCGGCGTCGACCGCGCGATCCCGATGACCGTCGCCCTCCCGCCCGAGACCAGCGGCACGCCCCGCCTTGAAGTCTGGCTCCACCTGCCCGATACCGCCGAGCCCATCGCGCGCGCCGCCGCACTGCCGGGCCGCGTGGACCTCGCCGCGCTGCTGCCGCAGATCTGGAAGGGCATCGAACGCACAGCCCCGGCCACGCCCGACGCGTCACCCGACCCCGCGGCCGCGCCCGCAGCACCGCTCATCACCCGTCCCGTTCTCTTCGCGCAGCTCATGGCCCTGCCCACCGACACGCCGGCCAACCCCGAGGGCGACCAGGCACCCCGGCACACACCCATCGGCCCGCCCGTCGTGCTTCAGCCCATGCTCACGCCGCTTCGCGCCGTCCTCGATGAGCGCGACCCGCGTCTTCCCGTCGCCGTGTATCCGCCCGGCCGCCAGGCCCGCGAGCGCACGTTCACCGGCGTACGCACGTATGTCGATCGACACGTCATCATGGAAACCGATGCGGGCACGCTCGAGATCCGCCTCCGGCCCGATGCCGCGCCGAACACCGCATGGAACTTCCGCCATCTCGTCGAGGGCGGCTTCTACACCGACATCGCTTTCCACCGTGTCGTCGCCGTCGGCCGATCGAACCCGCAGCGCGGCTTTGTCATTCAGGCCGGCGATCCCACCGCCACCGGCGAGGGCGGCCCCGGCTACGAACTGCCGCTTGAGCCCAGCACGCTCCCGCACGACTTCGGCGTGCTGAGCATGGCACGCGATCGCGACCCCAACACCGCGGGCTCCCAGTTCTTCATCGCTCTTTCGCGCGAGGAAACCGCCCGGCTCGACGGCCAATACACCGCCTTCGCTCAGGTCGTCGGCTCTGCCGAAACCCTCACGCGGCTGGCCGCGACGCCCGTGCTGCCGGGCCGCGAACACCGGCCCGTGAACCCGCCGAAGATCCGCCGCGCGTTCCTCCGCGATGCGCCGCCGTTCGGCCAGGCCCCATCACCGGTGACCATTCCGCCGATCGTCGGTCCGGTCGAACGCTGACACGTACGCGACACAATCGCCGCCCGGCACGCATCGCGATGCACCTGAACGCCGGGCCATGCGGCTCCGCGATGGTCCGCGTCGCCATCGCCCGCAACCCACATCGAGCCACTGGCTCCCCGCATCACTCTGCGGCCGCACTCCGCCCCCGTCCCCACCCAAGCCGCAGGCTGTTCGCCACCACGCTCACGCTGCTCAGCGCCATCGCCGCACTGGCGATCATCGGCGAGAGCATCCATCCCGTCAGCGGGTACAGCGCGCCCGCCGCGACCGGGATCGCCAGAACGTTGTAACACGACGCCCAGAACAAGTTCTGCCGAATCGCCCGCAGCGTCGCGCGCGACAACTCGATCGCGCCCGCCACGCCCCGCAGATCCGCCTCGCCCCCGGGCCGCACCAGTGTGATCCCCGCCGACGCCCGCGCCAGGTCCGTCCCGCTGCTCATCGCGATCCCGACATCCGCCGCGGCGAGCGCCGGCGCATCGTTGATCCCATCGCCGACGAACCCGACCCTCAGCCCCCGCCCGCGCAACTCACCGATGACGCGCGCCTTGTCCGGGGGCGTCATGCCAGCGCGGATCTCGTCGATCCCCGTCAACACCCCCACCGCCGCCGCGGCTCGCTCATGGTCGCCCGTGAGCATCATCACGCGCACACCCATCCCGCGCAACCTGCTCACCGCCTCGTGCGCAGACGCCCGCACCTCATCACCAAGCCCGATCACCCCCGCGGCACGCCCATCAACCGCGACCCACGCGATCGTCAGCCCCGCCGCGGCCATCGCCTCGACCTGCCGCTCCAGCGCCACCGCCGACCCCGAAGCATCCTCGCCCACCACCGCCCGCCGCCCGACACCAACCCGCCGCACACGACCATCACCTCCGTCCGCAGTCGCGCCCGCGGCAACCTCGGCATACACCCCAACGCCCGGCTCGATGCGCGAAGACACGACCGCCAACTCGCTCCCTTCAGCCCCCGCCGCCACCCCCTCCGCCGACCCCGCCGCCGCCCCCCGCACCGCCCCCCGCTCTTCCATCGCCGCCCGCACAATCGCACACGCCAACGGATGCTCGCTGCCCCGCTCCGCCGCCGCCGCAAGCCCCAGCACCGCCGAGCGCGTCCACCCCTCCGCCGCGGCCACACGCTCGACCCGCGGCCGCCCGCGCGTCAGCGTCCCGGTCTTGTCGAACGCGACAACATGCAACCCCGCCGCCGCCTCAAGAGCCGCCGCGCTGGACACAAGCATGCCCCGTCGCGCACCGATCCCCGTCCCCACCATGATCGCCGTCGGCGTCGCCAGCCCCAGGGCGCACGGACACGCGATGATCAGCACGCTCACCGCGGCGTGCACCCCCATCGCCAGCCGCTCTCCCGCCGGCCCCCACACCATCCACGCCGCGAAACTCAGCGCGGCGAGCCCCATCACCATCGGCACGAACACCGCGCTGACCCGATCCACCAGCCGCGCGATCGGCGCCGCGGTCCCCTGAGCCTCTCGCACAAGCCGGACCACCCGCCCCATCGCCGTGCCCGCCCCCACCGCCGACGCCCGCACCCGCAGCACGCCCGTGCGGTTGAGCGTTCCCGCGAACGCCCGCTCGCCAACGCCGCGAACCACCAGCGCCGCCTCGCCCGTGAGCGCAGACTCATCAACGTCGGACCGCCCCGTCTCGATCACCCCATCAACGCCGACCCGCTGGCCCGGCCGCACAATCACGATCTCTCCAACTCGCACGCGCGACGCCCGTACGGCCACCTCCGTCCCGCCGCGCTCCACCATCACCCCCATCGGCGTCAGCCGCACCAGCCCCCCGATCGCCGACGATGTCCGCGCCGTCGCGCGCCGCTCGAGCAGCCGACCAACGAGCACGAGCACCACGATCACCGCCGCCGCCTCGAAGTACACCGTCGGCCCATGCCCCGCGTGCGCCCCACGGTCCGCGCCCGCGGATGCGATGATGACCTGAACCAGCGAGTACACGAACGCGATCCCCGTCCCCATCGCCACCAGCGTGTCCATGTTCGCAACCCGCCGCAGCACGCTCCGCCACGCCCCCGCGAACATCGAGCCCCCGGCGAGAACGAGCACCCCGAACGTCAGCACCGCCTGCACCCACGCCCCGCCGAGCCCCGACAACCACGCCCCGACTCCTCCAACACCCGCGAGCATGCCGTGTGACATCGCAAGCACCACCACCGGCGCACCGAGCGCAGCCCCGATCAGCACCCGCCGGCGGAGCCTCCGTTCCTCAACCGCGCCGTCCTGCGCCAGCCGCGCCAGCAGCGCATCCTCGGCATCCTCCGCATCAGCCTGTACTGCCGCCTCGCCAGCGTCGCCACCCGCATTACCACCCGCATCGCTGGCCGCATCGCTGGCCGCATCGCCACTCGCCCCTTCGGAGCCTCCATCTCCTTCCGCTCGCCTCGCTCCGCTCTCCCCCGCCACCTCCGCCGAATACCCCGCGCGATCAACCGCCCGCACCAACTCCGCAACATCCGCCGAACCCGCATCGACCCCGAGCGTCGCCATGCGCGTCGCGAAGTTCACGCTCGCCGATGTCACCCCGGGCTGCTTTTCCAGCACGCGCTGCACGTGCGCCGCGCACGCCGCGCACGACATCCCGCCGATCGCCATCTCAACGCGCCGGCCGCCAGCTCCACCAGCACTCGCATCAATCCCGATTCCTGTACCGCCACCGCCACCCAATCCTGTTGCCCCTCGCTGGTCCTCCTCGCCCGCACGCATCGTTATGGCTCCAGATCGAACAGGCCCTTAGAACAGAATCCGCAGTCCAAGCGTCACGACAAGATCCACCTCCGGCCGCTCGCGCACCTCCTGCACCATCGGCAGCCCGATCGTCGCCTCGAGCGCGAACGTCCTGGCCTCGTACAAGATCCCCGGCCCCGCGATCACCTCCACATCACCATTGGTCTCGTACAACCCGTTTGCCTCCAGAGTGACATACGTCGCCGCCTCAGACGCGGCCGAGTACTCCACCGGCGAAAGCCGAAACAGGTACGAAGTGTCGAACCGAACCGCATCATCCGGCCCATCGCCCGCCCGCGTGTTGAACGCGTCGCCGCCGGTGTTGAACTTGTACACGATCGACTGGTTCACGCCGTGCCGCCCGAGAATCGCCGTGAACACCGCCCCGACGAACGGGTCGAATGAGTGGCTCGAGAAGTCCCCATCCCCGCTCGGTACCTCCACACCGCCGACCACCGCCAGCCGCAGCGAGTCCACCGGGTTCAGGTCCAACTGCCACGGCCGGTGCTTGATCGACAACGAAATGTCGTTGACCCCGAACCGCCGCGTCGCGTGCCGGCCGTGCGCCACCTCCGCGGCGTACGCCATCGGCACCTCCAGACTCAGCGAAGTGTCCCGACGCAGCCCGTAGGTCAGCGTTGTCGTCGACACGACCTTGGTGATGTCACGCGCCTCCGGCGAGGGATCATCGCCGAACGACACATACTGAACCTTCTGCCGCATGTACAGCCGCCCCGCCGCCGGCTGCGTCGCCGCGGGCGTGTGCGTCGCCTCCTGCGCCATCACCGGCACGCTCGCCCCAGCGACCGCCACCATCGCCGCCGCGATCGCGCACGCGCTCCGACTCACGGCCGCACCTCCACCTTCTTCAGGCTGAACCCGCTCCGATCAACCGCCCGCGCAAGCTGCCGGCGCGTCACCGGCGTCTTCCCGTCAAGCCCCACGCGCACCTCGCCGCTGCCCATGTCCACCGACACAGTCTCAACCCCGGGCACCTCCTTGAGCGTGTTGTCGACGTTGTTCGCGCACAGCGGACAACTCATCCCGAACACCGTCAGCACCGCCTCGCGCCCCTCGATCGTCCGATCGTCCGCGATCGCCTCGTTCACCGACGCATCCGCCCGCGGCCGCTCCACCCCGCAACCGCCCAACACCGCAAAGCCGGCCGCGCCAGCCAGCATCACCGTCCAGACAACCGCGACGCCGATCCGCCGTTGATTCAACTTCATGTGCTTCTCCTTTGCATGAGAACTCGCGCTCACTCCCGGATCGCCACAGCCGTCACGCCGCACCCGCGCCCCGCCTCACCGCGACACCTTCGACACCAGGTCCAGCACCTCGTCGATCATCGCCTCGCGGTCCGGCCCGCGCCGCTCCATCGCCGCCGCGGCACAGTGCTCAAGGTGATTCCGCAGCACATTCCCCGCAACCGCCAGCAACGACGCCCGCACCGCCGCGATCTGCGTGATCACATCCGCGCAGTACCGATCCCCCTCCACCATCGCCGCCACGCCCCGAACCTGCCCCTCGATCCGCCGCAACTGCGCCAGATTCCGCCGCTTGATCTCCGCATCCACCCCGTGCGCCACACCGCCCGGCCCGACGCGGCCACTCCCGCGATCAACTTCAGCCTCTCCCCCTCGGCCCACCGCACAGCCACACCCGCACGCGGCGTCACTGCCCACCGATCGCGCCTCACCCGCACCCGCACCCACACCATTCCGCGACTTGCCGCCCTTCTCACCCTGCTTTTTGCCACGTGTACTCATGCACGATTATACCCCCACGGGGTATATTGGTTGCTCCCGCTTCCGGCCCGTTCACACCGATCCACTCGCCACTTCCCCCTCACCTCGGCGGCCCGAAGCCTGCTTGTACACTCAACGAAGCCCGCGACGGATTCCCCACCTCCCGCACCACGCGCCCTTCCACCCGCCGCGCTCATCCCGCGCGACCCAATCCCCCGGAGCATCACGTGCCGCTCAACTCCACACCGCGCCGCATCACTTCACGCGCCTCCGCCGCATTGGCATCGCTCTGTCTCCTCACCCCCCTCACCCCCGCCGCGGTCGCGCAGAACCTCCTGCCCAACGGCAACTTCGAACTCGGCAACACCGGCTTCTCCTCCGATTACTCCTTCTCCTCCGGCGGCAACTGCTGCGAGGGCCAATACACCGTCCGCTCCAACGGCTCATCCTTCAACGGCTCCTTCGTCAACCCGCCGCCCTCCATCCCCGGCTCCGTGCTCATGATGGTCATCAACGGCTCGACGGTTCCCAACCAGCGCATCTGGTTCGCCACCGTCAACCCCCTGCCCGGCCGCACCTACCGACTCACTCTGCACGCCGCCACCGCCGTCGCCGGCGGACCCGCCAGGCTCCAATGGCAACTCAACGGCAGTCTCATCGGCACCCCGACCACACTGCCCAACGGCACGCAGCTCTGGATCGCCCACTCCGCCCTCTGGACCGCCCCGCTCACCGCCGGCCCCTCCGTCGTTGCCGTCCGCAATCTCAACACCTCCACCTTCCCCAACGACTTCTACATCGACAATCTCACCATGACCATCGCCGCGTGCTCCCCCGCGGACATCGCCAACACCGACGGCGAAACACGCCTGACCGACCCCATCCTCGGCGGGTCCGACAACGCCCTCGATAACGGCGACTTCATCGCCTTCTTCACCGCCTTCTTCGCGCCAGAGTCCGACCCCACGCGCCTCGCGGCGGACATCGCCAACACCGATGGCGAAACCATCCTCACCGGCGGCGGCCCCGACAACACCCTCGACAACGGCGACTTCTCCGCCTTCTTCGCCGCGTTCTTCCTCGGCTGCCAGTAACCGCACGAGGCGCAGCTCGATCCTGGCCCATGTCCTGCAGGCTCAGGTACTAAGTCTCCGAGGCGGAGCGAGCGCTCGCATCCGATCAGCAGCCCGACCTCATCCTCTCCGACGCGCTCGCGACTCGACCCTCCTCCGGCCAGCACGCTCAGCCATCGCGCGCCGCCACCCGCGGCTCTCGGCAGAACCTCATCGTCAGCATCCGCCAGATCCTCAACTTCTCACTGCGCCACTTTGCCGCTCTGCCAGTGCGCCACGCCCCCCGCCTTCGCTCCCCACGCCGCGCGCACTTCGCTCAGCAGCCTCTCCGCCGCCCGCCGCGCACGCGCTCGCACCGCCCGGCTCTCTCCCTCATCCGACGCCAGCCGCCCCACCGTCGCGGCGATCGACGCGTGCGCCCCATCGCGTGCCGCAAGCCGCCAGGCCACCCGCTCGGCACACCACGCCCCCGCCACACGCTGCATCACCCGATCATCGAGCAGCATCGCCTGCAGCGTCGCGGTCCCCGCTCGCATCAGCGTCCCGTCCCCCATCAGATCACCCGCGATGATCAGCCCCCGCGCCGCCGCAGCGCGCGGGCGATGCTCACCGCCCGATGCCGCCGACACTCCCTGATCGCCAAGTCCACCGTCGCCAGACCCATCGCCAACTCCGCTCCGCCCCGCCGCATCCAGCAGCGCCGCCCGCACCTCTGCCGAGGCACCCTGACACCTCCGAATGTGCCGCGTCAGCGCGTCGATCGCGTTGGCCCGCAGCCTCGCTGTCGCCGGCCCGGTCGCACGCGTCACCTCCACCAGCGTCGCCACCACCGAAGACTCATCGCTCTCCCCGAGCACCGATGCCCCCGTCGCCGCGCTCATCGGCCACGCCGCGGCATCCACACCCCGCACAAACTCCGCGATCGCCCGCGCATACCGCCCGCCCAGCCCACGCGATGAAATCTCCAGCAGCCGCCGGGCATCGTGCGCATCATGCCCCGCGCCCGCCTCGCGCCCCTGCACGCTCCGCAACTCCATCATCCGCGCCGGCACGGTGCTCAGCACGGCCTCAGCGACCCCGCCGCGCACGCCGTCCGCCGCACCCGCGATGGCCCCAACACCCGACCCGTGCTCGGCCGCGCTCGCCCGCCCGCGCCAGGCCTGCTCCGCGATCGACCGCACCGCCGCGTGCGGGCTGCGACGCAGCAGCCGAATCAGCCGCCGACGCTCGCCCTCCGGCAACGCCTCGCGCCGGCTCGTCGCCAGCAGTTCCAGCGTTGCCGATCGCGCCACACGCCCGTCGGCATCGAAGCACGCATCAACTAGGCACGCCGGTCGCCGCGCCAGCCGACCGCCTTCGCGCACCAGCGCCAGCCGCACTTCCACACGCTCATCGGCCAGCATCGGCGCCAGCGCCGCATCCCGTCCGCGTGCCCCCATCGCCTGCGCACACACCCACCGCACCGCCCCCACGCCGCGCTCCACACCGCCGCCCCAGAACTCCGGCCCCGCCACACCGCCGGTCTCAGCCGCCACACCGGCGCTGAGCGCCGCTCGCCGACGAGGATTGAGCACCAGGTGCGATCGCTCCAGCACCCACGTCAGGTCCACACCGCGGCCCCGCGGCCCCAGCAGCCGATCCCGCGCCGCCGACGCCAGCCCCGGGTACTTGATCCACACGAACGCCGCGCCGCTGACCAGCCCCGCACCGACCTCCTCCTCCGCCGCACGCCGCAGACGGCTGCGCGCCACAAGTTGGGCCGGGTGCTGCTCATCATCCAGCCAGTTGCGCCGATCGCCCACGCTCACCGCGCTGTCGCTCACCGTCGTCGCCATCCGCATCCACAGCCCGATCACCGATGCACGCCGATGCCGGTCGAACAACTCCGCCGCGCGATCCAGCCCCGCCATCACCCCGCGCACGCCGCGGCCATCCTCCGCCGCCAGCACACCCTCCGAGCCGCACAGCGCCGCCAACGTGCGCTCCGCCGCATCACCCACCGTCGCATCGCCATCGGCGAGGCTCGAGGCGACCGCCACCGCCAGCGCGTGCATCCCCGCTTGTCCGATCACCTCCAGCGCCCCGATGCGCTCGGCCACCGTCGCCCCGCCAAGCCGCGCACGCAGCTCGGCCTCCAGCCGCTCGCCCCCGACCGCGACCGCGGCCTCTCGCGCATCGCGCGTCAGCGCGGGCCACACCCGCAGCACCTCACACTCCACCGCCCGATCATCACCGCTGCCTCCCCCGCTCACCCGCGCCAGCACGCCGCCCCGCTCGCGCCCGCGGGCCATCAACTCGATCAGATCCGCCGAAAGCGAGTCAACATCTTCCCCCGCCGCGCGCGCGGACACGATCGCGTCCGCCAGCGCCTTGGCCGTCCCGGCCGCACCCCCGCCCGCCAACCGCCGAATCCATCCGGCTGCTCCCATCGGCATGTTGTCCTATCGACCGACCGACCCGCCGGGCTGGAAAACCCCTCGCGAGGAGTTCGCCCTCGTCCGGTGCCGATCCGGAGCTCATCGGCCTACCCGATCATCCGACAGTTTCTCAACTCCCTCCACACCACCTCTTCAAGGGTGAATTCTTGACAGGCCCCCAAGATCTTGTGGGAACCCCCGCCCTTCCGCTCAGGCGGTGGTATGATCCACCGATCTTCACAGAACCAAGAAGTTCTTCGTAATTGGTTCTCGCAGGTTGACCGTTCGCCAGTACCATCGGAGCCGCAGGCATGGACACCCCGTCTTCCTCGTCGCACCACTCCGCGTCCGACTCCTCTCGAGCCTCCGCCATGCGTCAGACGACACCCTTCCTTCAGCCCGCCGCGTCGGCCTCCAAACGCACCATCTCTTCGCTCGGCCAGAAGGCCCCCGCCGCCGCCCCGGCCGTTCACAACCTCATCCTCTATAAAAAGCCCCTCCATCCGGAACTCTTCCAGATGAAGGCCCGCAAGAACATCGTCCACGGCCCATCCGAGCTCGAAGCCTGGCTCATGAACGGCTCGCACATGGTCCGCTTCCAGCACAAGACCCTCTGCCTTAGCGAACTGGTCACCGATGTCGACGGCGGCCTGCCCCTGACCGGTGCCGTCGCCAGTTTCCAGTGCCTCAACGAGAGGGACTTCGAGCAGTCCTTCCGCGAACACGGCGTGAATTACATCACCACCGTGCAAACCGAGAATCTCTCCGACAGCCTCTACCGCGCGACCTACCAGGAAATGCTCGCCTTCGCTCAGGAAACCGACAGCCTCAAGGTCGCCTACGACTCGGCCGTCGGCAACGGCAAGAACCTTTCGGTTCTGCACCTTGTCCGCCTGGCCCGCGAGATTCACGCCGAGGCGTACCACCTCTTCGCCCAGGGCGGATTGGTCCTGCGGACGCAGACGATCTTCGAGTTCCGGTGATCAATTCCGCGCCCGCGGCGTGCGCTCCCGCCGCAACTGTCCAAATCCAACTCCGCGGGTGGCCTCCCTTGCCCGCGGCCCCCAGCGCGTGAATAATCCGCGATCATGGTGCGATCGTTCGCCATTCCGCCTTCGATTACCCGGCCCCGTGTGGGCTGAGCCGGGCGGACGCACCCCAACGTCCCCAATCCGTCTCATCCCCGCTGACGGGGCTTGACCGAATCAATGTTCCACGTGGAACATCGAGCGGTTCGTTCGTTCCCTGACTCAACACCACGCCGACACGTTCGCTCCCACGACTCCGGACCCCGACCCATGAGCCAGACCAATCCCGAAGCCGATCAGGGCAAGTCGCCCTTCCGCAACACCCTCAACCTCCCCAAGACCTCCTTCGCGATGAAGGCCAACCTCGTGCAGAACGAGCCGGCCAGTCAGAAGCGCTGGGCGACCCTCGCCGATGGCAACGGGCTCTACGCGCTGCTGCGCCAGAAGCGCGCCGGCTCGCCGCGGTTCGTCTTTCACGATGGCCCGCCGTACGCCAACGGATCGATCCACCTCGGGCACCTGATGAACAAGTGTCTGAAGGACTTTGTCGTCCGCAGCAAGACGATGGCGGGCTTCGACTGCGCGTTCGTGCCCGGGTGGGACTGTCACGGCCTGCCGATCGAGCACAAGGTCATGCAGGAGTTTGTCGAGAAGGGCAAGATGGAAAAGCTCGCGACGCTGAGCGAGGATCAGCGGCGCATGGTCGTCCGCCGCGAGTGCCAGGCGTACGCGGAAAAGTACGTGAAACTCCAGGGCGGGCAGATGCAGCGGCTGCTGACCCTGGGCGACTACGCCGACCCGTACCTGACGATGAAGCCGGCCTTCGAAGGCGCGACGCTGGAGGTGCTGGCCGACCTGCTCAAGCAGGATCTGGTCTTCCGCGCGCTCAAGCCGGTGCACTGGTCGGTGGCGAATCAGACCGCGCTGGCCGAGGCGGAGCTCGAGTACGCCGACCGGCAGGACCTGTCGGTGTACGTCGACTTTGAGTGCGATGATGGCGATAAGGTCTACGCGCGCTTCGGGCTCAAGCCCGCGGGCGATGAGATGACCGGCGATGAAGATGAGGAGGAAGTCGAGAACGCCTCGGCCAAGCCGATCGCCGGCACGGCCCTGGCGCAGAAGCCGAGCTTCATGATCTGGACCACCACCCCTTGGACGCTGCCGGCGAACCTGGCGATCGCGGTGAATCCGGACTTCGAGTACGCGCTGGTGTGGGTCGATGGCAACGTGACGATCGTCGCGAAGGAGCTGGTCGAGAAGGTCATGCAGATGTCGCGCGCCGAGGAAGTCGTCGTGCTCGGCGTGACCCGCGGCCAGAACCTCATCGGCCTGCGCTACCGCCATCCGTTCATCAACCCGCTGGCCGGCGAGGGCGTCGCGGCGGTGACGGGAACGCCGGCGCCCGCCGTGTTCACCGTTGTCGGCGCGGACTACGTCACGCTCGAGGACGGCACGGGGCTGGTCCACACCGCGCCGGGGCACGGCGTCGAGGACTACCAGACCGGCCTGCGCATCGGTCTGCCCATCTACTGCCCCGTCCGCGGCGATGGCACGTACGACGACACCGCGCCGGCGTGGCTCCGCGGCGTGGATGTGTGGAAGGGCAACGAGATGGTCGCCGAGCGCCTGCGCCAGAGCGGGCATCTGTTCCATGAGCACACGTTCATGCACAGCTATCCGCACGACTGGCGGAGCAAGACGCCGACGATCTTCCGCTCCACCGAGCAGTGGTTCGTGGGTGTCGATCGCCCGCGGCGCGACGGCGGGACGCTCCGCACGCTGGCGCAGGCCAGGACCGATGCGGCGGCCGCGGACAACGTGAAGTTCGTGCCCGAGTGGGGACGCAACCGGCTCCGCGGCATGCTCGAGAGCAGGCCGGACTGGTGCATCTCGCGCCAGCGCGCGTGGGGCCTGCCGATCCCGGCGTTCCTGTACATCGGCGGCGATGGCAAGGAGCGTGCGCTCATGACGCACGCGAGCGTGCGGGCGGTGGCGCAGGTTGTCCGCGCCAAGGGGAGCGATGCGTGGTTCACGCTTTCGCCGAGCGAATTGCTGGCGGGCTACGACGTGAACGCGGATGCCGATGCGCCGGCGGAGCTGAAGGGTGCGGGTGGCGCGGGGGGCACTGGCGGTGCCGCGCTGATGGCAACGCTGCGCAAGGGCAACGACATCCTGGATGTGTGGTTCGAGTCGGGCTCGAGCTGGGCCGCGGTGATGAAGGAGCGCGGGCTGGCGTTTACGTCCGCGGATCATCGCGATGTGGTGGACCTGTACCTGGAAGGGTCGGACCAGCACCGCGGGTGGTTCCAGTTGTCGATGCTGCCGGCGCTCGGCGTCATGGGCAGGCCGCCGTATCGCACGCTGCTGACGCACGGGTTCATCAACGACAAGGACGGGAAGAAGCTCAGCAAGAGCCGCCCGGATGCGAAGCAGTACGAGGTCGAGAGCCTGCTGGCCAACTACGGCGCGGATGTGATGCGCTGGTGGGTGGCGAGCCTGTCGTACGAGAACGATGTGAAGGCGGACCTGGAGTTTTTCACGCTCACGGGCGAGAGTTACCGCAAGATCCGCAACACGCTGCGGTTCCTGCTGAGCAACCTGTACGACCTGCCGCGGGCGGGCACGTCTGGTGCGGGGGGTGCGGGGGGTGCGGGGGGTGCGGG
>Ga0209990_10000020_pt1 | contig 162761 bp, 288 predicted proteins | sample NOAtaG_6_FD_187304 | JGI IMG/M metagenome (GOLD analysis project Ga0209990, IMG submission 187304) | Freshwater lake microbial communities from Lake Erie, under a cyanobacterial bloom - NOAA_Erie_Diel5S_2200h metaG (SPAdes) (version 2) | ecosystem: Environmental > Aquatic > Freshwater > Lake ... | reverse complement strand
TTTTCTTGTTGAACAAGCGTTGTCTGTTCTTTATATTCTCCGCTTCCGTTACACAGCGTACAATAAGACTGTGCTTTTACGCCGTAAAAAATAAAAGGCTCTAAATGTCCTAAACCTCTACACATTGGACAATTATTCATCTGCGGAGATTATCCTTATTATTCACCGCAAAATTCGCGGAGATAAAACTACTATCAAAAGGACAATATTTTTCATACCAATAATCTTCTATTTTAGACAGATCTATATCATCCGGAAATGTAAACGAACCTTCAGTTTCACCACAATGAGAATCGTCAGAATATCCACAATCGCAATAAAAATATTTAATTAGTATTTGCATTGTATATTTTTCTATTTTTAACAAATAATCTATCGAGGAATGTAGGATCATTAAAAGGTTTAGTGCTGACCGTCATATAATTATAACCATCTAATTGAACGTTATATCCTAAATTATTTAAATCATTCACAAAATCATCTACGGCGGTATTACAGCCTCGACAGTCGTCATAACAAAGAATTAATCCTATTAAATCTTCTCTTGAAGTTTTTACTTCATCGTTAAAACTTAATACTAAATCATTATATGTCGTATAATATTTTTTACGATTATAGTTTGCTTTGTTTTTCATTGGATTAAAACGAGACTTGTCTAATATTTTTTCTTTTGTATATTGCATAAATAGCCCGTCAAAGACTCGAACTTTGCTCTACCGGTTCAAAGCCGGTGATAATAACCGCTATACGAACGAGCCTCATATTACATTGCCTTAAGAATTTTTGTTAATTTAAAGGTCTGAGGTTTTACAGACTTTTTATCTTTATCAAATTTTCTTATAAAACGCCTTGCTCTTTCTGGTGTTTTATAGATAACGGGTCTAGTTGTCATAATTTCTTCTACAACAATAAATTCTAATCCAGTACACAAAGTTCTATATACGCCACTTTTATTAATGGCTCTAGCTATTGGGCAATGAGAAAAATTAACTACTCCTAAATTAATATCTTCTTGTGTAACTTTTATCTTTATCATAAGTACTCCTGTTTACCACCAATTATGTATATAACATTCCGAAACTCCGTTTTCTTGTAAATATTTCCATGTGTTAGGATATGCTTCAGCATCATATTCTGTAAATTTATAAAAACAATAATCGTTAATTAAGCAATGGTATTGCCATATATCAAAAATTTCATCATTTATTTTTTTTGGTAATTTAGCTTCTATTGTATCTAACACTAATACGTTTTTAAATCCTTTTGGTAATTTTTTATTTTTTGGCATTTATTTCGCTTTCTTTTTTCATACATAGTAATCTTAAAAGACTTTGTTCTAAATCATACATAGATATATTTTTTTCTATTTTAACTTGAAACTTTTGTCTTTCTTGATTAGACATCAAAACTAAATAATGTTTATTTCTTTTTTTATTATAAGTCTTAGTCCAGTAATAATTTTTAGGAATACTTCTTAAAATATAATCAATATCATATCTATCAGACCATCCGCAATTTCGTGTAGTAAGAACATTTTCATCTTTATTATCAAAATAGTCAGTATGATATTCATTATAAATAGAACCGTTATGATAACACTCTTCTTGTTCTGTGTATGAATATTTTGATACAGCATCTAAAAAATAAAAACACGTCATATCTAAACTAGTCATATTTGCGACTTTAGGCATTTTTTTTCGATTATTCATAAATATTTCCATCCATTTTTAAAAATTTTTCTATTTATCCAAGGGAACTGATCGGCCTGAACATAAAATAATATAGTGTCGGTATCATATATCTGATACGCTACATACCACCCTGCATCGGTAAATTGTTTTATAGCCTTTAACCATTCTTGCTCAAAATATCTATTAATCTGTGTAAACTGAAAATATTCAACATCGCCTTGGTTAGATGTAGTAGAAAATTCCGCAATGCATTTTGGTAAATGAGTAGCACTACCAAGAGATGTATTAATATAATCTATTATTGTTTTTACTTGTTTTTCTACATCTTTCTTTTGATTATCGGTTATTTCAAATTTTTGATTTTGTTGTTTATGAATATTTAAAGCAACTTGTGTTGGAGTGATTAAATTATCGATTTTATATTTATCAAAATTCATGCTTTTACTTATGTTAGAATGTAGTTGATCATAAGATATCTCGCCGCGAGTATATTTAGCATAATCGTTTACCATTTGTCCGGTGTTTCTACCTTCTTGTAATGTTTTTGGTTTCATTCTTCGCTCGTATAGGTTTCTTGACAAGCATTACACTTATATCTAAAAGAATTAAATTTAGATTTTCTAAAACAATTACATCCACAACGGCACCTAAAAAACTTACCCTCTATATTAAGCATCATATCTTCTTTGTGCCACTCAGAATTATAATATTGTTCTAGTGTGCATTGGATAAGATTTTTGACGCAAAAAGAAAAATCATTATTTGGATGATAGTTCCAGTGTGCTAATGCGTATTCAAGAGTTTCAACATCTTTCTGTTGATCCTCTACCGGCCTTCCTTTGTCTCCGTCTACCGTAAGATGAACAGCTAATAAAACTGATAATAAATCGGGCTTTTCAAATTTTTCGATGGAATTAGGAAAGTTCATTTGTTTTCTTTCTTGGAAGGAATAAAAGGCACGGGTCCGATACTTTCTCTACGATAAGGCAAGCTAAATAATAATCCCATAAGTAAAGCGAATATTACGCCAGCTATAGATAGAAAAATTATAATTAAAAAATCTTCGATATTCATATAAACACTCCCGACTGTTCTAATATATCATATAAAGGAGTATATATTTTATAACCTAGCATTTTCCAGTGTTTAGTTCCATAATGTTTTTGCAAGAAAAAAATCAACCTTCTTTTGTATATTTCTTCCTGTTTGACCTCATCATGTTCCTCTATATCATAGATAAACTCATATAGATTGCCTGCAAATTTTCTATATTCACCGTACTCTTTTAAAGTAATATTTGGATATTTTTTAATCCAATATTCAATAGGAAATTCGGTGCTAAATTTATATAACCAACGTATTCTGTTATGTAGCATATCTGAAATTTTAAATTTAGTATTTAATTTTCTCATAATCTAATCATTGTTTGGTATTAATAACCATAAGCACATTCTAAAAACAAAAACAATCTTTGTAATATATTAAGTCTATTTCTTGTTACAAAAACCCAACTTCCGCGTCTATAAAAATAATATCCCTTGCTTTCAACTAATGGCACCATAATACTATCAAATCTAAATTTAGTATATGAATCTTGTACATCAAATAAATACGCTTTAACAAAACTTGCTCTAGGATCATTTGACATATCCGCTACTTTTTTTATAAAAATATTAATCCTTTTATCAACTATAAGGTTTAAATCTTCTTGCGATATTCCATTTTGTTTAATTTCTAACCTCATTAATCTCTCCAGAATTACCATGAAACCAATATTGATCCGACGTTATTATATCGCTCGGTCTACAGTTTTTTAGTCGGCTTTACCAAGAATGATGTATTAAACATTCTTTTATTCCAAGATTCTTAAGATAATTATTTAATAAAGAATATTTTATACAATATTCACTATCTACTTTAAAAGTATAATAACAAACATCGTTACCAAGTTCCTTATCAGACCATAAATCGTATGCAATTTCCGAATATACGTCTATAGGCAGATCAACTATATTGGTGTCTAATACAATCTTATTTTTAAAACCTTCTGGTAAATTTATCATAGAATATTATTTATTAAATCGGTAAATTAACCACCATATAGGCCAAATGAATAAACAACTAATAGCAAAAAGAAGCCTGTATCGTCTAATTAAAAACGTATCAGAATAAATAATACTAAAAAGTAAACCTATTGAAAAATATACCGCGATTACATCAAGAAGCATAAAAGAATCCTTATTAAATTATCTTACTTCTATAATTTTTTCTATGATTTTAAATTTTCTAAATAATGGTTTTCCGTATATTTTTGCTTTTTTGAGTGAATTTATTTTTCTTTTTATACTCCCTATAGATTGATAATATTCTTTGATGTTTAATTTAGCGATTTTATCATTTAAATGATAGAGTCTATGTCTTCTTTTATAGTCCCACTTTCCTTTGCCACATCCTGTATATGCGTTTTTCAAATGCAAACTATAATTTAATTGAAAAACGGTCTTGTATTTTGTTTTTATGTGCTTTATCATAAATCTTTTTTATGGTTTATGTGTTGGTCTTTTGTTAGTAAAAGCAATAATATTTGTTTGTTTTTTGGATTCGCTATCCCACTCAATATTTTCTCCTTTAATGACTCCTTTAGTGAATTCAAATCCTTGTAAAACAAAAGAATCAGATAGTCCTAAACATAATTCACTATTAAACGATATTTTATTCTTTTTGCAATATTTGATAAGTTGATTTAATGTCATGCTATATTTCTCTTATAAACTTTTTAATTTGATTATGTTCATAATTTATATGATCTTTTAGTAAAGTCTTTATCTTTTCTTTACATTCTTTTAGAGTATTTCCAGATATACCTACTGATGATTCATCATAATTATAGTCTATGTCACCTTCATATCTATAAATATCGTCCCCTTCATCATACCATCTTCGTTTAACTATATAAACAGTAATATCCGGAGAAACTATATTTTTGTAATAGACAAGTTCAATATCTTTTTTATCGTAATGTGAGTATCGGTCTAAAATAGCCTTTTTGATTTCTTTGTGTATTTTTATCATATTACCTCCGTTCTAAACCATTTTTTAGAATCTTGATATTGTGTCAGTTCTAGTTTTAGACTAGATTTCATAACACGATATCTTAAAGAGCAAGTTACTAATTGTATTCTATATTTAGACTTTTCTTCTTTGGTTTTAAATTGTTTTTCGTTTACCGCATTTTCCATACGCTGCGAACTAAACGGTCCCCAATCACCGTAATTGATGATATACTCTTGTTCAACTTTAGAAAAGTCGGAAAGATATTTTTGCATCTTGTCTAAGTGATATTGCTCTATTTTATGATAGGTATCACCATAAGAATTTGACCAATCACGAATTTTTGTGAAAAATTTAGATATCATATAAAATATCTCCGTCATCAAAATCAAAAACTTGTGCTTTATATTTTAACTTTTTTAATCCATATTCTAAAGCTTCTTCGTAGTAACAATTATTGATTTCATCTATATCATCCATTTCATTATCTTTTGCATAAATTTGAAAAGCTTTTTTAAAGTCTAAAGATCGTATTTTCTTGTTTGAGATTATTAAATACATATTCATATTTATATTAGAAAAAACGCATACAAATTTAGTTCCTACTTTTTTCATATTTCCTTCTTATTTAAAATTATCATATTGATGATTTTATCAAATTTTTCAATATCTTCTATTGATTCAACCTGATAAATATAATTAAGTAATTCGTCGTTTTCTTGAATGTAATTACCTCGACCCTCTTTTCCGCCCACAAAGAGATTATTTTCTTGATCTATATGATAGATAAATTTTACTTTTTTATTATTTATGCTATAAAACATATCACTAAGATAAAAATCATTACATGAAAGTCTGTCAGTCAAAGTATCTAATCTATTACAATAACCGTTAAGTTCAATTAGTTGCATTAAAAACCTCCACTCCATACCAATATTTTTTTATAAAGCCCGGTTTTATATATTTTATATCAGATATAGAAACTCTTATAGCTATATCACTCCAAGGTTCTCTCATAATAGAACAATGCCATCCGGCTGAATTTATAAGATTAATTAATTGAAACAAAGTGTCAAATTCGCTAAGAAATTGTTGATTAGAATAAGTATTTAATGTAAAAAAAATATGAACCGGAAAAGTTGTAGCATTTTTTACTTTACTATTAATTTCATTTATTGCCTCGATAAGTTTTTCATTACAATATTTACCCATATTTTCATTTATATAAATATCTGATTTTTTAATTATTTTTGGTAATTTCATATCTTAATTCTTCCCATACTTTACCTAGCAAATTCAATCCTTTACCGTCTTTACCGCATCCCCACGTTGAATCAAAAAGACTGTTTTCTACTATCATTTGATCGTCCGTAGATAGCAGACAGTCCATTATATCGTTGTGTTGAAGTAATTTTAGTCGGCATACATATAGCATGGTGCCATATTTGACATCTTCCCACTCTAGCCGTAGTTTATCTTTAAATTGATAACCGTATTCTTTTGCTTCTTTTGGATTCGCAATAGAACGGATACCTTCTTGGACAGCTACATCGTTAAATTTTAACGCTTGATATAGATGTTCGCTTCTAGGCCATACCTTACCGTCTGCCGTTTTTACGCTATGTCTAGAAAAGTTTGAAAAACAACCGTATGGCTCGTTAATTTTTAGAAATTTTATCATTTATTACCTTATTATCCCATTTAATTTTTATGTCACTAGGAATAATTTCAATTCTGTGATTAGAATATAATTCTTTGACGCTATAACCATAGCCGCATTTTTCCTCTAACAAGACTAAAAAGTCTCTAGGATCATTTGCATTTATAGTTACATATTGTTCAAATATGTCAAAATTACCATCCGGGTCCATACCACAATTTACTTCACATAACGCTGTATAAAGAGGCATATAAATCCCTAATTAATTCCAAAGAGCTGGAAAATTCTTATAAAAAAGATACATACCGCGTCTAATTCTACGCCCCTCTCTAGTTTTAGTATTGATAGATTTAGGATAACCTTGCTGTACATATGTTTCAAAAGCAAAAATCATATCATCTATATGTTCTTCAGGTATACCGTGTGCAGTATTTCTAAATTCTTTTAATCTTGGATAAATGAATTCCGCAATCGTAACGTCTAGATTCCATAATTCTTCTTTTGTTATTGGATTCTTTCGTAGAGAATACTTGTATTCCTTATCTATACCGGCATATACTCCCATAGTAAAACAAAAATACATTAAAACTAAAAGAAAAAAAGTAGACAAAAACATAACAAACATTATACTTATCGTCATATTAACTCCTGTTTTACCAAATTAAAATTTTAACCAATTCTTTCAGCATATTTTAAATCGTAATATACAATTTTGTCAAATAATTTAGGCTTTTTATTATAATCGTCCGGTCTTTCAAAAATAGGATCGTCGATAAATTTTATTCGAAAAACTGATCCTATAGGATAATCTTGACTAGAATGTTTATCATACCTGACTATTTTTAATTCATAGATATAATCTCTTCGTATACAAGATTGTTTAGCGAAATCATTATATGCAAAATATGGAACTTCTGACACCGATACTACTTTAGCATAATATCTATAATGAGTTTTCCACCAATCTTTTATTTTAGTAAAAATATTCATATATTCTTTTTCCAGCAATCACAAATAATACAAATACAACCGCTATCGGTTCCTCCAGCCGGATCATATTCGTATCTCCAGTCGTGAGGGCATATTTCTTTAATATAACTTTGTCTACGTCTACAATCTTCTATCATACGATTTGTTTCTTGAATATAGTTTACTGCTTCTTCTTTTGTCATACGTTAATCCTGAAATTACAAGGCTTAACTTTTTTACGATTATCAAATTTATCAATAAATCGCTTCATTCTAATTGTATTATCAATTATATTTGAACCTATATGAGTATGTTCATAACCAACTAATATACTTAAATTAGGAAATTCTCTCATTAAAGACTGAGCAACAGGACAAGTATTTGAAGATAAAATACAAGATTTTCTGTTTTTATTTGCTTTTTTAATATCTTGTCCGGTAACTTTAATAATCATATCTCGTCTCCTTCTACCCAAGCCTCATCAAGAATATTTTGAATTTTATCTAATACGTCTTTAGCTTGATTCCAAAGTTCTGCAAGTTCTTTATTCTCAAAATTTTCCGATCCCATATAGCCTGTTATAGCATAACCTAAACCTTCGTTAGATACTACTATCGCTACTTGTTCATCTGTCATTAAATCTTGTTTCTTTTTCTTTGCCATATTATCTCCTTTTTATTTGATAGTCATTAATCGTGCATCCAGCTTCTCTTATTTGATCATAAAAATGAAAGTCTGGACTATAAACGTAATCACACAGTTTACCGTTTTTACTTAACCATTTCCAAGACCATATTTTGATATTATTTTCAAGTAATTCAATACCATACAAAAGCAAAAAACCTAAATCATGATATAGTCTACTTTGATTTTTATCATTATTCCAATATAATTCATCCATGTCTAAACGTATTAAATGGAGAACATCATATACATTAATACCGTCAAAGTTAAGATTATTCATAATATTTCATTAAATGTACTTCTAAACCTTCGTATTCATAATCTTTACGCCGATTAATTATAAAAAATGCAATTTCGCCATTTTTATTTTTTATGGCGTTTTCAGCGTCGTTATACAATTCCAAATCATTTTCATATTCTTGATAATCTATTTCATATTGACGCAATTCATCTTTGTATTTATCTTTTATTTTTCCTTCAGGAAGCTTATCTAACAAGCTTTTATCAAATTCTAATTTTTTGGGTTCGTCCGGTTTTCTTATATAATAACCTAAAATATGTTCTAATCTTTTAAGAAAGAAATTACAAAATGATTTATAGTTATTAACAAGGGTTAAATAACCATCATATTTATCAGTTATTTGAATTACAATAGGATAATTTTCTAAATGTTCTTTTATTCTTAAAATATATGACTTTTCTATTCTACTAGTATAAAATTTATCTTTCATAAAATGTCTCTTTTATCCGTTGGTACTTGTATAAACTGGCCGGTTTCTGTATTATACGATGTCAAAAAACTACCCCTATAAGCCTCTGTGTCTATCATTACGATTTTATCCAATACTAGAGGTTCGTTTTTGCCAGTGATATATCTAGTTGGAGTATGTCCGAATATCCCTATTCTATCCCACTTTTGAGAATATTTATTGTAATTCGATAAAAGTTCGTCAAAACGCCCCCATATTAATTCCTCTTTTTGAGAACCTTTGATAAACCGGATATCTCTTGGAACTTCTTGATTAGGATAAAAACCGTGGAATACGAAAAACTTATCGTCTATATATCCTATTTCAAGTTTACGGAAGAAATCTAAATAATAATCGTCTATCTCGGGCAACATCTCTAAATTATCTATGCCAAACGAATCTATTGTTTGTTTAATTCCGTGAACACGCATCCAGTCATAAATTGATTGAGTAGTAACTTTTCCAAAAATATAATCACCTAAATTAGTGACATGAGACAGACCTAGTAAATATTTAAAAACATCATCGTGATTACCTAGTAAAAAAGTGCATTTATATTTTTTTTCTAAATCTAATAAAAATGATATGACGGATTTTGAATAAAGGCCACGATCTATATAATCACCGGTAAAAATAAATTCCGGGTTTTTGTCTTGTTCTAATACTTTATCTATCAATTTAGATAGAGTATAATAACATCCGTGGATATCTCCGATAACATGCTTAGACATTTATTTCTCGTTTCCGGGCCATATTTGAGGACAATGTAGACGGTATTTATACTGCATTCTATGATCTGGAACGTATAGCCATTGTTCCAATTCTATTCTACGACCGAATCTATATAAAAGATAACTCCAGCCTATAAATAAAAGTAAGTTTAACATTTGTTTTTTTCGTATTTTCTCTTTAATTTAGCTAATTGCTTTAATTCATTTTCTTGTTTTTCTTGCTCTAAAATTTTCTTTTGTTTTATTTCGTGATTATGTATATCTATAATTTGCTGTTTTTCTTTTTCTATTTCCTCTTTAGATTTATTTCTATAGCCTTCTATTCTTAGATAAGTATATCCATCTTCATATCCATCATTATCAAATGACATTACAGGATCAATTAAATCTTGTGATTTTTCTTTAATTATTTTAATAAAATTATCAACTGTTGTGCTGCTACCAAATTGGTACAAATCTACATATCTTGATTCATGTGAAATATCCGAAATTTTATTTAGTAATTTTTTAAGTTTTTGATTCATATTTTATTTTTTATAGATATTTTATATTCCGCATATAATTCAGAGGCATTTAAAAATAGTTTTTTAACCTCATCTTTAGCTTTTTCCATTTCTTCTATATATGATCCTCCGTGGTAATCCCAAGAATGACCATCATATTCTTTTTCCGCTTGATCATGTTGCGTTTTTACGTTAACATAATTTTCTATGACAGAATCTAGTTCCGTTAAAACTTTACTAATCTTTCGCTTGATATTTTCATCACTTATATTATTTATTAGCATTTTCTATTTCCAATACTTGTTGTTTAATACTATCCATAGTGCATAAATTAAAAACTGGTATATTGTGTTTTTTGGCTAAATTAATAGCAGTAGCGGTGCCGCCAAGAGCTTCTCCGTTTTCAGTCCAACAAACAACAAATAACGAAGGAGCGTTTAAATCTCTCCCTAATACTTGATAACAATTTCTGGCATGTAAAAGTTTAGCAAAAGAAGAACATTTATCCCAAGCGGGATGAATTGTAGAAGCTAATTCTAAAGCATCTTCTCCAACGTGATATAAAATAGACCGGCTGTTATTAAATTTTCTGGCGGGTAAATAAATTTCTTTTGGTCCGGTTACTTGATCGCATCCCTTTTCAAAAGCTGAATCGGCACCGTCAGCCGCTCCGCTTCTTAAAGTCCATCCTCTATTAGCTAAGATTCTGCCAATAGTTTCCATCTTTTTTAAGATAGGATCGGGAGTTGATCGTGATCCGATGCCGGTATATATTAATTCATTTTCCATTAATATGTTTCCATATTAGTCCAGAAGATATCCATTCATATATTTTATCAAATAAATTAAACTTATTTAATGAAAATTGTATTCTTATATATAATCCGTCCCCATAATCTGTAAAAATATATTTAATATTCCATCCTAAAGATGCGTAATCTTTTAAAAGTTTTTCCCATATAGATTTACAACACTCTATATATTGTGACGCCTCTTCGTTTTCATCATAACGATAGATTTTATATGATTGTTTTAGAATTTTTTCATCCAAATTATCCAATAAAAGATTGTTTATATGAACAATATTGACATATATTTGAGGTTCTAAAAGACCAGAATCGAATTTTTTAACGGGCCTAGTCTCTATTTTCTTAGCTTCTTCTATCAGTTTTACTCTGTCTTTTGGTGTTACCATCGGTGTTTCATTTAAATTTTTAAAATCACCTAATGTTTTAATCTTCTCATTCATGATTTTTCTCTACTGCATCTAATATCTTTGACAAATCGCATTCATAAAGACCGCTTGTTGACAATGCGTTTATTTCCACTACTTTAATATCAGATTCAGGACCATCTGTTTCTACCCGGCATACGTCTAGTACATATAAATCATCCGGCGACCAAGAGACTTGCGATAAAACAATTTTTTCAACGTGATTTATTATATCGTCCGGTACGTCTTTTTTTATATCAATCTCGCCGTTTTTAATATATTGGCATCGGGTAAGGACGGATTTTTTATTTATTATTAATCGGTATTCTTCTAGAATGTTTTTAACGGGTGCTATAAGACACATTGGATTTGAATTAAGACGTTGAAGATGATAATTGATTTCGTTCTTATAGTTTTTATCGGTTACAAAGCCGGTAAAAGGTTTTTGTGAAGAATCGGGTCTTATAAATAATTTATTACATCTGAAATATGATAATAGATCATCGTATTGACGAATGATATCGTTCAATGGAAGCATGACATATTTTTCATTTAATAAATGCCAATTAAAATGATTATAATATGATGAACAATCGTATTTTCTAAAATCAACATCATTAACTATACAATTTTTAGATATTTGTCGATATCCAAAAAGAGTGCCGAAAAAATAGGTTTTATAATCAGAAAGTTCCGGCTTATAGTTATCCACTACATATTGAAACACCTTATCTTGTTTACATATAGCGACCGGAAAACTTTTTTCTTTTGCTAATTGAATTAGTTTTTCTGTGGCTTCGTCGTAATTTTCAATTAATAAAAGAGGTTTATCCATTATCTTCTATTAACTCCATTTTATATATTTGATGTATTTTAAAAGGTCTATCTCTTAATATTTTTGCTATTTGAATTTCAGCTTGTTCTACATCCGAAGCTGTTATAATTTTTACATATTCAGCCCAATGATCTTGGTAATCTATGGAATAGCGAAAATAATATTTATTCATAATAATCTAGGTTGGACTCGAACCAACGGCCTGAGTATAAATCCCGGTGTTTTGGTCCTTTACCATAAGGGTACTCTGCTCTAGCCAACTGAGCTACTAGATTAATTTAAATCAGAGTGACAGGATTTGAACCTGCAGTTTTCTGGCCCCAAACCAGACGGAATACCAAATTATCCTACACTCTGTTATTTTTACCAAGGAGACGTATACAAGCCTAAAAACCCGCCGTTGTTTTCATATCTAATTCTTATTTCTTCTCTCTTTTTAGAGACTGCTTTTAATTTTTCTTGAATCATCTTACGATGTTCGCTTCCTCCTTTATTACTTAATTCCAACGGAGGTCTTGGCGGCGGTAAAGGAATATTTGTAGAATCTTCCATAGGTATAATTTTCCCGAAACTTTCTTTAGGATGTTTTCCGCACTGTAAACATTGTGGTTTCGGTGGATGTAATCCATTCCATACATAGGGAACCGATACACAACCCCCACAAGAACCGCATGTGCCAACCGCTTTATAAGTCATACAATTTTCCTCAAACGCTAACAATGGGATTCGAACCCATATCCTTCTGCGTGACAAGCAGACGCTCTAAGCCGGTTGGAGCTATGCTAGCAAAATGCGAATTGGGGGAATCGAACCCTCCTTCTTTTGATTGGAAATCAAATACGTCACCTTTTACGCTTAATTCGCTTTATTATATCTAACCACGCCATTTTTACAATTATTAATAAATTCACTTTGATAACTTCTGGCTCTATCTAGACCTTGTGATTTTTCTATACGATTAGAATAACCTAGTATATAACCGCCCATAAACCCGTCTTTTTCATCTAAGAAATTATTAGCCGGTTCTTCATTTTTATATGCATCTCTCATACCTAGTTTATATCCTTCGTTCCATGCGGAAAAATAATTTTCTAAATTAGTTGGTAATTTAAATTCAGTTTCTAGTTGACTTCCCATAAATATTCTACCTTTTTTATTTCTTTACCTTCTGTGCCTTGTCTTTGTTTGGCGGTACTATATCTTTCTTTAACATGACACTTGCAATTTTTTAATCTATCAAAATATAATTCTGATTCGTATCCCGATATAAAAACTTTACATTTTAAAGTAAAAACAAAATCTAGAAATTCATTATGGTTTATATTAGGATACGTTCTTTTTTCATCGTATGGACTTAAGTAGGGAGGATCAAAATAAACAACGTCGCCGCTAGATATTTTGATATGATCGAACAGTTCTTTGTAATTATATCCGTAGGTTTCACAATTTTTAAGAAGATTTTGCGTTAATTTGTATTTTCTTTCTAGATTAGATTTAAAATTAGGGCTACCATAACGAGAACCTAACGAATAATTGTTGGCTGAATTCATATTCCAATTATTACCTTGATAATTGGCTATAGGTTCCATTAAGTCTCTTTCGATACTATCAGGCGAATTACGCCATTTACGGTAAATCTCATTGGTTATTTCCGGTTCTAGAAACGACCAATCGCCCGTATAATTCTGGATAGCTTTAAACCAATGATAGTTATATAAATCATTCAGTATGTACTTATTGACAAACTTTTTAGGCGTGGTTTTTAAACGATATGTGATATTACCGCGACCCGCAAAAGGTTCTATAAACGTATTGATATTATCTGGAAGTATAGAAACTATCCATTTAGCTAAATTTGCCTTACTTCCATGTAAGGCCCAAGTAGGGGTGGTACCAATTGGAGGCAAATTATACCTCTGATAGTATAGGGGGATTATCCGATTCAATATTTGGAGTCTGTTTTGTTCTTGCTTTGTAAGATGATAACGACTCGCATAACGATCTACCGCTAGCTTTAGGAAGATTTAATCTAGCTCTTTTAAGACGCACTGCTTTTAAAGTACGGCCTAAAACTTCCGCTATTTGTTCATCCTTCATCTTTTCGTGATTATCCTTTAAAAACATAATTTGCGATTCTGTCCATCTATTTTTTCGTTGATAGCTCATACAATCTCCTAATAAAATATACACCTAAGTACTCAAAATTTGAGTATAATAACTATATATGAACTATAAATATGTATGAATAATAAAATTACCAATCTTTTAACGCAAAAAGAAATCACTGAAATAGTACAAAAAGTAGCAGAAAATCATAAGCATAAAGTATTCGGGTCTTTTACCGAGGATGATATATATCAACAGGCGTGTTTAATATGCGTTTCTAAAATACCAGAATTTTGCATACAAAAACAAAATGTTAAAAAACCTAAACAAGCACTAGAAAACTTTTTAAATAAAGTCGTCTCTAATAGATTAAAGAATTTCTTTAGAGATCACGAAGGTATTCATTACAAAACTTATAAATCAGATAAATCGCCGCATGACAAACAGCGTCGAATTAATCTTCTTAATCCTATAGATGTTCATACAACAAATGATAAAAATCTTAAAAATAGTTTTGAAGAAAATTTTGAAAGCTTGGATTTACTAGAATTTATAACTAAAAGACTGGATGAAGAACATATAGAAATATTAGAATCTATATTAAGCGGCGATAATATAAACAGTTTTCATAAAAGTCGATTATGTGAAGAAGTTAAAAATATACTACAGGATGTTAAATAATGTCTGACGAAAAAACGAATCAGCCTAAAAAAGAGTTTAAACAACCGTTATCTGAAAAAGAAATATCTTTCATTAAAGAAAAAATCGATGAAGGATGGTCAGATAAAAAAATAGCTGAAGAAATAAAAAGATCAGTTCCGGTAGTTAAAAAATACAGAATTAATATTTTCGGAGTAAAGAGAGATCAGGCTGGTAATCTATTAAACTATAAACCGACCGAATCCGAAGAAATACAGATTCTTGAAGAAAAGAAAAAGCTAAAATTTAAAGACGAGCAAACCAAAATACATGGATCAGCTTTTATTTCTACCCCAAGAGGAAAAAAATTAGAAAAAATACTAACCGAAGATAATTTTTTGTTTTTTGTTGATCAATGGGTCCAGTATCATATTCAATTGGAAGATATGACTCCTTCCGAAGAAGATATGTTAGAAAAGATGATTATATTAAATATTAGAATATTGGACAACCAAAAGAATTTAAAAGAAATACATTGCATTCAACAAAAGCTAAGACATGAATTATCCGGAAAAGACGAGCTTGATCCAGAAAACGATAAAGATTTACAAATTTTACAAACAATAGAATCTTACAACGGTCAAGAAATCGAATTAAATAAAGAGTTTGTAGCTCTTAATAAAGAATATACCTCTATTCAAGACAATCTGAATACCACGAGAAAACAGCGTGAAAGTAAAGAAAAGATAGGTTCGGCTACATTTTTCGATTTAATTAAAAAATTTAACCAAGAAGAAATCCGGAATAAAGAAGGTCGATTTGCAGAACTAATGAGAATGGCGACCAGTAAAAAATTAGACGATTGGCAAAAACCGATTCAATACGAAGACGGAAATGTTGATCTACCATATTTAGACGGAACGGTTTTTAAAGAAAAGAAAATTAAAGAAAAGGAAGATAATGCTAAATCGCGGGAAGACAGCAGTAATAACGGGGATTAACGGTCAAAGCGGCCCCTATTTAGCTTCTTTGTTAATAGAAAAAGGTTATCATGTTTATGGTTTAGTAAGAGAATCATCAAATGACGGTTCTACTGATTTTATCAATGATTGTAATTTAGATCGTGATAAGATATCAATTATAAAAGGTGATATAACCGATGAATCAACTTTATTTAATTTATTAGAATTAAAACCAGATGAATTTTATAATTTAGCAGCCTTTAGTCATCCGGGAATGTCTTTTTCACAGCCTGACGCGACACTAGATGTTAATGGAAAGTCAGTATTAAATATACTGGAATTAATCCGAAAAATATCTCCTTTAACTAAATTTTGTCAAATAGGAACATCTGATATGTTTGCTGGATCAAAAGATAGCCCGCAAAATGAAGATACTCATATGATTCCTGTCTCACCGTATGGAGCATCTAAACTTTTTGCTTATAATATGGTAAAAATTTATAGACAGGCTTATGGTATATTCGCTAGCAATATTATTGCTTATGGTCACGATTCACCAAGACGATCTAACCGTTTTGTTACTAAAAAAATTGTAGAATACGCTGTAAAATATTCTTTAGGTTTAATTAAAACTCAACTTCCTCTTGGTAATTTAGATAGTTTAAGAGATTGGGGCGATGTTCCGTCTTATGTCGAAGGTATGTATCTGTCTTTACAAGAAGATAAACCAGATGATTATATACTTTCTACCGGAAAACAGTATTCCATTAAAGAATTATGTTTATTAGCTTTTCGAGAAGCTGGAATTGAATTAGAATTTGTCGGTCATGGTATAAATACAAAAGGGATAGATAAAAAAACCGGTAATCAAATTATATATATAGAAAAAGACTTATATCGGCCTATTGAGCCAGTTAATCTAGTTGGTAATTCAAAAAAAGCGTATAAGATATTAGGGTGGGAAGCGGGAATGAGTTTTACCGAAGTAGTAAAATGGATGATTAATACAGAGCAAAATAAATATGTTTATACCAAAAATTAAATATACAACCAGCAAAAGATTGCGTCAATTAGAACGAGATATTGGGTCTGCTAAATATAAAAACTGGAGAAATCAAGTTTTAGAAAGAGACGATCATACTTGCCAAGGTTTTAATAAATGTCAGGCTAAAGAAGATTTACAGATACATCATATCAAAAAATGGGCCGACGATCCACATTTAAGATACAACGTGTATAATGGTATAACTCTTTGTAAAAAATGCCACCAGAAAACATACGGAAAAGAAAAAAGATTTGAAGTGGTTTTTTTGAAAAAGGTTTTATTAAAAGATCGCAAGAAAAATGTTGGTGATTAAAGATACTAAAGAAAAAGACGGATTTAATTTTAAAGATTATACTGATGTAAAAATTAGTAATGATTCTTTAAAGTACGGGGATTATACTTTAGCTATTTGCGACCATCCTGATTTTGACGAATCAGTTATTATTGAGCGTAAAAAAAATTGTCGAGAATTAATTAATAATTTAGGAAGTGAATTTGAGCGTTTTTGCAGAGAAATGGACGGATTACAAAAATATAAACATAAACAAATTATAGTTTGTGGTCCAAATAATTTTTCATATCTAGTTGACAGAGGATTAACAAAATTAAGTTTAAATTTTATTTATAAACAATTAGCTTATTTACAAGTTAATTATAATGTAGATATATTATTTTTTCCAAATATAGAAGAAGCTGAAAACTACGTTTATCGTTTATTCAAGGAAATAGAAAGAAAATTAGATGAGTAATAAAATTACCGATAACCTGCTTTCTATACATAGCGATCATAAACGTATTAATAGCGAAACTTTAGATTTAGCTTATCTCCAATTAGGAGATGTTTCGCAGATGTCGGTCATGAATCCGTTTTTTAAACCGGAATTTTATAATAAAAACACCTATATAGATTCTTTGGTTCAATTCATGCGTGATCCAAATTACCTACATTTTATAGCTAAAGAAATACTTAATTTAGATACCACTCCAGAACATATGGCTATTGTGCAAATGTTATGGAAAAAACAATTTCCTATGTTGATTGCGTCTCGTGGTTATGCTAAAAGTTTTACTACCGCTTGGTATTTAATGATCCGAGCGTTGTTAAATCCGGGAATTAGAATAGCAGTTGTCGGTGCCGCTTTTCGTCAAGCTTTGATAGTTTTTAACTATATAACAAATATATGGAATAACGCACCTGTTCTTCAAGATATAGTAGGAAAGAAAAATGCACCAAAAAGAGGCGTAACTAATGCATATTGGCATTGTGGCGAAAGTGTAATTAAATTCCTACCGCTTGGTGACGGCGAAACTATCCGTGGTGAACGTGCTGAAATAATATGTGCTGAAGAATTCGGCAGTATTAGTACTGAGGTTTTTGAAACAGTTATTCGAGGTTTCGCTGCAGTTAAGACTACTAATTTTATTCAAAATATTAAAAACGCATATAGAACAGATGAAATGCGTAAATTAGGTATTACTGACGATAATCAAATATTAAATCCTAAAATACCTACACAAACCAGTTTAGGCGGAAACCAAATTATAATTCAAGGAACCGCTACCTTTCAATTTGGATCTTTTTATAAGTATTTTAAAAGATACAAAGCTATTATCGAATCCGGTGGCGATCAAAGGTTTATCGATCAAAATTATCCGGAACTAGAATTAGATATTACTAAATTAGATACTAGTCAGTATGCTATTATGAGACTGCCTTATACTCTTGCTCCAAAAGGAATGTTAGATCAAGACATTCTAGAACAAGGTAAGGCAACAATGGTTAAACAAATTTTCCAGCAAGAATACGGATGCGTTTTTCCGTCAGATTCAGACGGATTTTATCCAGCCAGATTATTATTTGATTGCACTTGCCCAATTAAAGGTTTGGGTCAGGTTATTAGACATAGTGCTAAAATATCAGGCGAAAAAGAATTTAAATACGTTATGGGTATCGACCCCGCCTCAGAAGATGATAATTTTGCAATTTCTATAGTTGAAGATCATGGTAATTATCGAGTTTTGGTATATACTTGGTCTACTAATAGAAAGAAATTTAATCAAATGAAAAATGACGGGATTATAGACGAATCTATTAAAGATTATAATACTTTTATAATTAAACATATAAGATCGTTAATTCGCCGATTTAATATTGAATCTATTATTTGTGATGCTGGCGGTGGAGGTATTTCCCTTAAAGAAGGTTTACACGATCCTGATAAAATGGAGTCGGGAGATTTACCGATATACGATAAAGACGATGAAAACTTTATTCATATGCCGGGACTTCATATTTTAACTATGATTAATTTCCAAAATTCTGACTGGAGAAAAGAATCTCATTATGGTTTAAAGAAAGATTTAGAAGATAGAAGATTTTTATTTCCAGAATTTGATTCTGTAGCTGTAGCACAAATGGATAACGTCAACTATAAAAGAAAATACGAATCTCTTGAAGATTGCTATCTTGAAATAGAAAGTGCTAAACAAGAGACTATTTGTATTAAAAGAACTGAAACCGGCGGCGGGCAAGAAAGATGGGATGTTCCTAAAATATCATTAATTTCTAATGATAATACTAAAGAAAAACTCAAAAAAGACCGATTTACTTCTATATTATTGGCTAATTATGGTATTCGAGTTATGCATAATGAATTGTCAAATCACATAAACTACTCTGCTATTGGTGCTACTCGAAATACTAAAAGTAATAGTGGCACCAATCAACCCGCCTATATCACGACAAATGGCAAAAAAATGAGAATTGTAACCTCTCAGTTGGTTGATCGATTATAGTACTCGTGTATAATAACATTGCGATTTAATCGCAATATTATGAAAAAGAAAATTACACCAAAAAGACTTGATACTCATCAAAAAACCGTTGCTTCTAATAATTCTTTTGGAGGCGGTGTTACAAAAACTAAAGCATACGAGTCTATCGAGGACAACGTTAGAGTAAGATCAGAATCAAACTATAGCGATTTTTTTGGTCTACGGTTATCTTTGGAATCTCCTAAGACTCACTATGATTTATTTACTCAGTGTTACGCAGCGTATTACGGATCATCCGTTTTACGGAGTGTAGTTGATTCGATGGTTGAATTAGTTATTGACGGATTAGATATTTACCACAGCGATCAAGGTATTAATAATTTTTATCGTGTTTGGATGGATAAAGTTGGATTAAAAGAACGGTGCCAGCAATTTGCTACCCATCTTTTTAGAGAATGTAATGTTGTATTACAAAGATATTATGTGGATTTACAGCCACAAGATATCGCACAAATGAAGAGAGACGATAAATCAATTGCGGAAAATTTAAATCAACCGCCAAAAAAGAAATCTAAAAGAATACCAATTAAATATCGTTTTTATCAACCGAGAAATATTGAAATCGTCGGAGATGTAGCCGGTGCGTTTTCTGAAAAGAAAATTTACGGTTTACGTTTAAACAGAGAATATCTGTTAAAATTAAATAATGCTAAGACTACATTAGAAAAACAAGTTTTAGATGATATACCTGAAGTAATTAAAAAGTCTTTAAAAGAAAACATTTCAGAAAGATTTATTTATTACCCTCTACCTGAAAAAGATATTTATGTTTCTTGGTATAAAAAAGAAGATTTAGAACCTTGGGGCATACCTTTAATTAAACCGGTATTGCCTGATATAGTTTATAATCAACGTTTAAATGCCGCTAAAAGTTTTGCGTTAGATGCTTACGCCCATCCTTTAAGAATATGGAAATTAGGGGATCACAAAGAAGGGATTTTGCCAAGTCCAGCCGTTGCTAATAAGCTTGCGGGATTATTAGATAATAATACATCTGCCGGTCCATTTGATTTAATATGGGATACTCTGTTAGAATATTCTGAGTATTATCCACCGATTGAAAAGTTGTCTCAATTAACGGATGATAACACTAATATATATTTAGTATTTGGTTTTCCTGAAGAACTTATTGGTGGTCCTACCAAAAGCATGACCGGTAATAATCCGGCTATGCGTACTAAATCATTAGTAACAAAATTAGCGATAGTAAGAGATCGGTTACTAGAATGGCTTAATTTTGAAATTAACATTATACATAATAATATGGGTTTTAGTGATAAACCTTTAGTAAAATTTAGAATACCTAATTTTACTGATGATAATGTACACGTCAAAGTATTAATGGATTTGGCCGATAGAAATATCTTATCAGAAGATAAAGTTATTGAATATTTAGGCGAAAACCCCTTCTTGGAAAGATTGAGAATTCAAAAACAAGAAGAAAAAAGAGATAAGGATGAATTACCTCCTAAAGCTAGTCCTTATCATAATCCTGACTTAAAATATCAGCAAGAACATGAACTAAAAGTTCAAAAAATGAACAGTAAAGACAATTCTAGTAATATGTCTATACAAGATTCATATAATCAAAGACCGGGAAGACCATCTGGATCAAAAGATAAAGAACCAAGAAAACGAAAAGCGTCAGAAATAATATTAGCTAAAAACATCTATCAAGAAATAGAAGAAAAGATAACTTCTATTATTATTGAACATTATGAAGTGAGTAATGTTAAGAAATTAACACAAGACCAAAAGGATCAACTAGAGAATTTAATTGATCATACGTTTGCTAATGCCAGTCTAAACGATTCAAATGATCCAGAAAAAATAATCGCTAGTATTAATTATGATAAATATAATAAATTTAATAATATTTTTAGAGAACTTTTATCGGATTTAAAAACCGATAAAGTATCTAAAGAAGACAAAGACACATTAAAGATAGAGGCGTTTTTGTTAAGTCAAGGTGTATAAATTAATAATGACGAATGATCTTAAATCTATTATTGACTCTAGCGAAAAGACTATAGCATCTATTGATGATATTTTAAGATCAAACTTACGTTTATCGGTTGAAAAAATAAAACCCGATTATGTTGATTTAGGTTCTACTTGGATACCTGCTATTATGGTAACAAGTAATTGGAACGCTAATGATGATGTTTTTTCGCCAGAAGAAACGTTAAAAGCGGCAATTACAGTTTTAAATAAACCGGTAAATTGGCAGCATAACGGTGAAGAAGAAGATAATGAAACGATTGGCGTAATAACCAATTATTTAGTATTAGATGAAAATTATTTACCTATTAGCGAAACTTCCTCTAAAAATAAATACCATATTTTAGTAGGTATGTTGGTTTGGGATAAGTATTTTCCTACTTATGCTGAAAAAATAGCTGAACAAATCAGCGATAATGTTCTTTTTGTTTCTATGGAATGTTTGTCTAAAAATTACGGATACGCTTTAAGAAAAGAAGGTTCAGATTCAATTACTTTAATAGATAAAACTGAAAATACATCTAGATTAGATAATTATCTTAGAAAAAATAAAGGTACAGGAAAAATTAACCTTGATGGTCAAAATTATTTGGTCGGCAAATGGTTAAAAAATATTGTTTTTTCAGGTATTGGTTTTGTAAATAAACCAGCAAATAAAGAATCTATTATAATACCTGAAGTTATTTCTCAGAATTCCGAATTTGAAGACAGTAATAATAGTGATCTTTTTAAGCTTGTAGCTAAAAATAGTGTATTAAATAATATCGAGGTACAAAATATGTCAGAAGCAAATACTGCCAAAGAATCAGCAACCGTTAATTACGAAGCACAGCTCGCAGAACTAAATTCAGCTAAAGAAGTAGCTGAAAAAGCACTAGCTGAAGCAAATGCTAAAATTAAATCTATGGAAGATAGCTATGCTTCAGAAAAAGCCGAAGCTGAAAAGCAAATGGCTAAAATGAAAGAAGATAAGGAATGTGCAGAAAAAGCACTCGCCGAAGCAAAAGATAGTGCAAAACAAGTCGCTGAAGCTTTTGATAAAGCTAAAGCTGAAGTAGTTGATTATAAAGCACAAGTCAGATTAACCGAAATGAAATCATTCGGTGCTGTTGATCAAGATGAAGTTAAAGCTCTTGAACTATATAAAGCTATGAGCGATGATGCTTATAATGCCGCAAAAACTGTTGCAGCTACTATGTTCAAAAAAGCAACAGAACAAACAGTAACAAGCAATACAAAATCAACTGATAATACCGTAACTAATTTTACGCCTTCAACAAAAGCTGCTGAAGAATTAGAAAAAGTAGAAGCGAAAAATGATGTTAATATTGAAGTAGCAGCTACTAAAACCACTGTTAGTAATGCAACTTTAGAAAAATTTGTAAAAAGTGTTCTTGATAAGAAACAAGGTCGTCGATAATTAGTGTATAAAAATAAGAGGTAATTAACAAATGGCACTTAAACCAGATATGAATGTTAGAAGTTGGGAAACAGAATTTTTCCTTAACCAAACCGCCGCCCGTGGCACTTTCCTAGTAGCAACTACCGGTGCCCCCGGTTCAGGTGCAGCTATGGATAGTTTTAACCAACTAGCTGATGTTGCAGTTAATCCTTCAGGCCGATATCCGCTTGGCGTACTAAATAATGAATTTGTAAACATCGATTTAACTCGTAATCGTTTACTCTCAGAAAGACTCGAAGTACAAGTTGGTAACAGAGCTTCTATTATTCGTGCCGGTGAAGTTACAACCAACTCAATCGTACCAAATACAGCCGCGTCTGTATTAATTGGTCAGCCTGCCTATCTAGGTGCTAGCGGATTAATTAGTTCAGTACAGGCTCAGGGTGCCCCAGCTATAGGACAATTCCGTTCTCGTCCTGATGAAGACGGTTATGTTAAAGTTCGCGTTGATTTTTAATCGATAAATAAAGGGTAAAAAAATGCCATTTGAATTTAGCAACGAAGAAAAACTACAGATTAAAGCCAAGTTAAACGATTGGGGATCAAACGATCCTTCCAAATCGAGAGAAGCCGGTGTTGAAGTTTCTAAAGCACTAGAAACACCTATTCGCCAAACAGTTTTGACTGGCGATATACTTGGCGATATCTTTACGGTTGAAGATTACACTGACGGATCACCCGTTAAATATCCAACCGACTTGATCAAACCGGGTACTGAAAAAGAATTTTACGCTTTTACACTACCAGATCACGGTGGTATACCTACCAAGCTCGTAACATCCGATAGTATCATAGAAATTCCTACCTATATGATAGGCAACTCTATTGGTTGTACTCGTAAATTCTTACGAGATGCAAACTGGAATGTTCTAGCTAGAATGGTAGAAGTTCTCGAAGCTGGTTTCAAAAAGAAATTGAACGATGACGGTTTTAACACCATCATATCAGCCGGTGTATCTCGTAACATCTTAGTTTACGATCCTGATGCAGCCGCAGGTCAATTTACCCCAAGATTAGTCACATTGCTCAAAACAGTAATGCGTAGAAACGGTGGTGGTAACTCTACCTCAGTTAATCGCGGTAAACTAACTCATCTTTATCTCTCACCAGAAGCTCTAGATGATATTCGTTCTTGGAATCTAAACTTGATTCCTGATCAAGTCCGTACTAACATCTATTACACTGATGATAACGGTCGTGAAATGACTAAAATCTTTGGTGTCGAACTAAGAGATTTAGATGAACTTGGTGTTGGTCAAGAATATCAACTATATTACAGCTCAACTTTAGGTAAATCACTAGCATCTGGTGACGTAGAACTAGCAATCGGTATTGATAAGAGCAAAAATAACAGCTTCGTCATGCCTATTCGTGAAAATCTACAAATGTTTGAAGATAATACCAAACATCGTCAAGGCTTGAATGAAATGTACGGTTGGATGGAAGTCGGTTTCGCTCAGTTAGACTCTAGAACCACTCTCCTAGCCAGCTTCTAAAGAAAACTTTACTCTTGATAATAAACCGGGTTAACGCCCGGTTTTTATTTATTTCATAAGTGTATAAATTATTATGTATAGCAAGATTTCTAATAATCAACCTGTAAATAATAACGGATATTCGGTTTTAGTTGCCGGGCATGGTTCTGGTTTACATGGAACGTGGATTAGACAACCTTTTGCATCCGATACCGATTTAACCGGGTATTCTAATTCAATTAATTATTATAGAGGCTCGGTTAATTTAGGATCAGGTACCGTCATTGATAGTAACGGAGCTTTCTTGTACAACGCCTCTACAGATGGCTCTGGAATTCTTCAAGATGTAGTATTAGCCAATAGAGGAAATAATGCATTCTTTTATTGTATTAACGATAGCGGCAATATAAACGTATCTCGTGGTATGCCTATCGGCTCCGGAGAATCGGTTAATTTAGATAATTCATTAGTACGCTCTATTTGGGCTGTCTGTAATAACGGTCAAACTACTACCGTTTCACTATCCGCTATTCGGGCTTATAATCCAAATACAGTATAAGAGAGGTTTTAAATGTCTTGGACTACCGTTTTAGCGAATCAACTAAAATATGTATTAGATGATTCTAATACGGAAGATTATGATAATATTCGATTATCAAAATTTATTGCTATTGCAGCCACACAGGTTTTTTCCGATCTAAATTTAAACAATTTTGTAGTTGACACAGAAGAACCTTCTATTAGCCCCGATCCTACATCGGAAAAATTTGCCCCACTTTTAGTTATAAAAGCCGCAGAAATTGTTCTTAGACAAGAATACAAACGTATGTCGAGAAGTGCAGGTATAAAAATTACAGATGATCGGTCGTCTTTAGATGGTGGAAAATATCTTGATGTATTAAAAGATTTAATAGATGGTTACAAAAAACAATATGACGATACTAAGAAATCGTATCAATTAGGTGCAGGTAATATAGGTCAGGCTATTATGGGTCCGTACACTCCTTAATATGGCATTAATAAATAATGACATTTATGATTTGTATAACGAAGCTAGTTCAATATTTATCGATGAACTAGGCAAAGATATAATTATTTATTTTATAAATAACGTCGCGTCAATATCTAATAATAATGGTATTGAAGGAATGAAAGATGTAGATATTTTCGGTAATCCTTCTCAAATTTCTGATTTCGCGTCTAGCTCTAATAAACAAGAAAATTCTAATTATAAAGAAATAGCAAAAACTACTTTAGTTAAAGCTAGAATTTATCAATTAGACGCCAATAATTTTTATAGAAGTACTGGAATAAGAATAGAAGATCGTGGATTTAAAATGATATGTTATAAATCCGACATTCCTAAATTTTTACAAGGTCAATATATTGAAGTTGAATCTTCAGATAATCCTTTGATTAAGAATAAAGCGGTGTTAGTTAAATCATTTGCTCCTTACGGACTAGGAAATAAAACAAGATACGCTGTATCTTATTGGAAAGTTTTAAATGTCTAATGTAAGAATTAAAATAACAAATACAAATTCAATTAAAAAAAAATTATTTGACTTTGTTAAATTTTCCGAACTTCCCAAAATAAGTCGAGTTGTTAGAGATAAAATGAGGGAACGGATAATTCCTATTATAGAAAAAGCTTTAAGAAGAAATGAAATATGGCGAGGATTAAAAGGTGATTATCCCGGTGATGAAGATAGAGATATAGCGGCTATTGTTGGTTTATCGAATGGAGATGCGGATCAAGTTAGTGAATGGATAGTTGATGTAGTTGTTAAATCTATTGTCGTTCAAAGAGCCAGAGAAGGCGATAGTACATTAAGTATTACCTATGATCCAGATAAAATCAAAAAATCTTTGTTATCTGATGAACAGTCTTTTTATTCCTCAAATGAATACATTGTTCCTTGGCTTAAATGGTTATTAGACGGTCAAGGTTCTGTTGATGGTGCTTTTATAACTTTTAATATAGATGATATTAAAGACGGCGTTTCTAGATCAGGTCGTGCTTTTATGATAAAATCGCCGGGAAAAAGCTGGTCATTAAACGATCATTCATTTGATAAAAATCCTAATTTTATAATTCAAGTTTTAAGCGATAAGAAAGTTCAAAAAGAAATTAATTCCGCTGTTATTGAAGAATTTAATAAAGCGATAAAAGAGTATAATAATTCATGAGTAATCTAGATTATTATCAATATTATGGGCAAAACAGTGTCGAGGATCAAATCGTCCAAAATATTGTTTCCTTTATCGATTATGGATTACTGGAATTAGGTGCTTATTTTAATATCTTTAAAGGTCAAACTGATTATTTAGGCAATAATGTATCTCGATATAGAACAGTTGATCAACCCGGTATTGAAGTTGGCAAAGTATGGGAGGGTTTAAAACATAATGTTATCTGGGAAACAGGAGTTAATTTAAAGCCAACGGGTTTAACATCTCCTATAGGAATATCTGGTATTTATGTTAACGATGTTTTTTATCCTAACGGTAGTACCGTAATAGGAAACGGATATTATTTTGATTATTCGTTAAATCGTGTTATATTTAATAATAAAATAGCTTCTGCTTCAAAAGTAGAAGTTGAGCATTCTTTACGTCATATTAATGTCTATTCCACTGATACCAATTTTTATCGTGACGCTATTGCTTTTTATAATGATAGAAATAATTTTTTCGTTAGCGGTTCCGGTATAGATAATACAAATCCAAGAAGTAGAGTCTATTTACCGTCGATTTTTATATATTTAAAAAATTTAGGCTCATCTCCGGTAGAAATAGGTTCTAGAGCAAAATATGTAGAAGCGGAAATAGAATTTGATATTTTTACACAAAGTTCTCAGGATCGTAAAAGATTAACAGATATTTGTTTTTGGCTAGAAGAAAAATCTATTGGAACTTTCAATGTAAACAACGCCCCTAAACCGCTCTCAATAAGTGGAACACTAAATAGTAATAGATTATTATATAATGATTTAATAAATCAATATTATTACCGGACTTGTCGTTTTGGTGATAATTTTACGATTACAAGAAATACAAATTTGGTTTTACCGATACAAAATGTGACTGTTCGGGGTACTTTTGAAATACCTTTGTATCCTTAAAGTGTATAATATTTGTATTAGAGGTAAATAAAACATGCCAACGAATTACCGTATTTATTATCCAATCCACTCACTTGCTTTCGCAAGACATGGTGTAAACTATAGTACTCAACCAACTGGTTATATTGCCGCTCACGGTTTACAGAGTGTTGGGCAAAATACAACCTTCAATCTAGAGCAGGTCTTCGAAATCGGCCAGATTGAAATTTATGATAACATCGAAAATATTCCCAATATTGAATTAACCGCCCAAAAAGTTATAGACGGTTATCCTCTATTGCAACACTTGGCTTCACAAGAAGCCACCGTTAGTTCATTAAACGGTAGATATAATTCGGCTCGTGCTAACGTTATTGCCGCTATTTACAATGAAACTCAAAACGCAGCTAGCGGTACACCTTTATCGCTAGTATTTATGAGCGGTATGTATCTTTCTGCTATTAACTTTAGTTTCCCTGTGCAGGGCAACTGTACCGAATCAGTTACTTTAGTAGGTAATAACAGAGTTTGGAATACCGGTACTCTACCTACTGGTTTATATACAACCGGAAGTCGATTTACTAATGCTGATGCACCAACAGCTACCGGTGGTACTCAGCGTCGTCAAAACGTTAACATGACTCTTTCACGTTGGCCTACCGATATTCCCGGTATTAGTTCTAGCGGTACCAACAACTATGTAAACGGTCAGTATCTTGCTCACATTCAAAACGTCAACGTTGCTTGCAACTTAGGACGTAGCGAATTGTTTGAATTAGGCCGTCGCGGTCCTTATTATCGTTTCGCGAACTTCCCTGTAGAAGTTACATGCTCGGTTGAAGTTACACCAACAGATGCCGGTGATACTGTCGATGCTTATGAAGATACTCTAAATCTTACTAACGAAACAATTAAGATTGTTCTTGACTGTGGAGTTACCGTAGATTTAGGTACTAAAAACAAGCTTTCATCTGTTACTCAGGGTGGTGGTGACGCTACCGGTGGTAACATGACAGTTACATATAACTATAGTAATTTCAATTCATTAACGGTAACATATACAGGTTTTGACTTTATAAGCTAATTGAATAAAGATAAAATACATCAACTTTGTTACAGAATAATTACCGGCTATCAGCCGGTAATTTTTTTAGACGATTTGTATATTGTTTATGATCCTAAACCGGAACATTATTATCTCGCAGATATATATTGCGAAAACATAAAAGAAGATTTTGTTTCCGAAGGTTTGCTAAGTCAAGATGAATCTGTAGAAATACTAATTCATAAAGGTCTATGGTCGCCTGATTATGACAAGCAAATAGATTTCTTATCTAAAGATTTTACTAATATATTACGAAATATTAAAGATTGTCAATTTAAAAGCAACGAAAAAAAGAGATGGGAAGAACTCGCAAAAGCTAATAGAAAAAAAATAGAAGAATTAAGTAATAAAAAAAATACTTTATTAACTAATACTATTGAATATTTATTAAAAATAGAAAAATACAAATATTTATTATTTTTAAATACATATAAAAATAACAAACGAGTGTGGGAAAACGAAAAAGATTTTTATCTTTTACAAAAAGAAAATATAGTTAATTTTCTTTTAAAAAAAACATACTTAAATTTTGATATAGATTCTAAATCGATACGTTTAATTGCTAGAAACGATCCTTGGAGAGTTATATGGAGATCATCTACTAAAACCGGAAGTCTCTTTAAACACTCAGCTTCTGAAATGACTGAATATCAAAAAGAGCTTGTAACTTGGTCAATTTTGTATGACGGAGTTTACGAAAGTTTAGATTGTCCAGATGATTCTGTAATAGAAAACGATGATTTATTAGATGCTTGGCTAATAGAACAGCAAGAAAAACGATCAAAAGAAAAGAAAGATAAATTTAGCACAGAAAACGCTAAAATTAATAACTCTAATGAAATAGGAATCGTGGTTGATTCACCCGAAGATGCTGAAAAGGTGTATAATTTAAATGACAGAGCAGGACTTCAAAGGATTAAGGATCGTCAAAAAGCTTTAACTAATAAAGGAACGCTAAAAGAACATGAATTACCAGACATGAAACGTGATATAAAAATGATGGTAAATCAAGGAAATTTTAATAATGCAAGAACCTCTTAAAAAAATCAAACAAATTGATATTGAAACTGAACTAAATGAAATTGTATCAAAAAGAATTAGAACTGCGTTTATTTTTGCTATTGCGGAATTAGAAAACGATTTTGGTCATTTGTGGGGCGAAGAAAAAGAAGAGTCGTTAGTAACGCCCGAAGAAGAACTATGGTATGACCGCTTTTGTCAATGGCGTAAAAATATACTAGATAATGGTAATAACCAGATTAGACTTTCAAGATCAGAAATTAAAAGGATTTTTAGATGAAAAACGAATTTAAAACAAAGTGGAACGATAAAGAAGTTACATTATATGTGTCTGATATAACACCGAAAATACGCCGCGATTCTGAAAAGTATGTTAATAAAGCTTTTCAGCAAGCTATCGAAGACGGGGCTTTATTGACAGCCGAAGTTAATAAATTACTAGAAGCTAGACTATCTTTAGAAGAAGATAAAGAGAAACTAGATGTTTTACGCGAAACTTTAAAAACAAAAGAATCGGTATTGTTATCAGGTAAAGACAACGGTAAACGATTGTCTAAACTTGAAGGTCGTGCTGTAGCTCTAGAAATTCTAAAACTAAGAAATCAAATAGACTTACTCAATTCTAACCGCGATAGTCTCTACAATAGAACTGCAGAAAGTTTATCTGAATCAGAACGAATAAATTATTTGATTTTTGCTACAATTTATAATCTTGAAACTAATCGTACATTTTTTAAATCCTATGAAGATTATTTAGACAATTCTGATACAGAACTTGTAGCTGATTCTAAAAACTACTTTTTTAAATTCCAGTTTAATCACGATGTACGCGAAAACGAAAACAGTGAAATAAAGTTTTTAAGAAAATACAATTTTATTGATCAATTAGGCCGTTTAATTGATTCTAAAGGTAGATTATGTGATGAGAACTTTAGATTAGTAGATGAAAAAGGCCGTTATATTAACGAAAACGGTGAATTTATAAATATTTATGGACACAAAGTTGATGAAAACGGTAATTTAATTATCGACGTTGATCCAGAAGCTTATAAAGATTAAATTAAATAGTCCTATTGTGTATAATAACCCTATAGAGATATAGGGTTTTTATTCTTTTATAAGGTAGGATGTTTGGCTAATAAAATTGATCTAGTTTCTGAATTAAGCCGGATTGATATTAATCAGTCAGCTATAGCCTCTTTTCAAAGCAAGCTTCAAAGAAGTATAGAATCGGCATTTAAAAATGTTGATTTAAATAAATTAGATGTTAATAATAAAAAATTAGTAGCTGATTTAAATCAATTAGTAGGTGCGTTACGACAAATACCTTCTGAAATTAAAAGAATACAAACGGCTACTAATGCTGTAACAGCAGAATTTAATTCTAAAACCGGTCGATATCAAGTCGGTAATAGTTTTATTACTAATGATTTAGCTAAAGAAGGTCTATCTCAAAAAGCAATAGAAACTGCTAAAAAAATTGCCGCAGAAGAATTAAAAAGACAGTCTTTACAAAAAGAAACACTGTCTCTTATTAAGAATGAGCTTTCTGAATCAGAAAAACTAATAACCTCATCGCAAAAAGCTAAAAATAATTCTAACGAATATAATGCTTTATTGCAGCGTCGTGCAACATTATTAAAACAAATAAATGAATTAGAAAGTAAATCTGTAACATCTCAGCGTTTGTCTGGTATTCGTAGTGTTGCTAATAATGCCAATTTTGATCCTGTTAGACAGCAAAACTCTTTTTTGTCTGTTACGCAGGATCAAGCTAATAAATTAAATCAGGTATCATTACAAAACGCTCGATCTTCTGCTAGAAAATACGCACAAGAAGTTGAACGCGAATTAAAATCTGCTCTTTTGCGAGAAGACCCCGCAGCTAGACTATTAGAACAAAGACTACAAAGAATACGTCGAATACAATCGATATTGCAGAATCCTTCTTCTAATGTTGATACCGGAAGATTAGATAAGATTACTGATTTTTTTAGAGGATCAAGAGAAGAAATTCTTTCTAAAAGAATAGATAGTAAAGTTTTACAAAAAGCGGCTTTAGAAAACGATAAACTCGCTAAAGGCATCGATAAAACCCGCGAAGGTTTTAGTAAATTCGGCGATCAGATTGGATTAGCGGTAAAACGTTACGGTGCTTTCTTAACAGGTACTGCCGGTTTATTCGTTGTAATTAATGCTTTTAGAACAGCTACCGAGGAAGCTTTAAAATTTGAAAAAGCACAAACTAGATTATCTCAGATTTTAGCTGTACCAAGAGGTAATGTAAGCGGTATTACTAGTGTCGCTAGAGGCCAGTCTTTATCTACTGGTGTTTCTACAACCGAAACTTTACAAGGTGTTGATATCTTAGCACAGGCCGGTTTTCAAAAGATAGATCAATTGTCTTTTGCGGCAGAAAAACTATCTAAGATTCCGCTTGCTGCTACATTTGACGGAATTGATAGAACCGCCGATGGTTTAATTGCTATTTTTAGACAGTTTAATTTTGAATTAAATGATACAAGTGAAATATTTGATAAAGTTAACAGAGTAGCTGCTGATTACGCCGTAGAAGTTAAAGATATCTTTGATGGTGTCAAAAGAGGCGGTGCTGTTTTCGTTGAAGCTGGCGGTAATTTTGACGACTTCTTAAAATACTTTACGTTGCTACGCGATCGTTCTCGTGAATCATCTGAAACTATTGGTAGCTTCTTTAAATCTATCGGTTTTAGATTATTTAGACCAGAAAACGAACAGATATTAAAAAACCTAGGTGTAACCGGTAATACTATTCAAGATAGATTATCAGGTACCGCAGGTGCTTTTGAACGTCAGTTCGGAAGTAATCTTAATGGTAATCCAGAGGCTATTAGATTAGCACAGCAATTAGCTGGCGTTTATCAAGGCGGTAGATTCCTTAACTTGCTTAGTGCTATAAGCGGCGATAGAGGTAAGTTTGAACGTAGTATTGATCAATCTTCTGGTTCTTTTGAATCAGAAACCGCCAAAAGAGCAGGTGATATAGGGGTATCATTCCAAAGACTACAAGCTGCTATCAATAATTTTGTAGCTGAATTTACTAATAATAACGCTTTGCGTAATTTGTTTAAGTTTTTTGCTGACGCATCGGAACAACTAAGTAAGTTTAGTTCTACTTTGGCACCAGTTGTAGCTTTATTAGCTGGTGCGGGTGCAGTAGCAGCTTTACCAGCTATAGGACGAGCATCGATTTCTGCGGCCAATAGACTAGGTTTTGTAACTCGCGGGTCTTCTAGACGACAAGCTGAATCTTTATTACCTGATCAATATATTAATGGTGTTTTAGATAATGATAGAATTTTATCAAGACAAAGACTAGAAGAAAGTATTTTTGCTGATTCTATATTAGGAAGAAGAGATAGCCGAAGAAGTACAGCTCAACAAAGAGGTTTTGGTAGAGCTAGATCGGCATTATTTGTCAATACAGGAATTGGCGGTAATAACGGTTTTAGATTAGGAGCTAGAGGATTAAGCGGTGCCGGAGGTATTATTGCTGGTTTAGGTAGTCAAATAATAGATGATAATTTTCTACAAGATACTACAGTCGGCAATGTCAGTCAAAGACGGGAAGCTATAAGAAGTAACAGAAATTTTAGCGGTATATCCAGTGTTTTAAGTGGTGCTGCCGCTGGTGCTACTGTTGGTGCTTTAATTGGTGGTCCAGTAGGAATAGCCGTCGGCGGTGTTATTGGTGTAGGAACCGCATTATTAGGTTTAGCTAAAGCCAGTAAAGAAGCTAAAAAAGAATTAGATGAGTTAAATGCTTCTGAAGCTAAATCTAATTTTTCAGCTAATTTACGAGGTTCAGCAAATGCTCAGCAAAGATTTAATTCTGTACTACAATTTAGATTTGAATCTTTAAAAGGTTTAGACTTCAAAGCGAATCCTGAAGAAATAGTAAATAGAACAAATAATGTTTTAAGAAATAATAATGTACAGAAAAGCTTACAAGAATTTGTTCGTACTACAATTAGTCGCGGAGGAACCACTTCAGATGCTCGAAAAGCTATTTTTGAGGGGTTTGAATTAAAACAAATCGGTGCTGGTGGCGGCGATTTAAAAGAAATTTTTAAATTAATAAATAATGTATTCGATTCTGTTGCTGGTGCCCAAAGCAAAAACTTTAAACAGAATTTAAAACAAATTGAAGCTAATTTTATTGACTTAACTAATTTCTTTAATAGTTCTGTTACGTCTTTAGTATCTGAAATATCTCTCAATAAAGAAAATTTATTACAAAGAAACGAATTATTAACTTCTAATATTCCGTCTATTCGTGGTGAATTTGAGCCTGCGTCATTAAATTTAAGCGGTAAAAATTTACTTAATGCTATTAGTTCTAATGCATCAATTTTGCAAGGAACCGGAATAGATCAACAGCAAGTTGCTGTATTTAAACAAATATCAGATGGTATAGATTCTAGAATAAATGAATTAAAAACCATATTGTCAAATCCAGATAATCTTAAAAACGCCTCAAGAGCTGCTTTAGATTTTGTAAATAATACTAGCGAAGGCCGTACACCTTTAAATACTTTTGTTGATCCCGGAACAGAACGTATAGGTCAAATTATAAGTGAATTACAAATAACAACTGGAAAAAAAATTAAAAGCGAAGATTTTATAAACGCTTTTAATTCAGGCGGTGTAAACGGAATATCAGAATTAGCTAATCAGCAGTTAAATGGTGTTGTTGAGGTTATAAGAGCATCTATAGCTAGTGTAAATGACAGTTTTAATAAAATACAAGAGTCGGTTAATAGATTTAATGAACGATTGATCGACTCTAGCAATAAAGTATTTGAATTTAGTAATCAAATTAATGATATTCGAAAAACAGGACAGTTATCTTCTATTAATAATTTGACCGCGGTTGGTAATTTAAGCGATCAACAATCGCTTACAGCTACTCTTAAAGTTTTAAGTGATGCTTTTAACGCTAATAGAGTAGGAACATCCTCAATAGGCTTTGAAAACAGAATTAATGCCAATAATGCTATCATCGGCAGAACAGGTTCAAATCTCTCAGTCCAAAATACAAGTTTATTAGATCAAGAAAAAATTAATAGTGCCATTCGTGATAACGCATTAACATATAATGAAATTAATCAAGCGTTGCAAGCGTATAATACGCAATTAGATTTGTTAACTCAGGGCACTGGTCTACTTATACAATCTTATCAGCAGCAAAGAAGTGAATTAATCAATTTTGGTAGAGAAAACCTATCCGCTAGCAATCAAAGCGGAGGTAAGGATAGTCTTAATTTAGATTTACTACAACAACTAGGATCAGCTTTAGGTGGTGGTAGATCATCCTTTGGTAATATTAATCGTAACGCCGGAGGTCAAGAAAGATTTAGACAAGTTTTAAATCGCTTTAATCCAGAACAAGAACAAAAGCTGCTTGAAACTCTGCAAAGAATACCTGATATTAAAGGTAGTCCTTTTGAAGGAGCTAGACGAACAGTAGAAGATGCGTTTTTAAATCGCGGAGCTAGAGATTTATCTAGACAAGCAGCAGCTTTTACCGGCGGAAATGCGGATCAATTTTTTAGCACATTTAAGCAAGCCTTAGAAGCACAGCGTAAAGAAATATTAAATCGTAACGAGCAAGAAAAAGAATTAAGAGACAAACAGCTTAAATTAGTTACTCTTCAATTAAAAGAGTCGGAGCAGCAAGGAAAAGACGCTAAATTAGCAATAGAAAACAGTACCGCTATGTTAACGTCTATTTTAAATTTTAGTAAAGACGGTTCTACCGCTTTAGAAAGCGTAAAAGTAGCCGCCGAACAACTATCTAATTTTGTTAAAGGATTTACCGGCGGTAATGGCGGTATAGTTACTGAAATTAAAGTATCTCCAATTCAAGTTGATTTAAATATAATCAACGGGTCTATTTTTAAAGAATTGATCAGAAATAATAATAATAATATCGCAGATGCTATCGCTACAGCAATTGAAAAAGCTACAGGTACAAGACCCAATACAGAATCTATACCGGTTCCGGGAACTGAATAATGTCTAGTATTCCTACAAATAAAAATTCCAACATCTTATCGTTTTTAGAAGGTGCTTCTACTGCTGGTTATTATTTTAACGGCGTAAATCTTTTTTTATCTTCTTCAGATTACTACACAAATAGCGATTATATACATTTTTATGTTAGCGGTAAAATTGATCCAACCGGAATAGCATACATTCCTTGTTATTTAAGTGGATATTATCCAAGTCAAAATAATAATATAAACTGTTTTATTAATGGTTTTGGAGATAATTCTTCTGTTAATTGTTTTGTCAAAGGTTTTTTCACAAATACCGAATTTCCTTTAATTGGAGGCAGTGGGTTATACGGTTATTTACCATTAAATATAATTGGTACAGGAATAGAACCGACCGGAGCTACTTCAAATACAATTATAGAAAATAGTGGTAAAGTTAATTTTTATATTAATGGTCTAACGCCATCAAGTAACGGATCGTTTAATTTATTCGTTAAAGGTGCCGGTGGAGAATACGATTATGTTAACGCTTTTATAAAGGGCGTCAGTGGTGCTGTTGAGAGTAGTTTTGATATGTATATTAAAGCCTATGTGTATAATACCAGTGGAATTAATCTATTTATTAGAGGATATTAATGCTTATTATTGACAGTAAAAAAATTATACCTGCACCTTTTGTTACATTAACAAAAAATATAGTTAATAGTGCTGATGGTCGGCCTCTTTCTTCTAATTTTCAAGTTGTACTAAAAGGCACGTTATTACCAGATAAAGGCTCGCCTACAAGTAGCGGAACTTGGCATACTACATCCGGTTATCCAAATAATGAAAATATAACTACCGATAATGGTAGATTTGGGTCAATATTAAGCAAACAAGAGGCTTTGAGAGAGGTATTTTCTCAACCCGGTAAACTTTTAGAATACGGTCCTAGCGATGGAACACCAGCAGTTTTAGCTTATGTTAAAACCGCTAATTTTAATTTTGTTGAAGGTCCGTGGGTTGATCGTTGCGATTATACCATCACTTTAGATACTACCGAAGTTAATAAACAAAATACAGGTTCCGAAGATAGCTTTGGAGATTTTGATAATAAGTATATTACACAAGCTAGTGATAATATACAAATTGTTGAATCTGAAGACGGTTCCGGTGCTTTTACCGTAACGAGAACTATTTCTGCGGTTGGTACCGCCTCATATGACAATCCATCATCTTTTTCCAATTCTAAAGAACCTTGGGAAAACGCAAAAGAATGGGTTGTGTCTAAATTAGATAGCGGCTTTACGTCATATATCGTTGACGCTACTTTACAACAATATAATAAACGAAGAACAGAAACAATAGATAAATTATCTGGTTCTTATTCAATAACAACGGTTTATTTATATAATGAAAGTAATGATGCTAGCGTTAATAACTATGATATTTCTATTCAATACGCTAGATCACAAAATGATGATTTAGATACCGGACAAAATATACAAGTCACTTATACTATTAATGGTAGTATACAAGGATTTGATACTACAATAGATCAAGACGCTAGAATAGTGGCTGCAGAAAACGCTTTTAATATTTTTGAACCTACAATACCTTCTATACTTGGCCTTAACTCAGATCATTTATATATAACAAAAAATATATCTAAAAATAGAATAAATGGTATATTTAGTTATAATATAACTTATACAAATTATCCTACTCAAAATTATAGCCATATTTATTCTATAACAGACAATAAAAACTCCGGAAGTTTTTCAAATGTGTCTATACAAGGCACAATAACCGGATTTACTATTGATGGTTCAATTAATGACGCCTATACAAATGTTATAAATTATTGGAATAGTATTAAAAATAATTTAAACAGTCTTATTTCAACCTATGCAGGAATAACGGTAAATACGGTTCCTTTATCGTTAGCTATAGGATATAATAAATCGTCTTTACAGATTTCTTATAGTGCTGCGTATAATTATACCGACGATGATAATCCTGTAGGTGGTGCTTATTTTGATACTTACGAAGTATCTATAACTGACGGAGGAATAACTACTGCGGATAAAAGAAATATTAAAAATAGTACTGCTAATATAGTTGGTAATATAATAGGCTTTAGCAATGACGGTGTTAGTACCACAAAATATAATAATGCTAAAAACAGATACGATTCAATTAAAACTCAATTAAAAAATAGAATAGAATCAGTTTTAGGTATAAGTGTTTCTGATAGAATTATCAGTAGAACAGAATCCTTTAATAAAAACAACGGAACAGTCAATTATAATTATCAATTTAGTATTAACAATAATATTGATGATGACAAGATTATTTCGCGACAAATTACTATTGATATTGCCAAACCAAGAAGAATTACAGCAGTACAAATAATACCGGGTTTAGAAACAGGCCCAATAATTCAAGATATTGGAACCAAAAACGAAGAAACAAAAACTCTCAATGTTCAATTAGTTTTAGATGTAGATGCTAACGAAAATGACGGAGAGACGTATTTTAATACTTTAGTTGAACTATACAAACCAGCGTATACTCCATACTACATTAATAATAATAATGTTAGCTATTCAGTTGATACCGGGGCTTATAACAGAACAATAACATGGATATATAGAACATAATGCAAAATATTACGGAACCAATTTTTTTTGGCGGCGGATATCTTAAAAGATTAGGATTGCAGCTAGGATTTAACAGTCAGGCTTCTACGCTTGATTTAGAATATGTAATAGATACCGAACGCGGTCAACTGTTTGATTCCTCAAATATTGTACCCGGTAATATTAGCGGGGTTAACGTTGGTGCAGTAAAATTTTATGGCATTATAGAATCTTGGACGTATAACAATAGTCAAAATGGATTTACTTATAATACTAAAATTTCTGATCCTAGAATACTATTTTCAGATATACAACTTATACTAGATGGTACTGGTCCAAATATACCTAATGCTACTAATTTAGCTTTAGGTTCCGGTATATATAATCTAGTAAATGTTTATGATTATTATGGTAATGACGGTGACGCTGATTACAATCGTAATGGCATGTCATGGAACAAGATTAAAAATGTAATAAATTTAAATCAAGAATTTAATTTATTTGGTAAAATATTTAAATTTAATTTTGATTCAGGATTTGAAGCACCAGATTATTTAAGAATAAATCAAAATATCGCTTCTTTAGAAGAGGTGTTGAATGAAGTGGCGAATAAAATAGGTGTTGATTTTTATGTAGATATTGACGAATCATATAACCCGTCTAATCTTTTTAATATAATTAATATAAAAAGCGTATCTAGAAAAACGCAAGAGTCTACCGAAGGCGTTCAAATTGATAATTTTATTGCCGCACAAAAAAATGCGGGTACACTAATATCATATCAACGCGGTCAAGAATTACGTCGCGGTGCTAGTTCTGTGGTTGTAGAAGGCGATTATCAATCTCAATTATATGTCGCTACTCAGGGCGTACAATCTTGGGGAAAGACCGGTGACGGTTTAATAGTTTGTGCTGCCGGTAATAATTATACGTCTTTAAATAATTACATTCATCCAAACGATAAAGCAGAATTTGGTTTTGTTTTATTAGATAGTATTGTTTCTGATGATGCTAGAATAACAAATAATTTACCAGAACTACAATTTGACGGTAGACAAAAATATCGATTAGGAGAAACCTATCCTCCTACCAATTTTATTGGCGATATAACCAGTAATATCAAAGGCTATCGTCCAACCGAAAATGTTCTTAGAGCTGCTTTAACTAGTAAAAATGCTTGGGAAGCTGTGTTATATAAAGAAATGCCTAATGTCGCTGAAGCATTAGGTATTCAATCTTGGATTATACATAATTTTACTGATCCTGAAATTATTAATGCTTATTCAACTTATGGTAATAAATTTGACTTTTATTCTCTGGATTCAAATAATTTACAAAGAACCGCAGAACAGGTCGCTTTACTAGAATCTGTTTATCAACTTACAAAGGAAGCTGCTGAATTACATTACGGTAAAACTTTTTTAGTAGAGTTACCCTTTTACGCCGGTAAAGTTGTTAATACAAGCCAAGATGCTTCTACTTTAGATACTAGATATGGATATGAAGTTATAGACTCGGTTTATTCTGATGGTATATCTTTTGCTATTTTTAAAGCTGCTAATTCAGCTTTTATGGATAATTTAGGTAGAGTAAAAGCACACGTTGTTTTATCAAATGTTCGCGACAATCAAGGCAATTTTTCTAAATTAATATATAATATTGTAGACGCTAATGGTAATGTTATTTATTATGATTCAACTAATAAAACTAGCGATACCGCTAAAGTAGATTTAGGATTAATACCAACATCTGATTATATACTAGATAATAAAGATTTATACATTGCATGTGAAGTAGAGCAAGATAAAAATAATACTACAAGAGCTATCGTACAGTTAAAAACACCTATAATGTATAAAAATTTTATTGATGAAAACTATCCGTCTGCGTTTGTCGAATTTTTAAGAGCTATGGGTTTTACCGAAAAGGCGATATTTCAAGGTTTCAGAAAAGGAGAATTGCTTGATAATACTTCGTGGAATCCTGAAGGTCCAAACGCTTTAACCGCACAAGAAAATATTACTCCTTTAGTTAATTTTGCTGATTTTTATCCAGAATTGGGTTTAGCACCAAAACGAGTAACATCTTTTAATTTCTTTAAGATTCCTATAATTGATAACTTTAAACGCTACGGTCCTTATATAAAACAATCTAATAGAATTGGAGGTGTCTCTATTATAAGAGATGAATCAATATCTCCAGAAACTTTTAATAGTTTTTCAGTTATGAATCAAGCTGGAAATCAAATAGCGGCTAACGCATTGACTTTAACAAATATCATGGATTTTGGTAATCTTGTTTTGTCGGGAACACCTATACTTAATATTGGCGATAAACTAGGGGTAAACTCTAATATAACAAGCGTTAATATGAATGTTGGTGTTGATGGATTAACCACGTCTTATTCTCTACAAACCTTTGCTTTACCTCCTTATAGACTCAGCCGTATATTAAATGATAAAATAATAAAATATTCAGTAGAACTAAATAAAGTTAAACAAGATATAATAGATATTGATAAAAAAGCTAAAGAAATAATTAAATCTAAACAAGAAAAAGACGGTTATTATTGGATAAAACAAAATCAGTCTAATTCTGATAATCCTATTTGGCCTAATTCTGGTAGACAGCCGGAAAAAGATAAACTACTATCAGAAGGATATGAAAGATAATGTCTGATATAAAAAATGTAAATTATAATGGTTTTAGATATCGAGCATCAAAAAATTATGCCGGTCTTTATACTATTGATTATGGCGGCTGGTTTAAAATATTTACTACCGCTAAAGATAAATTAAACGTACCTCATTATGTTGATCCGGCTATTTCTGGTATTGTAGACGTTAATAGTTTAATACCTTTTGGATCAAATACTGTTTACGAGGGACATAGTATAGGCGATACTATCCCTAATAATCTAAATGATCCAGAAGTTTTTAATAAAGACCGCTTTAATGTACGAAGTTTAGGTTTTAAAACACCTTTTACTCATGTTGGATGGGGATATGATGTTTTTGGTTTTCCCGCTCCGAACGAATCGGTTTCTTGGAGTATAAGCGGGGTATTATCTACTGGAATACCAACTAATAAATTTAGAACAGGTAGCGGTGTTAATGATGATCCGTCTATATATGGTTCTAAAGTAAAAGAACAAACATTTTTAGCAGGACCGTTAGATTTAAGATGGGATAATATACGCAAAGTATGGACTTCTAATGCTAATGTTTTTGCTGCTAAAGTAGTAAAAACTACAATAGAAAATAACGGTGATCCAACCGAGTCTGATTTTGGAACAAAGTTTACATACGATGTTGCTTTAACTGAAGGTTCCAGCACTGGTTTAATAGTTACAGGAATAAAGCCAGAATTTCCTCCTAGACCAACAGACTATAAGGTTTTTCCATTATCTACAGGTTCTCCGTGTTTCTTATTTACTTATTTTGATGGATCGCGTCCTAAATTAGCTATGATGGCTAAAGAAAAAGAAGACACGGTAGAATGCTCTACTGTAGCTGATGGAGGTTTAGGTGATCCGGGTTTAGGAACTGATGCTTTATATTTAGATTATTTATTTGAAAATCCATTAAGTCATTATTATGGAGGAACAGGCTTTGGTGGTAGCGGAATAAATGGATACAAAACGGGTCAAATATTAGTAGCTCGTCATCATGAAAGTGGATTTGGTAGATATTTATTACAAGCATCCACCGGTATATCTATTGATTACGATGTACACAATCCAACAGGCACTATTAGTTTATCTATAAGTAATGATGTTTCGTTTACTTTTAATAGCGGCGTTAATAATACTATAACTGCAATTAGCGGTTTGACAACACCTTTAAGTATTTCTCAGGGAGGTACAAGTGCTACCGGGAAAGTTTGGGTTGATCTTACATCTACTCAAATTATTGATGGTTTAAAACAGTTTGTTTCTGGAATAAGAATACCCTCCGGAAGTTTATCTAATCCCGGTCTTTGCTTTGCTCATGAAACCAATTATGGGCTAGCTTATCCTGTAAATAATCATTTTAGTCTAGTAGTTAGTGGTATTCAGGCTCAATCTTATAGTTTAACCAGCGGAATTAGATCAAGTTTTCCAAATCATATTTATCTATCCCGTGCTACTGATGATGCACCTTTAAATGTTTATGCTAAAAATGTTTTTACAGGAACTACTGGTGAAAAACTAGCTATACAGCGTTGGTTGTCTTATAACGGCAGCGGATTGGCGGAAATAGATTATAACGGTAACATAGTATCTAAAGGCGTTTTTGTTAATTTAATCAAGCCAACGGGAAATATATATAACGTTTCTATTGACGATTACGCAATACTTCAAAGAACAAGCGGCGTTGCTTCCAATCAATATGTAGTTCTAAGAAACGCTATACTTAATTCAGGAAGAGAATTAATAATAAAAGATCATTTAGGGATGGCTTCGATTAATAATATTATTGTTTCTGGATACTCGGGTCAAAAAATTGACGGTAATTTAAATTATACGTTAAACTCAAATTATCAATCTTTAAGATTAATTTGTGACGGCTATAACTGGTTTATCGTTTAGGGTATAATCATATGAGGATTTATGGCGGATTATTTAAGAACTAGAACTGATAAATTATTATTATGTAACGATAAACTCGCTTTAAGCTGTTGCGGCAATACAGTACAAGATATTTATTGGGCTGCTATACCTTGCGGCGTAGATTTAAACTTTAGAACAACTTGTGACGAAGTAGATCAGTGTCAATACATTAATAGATATTTTATTTCGCATAAATCTTTATGTCAAGACGACAGACTATTTGTTTGTGAATGTCAGCGTCTTTATTTTAAAGATTATGACACAATGGAGGAAGGTCCAAAAAATAACGCTTTTACTATATCTTATACCGGTCCCAATATGGGTAAGGTTGAAATCAATAGCAATAGTGTTATTTTAACCGAAAACAATGGTGCTGGGCCTGTATATTCCACCGGTATTAACGGAACTTTACAAAATTTATCATTTTTTATTGACAGTTTATCCAATTGGGAGGCTACTAATCAAATAGGGCCGGGAATACCTATTTATATATTAAATAGCGGTATACAGAACATAAACAGCTTTTCTTTCAAAAATTTTGCCGCTAGTAATTCTTCGTTTACTCTTTCTTATAATGGTGTTTCAACCGATCCTATAGATTTTGATCTTAATCCCACTACTTTAGCGTCAAATATACAAACATCATTAGAAAATGATTTAGATTTATTTGGAGTTGAGGTTAATTATAACGAAAATTTGACCAACGGAGACGTAAATAAATATTTTGAAATTTATTTCGGCGGCGGTCTTTGCGGAGTATCTCATTCTGGTATTTTTATAGACAAATATAAAATAATTTCTAACAATACTTTTAATTCTATACGAGAATCAGTAAGTGGTCAATACGGTGAATATAGATTAGGATACGGAAATCAGCCGGAGTATTGGTATAATTCTAATTATGTGTTTGGAGATAGTTATAATATAAGAGGTTCTGGCTCTTCTTTTTCTGATTTTGATAATTTTTGTGCTTATGAGCAAGATTCCGATGGAGATATAAGACTATATCAATCGGATTTACAATGTTGTCCGCAAAAAGGTGCCGTTTTAGGAAAATTACAAAATTTATCGAATGATTATAATACATATTTATTTGATTCTACAGAAAATATATTTAGTAATCTTGAAACAACTATACTTATTAATGGTCAATGTTACGCCACAAGTCCTTTTTATTTTCTATTCGATAGAACGGGACGTTTTAAAAACGATCCTCTTAACGCTCAGCAACCGTATATTACGCCCGACTGCGATGTTAATGGTGGATGCACATATGATGTACCGGAAAATTGTACTGTAGAGTTGTTTTTAGCTCAATTCCATAAAGACATACCTTGGGGTCCATTTGGATCATATTATCCCGACATTGAAAATAGAAATCACGCTTCATTAGTTTTAGAGACGGGTTATATTTATGATGGTTTTGCAGGAAGCCCAGAACTTTTCGCTGGTTATCAATATGCTCCTAATGGATCAATAATTACGAGAGGAACTTGGTTAAATACTGATACTATAGATATTATATTTACTTTTAAAAGAGCTATGTCGTTTTATTTAGGAAGTGATCCTTTCTTAGATAAAAATCAACTAGGAGTTGTTGATCCCGCAACTGTAGGTAGCGGATTAACTATAATAAATAACGAAGACTGCGGCGGTCCAGTATTTTTAAGATTTGCATGTAGCGGAAAAACTGTAAGAAATTTTGTTGACGCTATTAATAATGTTAAAACTTTAGCGTATGACGATTATCCTTCGTGTAATATTTTCGCTTTTTGTTTAGGTAGTACTGAAGCTGGTAACGTACCCGCCTCTAAAATCATTAATATAAGCAACGAACTTTTTGATCAAGCTAGATCGGTAAAAAATTATAATGCTTCGTTAACTTATACATCGTCTTTTGGAGGTGCTAATCCTTTAACAGATGTAACTGTAAGCAAAGCTGATATTTTTGTTGGTCCTCATAAATATTCTAGTATGTGGCCTACAAAAACTCAAAGATCATTAGCTGACAGTAGTTTTTATCCGCAAGATAGATATGAAAACCCTTTGAGATTTGTAACGCAGCCGGTTACATCTTTAAATACAGAAAAAACTCAATTACCGCCTTTTGGTCGTCATAGAATGTACGGACTACCTAAATCTCTTGATTATATAACGTTTAGACAAAATGATAACGGATTCGGTAATCCGAATGAAGAACGTAAATTTACCCCTTGGTTTACTAATATACCGGGTAAACTTACAAATGTAAACTTGGTTACTTTTGGTAGCGGTATACCTGACTATATTAATAAAATAGAATTTAATTGTCAAGATTCTGTAGTTAATATAACAATAACCAGTGGAACAACTATAATTCAATCTACTGGAATTAATACAAATAAATTTGGTGCAGAATATAAAACGTCTAATTTAGCTGAGGATATAAATAATTTATCATTTAAAGATAATCCATCGGATTCTCCTTATTGGCCTGTTTATTCGGAGACTTTAACTCCTTATGATATTTGGTTAGACGATAGTACATTTTGGGATTCAACTAATTTTGAACCATCAGTATCAGGTGCTGTAAATGCGGTAGAAACTCCTGAAAATTGGTCTTATAAAGAACCTCTAATTAATAGTGAAAATCATAATCTTTTCAATAGTCCTATAGGATATTTAAAAAATTGGTCCAGACAGAGAACAGAATACATAGAAGATTCTTTTGGTGCTAGAATTTTAGAATTGCCAATGTCTGGCTGTCGTCCTCTTAATTCAAGGGTAATTGAAGAAAATGAAACAATTAACTGTAATGGCGATGAATTTATTATAGGTGGCACATTCGCTAACTACGGATGCGATAGCGAAATTTGTAAAACGGAATGGTATTTAAAAACAACCAGATGCGATTGTTCAAACGAAGCGGGTTGTGATAATGGACCTCATTTATACAATCAACCGGGAAACAGTCAAGCTAATAAATCAACTTATGGATCGTATTGGATAACTCAGCCCGATTTATATATTTGTGAATACACATTCCATCCAGAATGCGATATTCCTATGTTGGTTAAAGTTCCTATGCAGATTGTGCAAAATACTGACGGAAATATATATTTAGCTCAATATTGCGGTGATAGTACATACGCAGTACAATATTCTGATGGATTAGCTGATTTACCATTTGATCCTGAAGGGTTTATTACGCCTTCAACTGCGGCTTTAAAATGGACATGCGGTAGATCATTTTTTACCGAACAAAAAAATTATACATCATATTACGATCCTATTAATTCTATTCCTTTTAGTAGTTATAGAACAACTGCCTTTTGTGCAGAATGTGTTGGATGGTGCCAATATATTGATCCTGTTTCTGCTTTAAGAGTTAAAAAAGAAGATATTCCTAGAGAATGGCCTCCGGTTTCTTATGTTTTAAAAAGAGGAAATCCTGCTTTTTGTTCAGTTAATTTATACGATGTTTCTAACGATGTAGCAGCCGGATTAGACTCACCTGTATATCCTCAATGTACCGCTTGGGATACGATATATGGAGTTTTTCCTGCTTTACCAGCAGATAAAGTCAGGTGTAATATTCTTGGACCAAGATTAGGCCAAGAACTAAGAGCTATTTTTAGACCAATAGTTAATCCTTTGACTATTGGTGATTTACGAGGAACAGCGGAATCAGAGCGAATAGATATCAATTGTGCCAGTAAATGTTGTGGGTGTTTCTTTAAATGTGCCCCAAATGACGAAGAGTTAAGAAATGGGCCGTATGTTTGTCCTTGCACATATACTATTAGTTATAGCAAAACTATTAGTGATACCGGGCAATGGGCAGGTATGTGCTTGGTTACAGACACCAATCCATTTTTAGATGTTTACACCGGAGAATGCGAAAGCTATATTTTACCGGTAGGTAGAGTATATGCTAGACCAAAAGTAAATAATTCTGGCGATTATTCATTTAATCACGTTTTTAATGCGTCTATCGATGCCTGCTGTGGATGTAGAGAAGGAGACGCTCGCGGCACAATACAAACTACTAATACTTTAAATTATACTTGTAGCGGACCAACGGCACCAGATTGGGATGGTGCTACTTATGTATCGCCGTGTACCGTTTGTTCTAGTAGTACTTTTACTGTTGAAGGTTGCGGAGGTGGTGGAGGTTATCCTGCGGCGGGATCATCTCATTCAGAGTCAGAAAGTTGTAGATATCCTCCTGATGCTGGTCCTAATTTTCAATGTAATTTATCGCAATTAGTTAAAACGGTTTCTGATTTTAATGCTACCGTTAATAATATACCGTGCGGCAGTATTAGTGCTAGCTGGTCATCTACTGTAATTACAACTAGAGACGGACCCGGATGCGGAGGAACTTTAGGTATTTACGGTGGAGGATTAGATGAATTTCATACTACTGGAAATTATGAAGAAAACGGTTCTTATGAACAAGGTTCTGTTACTTGTAACGCATGTCCTGTCGGTAGTCAAAATTCAAAAACTTTAAACTATATTTTATCTTGGAGAGAAAACTCATCTTGGATTTGCGGCTATTCAAACTATAGTTATGCTTATAGTAGTGCAGAATACGGTTCACCTGTTTGTTAAGGAGTAATATATGGCATGTTCTAGTTGCGGTAATAAAGGCACAAAACCTATTTTTCCAAGTCAGGTTGTTCACCAGCATAATATTGGCGGTGTAGTTAAAAATTTAAAAGAAGCCGCGTCTCAAAATCCTAATCCTTTTAATTGGTTTAGAGACGGACTAACGGGTATTGTTAAATGTCTTACCGGACAGACTTTATATACTGATGAAGAAATTGTTAAAAATAGAGACGTTTGTCGTTTATGCGAGCATTCAACAAAAAATGAAAAAGGTGAATTAACTAGTAAATCACAGTGTATGGCTCCCGATCCCGCAAAAGAAAACGCACCATGCGGATGTTTTATTATATGTAAAACTCAAACAGATAAATGTCCTCTTTCTAAATGGACTCATTTAACAATTAATAAAGATTTACAAAAAACTAAGGATAATCTTTATCATTCTGGCGATAAAGAGGTAGGTATATAAAGTGTATAATTAATTATGGCGACTTCTATAGAATTTTGGGTTGGGCAAAATGCTAATTTTACTACTCTAAACGGATCAGGTTTAGGGTTTTACGGTTCTTCATTTGGAAATGCAGTACAAATAGGTTCTTATCAGGATACTACTTACGTCACCAATTCAAACGGAACTACTCAGGGTCCAATTGGAGATAACGTAAAGTATATTTCCGCTAATAGTGGAAATGTTAATTCAGTTTCAGGATTACATTTAAGAGGAATTCCAAATTATTTAGCTAGTTTAAATATACGAATCAACTCAGATACATCTATACAAACACAAAACGCTAAATTATACGGATACGATCGCTCTAATAAAAACAATCCGCCTTCTGGTTTAACTTTTCAAGCGGCTGAATTAATACATCCTTGGCTTGCTGTTACACCAACAGGATCTGGAAGTACATCTTGGACTCAATTATCTGGCTCTGGATCAGTTTTAACTTTATCTAATAGTCCCGGCACCAACGGTCAAATACCCGGTGCCTCCACTAGACACGATTATTATGTAGCTCTTTCTGCTAGTCCATCCAGCGTAGGATCAAAAACTAATTTTGGTTTATGGTTTGAATTAGAATATATTTAATTCGTGAGTTTTCCGATGAATAAAGAATTATTAAATAAAATAAGTTTAAACGTTCTTGTTGCCTTAATTGTCGCTATATTGACTTGGACAGGTAGCACTTTTTATAATAATCAACTTCAAAATAAAGATGTAACAAACGCTATTTTAAATATGGCTTCTAAATTCGAAGAGACGAATAAAAAATTTACATCTATAGAAATAGTTATTGACAAATTTGGTGCAAAACTTGAATCTGATCAAAAAATTAATGACACAAAATTAAATCTTTTAGATAAACAACTAGCTCTTATAGAATTAAGAATTAAAAACCTAGAAGATAAACAAGCTTTAGCTAAGTAATTCGATTTTATCGACTTTTTTATAAGATTTATCTTTAATACATAAAATTTCGGTTTCGTCAAAATTCCAAAATCTAGTAATAGTATTTTTAGGAATTTTTATTATTTGACCCGGTAAAACTTTATATGTTTTCCAATGAGCGTATCTTTTATTCTTTTTAACCTGAAAAGAAACTGTACCCGAAATAACTAGATTGTACTCGTTTGTTTTCGCGTGATAATGAGGTTTATCGTTGGATTTTTCTAAAGTAGTATATTTACGATAACCTACTTCAATATTTGAATTAAATAAAGACGGTTTAAATTTTCCTGTTAACCAGCCGTTTTTAAAATCACTCAAATTGAAAATTTTTACGTTCGTCATGCACTTCCTCAAATTTTCTCAAATCTTCCGGGGTTCCTAGAGGCCAAAAATTATTAATAAAGAATGGTATTATTTTTTTACCTTTTATTATCAATTCATTATAAGATGGTGCTACATAAAATTCATTATTTACTCTGATATTTTTATTAATCATTTCTTCAGCAGACCACACAAAATCACTACCGTTTTTCCAATAGTATGCACCAACAGTAGCAAATTCGGAAATAAGTTCTTTTTCTTTTACCTGAGTTATTAATCCGTCTTGGATTTTAACATAAGACCATTTAGGATGATTGTTTGGAAAACAGGCAATAGAACCGTCAGCTTTTTTAAAATTGCTATTAATAATTAGTCTGTTTAACCAAAATCCATCGTCTATAAATTGATCAGAATTGATTATAAGTAGAGGATCGTCGTTATTGATAAAGTTTTTTGCTTTTAAACAGGTTTCTGCTGCACCGCTTGTTAATTGGTCAACGTAAATATAATTAATATCTAAATTATCTATATTATGATAATTAGAGAATTTTTCCGCAGTATTTAAATTTTCTATATAGCTTTTATGATCTTTATTTACTATAATATGGAATTTAATGCTTGAAAGATCGCAGCAAGAAATAATTGCCATTTCCAATAAGTTTAAATTACTATGGAATGGATTACCTAGTGGTTCTATAAAAGGCTTAGGCGTCTTAAAGCCTGCGTCTATAAATCTTTGACCTTTTCCGGCTGCTGGTATGATTATATTCATAGGTATTTTCTTACAAAATCGTAGTTGACTGCCGAATAATCAGACACGGGAACACAGTTTAATCCTGCTGATTCGGCGGATTGTATACCATAAGCATTATCCTCAAATACTACAATTTCTTTCTTTTCTAATTTACTTTTATTCCAAGCTAAGATATAAGGATCAGGCGACGGCTTAGGATTAGTGGTATCATCGTTAGCTATTAGAAAATCAATATCATTCCATAATTTAGCATGTTTTAACATCATAATAGCCGTTGATCGAGTACTATTTGTTACACACGCTATAACTTTGTCTTCAAGTTTTAATTTTCTCAACAGTTCGGTTTTATTAAAATCAGGTTTAATATATTCATTAATATAATGTTCGGTATACAATTGTTTCAATTGATTAATTTTTTTAACATTATCTTCTTGAATTATATTGTTGTGAACCATCTTTTTTAATTTTTGTAGAGTTGGAAGACCGTTATAAATAGAATAATGATCAGCTTCGCTAATAACGAAACCTTCTATTTCTTGTAATGCTCTATTAAGAGCGTTTTTATGAAGCTCACACATATCCACTAAAACGCCATCTAAATCAAAAAATACCGCTTTTATCATTTTATTTCTCTTAAAAAGTGCTGTCCATCCGCTTTAACATATGGATATTTAGCCATTATAAATGTATTAGGTTCGTTCGCGTTTATTATTTCAAAATAATTGAATAACATATTATTATATTTTCTTTGTATCTCAATAGAAAATTCATGGTCGTCTTTCCAATCAGTGATATTTAGCCAATTTAAAATTGGAAATTGTTCTGGTCTACATTTATATTCCGTTGGATTAAGGGCGTGACTAAATAAAGAAGCTAGTTGATATTTTTTACCAAAATACAACCAATCCGATACATGAAACATGAGTTTTTCATGATTTGTAAAAGGATTAATAGTGTAACAATCAGAAACAAGTATGCTGTCGCTCTTGGGTATAGGTAGTTGATTTAATAGCAAAATATCTGGTCTTAAAACGCAAACGTATTCGGTCTTTGCGTTTTTTATACCATTAAAAGATGCTAGAGATTGTCTGTTAATATTTTTTGGATCGGTATCTAAAACAATTTGGTCAAATTCAAGACCGCAAGATAAATATGATTGTATTTGATCAATCCAGCTAGAAAGAATAATTTTACTTTCTGGATAAAATTGTTTAATGTGATTATAGCATAATTTAAATTGTTCTTCATATCTTCCTCTAATAACGAAAGTTATTTTATTATTTTCCATATATTAAATCGTAATATTTTCTTAAGTCTAAAGCGTATCCAGTATATTTATGATTGCCGTCCGAATCTTGAGATTTAGCAAATGATTGAAACATACCAACCGGACTACCGTTAACAACAATACATCCGCCAGAATCTCCGTATAGTATCATGCCATCTTCTGGTTTGTTTAATTTAAAAGATATAGTATCATTTTCTATATTGTAAATATTAGAATTAAAATAATTTATTTTTCCAGTACGCCATAAGATTGAAATCTCTCCCTTTTCTTTCATTGTTCCGGTTACACCAGCACCGTAACCGACAAAATTTAAATCTTTTTCTAAAACAATGTTTTTATCGATTTTTCGATAAGGTATATTTTTTTCGGTTGTTATTACAATTAAATCTAATTCAGGATATCTTCTTATTCCTATAATTTTTGATCCACTATTGTTATAAAAATATCTTAAATTTTCATCTAAATTTATATTAAGATGGTGGCAACTTATAATAGTATTTGGTCCTACTGCAGTAGCTGTTCCTATAAAACCAGTTTTAGTATTTTCCAAAAAACCAACATATTCTATACTATTCTCTTTTTGATTGTGTGGACCATACACACCTAAAGAAAAAAGGCTAAAACAAAATAAAACAGATAATACTACCGTAAGAAAAAGAGCGTGATATAATCTCATATTGGATAGCGGTCCTTCCATTTTAGTAATCTAACACTAGAATTTGAATTACATTTATAATTCCACTTTTTTCTACATCTTAATGACCATTCTACATCTTCGCTTTCACCCCATCTTTTAGTCTCGTCTAAAGGATTGTCTAGTAAAAATTGTTTTTTAACGCAAAAATAGGAGCCGCTAACATACATATCTTGCGTCTTAGACTGGTCTTTATAGTCTACAAAAGTGACGGGTTCCCAAGTTACCCAATCTCTAAATCTTAAATTATCGATTGTGTAGATTGGATTCATACAAACATCCCAATCGTAAAAATCTTTAAATCCATTTAGCCAATTATCATTAAGTATGATATAATCGTGCATTATACATAAGTTTTCATATTTGGCGTTTTGAGCTACTAAATTCTTTTTTTTAGTTATCCACGCCGGTTTATCATCGTCGTCAAAATTAATTAAAAGATCATCAATAAAAGTTGGAGGTATTATTGAGTTGACTTTTCCTATTTCGATAATCTGGCAATTGTCTCCGTCAAAATTTTGCTTGATACTTTCTATGATAGTATTTCTATAAAGAGGATAGTTTGGTCCAAAAACAATTCCTATTGTCCATTTCATATATTTTTTTCTATAACAACAAACGGATATCTTTCTTCAGGCATGACATTACGCCACGTTAAACCGTATTCTTTTTCCAAAAATTCTTTAGCTGATCCACGAAAGGCGTGCGTATCATGTACAAAAACAGCAAATCTATCATCTAGATATTGTATTAATACTTTCCAAGTGTTTATAAAATCTTCGTCATTTTTTGGACAATCTAAAATCGCAATATCTATTTTAGAATAATTTTCTGTAAATACTTTTAGTTTACTGTCTGTATCTTTTGGGTTAACCCCTGCTTCTAAAAAAAGATTATTTAATTCAAATTTATTTTTTATATATGACGCGGTTTTATAACCATCGCTGTTTTGCCAATCAGAATTTAATTCCGATTCTCCGTATGGCATTTTTTGGTTTTTCTCTTCTGCATAACAGTCCATGCTTATTACATATCCATTATTTTTTAACACCCCTAGACTTAAAGCTAGTGCGGAAATACCAAAAGCTGTTGCTAAATCAAAACCGTATTTTAATTTATTATCTTGAATATAATTTATTAAATACTGTATTTCTTTTTCACTTATAGAAATAGGAAGATCGTGATTATTCATTTTTAATGCTTTATGAGCATTACCCTCTCCGTGATCTACGCAAACTAGATTAGGACATTTATCTACAATTTCGCTTCTTGTTATCATATAATAATAATACCCATTTCTATGATTCTGTCTTTTTCTTTTTGATTCCAATCAGAAAAATCATATGTTAGATATTTGTTAGTCTCTACTATATTTTGCCACATTTTATTAACATCTGACAGTCTTTCATCAAGAATATTATCAATTACTATAATTGCATTTTTTGATGCTACATGATGAACTAAAGATAAATCGAATTCTAAACCTTTATATGAATGATCTCCGTCAATAAAAATAAAATCATATTTGTCCTCTGGAGGATCAGAGTAAAAACCACAGACCGATTTTAATTGAGCTAAATTAAATTCAAAAATTTGACCATTACTCATATAAATGAAATCTTTTAAATCCGAGTTTTCGTATTTCCAACAATCATAAGAAGTGTGAAATGGTCGCCAAACGTAATTATCGATCTTATTTGATCTTTTAACCGCATTTGTATTTCCGTTATAACCACCGCTTCTTATATCAAAAGTATCTATTCTTTGTACCGAATCGGAGGCTAGAGCCATAACATTCGCTGAATGATATTCCCAAGTGCCTATTTCTAGGATTTTTTTCGGTTTAAGAAACTTAACTAAATTGTGTAATACTGCATATGTTACTATTTGTTTTCCGTTATGTATTGGATGCTGTATTTTTTGTTCTTTGTGTAGCCACTCGTAATTAAGTTCTTCAAAACAGTTTAAAAAATGTTCTTTTATAGATGCAATTCTGGAATCCATGAATTAATTTTTCCTTTAATAATAGGTAAAGCTTTTTCAGATAAATGACAATAATCTAGAAAATACTCGTCTTTTCTAGTAAAATCATTATTTAATAAATCATAATATATTGAGATAAACGGAATTTTGTACAAACGACATAAATAATCACTATATGAATTCCAATATTCAGATATACTGTTTCTTAATAAGAAATCTCCAAAAACAGGATTATCCGGATCTTCATTATGACCGGAAGATGTTGACGGGTGTACACCCCATACAGCAACATTTATTTTTTTATTTTTTAAATCTAATAGTGCTTTAAAATATCTGTCACAACATTCCTCTACAACAGATTCAAATCTTACTTTTTTCTTATCAGACTGAAAAGGTATGTGCCAGCGACAATCAACTTCGCCTACTGTAAATAAATACCAATCATGTTTTAAAGGGGGGTCAGCGTTGATAATTTCGTATACTTTCGGAAGATGATGTTCGTAAAAATTATAAGCTATAATTGGCCCTAGCTGAAATGATTTAACATTTACAATAGTATCTATGCATTTACCGGGCCAAGTGGCCCAATTTTGCTGTTTTCCAGAAAAAATTCCAGCGTGACTATTACCAATGACTCTTAACATAATAATCTACCATTTCTTTTATACCATCTTCAACACTAAATAACGGTTGCCAATATTCTAAAATATCCGCACTTGGTTCATTATATATTTCTTTTTGAACATCGTCTGATGTATGACTAAAATTAACTGGTATATTGTTCATATGCTTAGAAATTAAATAAGCTATTTCTCCGATTGTATTCCATTTAAAATTAGTTATATCCAATACCGGTTTATTAATTCTATCTTTTATGGTATTGTATTTTTGACTTAATGTAAACAATGCACGACAACAATCTTTAACGTATAGCATTTGGCGTTTTTCTTTTCCGTCAGTTAAAAGATCAATGCGTTGATTTTTAATTCCCTTAAGTATTAAATCGGTAATAACGTGGGATTTTTCACGATCTTTTTCTATTCCAAATACATTCCAAAATTTTACATTGACTCCACCTATGGCGTCAGTATAAAATTCTCCTAGTCTTTTAAGAACACCGTATGGTGAATGATTCATATTAGACATCTGGCTAGATGTAAAAATAAAAGGTTTACTATGCTCATCTAGCATTTGAAATGTATTACGCATTATATCTAAATTATTATCAATAAAATCTTTAGTAAATTGATAGTTTTTAAGATATCTACTTCCGCCAACATCAAAAGCTAGAAAATAAACAAAATCACATTCGTTCATATATGAATGAAGAAGTGTAGAATCTTTTAGTCTTAAATCCTCATGAATACTATTAACATAATCAATAGTTTTTACCGTATGTCCAGATTCTGTTAAATATTTAGATAGAGAACTTCCTATCTGTCCTTCTGATCCTAAAATTAAATACTTCATTTTATATCCTTATTATACTTTTAATTGATCGTAAATCCATTTGTAGGTTTTTTCTAAACCGTCTCTTAATTTAATAGATGGCTCCCAACCGTTTAATACTGATTTAATCAAAGTGTTATCACTGTTTCTACCGCGAACACCCTTGGGTGCGTCTAGTTTATAGACACGATTTAGTTTGACTCCAGCTATTTCTTCTACCATAGTAACCATTTGATTAATACTTACCATTTCGGATGATCCGAGATTAATAGGTTGTCTATAGTTTGATTCAACTAATTTATGGATACCTTGGATGCAATCGTCTACATACATAAAAGAACGGGTTTGTTCACCGTCGCCCCAAATCTCAATTTCGTGCTTTCCGGTTAATACCGCGTTAGCTACTTTTCTACAAATAGCTGCAGGAGCTTTTTCTCTTCCCCCTGTATATGTTCCGTCAATTCCGAAAACGTTGTGATAACGAGGAACAGTGATTTCTAATCCGTGATCCTGATAAAAATGATTACACATTCTTTCGCTAAACAATTTTTCCCAACCGTATCCATCTTCGGCCATTGCTGGATAAGCGTCTTCTTCTTTTAGACCGGGATTTGTTGAATCGGTTTGTTTATTATGAGCGTAAACGCAAGCAGAAGATGAAAAGAGAAACTTTTTAACCTGAAAGGTTTTTGCCGCCATTAATAAATTAGTATTAATTAATACCGACAGCATACAGGCGGTTTTATTATTTTCGATAAAACCCATTCCTCCCATATCCGCTGCTAAATTGTAAATAATATCATAACGAGTTCCGCGAAAAATATTATCGTAAACATTTTGATTTTTTAAGTCGCAGTTGTCTATATTTCTTATGTTAGAATTACCATAGAACGGTTGATACCAATTACTCATAGATTTAATATCTACAACAGTAACGCTATCGCCTCTTTCTTTTAAAGATTTTACTAAATGTCCTCCGATAAATCCACCGCCGCCAGCTACTAAACAATTCATTGTATTTTCCTTAATATTGTTATTCCATGACTAAAAGGTATAGTGCAGAATTCCCATTTTTTTCTGTCTAAATCTAATAAAGCTGCAGCTACGCCGCCATCAGCAAATTCAGGATTATGATTACTAAAATTATACTTTGGATCAATGCATCCCCACATAGCATCATGAATTAATATTAACGATCTTTCATGTATCAAGTTTTCGCATAATTCTATTTCTTTTAAAACATGATCTTTTGAATGCCAATCGTCAAGAAAGATAAGATCAAAAGTATCTTCGCTAGTTGATAAAAAGTCTAAAGAATCTTTTATTATAATTTGATGGTTTTTTACTGGTTGATAATTAAACAAAAAAGGACTTTTAGAATCTCGATCAACAGATATTAAAGTTCCATTATCATTAATGTATTTTAAAAATACGGATGTACTTAATCCTGATCTAATACCAGTTTCTAGAATTTTTCTAGGTTTTATTCCAAAACATATTCCGTCTAATATATTTTTAAAATACTCGTCTATTGTATCAATTTCATATTTCATAAAAATAAATGTTGATAGTTCTCGTACATATAATCTTCTGGAGTGTTAAAGTTTTGCACTCTTTGAAAATTATCCATAATATATTCCATTTTAGAATAATAATCCGCTTCGGAAATAGAATCTAAAATTACGTCTAATTCTTCTAGTGTATTAAACTTATAAAATCCTTTTGAGTTAAAATATTTTCCAAGATTATTAGTGCCCCAAAAAATAGGGATAGTGCCGCAAGCAAAAGCGTCTATTACAACATCGGTAAAATAATCATCTATTTGTGAATTCATAACGCAAATAGAATACATATGATTTTTTAGAGCTTCACTTTTAGACAGTATTTCTTTGTAACCACGCCCAAATAAATCTATTTGACCCGGATATCTTGCCGCTATTTCGTGTCTCAAACGATGTCCGACCGTCCAAGTTTTATTACTGGCGATCATAGAGAGTTTGGCGGTCTTTGAATATATTTGTCGGATTTCTGGCTCTATCCAACAGCCGCCCATCGGATAAAAGAGTAGTTTTTCTTTTGGAATATACTTATCTAAGTCTCGTACAAAGCTTAATATATAATCAAATTTATGATGATTTTGTAAAATATATTGATAACTTCCGCCAATAATAGCAGGAGGCTCTAAAAGCCATGCTACTTTTGTTTTAGCTTGAATGGAATCTACTTCAGTTAGACATATATCTGTAAAAAAGCAGGTATCTCGATATTCGTCTCCTCTATACCAATCAATATATTTTGACACAATTTTATTGTCATAATAACCGGCGTTTTTTATATGAGCGAAGTTTTTATCTCTTATTTTTGGATGTATCATTAGTGTCCTACTTTTTTAGTCGGGGAATTAGGATCGTATAATTCAGGATTCTTTAGTTCTAGTTTTTCTAATTCTTTTAATAGTCTATCATACATTTGATCTGTCATTACAGGTTCGCCATCTTGATAATATGCTTTATTAGCGTTTATTAAATATTTTCTAAGATATTCAATTCTTTCTTTATCTGAATAAATTTTAACATTATCATTATCCATAAATTCCAACATCTATTAAAGAACCTTCCGAGCGATCGTGATCAAACGGACTTGGATCGACTAATATATAGTTTAGTTTCCAATATAAAAGTAAGTCTAATGGTAGACCGTCGTATTTGTGATTTAAAACTTTTTCTTTTCCGGATTTATTAATAAAATAAGCTAAACCCGCCACAATAAACGGAGTACCTATAGGATATAGTATTTCTTTATTATTACTGGTTGATGTAAAATGTTTTCTATCAAACATACGCCCATGTAAACTTATACATTCAAGCCAGTTTTCATCATTAAAATGATGAATAAAAGTTTGAATATATTTTAGCCAGTCTTCTCTGTTAGGTACCGCATCATCTTCAAATACTAAAGTTAATTCTTTTGTACTATGTTGTAATGCTAGCTGATGCCCCCGTAGACAACGATAAGCACCTAAATGATTGGCTACCAGTTTTTTATATTCATTTTTAACCTGAAAATCGGGTTCTAAATTATAATCAGGGGTAAAAACCGTATGATATTTTACATTTAATTTATCTAAATATGGACTAATTAAAGATTTACGATGCGTATTAGAAACTACAACTATATCAAAATTCATATTAATATTCTTCGCCATTAATTTTATGTAGCAAATCCCATATTCTGCTTGGGAATTCATCTCTCGGTTCACTATCTAAATTTTGTAAATTTGAAAGAGCTTTTTTATATTCCTTTTTCTCGATTAAGTTAAAAATTTGAAAAAAGCTTGATATATCAGATATAAAAGTATATTCATTTTTTAAAGTACCATTTTTACACTGATCTATCATTTTTCTGTAAGACTTTATCTGTTTAATATTTTCTTTTTGTAAAGCTGATTCTAGACGGAAGTCCATTTTATAAATTCCTCTCTATAGTTTTTAGTATATTTTAACTGATCATCTGTTAAACATTTTTCTAATATCGGTAATATTTTTGACCAGTTTTCATCATTATATCCGGGTCTAGGGCAATGAGCGTCAATAGCAGTTGGTAACATAGACAAATCCCAATTTGATCTGTCTATTCTTCCTGCTGGTAAAATAAATGGGGTTTTATTATCATGCCCCTTAAATGCTGGATTAGGAATCATGTATCTAAAATAGAAAATAGCTGATTTTCTCATTTCATCTGATGCTAAATCTCTAAATAAATAATGAAAATAGGTTTCATCTAAACTTCGCCACTGTCCTTCAGTAAGAGTTTTTGGAATGTTGGATAATTTATAATTAATTGTCTCGTTTAGTGTTTTTTTTACATCATATCCTATAAGATTTTTCCATTTACCCACCGTCATTCCTATATAACAAATCGGATATCTCGAATGCCCATATCCGCCGGTTGATCCGTCCTCACCATAAATATTTATTTTATTTTCGTCGATACTGTTGAACCATTTGCTGTCTAATGGTATCATGTCGATATCGGTAGTCAATAGATAATCATTGTCCGGTAAATCAAAATAGCAGCCAAATAATCTAGAAAATGGCGATAGCGACCAACTGTATTCTTGCGGAATATTGTAATCTTTATTATGTAAGAATATACTTTTAATTTTTAATTCATTCAAAACTTTAAATAGAATTTCATTATTTTTTGCCATTAAATTACTGACACTGCAATTAATAAATAGATTTAAATCGTATCCTAAATTTTTCCAAGCAAAATAAATAATAGGAATAAAAAAAGAATAATCTTTATTTAAGTCCGTAGAGGTTATAACTTGTTTCATGGTTCTTTTCTTATTGATTCAATATCAAAATCTGAATTAACGTATGCAGCGATAAAATCAGCATGACATTTACCGGCACCACAGAAACATCCCAAGATATCATCTTTTTTGATAATTTTTTTTATTATATCTAATAAGTTATTAGATTTATTATCGTTAGACAACAGATATTGTCGAAACTTTTCTCGACATTCACCTCGTTCTCCGTCTTTACCTACAATAAATTGATTTCCAAATGGTGCATACGTTATTCCTTTACCGGGTCTACCACAATATACTGTATATTTTTCTTTTCTTAAATTAACAACTTTGCACAAGTCGAAAATCTCCTATATGGATTTGATTAAATTTTTGACTACCGTACCATTCGTCGTCAAATTGTTGTAGAGAATCAAATAATTCATTAGTTGTATTTAAATCTACTTCTTGTCCCGCTAAAGAGTTTTGATATATATCTTGGACTCTATTAATAGTAATTGTAGAGCAACAACTTTGAACGGTTGCTAAATTAAGAAAATTTAAATTTTGACATATTAAAGCACCAGCAGCTTCAAATCTATTTGGATGTGAGTAACCGATTTTTCCTTCTTTGTCAGAGATTAATCTTAGCAAATCTACTATATCGCCTTTCCGATAGACAGAGGCGGAAACCTCAAAAGGATAATTCCAGTCTCCTTGATTATAAACATTTGAATAACAGATTAAATTATGATCTATTTTATAGTTAGATTCAAGTAATTTTGATGGTGAATTGGCTGGTTGACACCAGTTAATATTAAGACCTAATCTCAAACTTAATGAAAATGCTTTATTATATTGAGACTTCAAAGCGGTTTTAACTAAAAATCCAAGATCAACCGGTTTATAAAATAGAACATCGTCTACACCAAATAGAATAAACTCATAGCTGTTTTTAATCGAGGTTTCGAGTAGATCAGCAAATGAGTATAAATCATTTTCTTCTAGTGCGTGAATTTCGGGATGCCTCTTAAAAAGCTTGGTATATCTATTTTTAGTTTCTTGTGTAGATGCTTTATATATTATAAATGTAGAATCTATTCCAGTGATATATTTTTTTCTAGTTCTTAGATACTCAGATAACTGCCAAGGTCGATCTTTACTAAAGATTATATTAGTCAACATTATATTTCTACTTCTTTTTGAGAAGAGTTTATAAGCATGTTTTCCAGTTTGGTTATTAAATCTTGTGTAAGCTGTAGTTTTTTTCGTGTAGATTCGATCCATATATTGATTAACTCGCCGCCGTTTGTGTGAACATTTCCTGTGTCAACTTCTTTTTCTTCTGTTATTTTTGAACCATCGATATCTTTTTCGAATTTAATTTTAATTTTGTTATTTAATAATAATTCTGTTACTTTGTATTCTAATAATACTGGATTGCCGTTTGCTTCTATCATCATTTGATAGACTATCATGTTTTCTTTTAATTCAACTTTATTATATGATAAATGTTTCATTTTATGACCCTGAATTTGGTTTTATTATAAATTTCTCCGACAGTTTTACAATTATATTTTTTCATATCAGCTTTAAGTCTTTCAATATTAGAATCGTATACTGATTCCTGAGAAATAAAATCAGCACCAGCAGCTAATATATCAATATCTTTATATTGATCTAAGTAAGAGACAAATAGTTTTGTATTTGCCTGTTTACTGTAAATAGAATTAAATATTTTTAATTGCCCCGTTAAATCACATTTAGTATGATCATTTGAAAAAACTATTCCGTCAACACCTAAATCTATAGCTTTCATAACGGTAAATGGTGCTGAAATATATCCGGCTATTATATCAATGTTTTGTTTGTATTTTAGTCGAAGATGCCTAATTTGGCTTATCATTTCGTCGCTATCGCCAAAGTCATCTGAGCTAATAAAAACCGTTGGATTAATACTATCTTTTTCAATCAGATTAGATATATGGTCAATTACATTAGCGTCGTTTTTATTTAAACCTATTATAAAATTGCAAGTCTTTGTATCTTTTTTAATTTTTACTAATGAATCAATAAAATTTGATTGACCGGAATATCCATATGGAGATAAAAACGACATATATCCTTTTTTAACATTTTCTAGATATTCATTATGGTCATTACAAATCTTGTAATAAGGATATCTATATCCTTGATTTTTAAAATAAGATGATGTATTTATATCAGCAGTATTTGTAATTTGAGTAAATTGAGGGACTAACTCAATATCTGAAAATGATAACCACCTGTTTTCATAGTACAGGTGATTATGTGAGTCTAAAAATTTATTTTCCATTTTTTAAAAAGGTATGTCGTCGTCTTGTCCAGCTTTTACAGATGAAGTCGATCCTTCTTTTTCTGTGGCTTTTTTAACCGTCTTAGGTTTTTCTTTACTAGATGTATCAGGTTTTGCTGTTACGTCAGATTCTGTAACGAACATATTTGGAAGATATGATCGAATAAATTCTAATAAAATCGCCGCTTCAGCAAAAGAGACACCGATAGAAACTTTGTTGGTTTCATTATTTTGTGTTCTACCTAAACCTAAAGCAAGACCTCTAGGTGTATCGGTATCTTTTTCATATAAAACGGAAAAATTCATAAAAGATGAACTATCTTTACCTTTATGGTATAAACCGCCCCATTTTCCTTCTTTTAATGCTCCTAGACCCGCCTTTTGTCTATTTAAAACAAGAAGGATATCTCCGAGATCATTTAATTCTAATTTAAAATTGACTTTTTTATCGTAGTCAAATCTTTTTTCTTCATCCGGTTTTTCCGGTGCCATCTCTAAAAAGAAACAATTATTTTTTTGAGAAAAAGAGATTTTAGCCATACCGCCTTTGCCTTGATATGGTTTATAGATACTATATTCAATTCGTTGCATTGTCGTCATTTAATAAATTCTCCGGTATTATTTTACCTTTATTATAAGCCATGATTTCTTTTAACGCTAAAGAACCCTGCTCGTAACTCATATTGTCTAGTGTATTACTTTTTAATTCTTCAACAGATAATAGGAATTTTTCTGTATTTATATTTAGCTTGTGGCATAAATTATTAATGGCGTTTTTCTGATTGCCTGTAATCTTTTCATTGCTCGCCATAAAAGCTTCCGAGACTTCTTTATCTGGAAGTCGGGCTTCGTCGGCAGAAATTATCTTAGTCAATCGTAGCCCTTTACGGAGGCATCGGGACTCAGCCATCGTTACCGATGTAGCAACCGGATAGTTAGAATAAGGATAGGTATTATTACCCGCGTAACAATCAGATGCGTCAGATATAGAGTGTAATGTATTATTTTTTCGATATAAAATTTTAACTACAACAGTTGCTCGTCTTTCGTTGGATGGTTCTGGAGTTTGTTTAACATCTACATCTAGATTAATTATAGGGCCAATATATAGTTCAAATAATCTTCGTAAACCATCGCTTGTAGGAAAAACGGTACCATTTTCATCAGTAAATTGTTCTTTTTCTCGTAGTCTAGACAGAATAAAAGGGGTCCATTCTTCTGAATCAATAGATGGTATAACAATTGGGTCTGTCGGTTCAGGTAAGGTCTGAGTATTACTATCAGTTGGTACAATATTTGATGCCTGACCTACTGATTGCTCTACCGCTGTTGGAGGATTATATGTTTCATATAATTTCTGTAAGTCTTTTTTAGACATATTAGCTGCGTCTACTTGAAGACTTATTAAATTATTTTGAACCGCGTTATTCGCCCAATCTCGTAACTCTTTTATTTTTAGTTTCATTTATATCCTTTTATTATTCGCTTAATGCTTTTTCCATTTGATTCATATTAAAATCTGGTACAAAAACTTTAGAAACTTTTAAATGAAAATGTTTTTCAAGCACATCATAGTAGTCTTTATTTCGAGTAAAATATTTGATATTTGGACGTTTTAAGATTTCTGTTTTTTCTTTATTTGAATTAATTAATTCATGTATATTGTATACATAATAGTAAATTTCTTTTACATCATAAGATACGGCTAGCTCTAGTGTTTTTAAAGATGTTACTACAACCGGCTCTTCAATATTTTGCAAATCATTACTGGAAAATATCGCGGTCATAGGATAAAAAACAGGATTATTTATTTCATCCACATACAAACTAATTCCTGTAAATCCGTGAAAATTTAAAAATTTACTCGAATTAAAAATAGCGTAATATGAGGCTTGATCAGGACTTAATGTGTCTAAAACAAGATTTATATTATTGATTTTAGTATAAATATCTTTTTTGATAAAACCTGTCTTAACACCAGATTTTGTTTTTTCTATAAATGATGGTTGTTGCGAATGTCTCATATTCTTCCTATAGATTTAAGAAATGATTGCTTCATTTTATTTTCTTCGTTCATCCAATCTTGCATATTAGTTGTTTCGGTCTTATTTTGTCCGTGTGATCGATAGCAAAATAAAGCAAACGGCAAATGAACCAGCATAAATCTAGTAGCAGTTCGTAACCAAAGATTATAATCTTCCATACCTTTAATCGTCTCGTCAAATAATCCTATAGTATTAAAGACTTCTCTTTTGACAAGACTGTTTGTAGACACCATGCAATAATTTACAAGTTTATTAAAATTAAATGGTGCTTTAAATTCTCTGTATACGATTCCTGTTTTTTGATTTAATACATTATAATCGCTATATACAACACCAACACCGGGAGTCTCTATCATTTTTAATACCGACGCAGATATTTTATCTGGATAATAAAAGTCATCTATATCTAGAAAAGATATCAGTTCACCGTTACTATTTTTAATTCCGGTATTTCTAGCGGAAGCGGTTCCTCTGTTTTTATCATGAACTAAGAGGCAGATTCTACTTTTTTGACTATCTTGTAATGATTCGACGTATTTTGTAATTTGTTCTACCGAATTGTCAGTAGAGCAATCGTCTACAATAGTGATATCGATATTCTTGTACGTTTGACTTAAAATACTATTAATAGCGAACTCACAGTATTGACCCTGATTATAATTAGTGATTACAACGCTTACTTTAATCGGCAAAGTTGTAACATCAATTTCTTTTTGCTGTGACAAAGAAGTTTACTCCGTTGTATCCAGATTCTTGAACAGAACATCCCAAATTTTTTAGAAGTTCAACAATATTGTTTAAATTATAAATAGCAAAATTATAGACATGATTCTGATTTGTTTTTCCAAAAATAGCATCATTAATTTCATTAATTTGTAATCGATTGTATTTTATCATATTAGATATTAAATCATAATCGGACGATGAAATAAATATTGTTCCACCTCGTTCAAGCTTGGAAATCCAAACCGATAGAACATTAGATATGTCAGTATATCTGATATATTGAATAATATCAATTGCTAAAATTTCTTCAAAAGCGTGTTGACTTTCTAGCCAAGATAAATCACGAAAATCTTGTTGTACAACCAATGGATTATTCTTAATAAAATAATCAACATTTATGTATCCGTCTCTTATATCTTCGCCGCATCCTAAATTTAACTTCATTTAAAACATCCTATGTTATTTATTAAACTCGACCATCTTTCTATAAATTTTTGTAAAGAAAATTCTGACAGTATAGTTAATCTAGCATTTAGACCTATTCGTGTAGCTAGAATCTTATCTTTTTTGATTAGTTCTATTTTATCAATAAAATCTTGCGAAGTGTTGGCGATAAGGCAGTTTTCTCCATCTTTAAAGTATTTGTCGATTTCCTGTTTATTTGTAGTTACAATAGACATTCCTGCACTCGCCGCCTCTAATAGAGACATAGGTAGTGGACTTAACTGAGTAGTATTTATATAGTATAAATGCTGGTTCATTATTTTATTTAAATCCTCGGAATTCGAAATTGGCCGATGATACTCTGGCGTTTGAGGATTAAATCCAACTACATTAATTTTGTGCTTTTTTGATACTTCTTGAAATATTGTATGTCCAAGAAAAACGTCTCGTCCTGCAAAATGGTTAGATATATTTAAACCGTCATAGTTTTTAACGCCATTAATAGGTTTAAATATGTTGGTATCTATACCATGAGGTATCACAAGAGCAGATGAATTCCAAGTATTTTTATTGTGTTCTGAAATAGAAACGTGATAATCCGCTTTTAAAGACTTTAAATTGTCTAGATTTTTTTTGCTTAAATTAGGATAAGGTTCGGTATGATCTATATGTATTACAGGTATCCCCAACTGTTGTCCTAAATTAATAGACATAGGCAATTGGGTAGCTCTCTCTTGTGATAAAATCATATCAAAACATAACTCGCCTCTGATTTGACGAGGATCGGTAAAATACAAATATGTGTTTTTAGGTAATGGTTTTGTATGATAATCCCAAGTTTTGGCTCCGTTATGGAAAATATGCCATTCCACATTTGGTATATTAGACAGTAAGGTTTGATAAGCTTCGTGTGTAGGCCAAGTTAAAATTCTAATTTTGTTAGAGTCTCGATTGGTCTGATTAAGCAAGTGTCGCGTTTTGGTAAGCATAATTAATAATTGATCGTTCTAGGGCCATCAGCTGTCATAACAGAATACTTTTTTTCTGGAGTACTATTTATTCCAGATAAAGTATCATAGTATATTTTCTTAGCCCAATCGTGACTTTCTTTTATAATTTCGCTAGGTTTTAAAGTTACCATTATACCAAAAGATTCTTTAAAAGGTGGCCCTTGGTCTATTAATTTTTTATTGTGATTCAAAGCTTCAAATATAAGATATATTGATCCGCATTTATATGTAGAATTTTTTTTATTATTAGGTTCATAAGAACAATCAGGAAACATTATTTTTACACCAAGCAAGTCTGCGTAATATCGTTTTGTCATTTCACAAAAATATACATCTTTCATAATAAAACGATGAATAAAATTAAATATTATTTTTTTTATTTTAAATTTAATATTCATTTTGAAAAAATTTCCTTCCATATTTTACCTATGTTTTTATATGAAAATTTTTGTATATAATTTCCATTATCATAAAACCATTTAGAAATATTATTTTTGTAAGAACTAGGACCATCTTTCCAGAAATTATATTCTTTTCTCATTTTATCTCGTAAATCATTTTCATCAATTAAAAACCAATCTTCGTAACAAGTATATAAATCTTGTTGTGGACAAGAGTCCATACCAAATACCATTTCTAAATTACCAGATAGTAAATTATTAGATGGAACAAAATCGGCTGTTCCTCCCCAATTTGGTGCAATAACCGAGTTACTAAAACCTATAGCGTCTAACGCTGGAAGACAAGTCGCAGCTCCTTTTTCTACGGAAACAAAACAATGGCTATTGTAGTGCAAGTCTAGAACATCGTCTTCTGATAGATATTCTGGCACCACAATAATTTCAGGATAAGTAGTGCCTTTACGAAGTTTCTTTTTAATCGTTTCTATTACATTTATAATTTCTTGTAGTGAATTTTTGGAATTTTGACCAGAAATAAATGTCTTTAATAATAAGACGGTATTCTCTGATCGATCAAAATTAGCTAAGTATGTTTTGATAAGAGTGATGTAGTTTTTTCTAGCAGAGAAATCACCTATAGCATAAAAAACGAACTTGTTTTTTATATCCAAATGGTCTAATATTTTTCTTGGTTTTTTGAATTTTTCTACATCTACCGCTTGTGGAACAACATATACTGGTTTAGTTACACCACTTTCTAAACACATTTTTTTATTTTGATCGCAAAATACAACAATCTTATCCATTAAATTACAATACAAATGCCAATTTGACGGTTGAATATTATTGGTTTCATAAGCAAAAACACCTATATTTTCAACACCTTCTTTTCTTACAAACATATTTGGAAGATAGTGTTGTACAATATGAGTAACGTCCTTAAGATTGTTTTTTTCTAAATCTAGAATTTTTTGAGGAGGTGTACTGTTGATATTATTTAATTTTACATTTCTTGGTACGACTTCTATATTAGCTGAATCTATTGCTAAAATATGATCTTCAGCCGCTTTAGCATATCCCGTACCATCTCTATAAACACCTATATATTCTATTTTCATAGTTTAATGTATCCAATGTTTTTATTAGTTTGGTTATTCACTAATAAATTATAACGTATTTCTTCTTGCTGATTTAAAAAGTGGCAATATTTTAATAATTTTTCAGCTAATTCCTTACGACCAAAAGGAATATTTTTTTGCTGTCCGTTTTCAATAACTGTTTCAAATCCGCTTTCTAAACAAGTTAGAATCTTGTTAGATAGTTCTAAAGTATTAAACCAAGGTCTTCCAACTATGTTAGAGTAGCACCAATCTATAAATACTTTATTGCTTTCTATATAAGGTATTTCGGTTAATGATGTATGAATAAATGGTTTAGATGTCCAGATATTTGAATCATCTGAAGGGATTGTTACTTGATCAAGTAGATTTTCAAATTTTTTAGCTATTTCATCCCAATCGTATCTTAATGAACATTCTCTAGCTTCTTTTGATAGTTTTTCTCTATAGTCAGGTTTTGCGTTGAAAAATTCATATAGTTTTTTAGCGGCGTATTCATGATCAGGTCTTGCTCTTAACTGACCGGTTTCTTGTATGCTAGATTCTTGTACATAATACAGTACTTTTAATGGTATTCCGCCACCGTTAATAGTTTGTTCAGCCATACCCGCATATGCAGTAGCCATTATAGGAACACCGCAAGCTTTAGCGTCCATAATAGGCATTTCAGCAGCACCAGCTACACTGTATTGTACATATAAATCGGCGACAGACATAATTTCAGCCATTTGTTCTCTAGTAACTCCAACGGCTGTGTTTGTTGTTTGAGCTGTTCTTTCTCTAGTTATATTAGTAAAAGCGTTAATTCCTTTATAAAAGGATATTTCGTAATTTTTTGTTTTATGATCAAGATATGTTATTAATACTTTATGTCCAAGACTATGTTTTTGGATTTCGTGCTTCAAATCAAAACCAACGTCAACAAAAGATGTATGTATATGTAAAAATGTTTTTTGAGCAAGTTTTTCATTTCCCTGTTCTTTACATATTTCTAAGAATTTAGCAAAAGCTTTAAATAAATCGGGATATAATTTTCTACCCTGATTTCTCATTACAGTTTGAATTATAAACCAATCCGGATTTAATCCTAGTTTTTCTCTTAGCTCTTTTTTATTGTCTGCGGGTTTAAAAATTTTAGTATCTGTTCCGGGAGGTGTTACTGAAAAGACGTTAACGTTATCATTTTCTAATACTGATTTCGCCCATTCGGTATATGTTGTTATGTAATCGCATTTTTTAAACCAATCGACCCAAATCTTCTGCTGCGGCTCGCTGTCAACGCAGGCCATCCACCATAATTTATAATATTGACGATAAGGATTGCTAAAATGATGCTGTGTCATCCAAGGATCGCGGCATCCCCATACAATATCAGGTTTAAAATCTAGCATTACCTCAGTTAATTTTAATGATCCGAATTGGGCGTCTCTAGTGGAGTTGTATTGATTTTGATATTCATTATCTTGCGGATGAGGCATAACTGGATAAACTTTCCAGTCTACATCATTAATTCTAGGATCAGACGGACTACAATAGCTGGCTAGTTCTGCCAGTTCGTATTTTCCTGTTTTTTCTAATCTCTTTAGTATTTCATTTGAGATATTAGAAAAACCCGTATTTAGCTGTGAAAATTCGCAATCAAATAATACTCTTAATTTTCTCATAAAATTTCTTGCTGTATTCTATTGTTAATATTTATTAAGCGTTCTTTTACTAAACTATGATTGATTCCAGTTTCTTGCACGATATCTGTTATAGTTTTGTTTTCGCATATCTTTTCAAAAATAACACGATCGATTCCCATTAGTCCGTCTAATATTTCAAACTGTCTATGGTTATTCTTAAAATCTAATTGTTTTTCTTTTTGTTCTTTTGGAAGATTATTAAAAGAATAAAAATTAAATGTATAGTCTAATAATTTGGATATTCTTTTTTTAGATATATTGTATTTTTTACTTATAGTATTAAAATCTTCATCATTTTTTAAACTATTTTTAATTCTATTAATTAATTCTCTTGTAGATACCGATACCGATACATCAGAGTTTAATTTTAACGCGACTTTACTTAATCCGTTTCTTATTATGTGATTGATATATCCTTTTATACTTTTTTCTTTATTACTTTTATTTGATAGTAAATATTTTTCTACCGCATTTATCAATAAGACTCTTGCTTCTTGAATAAAATCTTTAGTGTGTCTTCGTCCAAAATTTCTTGCAAATTTATGTCCTAATTTTACCGCCATATCATCGTATTCTTTTATTAAATTTTCTTTTTCGGTACGCATAATTCATATCCTATATATGCTTTAATAATTAAATTAAAGCTGTCTAACATACCTTCTTTTTCTACTGTTTTAATTAATTCGTCAGTGATCCCAAATTTTAACATATCATGATACATCTTATAAATAGACTTAGATTTATTACATTCTTTAATGTTTACAAAAACATTTGAACAAATAACGTCGTCATTTTTAAATACGATAAATTCAAATGGTATATTATATAATTTATTTATATTTCTTATCTGCATCTCAATGATGGATTTAATAGTGTATTTATCGCAATTGATAATAAACTTTTTGTCTTTATAGTAAAAATTAATAATATTTTCTTTTATACTAAATCTATATATGTGTTCTAATATTTTATATGATATGTTATCGTCATCAATATATTGATATTCTGGAAGTAAATTAAAGTCTTTAAGTATTTGTCGTTGTAAATTCATATTGTGCATATACCTCGGGTAATCCATCTTCCGTTTTTATTATTTAGAGTAAGCTGGATAATCGAGTCTTCTCTTATTATATCACTGCTATTAGCAAATATATCTGAAAATATACATATATTATCTAAAGTTCCGGTAGAATCATGTACTGATAAAGTACACATTTTTTTGCCTTTATTAGCACCGCTTTTAATAACCTTGATTTCCACTTTATCTATTACGCAAATTAAGAACTGATTATCATCTCCCGAGTAATCATTTAATTCTAGGCATTTTCTTGTAGAAAACTTCTCTTTGTCTCCAAGTAAATTTCCAGTAATAATAGTGCCACAGTATTCTTTTTCTGATTTTTCTATAAAATACTCAGTATCATCTTTATTTAAAGATTTTTCTAAAAATTTAGACTCGCTATCTATAATAGGTCTACGTTTTTTAACAGAAACATGCTGTGCTACTTTACTTATAATAGAGGGAACACTATTAATATCTTTACATTCATCTAATATTGTAATTACGCCCTCTTGCTCTTTTTTAGTTAAACTGTCGATAAGATTAGCGATATTAAGAAGATCGTTGCGTGAACATCCAATATCACTAAAACATCCAGTAATTATTAAAGATTGAACACATCTACAGTTAGGTTTGATGTATTCATTATCGACAAAATATCCTTTGATGATAAAATTTAGAAAATCCGCAATAGACTTAATCTCTTTTAAATTTTTGATATTATCTCTGAATTTATTATCTATAAATTTTATATGAGACAGACCGTATCTGATATTATCGTTTTCTATACTAAATTCAAGATTTTTCTTATTGATATTAGGCGGAAGTATTTTAATACCAAAACGTTTAGCGTCTTGTGCCATTTTATTTAATTCATAAAATGGTTTTATTTTTTCTTTGCTATAACTAAGATAGGTAGCAAAAAACTGTTTTGGATAGTGAGTTTTTAAATAAGCGGTGTAATAAGCAACAAAAGCATAGCTTATAGAGTGAGACAAATTAAATGCGTATCTACCGGCATTTTTTAGTACATTGAATAATTTATCTGCTAATTCTTGATTAACTCCATTCGCTATACATCCATCGGTAAATTCTTTACCAATTGCTAAAATTTTAGCACTATCTTTTTTACCTACCGCTTTTCTTAAATCGTCAGACTTAGCCAGTCTTTCTAATTCAGGTAAATGCTTCCACGCTAATCTTTGTGCTAATAAGATTAATTGTTCTTGAAAAAAGATATTAAAATTAGTGCTTTTTAAAATTGAATCAATTGTTTCGTTTCCGGTTTTTTTAATCGATGATGGATCATTTTTGTACTTTAAGTACCTATCCATAGCACCAGATTGTAAACTAGCTGGTCGTACACCAGCGATAACAATTGATAACTCCCAAATATTTTTGGGTTGAATTTTAGATAACCAATTTTGAACTAGCAAACTTTCACATTGAAAAACTCCATTAGTCTTTCCGCTTGCTATCAATTCCCATGTTTTTGAATCGTTAATTGGTAGATTTTCTATTGATGTTAACATAATACCAGTTAAAGTCTTTTATGGGCAATCTCTTTTGTTTTTTGCCCCAAAAAAATACATCTTTATATCCTAATAATACCGCCTCCATATCTGAAGGTTTTAATATAGTATATCGTATATTTTCGGTATCAATACCCATAAACATTACAACGCAACAATCTTGCCTTATATATGATTTTAATTGCGAAGTTTTTAAATGAAAAACGTTTAAATCTTTTCGGCAAAACTTGATTTCGATTAATCTATCTCTACCTTTAATTTTTTTTAATTTAAAGTCGGCACTTGTTGTTATTTCTTTATCGTTTTCAATTAATTTTCCACTATTATCTATACCGTTATCGACAAAAGTATAGATATACGCACCTTTTCTTTTGTTTAGGTCGTCTACATATATATTCATCAACTCGCGTTCAATTTTCGTACATTCTATTATATCGTCGGCAAATTGATTTTTAGTACGATTATCTTTTCTGTAGTTCAAAAGCAGGATATAACTTTTCAATCATATCCAACATGCACGATTATTTTATTCGTTATTAATTTTTATTTTCTTTTTGAATTGTCGATAAAGTTTCATAAATCTTATAAAAGCGTTAGCACCCAATCTTACATCTTCTAGTGCATCGTGAGTAGAAGCTGTTCTCTTCATACCTAATATACCCATTAATGAGTCTAGACTATATTTAGAAACTTCTGGATCAGATTCGTATAAAGTAAAAAAGCAAGCCCAAGTATCTAATGATCTAGAACAGAAAGGTAGACTGTCTCGGTTTTTATATAGTTTGTGTTCATCTAATAATGCGTGGTGCATCATCATTAAATCATACGCTACATTGTGAGCAACCATAATGGGCTGACCCCAATACTTTTTTCCGGGAGTATTGTTATATGAATTAATCCAATCCATAAATTTTTGTAAACCAACTTTAGGCTCAAAACCTTCTTTTTGACATCTGCTCCAAAGTTCTGGTCCAAGTATCTCTACCGCTTCTGGACTAGCTTTTTCTGGTCTTTGAGGTTTTAACACTATTTCAAATTCGCCGTTTTCATAAAATTCTAAAGTAGCGGGGTTAATAGCTTTAGCAGCTATTTGTATAATCTCGTGCCCAGCTCTAGGATCGACGCCTGTTGTTTCTGTATCAAAATATATAAATACTTGTTTGTTCAAAATGAAAACCCTTCTTCTAAATTTTCGTCAGATTCCGATTTTTCCTCTTTATTTAGATTTATTTTAATTAATTCCTTATTAGTAAAATTCCCATAAGGTTTTTTATCTAATAAATAGTAAACTGTGTTACTTTGTTCAATAAGTGTTTTATCTTTTAGTTTTAATCGATCTAAACTCCATTCGCCAGTTTCTACTTGATTAACTGATTTTGCATTTAATAATAATTGCTTGTATTCTTCCTGTGTTTTTTTAGGCCATATTTTTTCTTGATTGTTAAAAGTTAAAAATACATGATAAGGAAGTTGATGCTTTTGAAAAATTTTACCAGCTATATATTCTATTCCATAAGATAAAGATGTAGCAAGCTGTACATTTGGATTAGATTTAACAAAATCTTCAATATATTCTTCTATTAATCCTAGTGCATTATCCCCATAATCAATAACTAAATCTTTAGGTCGTTTTCCTATAAAACATATTGTTGATTTACTCATATTATTAATTTACCAGCCTTATTTGAAATATTTGGAACGTCATTAGCTATTACTAGCTGATTTTTCATTTTATCAGCTTGCATTTCCATCATTTTAATATATTCTTCTCGTAATGAGTCTATTCTATCAAAGGCTTCTTTTAAAGAGCTGACCTTAATTACAGCGGACGCCTCCATAATTCCCATTTCAGGATGCAATACGGGAACAGGAGTTGTATATTTAACGTCTTTTTCATTTTCTGTATTCGTTAGCACTTTTATTTCTTTACCTTCGTCAGATAAAAATTGTTCTACTTTATATATCATAATTTTCCTCTAGTTCGTAAGTTGTCATCTCTGGTTCATTGGTATTCTTATTGACCATTTTTATTATCTCATCAATTTTAGAATACGCAGCTAATGACAATAGATCATATTTTACAGCACCGCAATATTCAACGTCCTGCATTTTTAGTCCAACAACGTCTAAATCCTTTTCGGAATCGTAATAGATTGGCAAAAAATCTTTTAAAGGAATGTCGGCTAAAACAAGTCCGGCTGCGTGTTGACTAAAACTACGGTTGGTGTTATTTAACCGAATAGCTATATCAAATTCATTTTTATATTCTTTATAATAATTTGATAAATCTTCAATGTATTCTATATTATAGTTAATAATATTATATTTAGAGTCTACCTGCTTTAAATCTTCTAGTTCATCTTGGACTTTAGATTCGTCGATCATTTTAGATGTAATTTCATTCGCTACATCAAATGATTTTCCTCGAATTCTAAACACATCTTTAATAGCCATTTTTGCTTTAATTTTACCAAACGCAGCAATATGGGCTGCTTTATCATGACCGTATTTTTTATATATATAATCTTTTAATTTATCTCTAAAAGAGATAGGAATGTCTATATCTACGTCCGGTAAAGCGTTTTTGCCTTCAGCTAATCGACCTTTGTTAATAAATCGAGAAAATAATAGAGATTTATCAGAATCGTAAGGAATATTTGTATCCGGCCATACAGGGTCGATATTTGTTACGCCAGTCAAATAGAATACTAAACTTCCTACCGCAGATCCTCTTAGTCCAACACATGCGTTATTGCTTTTCGTAAAATTTGTAAAATCTCGAACCAGCAACATATAGTTAGAGATATTATATTTTTTTAATGTGTCTAGTTCTTCTTTAACTCTTTCAACATATATCGTCTTTAATTCTGGATATTTAATAAAACGATCATTCATCTTTCTTTCAGACCAACCTATACGACATAAATCAGTCAGATATTTATCAGGATCAACCTCTTCGTTTTTTTCATTCTTAAATACTGGAAGTCTGGACGGACTAGAAATATCATATATTTCAAATTTATCAAAATCTACCCATTGCTCAGATGAGTATTCTTTTAAGCTAAAGTCATTATTATTAAAAAATATTTGATATTCTGGATAATTTTTCAATACGGAATCTTTATTGTCAATGTCCGTCTTTAGTTTATTGCATATTAATATTTGTTGAAAAGGCAGGTCGTCTTTATCAACATAATATGATTCTGATATATTGTCGTCGCTATACAGAAGATATAAATTATTATCAGATTTTATAATTGATAAATCTTCGTCTTGTATATGACTGTTTTTATATTTTAAAAAATGATCTTTAGAATTAAGTCTAGATATAATCTTTACTAAAGAAAACCATCCATCTCTTTTTAGAGAAAGTATATGAATTTTTTTATTGTTATAAAACGAGGTAAATCCAATTATCGGTTTTATTATATTGTCTTTATTCTTTTTATTATTTTTAAGCACCAATTGTATAAATTCCGGACAACCAGCTACAGAATTATAATCAGCTAAAATAACATACGGAAGCTTAAATTTACAAGCACGATCTACAATTTCATCAATATGACTAAAAGCTTCTTGTAAAGAATAATGACTATAAGTAATATGGATCATTATTTGATAATTCCCTTTTTGTTGTTTTTAAACACTCGATTGCTTTTTTTACCATTAATAGTTAATGATTGAATCTGTAAGGCTGCTTCGTTTAATCCTAATTTTTTATACATATTATAATATTCATCACAAAGACTGACTCCGTTTTCATTTTCTGTTTTTCCAAAGTGACAAAATTTTCTACATTTGTAATGAAATTTTTTCTTATCGTCGTCATCTTTTAATCTTTTAGGATCGCTATCTATAGAAATAACACGAAATATTTTTCTAATTTTGTCAAGGATTTCTTCTTCATTAGATTCATCCAGTGATATAGTATAAGGTCCACCGTCTTTTAGAAAATATAGTGTTAACAAACGTTTTTTATCTGGATATATATAGTGTGCAGCAAGATTATAGATTTGAAGCTGTAGATCATCGTGCATATTATGTACATCTTTAATTTTTCCCGTGACCCAATCTTTTCTTTGACCGGTTTTATAATCAACTATTTCTATAACAGAATCGCTAGAGGTACATATTAAATCTATAAAACCTGTAAGTTTAAAAAATCCGGTTTTAGTCTCATTAGACCTATAATCTACAAATTTATAAGAGAATCCCTTTTTCTGTATCTCAATTTCAAAACCCATTTCAGTTGCCAGTGTTTCCATTTTTAATGGATTATACATGGTCTTCATTATACTATCACATAGTTTAATTACTGTTTTTAAATCTGAGTCAGAAAAAGATAAATGAGGATTATTTCTTACTTCTCGATTATAACAAATTTTAGATAAATAATTATAATCAGTATATTTATCGTTTAGTAAATGATGTTTGGTTTTTTTAGCCTTAGCTAAAACTTCCAATACTTTATGTACTATTGTACCGATTACCGCAGCTTTACCCGAAGGTTCTCGTTGTTTGCAGTAGTAAGTTAAATACCATTTAAACGGGCAATCAAGATAGGTGTCTAAAGAACTTTTTGAAGCGGATTCTATTTGCATATATTATATACCGTGCCTTTTTCATTTTGATCTAATAATTTTACTTTATAACCAAATTTTTCTAAAAATTTAATCTGGTTATCTGGTAAAAAACCCATAGGTGTTTTTACATCGGTCGGAACCTGTCTATATTTAAGAATATCTAAAATATAGTTAGCTACAAATTCAATTGTTGGTTTTTTATCTTTTTTCATCTCATTAACCGATCACAAGTTGTATTGTTTTTTCTAGATATCCAAGATATTTCTATATCTTCGCATTTAATTTGATCTATATATTCTAGACAAATATCTTTTATTTCTTTTAAATGCTTGGGTCTAATTTTTGATTCACCATTGATGCCATTTATTATATTTTTACAATCACCATATATTTCTACATTAGATATAGTATTTGATTGACTGTATTCGTTTAAGAATAGTAGTAATTCTTTTAAAGCTATAAATTCCGCTAAATTAGACGTACATACCTTTTGAGTTAAGCTGGAATTTTTTTGCTGTATAATGTTTCCATTTTGGTCATTAATTACAAAAGCCCAATACATTTTGTTTTTATTACAACGATAAGAGCCGTCAAAATAACATATTAATTTCATATATTGATGTAGTAAATAGTTTTTTTTGTATTAAGAATATAATTTAGAATACTACATTTATTTTTAAGTTTATTTTTAACATAAATTACTATATCTGAATTTTCTATAATCATTTTTGTTCTATTCATATTTTTTTTAGGAGAATACTCGCCTTTATATAAATACTGAACCTCGTTTGCGGAATTTAAAATCAAATTTCTTTCTTTTATATTTGATATCCATGAGTCTTGTTCGTTTTCATTAGAAAGATAAATATAGTAAGGAATTCTGTTTTCATTGCATGTTTTTGCAAATTCATAATCGCTACCACTATTTAAGCCGCAATATCCAACAACGGTTTTATTGATAGATTCTATCTGAAAGATATGCGATAGATATTCATTAAGAATTTTTCTTCTTCTATCGTTAAAATCATAACCCCCTAAAGCATATCCTTTAGGTCCAACTATACCTATATTAACTATTTTATTTATTTTTACCATGAGGATAAGACTCTTTTAAGCCCGCGTTAGATATTTCTACAAATCTAGAGTTAAGATAAAGCTCGCGTAAATTTAAAGCACCAGCGTAAGACATACCGGAACGAATTCCGCCGACAAGTAAATCTATAGTGTCTTTTACTGGACCGGTAGAATCAATAAAAAAGCATTCGCCTTCAGGTGTAATATCTGGACGATGTATATTGTTGTCTTTTTGAAACTTATAAGAGGACTGACCTCTGTATTCTTTATATGAATGTCCGTCGTGATAAATCAAAGGAGCGGGCGATTCATTACAAGATGCTAATACTTTACCAATCATAACGCTACTAGCACCAGCCGCTAAAGCTTTTACAATATCTCCGGAATTTTTAATTCCGCCGTCAGCTATGATATGATAATCTTTAGGATTTCGTAAATCTTCTATAGCTTCTTTTACATAATGAATAGCAGATAATTGAGGAATTCCATGACCGGTTTGTATTCGTGTAGTACAGGCAGAACCCGGACCTATTCCTACTTTGAATGTCTTAACGCCTATATTTATTAATCTTACTGCTGCCTGTTTAGTGCATATATTACCAACAATTAAGTTGACTTTATTATCTAAATTAATAAGAAGATTGGATATGTAATTTAATACATTCTCATTATCCGCATTTGCTATATCTAAACAAAGATTTAATTTGTCGGTATGAAATAAATCCATTAATTCTTTTATTTCTTCAAAAGAAGTTTTTAATCCTATGCTTACATATGGAACTTCTTTTGTGCTAATTTGATAATCTTTTATTTGAGCGTGATATTTCTCTTTTGATTTATAAAATCTATGAAAAATACCTAGCCCACCGCATGATCTTATAGATTTAGCCATATCTAATTCAGTTACGGTATCCATGTTAGCTGAAATAATAGGTATATCTAATTTAGTATTTCCTATTTTTGTTGAAATATCTATAGTAGAATCAAGTCTTGATCTAATTTTAGAATGATTGGGTATCAACAATACATCATCAAAAGAATACGTTTTATCTAGTATTTCTAGCATAGAAATTGTTTTCCTTTAGTTTATTTAATATAGTTTGATTTTTTTCTTCTATCGACATATTACTATTATCAATTATAACAGAATTAAGTGATTTAAAATCAAAATCATCCAGTGCAGTCTCTGTTATATCCGAATCGTTAAAAATATTTCTTTCTAATCTTATAATTTTACAATTATCTTTAAATTCGTTATAAAGTAATTTGATTTCATTTGGAAATCTTGCGTCATCTATTATAGCATAATCTTGTTTAGTTTTTCTGATTTTATTGATTGTCGCTAAAACCCAACAATCTGGATATATCCGCCTACATATATAGGTTCCAAATATTTTTAAAAATTCACGACCAGTTACATACTGTCTTTGAAAGTTTTTATATACCCCGTTAATCGTCCACAGTTCTTGACGCAAATCGTGTAATTGATATCCTTGCATTGGAAGATCAGACCACTTAATATGAGTAGGAGAGTCTTTTTCTTCATTTGTTCCGTATACATTTTTTTCCGATAAATTAAATAATTCGATTGCTAATCTTTTAAGTTCGTCAGCAAAAGAATAATGATTAACTACGGGATTGTACCATTCAGTATAAGTACCGTCTATACCATATCCTTTTGAAATTTCTGATGTTAAAAAGGCTCTTGCTGAGCTTTTCCCTGATTGTTTTTTACCGCTTATTATTATAATCTTATTTTCCATAAATAATTTTTCTTAATTCTGGCTTAATTATATAGTTTATATAATCAATATCAGTTTCACCTATATCTTTTTCTAAAAGATGTCGTAAACTAAAAATTTCAAAATCTTTAGACAATTGATCAACAATTCCGTTTTCTTTTAACATACTTTTTAAACCAGCGTGATCTGGATCAAATAATATGACTACTTTTTTGACATTATATTTTTTTATAAGCTTTATTTGTTCGTAACTTATAGATGTTCCTAATAGAGCAACTACATTATAGATACCTGCTTCGTGTAATCGCCATACGTCCATCGGTCCTTCTACGATAATTACAGTTTTTAACCGAAGAAGATATCTTTTAGAATTATTTAAATTGTACAGTATATTAGACTTGTAAAAACTTTTTGGTTGATGTAACCATTTAATAAAACTAGTTTCAATAGATCGTCCGGTAAATGCGACTAAATTATTTTCATCATCAAAAATTGGAACTACTGCACGATTATATAAAGTTTTGTTTTTATTAAGGCATTCAAAACACTGGAATTTTTCCATAGTGTTTTTACTAAATCCTCTTTTTTCAAAATATTTTGAGTAGTTATCTTTAGGCAAAACAGAAGAATCAAAAATTTTATTTGTCTTAACCGTTCTTTTGAATTCAATCTTCCCTATATCTTCTACTGATTGATTTTCTAAATATTTTGCTAATTTTTGTTTGGCTTCATCTAGCTCGCATTTATCAACAGCCATAATAAGGCCGATTAAACCCTTTGGATAATCTTCGTGGCAATTATGAGTCCAACAACGCCATCCGTTCTCAAAATTAAAACTAAAGGCACTAGCGTTGTCGCCGCCGTGAATAGGGCACTGGCATCTTAAACTTTCACTAAACAAAGGAAAGCCTAAGTCCTCAAATAAGCGATAAACTGACTGCTTATAAAGATGAGAAACTATCATCGTCTTTTATGTTTGAATTTTTACGCTTATAGCCATTATTCGATGATCCGCCATTAGAAACAATATTATCTAAATTCGATTTTCCTTCTTTTACTATACCTTTTTCTGGTTCAGAAAAGATATTTATATATTCTTTTTCTCTTAATCCAGACCCGTATCTAGCGGCAACAACTATTAATTTTCTATCGCCGTTAGTGTCTGGATCAATCATTCTATCTTCGTCACTCTTCTTTTTAATTATAGACAATGACGTACAAAGCCATAAAATTCTATCTGATCCTGATACAACGCCGGAATCTTCTCGATCTATACCGTCTCTATTTAATTGAACAAAGGTAAGAACTGGAACATCGTATTGTGTTGCAAAATTATGTAGATCGGTAGCTATTTGTCCTAAATACTGATATTCTTGATCGTTCCCTTTTTCTTTTAAATCCATTGTTTTAAGATAATCTAGAATAACAAGACAATCTTTAAATCTACCATTTTCGTCTAATCCTACATTTTTAAGTAACCATTTTTTAGCAATAGAAATTATTTTATGGTGACTCAATCCAGCAACTGGAACATATGAAAAATTATATCCGTCTATCTTTCTTTCTGCTTCAGCTACTTGTTTTAAAGTAGATTCACTTTTAGCAAAATTACCACTTTCAATATCTCGTATTGAGATGTTTGAATTCATAGCTAGTAATTTTGACATACAGGTAGACTCATTCATTTCAGTATCTAGGAACAGTACAGGTATTCCATTTTGTGCTACGTTATTAGCCATATTAAAACCTGTAGTAGATTTTAAAGATTTAGCACGCCCGCCGATAACATGAAAACCACCGCGACGTAAACCGCCTCCTATAGCTTTGTCAAATAAAGGAAAGCCGGTTGGAATACCTCTAATAGACTGTGGATTTGTAGCTAGATATTCTACAAATGAATGAATATTCTTGGAAACATCTACTATTTGATTTTGACCATTAATAATTTTAGACGTAAAATCAAATAAAACCTTCTCTACTGTGCTGGTTATATCTAATAAAGTAGCAGAAGCGTCAACGTTTTTTAATTTTTCTCTAGCGGCTACTATTCCCTGATCTAATCCTCTCAAAAGAGTTAGACGTAATAAAGATTTAGATATATTTGATATATTTTCAGGTAAAACAGACAGATTAATTGAATCGGATATTACATCATTTATTTCATATTTTTCTACTGCGTTTTTATCTATTTCTTTTATTTGATGTATAACGGTAGAATTATCAAATTTCTCTACACCATTTTTTATTAAATTTGTAACCGCATTATATATTAATTGAGTTTCTGGATAATAAAAACAATTAGAATCAATTAAATCTGCTGTTTCGTAATAACTATCGCTACCATTTTTTATTATAGTTCCAATTATAGATTTTTCTAATTCTAGGTTTGATATATTGTTTTTCATATTATCTTGAAAGAACGCATTTATTACATAGATTTTTATTTATACCTGAAGATTCACCAATTACTGTAAAGCTGTTATCTTTATTTTTGTCAAACGCTCTATTACAGTTAGTGCAATTTACCATATTTGGTTGATATAAATCACGAGATTGTTTTACTTTTCTTTTTTTTAGACCCTTAGCTATTTTTTTAGCTATCTTTGATTCTTCGTTTTCTTCTGCGTCTTCCCCGCCGTAAAAAACCATATCGTCATCATTAGTTCTAGACTCCGCTTTAGTTTTTACTTTTTTACTTGTTTTTTTAGGTCGTCCCTTTTTAGCAATTGTTTTTTTAGCATTTGTGCTATTATTATTCTCTAGACTTTCCCCTGTTATATTTTCATAAAATATGATAACGTCATCCCAAGACTTATTTAAAATAGCTGTTTTTAAATTTTTAAAATTCATATATTATTCTTTCTATTAAAGTTGTTTCTTTCTCTTATAACCATATTTAGTTGTTCGGCTAGATTCTGCATTTTATAGGCTATGTTTTTAAAAACCTCATATTTTGTAAGTTCTAAAACTTTTTCTTGCTCGAATTCACTAGCATGATCGTGATTTGCTCGTATGTCTATATTTTTTTCTTCAAAAGTAAATCCTCGTGAATTCGCTAATTCTTTTCCTACAATATGTCGAATTTGAGATTCAATCCAGTCGGCTTTTGCTTTTATTCTATTTGTCTCATGCGTCAAATATAGACTATAAACAACTATTTTAGTACTATAATCAAGCAGCTCTTCAACCGGCACTTTTGTTAAATCTTCTTTAGTAATTATACCAATTATTTTATTAATATCATTAGGAGAAGATAAGTTAGGAAAATTAAAAGAAGCCCTCGTGGTTTCTATTTCAGTAGCTATGTCTTTTTTGTCATACCGTTGCAAGCAGTTTCTCCAATTCTTCTATAGTTCTAGCATAGAATAATTTAATATCGTTAATGCGACAAAATTCTTCTTTTTTTAAATCTCGGTCAATGCTTTTAAAATATGAATTTTTATCTTTATGATAAAATTTAACGTATTGATCGTGCTGGCGACCTTGTATTTCAAATACTATTTTTCTTCTCGGAAGCCAGAAATCAAAATAAAAAGACGCACCATCTACAGGTACATCTTCTAATATAGGATCAGACGGAAAATGATCTTTAATTAATTTACCACAGTTAAATTGTATTTTTGATTTAGCTGAAGTCTCAGTTTTAAGAGGATAGTCTGATTCTTTGACACTTATTTTAACGGTTTTATTGTTGCTATTTATTAATTTCATTTTTGATTATATTATAATCATCTTCTAATTCTTGAATTACTTTTTTAGGAAGCTTATATTTATTGTCTAATACAGCACTTTCTAAAAACGTTAAATATCTATTTAGTAATTCTTTTGTATGATCTTGTTTTTCTTGTAATTTTTCTTCTTCGGAGTCTAGTATATCATCAATATGATTATCTACTAAATTTTTAATTTTATTTCTAAAATCATCTAATGCTGTATCTAGTCCGTATATCATTTTTTACTTCCAAAAACTATTGATCTAATTTCTTTTTCAATTAAACTAGCTTTATCTTTATTGACAGTTAAAAATTCATGCAATGCGTCTTGACCTTGAAATTTTTCTTTTTCTAATTCAGCAATATTAGAGAAATTATACCAAGCACCTTTTCGTTCAACAAAACCAAATTCAGTAGCAACCGCAATTAAATCAACAACATGATCTAAACCTTTTCCATATCTTACATAAATTGTAGGAAGACCGTCAGGGGCACCTGCGGCTACTTTTTTAACTTTAAACGTTGTATTTTTACCATAAGATTTTTTAGTTTTATCATCAACTAAATCTTCTACCTTGGTAGCAATTAAATGATTAGACGCGAAATAAGTATTAGCGTTACCACCGACTTCAACAATTGATGAACCGTATCCAGATGTATTAGCTTGTTGATGTGTAATTGCTATAAAAGTTGATTTATTAGCGGTAATAATTTGTGCTATTTTTCGATAGAAAGAATACATTAATTTCGGAACGGAAGATCGGCTATTACTTTTAACATCTTCGCCGTGTTCTGTTTCAGGGCATAAAGCCGCAATTGAATCTAAAATAACTACGCATCCCGGATCATCTTTAAGAACTGTTTCAATAATGTTTACATGATCTTCGGCAGTTAAAAATTTATCTGTAGTTGATTTAAAAACAATTAATTTGTCTTGATCTAATTCAGGAAAACAATTTAATAATTCTGGCTGCAATCGACCTTCTACATCAGAAAAATATACATTTTTACCCATCTTTTGTGCATTTACAGCAATTTGTATACAAAAAGATGTTTTACCGCCACCGGCTTTAGATGATAGAGTTGTAATTGTTCCTTCTCTTATCCCACCATTAAGTGCTATATCCATACTAAGAGTTGTAGGAATAAACTCACCTACATCGTCTTTTAAATATGTAGCTATCATTGGTTCAAAATCATATTTATCTTGAATTGTTTTTAGTAATGTATTGACCGCTTTTGCCATTAAACGCCTTTCGAGAATAAATTATCTTTTTTACGAGTCTTGTTCTCTATATATTCTATCTTATCGTTTTCTTTTTCTAGTTCGTTTTTTGAAATTTCTTTAATCTGATTAATAAAAATTAATTGATTTTTGAATAAACCAAATATAATTTCTTTAGTATCTTCTAGTTTAGCGTATCTTAGAGTAGTAATATTGTTATTTTTAATATAGTATAAAACCACAGCAGGACTAAAAACCTTTAAAAGTTTTTTGACTTGGGTAAGCTCATATACATATGAATCAGTTAGTTTTTTATAATTATCTTTATATTCTTTTTGCCAAAAAGGAACTGGCGGAATTTTATTTTTAAATTCCCAATATCTAGATATTATAATTTCTGTAATATAATTAGATACGTCTATATCTAAATCAAGTACAAATAATGATTTATATATTTTTGTGCAAGAAAAATCCGGCGTCTTCTCTTGTTCTGATTTCTTTTTCATGCAATGAACCGTCTTTAGCAAAGAACCAAAGAACTTCTATTTTTCCGTTTTCTTCAGCTCCAATACCAACTAGTGTATGAGGTTCGTTAAAATTGATAGATATTTTCTTTAGACCTAGAAAATACACATCGTAATTATGACACCCAACTAGTAACTGCTCATTATTATATACGACAATTTCTTGAATTTTAGTCAGATTTTTATTTTGTTGCCACCATGTAAAATCATTTTCGTTTATTTCTATTGTTTTTTCGTTTGTTACTATTTTTATTTTCATTTGTTTCTTTGTCCATTGAATTATACATTTTAAATTCTGGGAAATTTACAGAGTCGTCAGTAGATGAAATATATTCTCTTTTTACAAAAGATGTTTCCGATAATTCCTTTTGTGCTAAACGATATTGAACGGAATTTTGAGATTGTAAAAATGAGATATAATGATCAAAGCTTTTTTGAGTGATTTCTACAAAATTGTATACGTCTGATCCCGGAGTATTATTTATATTATATACCGTAAAGCTTTCGTTAAACGGATTTAACAATTGAAGATTATTGTTTGCTTTGGCAAAGAATTTTATGTTTCCGTCTTTAACTGATCGTTTAGCGAATATATCTCCGTCTTTTGAAAGATTGGTGTTTTTAGAACCAGAAATATCATAAAGAGTAATACTGTTGTTTTCTTTAATATTACTTGAGTTACTTATTGGCTGAATACAGTTATTATACTTAAAGTTTTTATTCATTATTTTGCTTTCACTATAAACAAGTATTTATCATCGTCATCTAACCGAACGTCCTCGATAATTGTTTCACGTTTTAATTCGTCTTCACCAATTGGTCCTGTTGCACAAACACCATGAATAGTCTCTATTTGGGAAAATCCTTTGCAGAAATAACAGGAAGCTTGAAATTTTTGTTTAGTTGGACCGTCTTTAACTGGTAGTAAATTCATTAATTCTCTATTACAAAGAGTACATTTTAATTTAATCACTTTTGATTTATCAAATTCCTTTTCACTCATATTTTCTTCTCCCCGGTCATAATATAATGTTCCTTTTGTTTAGGACTCATTTTAGCTAAATCTCTATCTACTTTCTTCTTTCCTTTTCTCCACCAAGGTTCTGGTGCTTCTTTGACTTTATTAATCTTACCGTCTTTTTCGTCTTTTCTTTTTTGTTTATCTATTAATCCACCAATGGTTTTTGGTTTATCAGCATCCATTATAACATAAGGTAAAGAAATTATTCTTTCATAAACAACTCCTTTAATCTTTATTTTTGATGGACACTTTCCTATTCGGTAGTTTTTCTCTACAATTACACCGTCTTTATTTTTAAATTCATAGATCATTATGTATTAAATAGTTTCTTTTTAATATTTTTAACTAATTTTTTGGTACTTGAACTTTGTATTAAAGAGATATCACCGTTTTTTTCATTAAATAACTGACGCTTTTTGTCTTCAGGTAATTCCTTTTTTAATTTTTCTACAACTTTAACATTTTCTGCATTAGCTTTTTTATTTGCTTTTGTTTCATATAAAGTATAAAGAAGCCAAATTAGAGCTAATACGCCTATAATTCCAAAATATACAGCATATTGAGCAATTAATACCGCTCCAAGAGACATAGCTAATCCACCAAAAAACAGGCCAGCACCCCAAATGTATTGTCTAACAATAACAGCAGCTAAAATACCTAGTACGCATAAAGCCGCTCCAGCAAAAACCAGCGGGTGAAGCATACCAATAGCTGACATTGCTGATTTAATTTTACCTAAATCTTGCGATTCACCTGTATCAGTTTTGACATCTACAGTACCATCTGGATTGTCTTTAAAAGAAATAGTGGCAGGATTCTTTGGTGCATCTGGCTGTTTTACTTCTGCTGATATAGTAGTGCTTTTAGTTTTTCCATCAGCATAACTTTCTGTTGTCGTTTTAGAAAAAATAGTTGATCCACCATCTGAATAATCAGATACGCAACCGAATATGAATAAAGAACTTATTATCAATAGAATGAAAATTCTCATAATAAATTATACACATTAGTATAAGTCCTCTAGTGTATAAGATAATGTGAATCCTAGATATCAAAACATATTTCATTCTACCGTTTTTGGTCTTAATAATGACGATCATTTACAATATCTTCATTTATCAAATCCTAGAATTATATCTGCCAATCATGTATTTTCTGGATTAATTCCTTTTACTATTTCAGGAACTGGTTTTGGTGTTTTAATATCTGGCTTAAACAGTAATTTCTTAAATGGATATACTAGTAATGATTTTGCTTTAATAAATCATACTCATACCACTGGTCAAATAATAAATTTTACCACTGGCGTTTATGATGCAGTTAATCCTTGGATTACCGGAAAACTTGTTAATGGTAATGGTATATCTATTACTAACTTAGGTAATACTTTACAATTCTCAGTTTCTGGATTAAACAATTTATTACCTACGGGGTTTAATGCAAACCAAATAGGCAACGGAACAGTAGATAATACAGAATACGGATTTTTAGACGGCGTAACATCTAATATTCAAACTCAGTTAAATTCAAAAATATCTTCTAATCAGTTAATAACTCTATCTGGAGATGTCTCTGCTACTGGACAAACGACAATCCCCGTTGTGTTGTCAAATGTAAATTCTAGTACCGGTATATTTACAAACGCAACTATCACTATTAATTCAAAAGGTTTGATTACATCGGCATCTAATGGACCAGTATTTGCCCCAACCGGCGTATCTTATATTACTTTAAGTACCGATTCTATATTAACCAACGAAAGAGTTTTAACCGCAGGACAAGGCATTTCTTTTGTCGATCAAGGCTCTAACTCAAATCTTATAATTAATGTTTCTGGTTTAGCAGACTATTTAATGCCTACCGGTATTAATGTTGAAAAACTTGGATTGGGTACCGTAGATAATACAGTATTAGATTATTTATCTACACTAACCGGAGATGTCCAGTCTCAATTAGATTCTAAAGGATCTGGTACAGTAACCAACATATCAAATGTAAACGCTAGCGGAATCGTAATCCATATTACAAATCCCGCCAGTACTCCGTCTCTTTCTGTAGGTTTACAAAGAATAGTACCTGTATCCGTTGTCGCTACACAGCATGTTTCTGGAATTAATTTAACCGGAACAAATACCGGCGATCAATTAATTACATTGTCTGGTGATATAGTTGGAACAGGAAACACAACTATACCGGTTACTTTACCAAATGTAAATTCAAATGTCGGTACATTTTCATATCCGACAATTACCATTAACTCAAAAGGTCAAGTAACATCGGCTTCGTCTAATAATCCTTTAGTTTATGCACCTACAGGTTCTGCTTATATAACGATAGGAAATGATTCAAATCTTGCCTCAGAAAGATCAATTACTGCAGGAAGTGGAATTAATTTTGTTGATAATGGTGCTGGTAATACTTTTATAATTCATGTACAGCCAACCGGAATTGATCATAATAATTTAAATAATCTTTCTGTAGGAGATGTACACTCTCAATATCATAACGACAGTAGAGCATTAACGTGGCTAGGAACTAGATCAACGTCTGATTTACCGCAAGGAGCAAATGAGTACTATACATCTAATAAAGTTAGAAGCGTAGTAACTGGATTTTTAATTGCCGGTAATGGTATTGAACTTTCGGGAAATATTAATAATTATAGAATTAATATATCAGGACTTGCTGATTATTTAATGCCAACAGGAATAAATGCTAATAAAATTGGTCTTGGTACCGTAGACAATACAAAATTAAATTATCTTTCTACAGCTACATCAAATATACAGACACAACTTGACTCTAAATTATCTAGTAATCAATTAATTAGTATTCAAGGTGCAGTTATAGGAACCGGTACTACTACTATAAATGTATTACCAGAATTAATCGATACTCAAATTCCTGATACATATCAGTTTGCTACAGTTACAACAGACCCATATGGTAGAATTACCGCAATATCTAATGGTGTTCCTCCAATATATGCACAGCTTAACGCTACTTATTTAACGCTTTCTTCTACCACTGGATTAACTAGCGAACGAGTATTGACAGCCGGAACTGGAATTAATTTTACGGATTCTGGTGCCGGTGGTATATTAAGAATTAATGTACAGGCAACAGGTTTAGATCATAATTCATTAAATAATTTACTTGTTGGCGATCCTCATACACAATATTTTAATACTACTCGTGCCGATACTTGGTTAGGTACAAAGACTACCTCAAACTTAACCGAAGGTTCAAATCTCTATTTTAATTCTACTAGAACTAGAAATGAAGTAACTGGTTTTCTTATTGCTGGAACAAATGTAGTTTTTAACTATAATGGCACTACATCATTGACTATTAGCGTTACCGGACTTACAGCTTCTAGCGGAGGCGGATCATATACCGATGAACAAGCACAAGACGCTGTAGGTACTATATTAAATAATAGTAATAATTTACAACTCTATTATAATGATGTCTCAAACGCTATTTCTGGTTTTGTTTTAGAATCAAATATTAATATTGTTAACACAACTGGAATATTAACAATAGACCGAGGCGGTACAAACGCATCAACACCAACTGCTGCTTTAAATAATCTTTTACCTACACAAACATCTGGCGGATTTTTGTTTACGGATGGTCAAAATACATATTTTAGAAAAAATGAATATAATTTTGGTATCAATATTGAAGGCTATCCAATATCAACCGGAGTTAAAGGTTTTTCAAGAATAGCATCAGCTTCAATAATAGATAAATGCGATGTTTTTAGTTCTACAACTGGAACTCTACAAATCGATTTATTAAAATCAAACTCGATCAATTATCCTACTTTTACAAGTATTTTAAATAATTCTCTTATTACATTATCAAATCAAAATTATGTTAATCAATCTATAACAAATTGGACTACCGGATTAGCTGCGGGCGATTTATTAAGATTTAATGTCGTTAATATAAGCGGAATAAATAATCTAAATATTCATTTAACAATGGAACAAAACTAATGGGAACTTATAATCTTTTTAATTGTGATTGGGAAAGTGCCGGTGCATTAACTACTTCTGCAGTAACAGGTGCGAATAATATTGGTTTAGTATGGAGAGAAGAAACAGGAAGAACTGTTACTCATGTTGGACTTAACGTTTCTTCCGTTGTTGGTACGCCGTTTTTAAGAGCAACATTATGTAATATAAATCCAACAAATTATACTCCTAATAGCGGATCAATATTATCGACTGGATCAATGACTAATACATTTGCCGCTGTTACTGGTTGGCAATGGATACCTTTAATTGCTCCACAAACTTTGCTTCCAAATAGCGGAGCATCTTTATATATAACTCGTGCTAGCGGAGGGGCACAAGCTACAGTAAATACTATTATTGGAACATATGGATTACAAAGATTACCTTACAGCCTATCTTCTGCTGGTTCTACTTGGTCAAAATTAAACGGTGCCTCAGTTATATCGGTAAAATTTAATGATAATTCGATTTTACCTTTTACTTTTCCTGTATCAAGATCAACTACAGCGAATACTAACTCTGTTTCAAATCCAAATGAATACGGTATGGAATGGACACAAGAATTTAATTGTCAATGTATTGGAATACACGCTTCTTTGAGATTATTAAATAATAATAGCGATGTCGCTTTATGTTTATATGAAAAAATAAGTTCAACTGGTCAAAATTTACTAGCTTCTGGAATAATTAATGGTGGACTTCAAAATTTAACATCTTCGCAAGGCATGTCTACAATAAACTTTAATCCTATTACTTTACAAAATGGTAAAAGATATATTTCATCTATAAGACCGTTAACTACTGGAAACTATACTAGAGTTGTTCGTGATTTTGTAGATAAAAATGAAAGAGAAGCTGTAATATATAACGCTAGCGGTGTCAATAGAAATACGGCTGGATCTCCTCCTACTTGGAATTATTCTGCAAACGGAAAAGATTGTTTTGCTATTACACCAATAATTTTAACACCAACTTTTGAAAGATTTAATTATTTTAATGGATAAAATATGAGTGATTTAAAAATACAATTTGCTGGCCCTACCGGAAACTATTATGTAAATATATATGATACGTCTGGTTTTGTATATGTTTCACAATCTGGATTATTTAAAAACTTTTTATTAAATGAACAATCTAATTACGCTATTGAATTAACTGGAATTTATAGACAAGGAATTTATTATAATAATATAAATTTTACAGCAAATAGCGGCGTTTATTCTGTTGACTTTTTAAGAAAAATTGGATTAAATATAGATAGAACTAATGATTTATTATTATTATGCGATAATTTATATTGGGACGGCGATAATGAAATAGATTTCAGCTCATTGAATAGTCAAAATAATAGATTTACTTTTGACGGTAATAGAGTAAATGCCTCTACAACTGGATTTAATTTTAATCCCGGTATTCATAAAGTTACACTAGCAACCGGTTTACATACCGATGCTGTTATACCGCTTGTAAATACAATTAGCAATCCGGTTTCTCTTGACTCGTATAATGTTTATACTACCGGATTTACAAATGAGGCTATAAGCGGCCTATTAAATTCTCCTGTAGAGGCGGGCGTTACGGTCAATCAGGTGTTCAGATTAATCGGGGCGGCTCTAGGAGGCTCTCGTGCGGGCGGCGGGACATCGACCATAACCTTCAAAGGTTTGGACAATTCTACTACTAGAATAACCATGCAAGTTGATAATAACGGTAATTCCACTTCTAATCCCACATTAACTTTATGATAGCTTTTCCTAAAAATTATTTTCCTAAAAATTATTGGCCGATAAATTATTGGCAATTATTTAGTACTTCCGTAATAAAACCGCCAATTATTAATATTATTAATTTAAACGGAAATTATGCTGATAATAACTTACAAGGAACTGCAGATTCAGTTAATTTAAATGGTGTTTTTGGATCAATTAATTTAAACGGCACTTATAATACCGAACAGTTATCGGGTGTATATAATATAATAGTGGAAATTATATAATGTCTAGTAGCAACCAAAATTTTAATTTATTTAAAGGCGAAGATAAAAATATAATTTTTACTATTCGAGATAGTAACGGCGATTTATTTGATCTTACTGGATCATCTGCTGAATGGCTTTTATCGCGAAATAACGTTAGTTCTCCTGTAATATCAAAAACGACATTATCAGGTATAACATTTCCATATGCAGAAAGCGGTTTAATGATGGTTGATATTAATTCTAGTGATGTACAAAATCTTTGGGGTATGTACTATCACGAAGCTTCTATCACTGACACATCAGGAAACAGAAAAGTTGTAGCTAACGGAACTGTAAAAATAGATCATAGCACAACTTTTACATATTGATATTTAATTATTATACAGGCCAAATATAATCTAGTTTAGGCTCTAAATCCGGCCACTGATTTTTATACCAGATCGGTTCATTTCTTTCAATTTCTTTATGTAGCAACGCCTGACGGTGGGATAAATGAAAATCTTCTCGCCCGATCCATGATGGTAGTCCGGTGTCTTTATAATGAGACTGAATGTTGATTATCTTATCTCTAGTATTAGAATTATAACCTCTTTTTACCCACTCGTCTCTACAGGCAAGAGCATAATTACAAAGTTGATATTCGTAACCCAACCACATTCGCCGTGCTGGGTGATTTTTCCAACCGGTAGTCAATTTAGATTGAAGTAAAATAGAGACATTAGCAATTTGCATAGCCTCTATGACTTGTTTATTTAATCTACGCCAATCTAAAGATTGTGCCGATTTTTGGAAATCTGGATATGGTAAAAAGGTTTGCATCAATTTATTGGAGATAGAACAATACAAGGAATTCCATTCACGACATCTTCATCAGTATATCCTAATTCTTTATCTTTTGGAGTTAGTTTTTCTAAACCTATATCTCCACACCATGCATTATTTGGTAGATATGAGGCTTCCCAAGCACTACACAAAGGACTATAACTATTTCCTTCGCCGTCTTTACTCATAATTAAAATACGATTAGGATCGAATTGTGAAAGAATATTAATAAAATCTTTTACGGTGATATTTTCATTTTTCATAGACTATTATATCAAACAAGTTCCGCAATTTTTGCAAAAATTACTATTACTCTTTGAAATTTTCCCACAAGTGGGGCATTTAGTTTTTTGCTGAATTGTTTTTGGTATCACTACACTGGTATTATCTTTTTTTTTACCAACTAATTGAAAGGTAAATACGGTTTTATCATTCTCTAACGGACCAATTGTTACGGAAGTAAATCGTTGATCTACGACACTTCCGGGTACGGTTATACCATCAACACAATCGTTTTGAAAAGAAGATTCTGAAGAAGCGGACTGACAAGAAAAAGACGATCCTCTTAAAACTGGATTAGTATTAAATGTAATATGAGGTCTATCAAAATCAGGCCACTTAGGATGAAATGGCGGTCTAGTCCATTGATCATTATCATACGGAGTGTACGGTTTTCCTTTTAATGGCTTCTGGACCTTTTCAAATTGAACCTCTATACGAATGATACCATCATCAATTCTATCGCCGCGATAATCGGAAATTTCTTGTGTCTTTTCAATAAACTTGAAAGAGTTGTGAGCTAAATTATTATTAATTTCACCTAGAAAATCTATTTCCTTATTAGGGTCAATGACTAATCCACCAGCCGAAACAGATTTTCCGTCAATCCAAATATTCACTAAGGCTCTTTTAGAGTTAAGATTTTTAAATCTAAAACTATATTCGTTACCGAAAGGAATATAAATTTCATCCCTTTCTTGTACTCTATTTTCTCTTAAAATTTGATTATTTGAAACTAAAACCGCAACAAAATTATTTGCAAAAGCCATTCGATGCTCCTTAAAGTCCCGAGACTAGAGGACTAAAATTAAAGTCTCGTAAATTTATACACTGACTATTAAACCTTTTCCCAATTCGACGCGAAATAAATATTTTTGATACCGCTTTTTAGATAAAGAATATCGCTATATATCTTAGCGTCTTCATCTTCACAGGTTTCCAATTTATCAAAAAGTTTTCCTTTTTTTAATACCGTAATTTGCCAAATAGCCATATCAGCCTTACCGTATTTTACGGAGGCTACCGTACCATCATCGCAAATTATTAATCCTTGTTCTTCATCACTTGATCCGTAAAACGAAACCTCTCCGTTATATTCGCCTTTAAATTCTACTAAATCATCCGATTGCCCGTAAATTTTGGTTGGCATATATTTAATTCTTAATCATAAGTTTATAAATTTCATGCTTTTTTAAATTCAGTTCTTCAATTTCTTCTGTCAGATTTTCTAATTCTTTATTAAGAAGTTTATTAATAGAATCCCTATCTTCTAATATGCGGGCACTATATAATTGAGTTTCAAAACGATGACCTATTTTTTCTAACAAAACAAAATATTTTCCGGGTTTTTTAATTATGCTAAAGTCCGCCGTTTCAACATAACTATTATCAGGTATATTATTATTTAATAAAAGAAGTCTGTTTCCATATATAGAAATATAATCTAAACATTCTTGATCTAGTATATCTATCAGATATAATTCTTCATTTAATATTTTTTTAAAAATAATTTTATTTTTAATTCTTTCTTCTTTTTTAACTCTTTCAAGTTCTTTTTGGGCATCTTCTAAATTAGAAAACGATCCTCCGTTAACAACGTATTGTTCGGGAATAACTTTTTCGGGAATGGTTTTAATTTCCATAGATCATAGCTCCAGTTTTTTCCGCAATGTATTCAGTAAAAGCCAATTAAAAGTCCAAAAATCTTTTTGATTTTCAGGAACTTTATCTAGTAATGGATCACCATTATCTTCTCTTACCGAATTTTCAATTTCAAGCCATAACGCTTTTCCTTCATCTGTATTTTCGATGGGATAATCATTACATCCGGCGTTACTAAGAGTTTGACTAAGATAATCTAAAAGATCGCTAAATATTCTTTTCTCTGTTTCGTTTAATTGTGACATAACTATTTGCCTCCCGAGAGATATCCCATCAAATCTACAAACTTTGTAAGACATAATAAAATTAAACAATAAGGCCAGAAGATCGCATGACAGGCTCTATCTTCGTTTGTAAAATATGGACGAGAAACTAACCTCGACACGCAAATACCAATTGCTAGATATACTAATATTCCCAATATTGTCCATAATACTTCTATCATTTTAATTCTCTATTTTTAAACTTTTACAAATCTTAACTAGATTTCTAAAATCTTCGTCGCTAGATAAACTATTACTAGAACGACATCCGCAACCATCATTGTAGTCACTAGCCTTTTTCTCTAGATTAGAAACTAGTTTAACCAATTCTAAAAAAGACGGTACTATATTTATAGCTGCTGCAACAAGATCGCAGTCTACTCCGCTATTTTCGTAAACATCAGATAATACTATAAGAGTATGACCTAAATATGAACCTTGTGGAATAAAAGTATATCCATCATCGACTTTTCTACCTTCCCAAGCGACAGGAAAATTAAGGCTGCTATTTTTATACAAAAATTCAAGATTTTCAATATTATTCATAATTAATTTACGCTTCGCAATTTTTGCATTCTAAAATATTTGAGGCAAATTCCTGTGCTGCGTTTACACTAATCTGATAATATAATCCTTTAACTCCAAGTTTCCATGCTTCTATAATCAGAGCATTTAAATCTTTTGTTGGTATAGACGGATGAATCATCAAATTTAAAGATTGTCCTTGATCTATATATTTTTGTCTCTGAGAGGCTTGAATTATAATTTCTTTAGGTGATATTTCTCTAAATGTTTTAAATACGTCTTTTTCTTTTTCTGATAATATATCTAGATGTTGGACGCTACCTTTATTCTTAAGTATAGAATTCCATATCTGATCAGTATTATATCCTTTTTCATCAAGAATTTTAATAAGATAAGGATTTTTTACGGTAAATTTTCCTTTGGCTAAATCTTTTATATAATAGTTGGATTTGTTAGGTTCTATACCTTCCGAGATTTGCCCTAAAATAAAGGCGGACGATTTAGTAGGTGCTACTGCCATAAGGGTAGCGTTTCTAATTCCGTAGCCTTTAAGAAGCTCAGGCTCGCCGTATTCTTTTGCTAATTTTCTAGTAGCCTGCTCCGCTTGATTTTTAATGGTTTCAGCTATCTCGATGTTCGTAAACTTAGCTTCCATACTTTCAAACGGAATCATTTTACTTTGTAGATAAGAATGATAACCTATCCATCCTATTCCTAAAGCTCTTTGATTTTCAGCAAATTTAACAGCTCTATTCATAAACGGAATAACTTTTGCTTTCTCTATAAATTCTGTCATTACAGCATCTAAAAAGTAAGTAAGGAGTTCTACTGCGTCGGTATTTTTCCATTCATCAAAATGAACAATATTCATTGAGGAAAGATCGCATACAAATGATTCGTCTTTATTAGTATGAAGAAAAATCTCAGAACACAAATTAGAATGAGTAATTTCTAGATTTTTATCTTTATAAACTTGTGGTTTATTTTTATTAGCATTACCGGTAAATATTATATATGGATATCCAGTATTAATTCTACTTTGAAGAACTTTGGCCCATATCTTTCTTTTTTCAGTATTGCCTGCTATCATTTCTTCTATCCAATAATCAGGAACACAAACTCCAAAAGAAATATCTTGAATGGAGTTTCCTTCAGATCTAATATTTAGAAATTCTTCTATGTCTTTATGATCTATCGGTAGATAAGCAGCGAAATTACCTCGTCTTGTACTACCCTGATTAACCGTTGTCATAGTAGTATCAAACATTTGCATAAAATGAACGGAACCGGACGATTCGCCGTTGCTATTAATAGCAGAGCCTCTAGGTCTAAGATTACCAAAATAAGCGGATGTGCCGCCGCCGTATTTTGTCATCATTCCGACTTCGGCGTTTGTAGATAAAATAGATTCCATTGTATCTTCAATATATGAACCAAAGCAACTAATAGGAAGTCCCCTGTTTGTTCCAAAATTAGTCCATATAGGAGTAGATAAAGAATACCATCCCTTTTTTAGATTGTCTTTAAATTTTTCTCCAAAGCCCTTTATCTTTAGAATGTCTTCTGCTTTTTTACATATAATATCAACTCTTTCTTCAAGAGTTTGGCCTTTTAATAAATAATCTTTTTCTAAAAATTGTTTAGATAAATCGTTATACCAAATAAATTCAGACATAATACATCTCTTTCTTTAAAATAGATCATCGTCATTGACTGGTTTTGTTTTTTTGCTATATGTAGTAGGTTTTTTATGAAAAAAGTCGGTGCTTATTTCAGCGTAAATTTCTTGTTCAAACCAGTCAAACGGCTTTAGTAAATCTTGATTAATTTCAAAAACGTCTTTTCCGCCAATACCTTTAATACTCTCATTGAATCTATTTTTAATAAATTCTTTTAAACTGTCTCGTGAGATAAATTCAACATCACCATTTTCAAAAATCCAGTCTATAATTTTGGATTCTGCGTCATAAGCTTTTTTACAGGCTCTATAAATTTTTTCAAAAAATTCCTCGTTAAACCATTCAGGAAATTCTTTCTTAATTTGATTGATAACATAAGTACCAAACATAGCATGTATCAGTTCTTCTTTTTGAGTAGCCTGAATGACATTATCTATATCTTTTAAAATATTTTTATGTTTATTGAATGATTTAATAATGGCAAATTGACTAAACAAACTAATGTTTTCTATAAACAAAGAAAACAGTGCAAGTGTTAATGTGTAATTTTCATTACTATTATCAGATGCACCTTTTAAATATTTTGTAAGATAATCAACTCTTCCTTGTATAACTTCGTTTTGAAGAAGCATTTCAAAATCATTATTTAAATTTAACACTTGAAGTAAATGAGAGTAAGCGTCGGCATGACGGACTTCGGATTCTCCAAAAGTAACGCCTACTTGCTCAAACTCAGGTTTAGGAAATCTTTCACCTAGTTTTGTCCAGAATTTTTTTACTGATACTTCAATTTGCGAAATTGCTAATAATGTATTTTTTATAGCACTTCGTTCCGTGTCGTTTAATTTAACATTAAAATCTTGTATATCGCTTATAAAATTCCATTCGCTAACTAACCAATAACTATGATTAATTGCATCTTTAAATTTAGTTAATTCGGTATACTCAAAAGGTTTAAACGCAATTCTTTTGTCAAAAATGCTCATGTTTTTTCTCAATAGTAGTAAGTATTATACTCTGCTTCTTAATAGAGAGTACCTACAATAGTTTATATTTCCAGCAAGAGTTCGGTCTTTCTTTCTTGCGTAGCATTTTTGGTTAATTTCATATTTATAGCACGTTCTCTTTTATATATCACGTTGTAATTTCTAGGGTTAGAAAATTCTGATAATAATATATAGTTGTCTCTTTTATTTTTTTCTAGATCATTTAAAAATTTATTATTATCAAAACTACCCGTTTTATATTTTAAGGTGTTTTCATAAGGAGGATCACAATATATAACGCTATAATTAGCTGAGTCTATTACTGATAGATAATCTTCGCAAATAAATTTAATTTTTTTATTTTGAATTACATCTTTTAACCTCATAAGCTTTTTATGAGCGTGCATGGCGTAATTTCTAGCCTTGCCTTTATTGTCTACGCCGCGAGCATAGCCTCCCCATTCTTTACCACCAAAAGAACATCCAAAAGAGGCAAATGCTGTTTCGGGTCTTTCAGGATCTTTTTGATCGCGTAAGAAATAATACTGATCCTCTGATAAATCTGTTGGAGGAATCCAATCTTTTTGCAAAGCTCGGTACATATTTATTAATGATAGATTGATATCATTTAATACAGCAAAGTCAAATTGAATTTTGTCTACAAAATTACATCCACCAAGAAAAGATTCTATATAACATTTATAGCCCGATTGTAATCTATTAAGTCGATCATTAATAAAAGGTGCTAAATATTTTGATAATACCGCTTTTCCGCCGTGATAATGCATTATTCTTCCTTGTTTATACTTTCTAATTTTACACTTGTACCTAATCTAATTTCTTTTAGTATTTTTGCATCATATGATTTTATATTTGGAAACCAAAAAGGAATCGTTTCCTCTTTTGAATAAAAAACTACTAAATTTTCACCTTTAGTATTAAAGGTTAAATATCTTATATTGACCGACTGCTGACGCATATTATTTTCTTTATAATAAAGAATTTGTCCTGAATCAATAAAAATAGAACGATTAACATCAATTTTTTCATACACTAAATCGCCAGCAGGTATTAGTGAAGAAGCGAAAACAAGCAATATCACTATAGTAGCTATAACTGCAGTTGCGAAAGACAGTATGACCCCCTCCATACTATAATTAAATTCTAAAAGAATTTTAACTATAAAAATCAAAGCAATAATAAAAATAATAAATGCGATCAATTTTTAATCTCCTTTTCGGCTACGTCCCGATACCATTCCATAACACCATTATGATTTGGTTTTACCGGTAAACTAGACAAATCAATTTTAGATAATTTATTATAATATTCATTAAATAAATCATTTACATTTGCATAAGACAGTAAACCGGATCGTATATCTTTAAGTACCGATAATTCCGGACGGGGATATGTTATTTTGCCGGTTTCAACAAATTCTATTGCTTGGCAAAGTAAACGTATTGTATTACAGGCAGGTTTTAATTGATATCCATACTGCTGTATATCTAGTTTAGCTTTTTCGCCTATTTTATCATTAGGAACATATCGACGCGGATCGTCGTCTATTCGTTCTCTAAATATTATATCGTATATTTCTTTTATTTCATCTCTTTTAAGTTGAAAGGTTCCGGCTAATTGAGTTAGTATTTCTTCTTGTTTTGAATCACGATATTCAAATACTAAAGCCTGAGAAAGAGTTTTCCTCCACTCGCTTAAAGCAAAACCTAAAGTAGAACGTATTATCTTTTGACTAAAGAAATTTTTACGCAAAGAAAGTAATTCATATCCGGTCTGACTATGTTGTATATCATTAGAAAAAAGAATCTCAAAAGTTTGAGTATTTCCTTTTAGAGTTATATCTATAAAATGCTTTAGTGAAAAAACTATAGTGTCAGTATCTTTCTTTTGGTGGAATAAAAAATTCTCTATACCAAGAAGATATTTAGAGGGAGGCACAACAAAACCGCGATAATCATAATCCGATTTTTCGGTATGATAACCGTATAATCTTGACCCCGTTAATGCTAGAAAATCGGGATGATCACAAAATTTAGGATAATCCATGTATATATTATATCAGATGCGAATTTTTTTTAACCTGAAAAACGGCTTCTAAAAGGTGTAACATTGTTTTTATTTATAGTCGCATATTGAGCCGGTCTATTGAAACTTTTTAAAACATCTTGTGCGGCTTTTAACCAAGGAGCATCATCATCCCAAACGGCAATATCTCCGGTTTGCGGGTCTATTTGACCGTCCCAATCCCATAATACTACACCGTCGCAACGAGATAATAGCCAATTTAATTGAGTAACAGTATCAGCGTAGTTCATAAAAGGTCTTGATCCGTCTGCTTTTTTAAGTCTAGGTTGCCAAAAAGCAAAGACAGGAAGATTTCTCGTGTTATGTTCTTTTATAATATCTAGCTGTAATTGATTATATATAAATTGAAGTCTGTTGGTTTCAACACTGTTTCCATTTCCATAATCATATGGGTAACAACAAGGAAACATACAGCTTAATTTAGAATAAATCAAATTCCAAACTTCGCCGCTCATTAATTTACGGTTTTTATTTTTCCAAATTTCAATAGCCTCTGAAGGATTTTGAGGATGTATATTACCATCGGGTATCCCAAAACATCCTAAATATTTATTAAAATTAGGATAAGTTTGTTTAAAATTAAACAATAAATCTAAAGCATAGACTTTTTTCTTAATCTTGTCTACACTAGATGCGTGATCGGGCAAACAAAACCAAGGCTCTAAATCAAAATACAAATCTTGATCTTGTCTAATAGATTGAATTGTATTTACTGTATCATTTGGATTAGGAGGAAAATCGTAAGATATTTGACCGTTAACTAATCCGTAAAATCCTCTATTACAAAAATTAAGAGGAATAAATCCTAATTGTTCTGCTGGCGTTTTACCTTCTCTGTAGCTAAGATTATCAAATATGATTTTAGGCATAGTTTAATATTATACACTATGATAATCTGCCCATTCTTTTACAGCTTTATAAATACCTTCTAATTTTTCTTCAGAAAATAAAAGACCTACACCACCGGCTAAGATAAATTTATCTACTTTCTTAGGAGTGTCGTCTATTAACAAAGTCTTATTATTAGCTACTGCCCATTTAGAACCAGAAAGAATGTAATCTTTTATACCTTCTTTTTCTAACCAAATAGTTTTACCTTTAGCAGCTTCCGGGTGTCCACCAGCAGAAGATAAAATACAAGTATAGCAAAGGTTATTGCAGTAATCATATAAATCTTTACCCCATTTTGTCCAAGGCATAGTCGCCCACCAGTTGTAATCAACCGTTCCTATTTCATAGGCGGTAATTTTTAAACCGGAAGATTTATTATAGTTATTTAAATGTCCTTGAAAATCAGTCAAAACACCATCTAAATCTAGATAGATGATTGGTTTATTTTTTACATATCCTCTAGGATCATATTGATTGGCTTTGTTTCTCATCTTTATTTTTTAATCTTTTACGAGTAATCTTTCGTGTTTTCTTTTTGAATGATTTTTGAGTACCCGGCCCTTGGCAACAGGGACATCCTGATCTTACAAATCTTTCAAAAAAATGTTTTCTAAATTCATCCATTATTTAATATTTTGAATTACTTCATCATACAAAGCACACCACAATAAATACCATTGTTTTGTAGAATCATTGGTTAAATTATCGCGTTTCTTAGCGATCTCTAAAACTTCATTTTTAGTATAGGGGCCGTACTGTTGATCGTCACTAGCTTTAATACCTGACTTATAAAGATTGTTTGTTTCATATCCATAATAATATTCTCTTTTATCGTTAATTCCTAAATATACTGTTTCATCTATAGTCTTATTCTTATCTTGACTTCGGTTCTCCATGTAGTACAGTATTTCTAGACTCAACATATTTTTCTCTCTCTTTTTCTAATTTTTCTAACAAATCTTCTTCGCTAATTAGATAATGACTTAAATCCATATTATTATTCACATAATCAAACCACCTATCGTATTGTTTTTTAATAGTTTCTTTGGGGACTTTATGAATTGAGGATTTACAAAAATCTTCTATATCCATATGCCTAATACGATTAGGAAAGGTGTAGTAAACTTGACAATTATTTAAATTTAAATATCTTTCGGTTTCTTTGTGAGTAGTAAAAGTATTAGAAACAATTGTGTTATAGCCGTGTTTTATATTATATAAAACATTATTCCAGCATTCTTTGTGGGCCTGTCCCAATCCTTTAGGATTAAAATTATATTCACTATTTTTGTTAAAATAATCATCAGCCTCAAACATATAGAATGGTAGAGGATGAAAACTATTTATAATAGTTCTAGCAAGAGTAGATTTGCCACTCCCGCTTGGCCCGCCAATCAATATTAGATAAGGCTTATCCTGATTTTGCATAATCGTCCTCAAATATTTCAGCTAGTTCTATTAGAGAAATCGGTCTATAATGTTTAGGATTATTCTTAATACTATTCCACAATCCTGAATCTCTATCTTTTTGAGTTAGATATGAAGCTACGCTATCAACGCCTACATCAAATCGAAATGGGATTTTATTAGGTAAAATTCCGTGGGAATGACCGTGTATCATCCAAGATTTTTTATTTTTACAATTCCAGTCCTCGATTGGATAATGACACATTACAATTTTTTGAGAATTCCCGTTGATTTCAAAACTTTCTTCATGGTAATCTTTTACCCATTCAAATCTGTCTTTTGCAACATTTAAAACGCCTTCATGATTGCCTTTTAGAAGACGGATTCTTCCGTTAAGTCTAGAAACAATATCTCTCATTGTTTCTTTGTAACCTAGGCAGACATCGCCTAAATCATATACAATATATTCATCAGAAGTCACCGAGTTATTCCAATTTTCAACCATACATTCATTCATTTCTTTAACAGAAGAAAATGGTCTATTGGAATATTTAATTATATTTTCATGTTGAAAATGATTATCGCTAGTTAAAAAAGTATATTCGTTATATTTAGATGATATCATAAATTTATAGTTTCATTTTTAGTTGCCAAATTTCTTCTTCTAATTGTTTAATTTTTTGTCTTGCTTTTTTCGCGTTTTCTTTTTTTTCTTCTTCTTTTCGGTATTTTAGTTTGATAGCTTCTATCTCTTGATCTAGTTCTTTTTGACTTTTTTCTTTTATCGTATCAAGAGTAACCGTTTCATAACCAGCATCAAAACGAATCATAATCTTAGATAAGTCTTGTTCCGTGCCTAAATCAAGCACTTTATCAATAAAGTCCTGTAAAGAAATTACGCCAAAATCAATAACTAAATAGTTGATGCTTTTATGCTTATCAATATAACTTATTTCTTCTTGTTCGGTCATTTTTAATTCTCGATTAAATATTTTGTAATCAATCTTTGAAGTTCGGCCTTTTCAGATTTTTCATCATTAGCAACTATTCTTCCTGTCGGTCCAAATCTATTTTTAATTACAGTGCTTCCATCAGCAGATAAAACTAATTCAGCAACTGCAATATTATGATAATCGGATTTCGGAAACGCGGTATTAGTAAAATAGCAAATACAGTTATTCATAATTTCTTCCTAATATTCTATCCCAATCGGGATGTAATTTTACATTGTTTGGCACATTTTTAAATAATGGTGCCATTTCTTCATCTTTGTAGCCAGCTAATCCGCATCCGACTTTAACTACATTAAAAACTAAATCGGGATTCAGTATCGCGTAAGACACAAATTCATCCACATATTTTTCAATTACGTTTAAATCTAGAACCACTAGATTTTTGTCTTTGGTGGGTATGGCGTAGGATTGACCTTGGCGACCAACCCCGCATCCGTATTTGGCTCCGTGGTTTAAACGGGCTTCTAGGGCCGATCCTTTGCCGTGCCTGCCAGCCAGATTGGAACCAAAAACAAAGATTTCATTATTCATATTCTCTCCCAAAAATCATAACTATCTGGATGGACTACCGCTTCTGTGGAATATTTTTGTGGAACAACTGATAAACCGGTAATTGTTCTATATATATTTTCACCCAATAAAAAAGGACAACCCGTTTCTACTTCAGTCACAACGGCATAATAAACAACGTCGTGATTTTGTCTACTACTTTTATATTTGCTTGTACAGCTAATTATTGTTATTCTCATAAGACGACCAAGCTCCATCACAATTACCGTAACCGTCATTATACCACTGACGACAACCGCAGTTTACACACTCTCGAATTTCTTTATCTGGAAACGGAAGATCGTTCCATTTCTCAGTCATGTACTTCCATTCTTTTTTGCTGCAATCAGGACATATATTACACATAATGGCGTCTATAATTAATAGCGACACTATAAAAACAATAAAGACAATACAAAAAAGTGATATTAGAATATTCATAATACATTACCCGTTGGCCGAATCATTTTCCAAATCATATCATCTATATCTTTTCCGTCATATATTTTAAATAACAAAGCGGTATTTAAAATAGGATCATTTTTAGATGATTCTATAGCCTGCTTCGCAAATGTCTTTCTATCTAAATTATTCATTTTTTCTTCAGCTAAAACCCAAAGAATATTATGAGATTTTATATGTTGAAATTTAAATTTAAGTTTTTCGGCTATGCTATCAAAATCATTCCAGAATTCTTCAGGTAATTGTTGTTTTACATTATCAACATTATCATTATTACACAGAATATCCCAAATGCCAAGTGGAGTAACTTGACTAATGAGTTTATGAACTCGTAAATATTCCGCACCTTTGAATTTTAAACGAAAACCATTATTCCAGCGAACGACAAAACCTTCTTCGTCTTTCGGAAGAGTCTTACATATTTCAACTAAAGATTCTATATTTTCGTAAGAATACATCTTAGGAAAACGAATAGTATCAGAATTCTGAGAATTAGCATATTGAAAAGTATCGTCTAAAAATAGTTTATCAACCTCAATTCCATTTTGATAGCCTGTCAAAGAATACAATCCGGCGTAGCCATTATAATTTACTACTATTTTATTACCGGGATAAACAACCTCAAATATATAAGTTGTGTCGGCGTATAAATTAAGATTATGTAAAATAGAATTAATATAGTCTTGTGCCCAAGCCGCTTGGTCGCTATTAAAAGAACCCCGCGTAGAACAAAACCATTCACCTTGATACATCCATAAAAATATACAAGAACCGTCTATTTTTTCTTGTATTTCAAATGAGAGATCGGGAATTTTGTCATTAATATTTTCAAGATAGTTAAAAAACTTAGGAATAGGCCAGCATATAATTTGCTCGCTTTCACGATCAATAATAAGACCGCGTGCTAAACGAGTAACCGGATTCCAGAGTTTTTCAAAACAGCATTTATCAGAATAATTGAATAGTGATAGTGAACCCTTTTTGGATTCATAAATATAGCCATCAGCTACTAATTTATCTAATTCTTGTAAAAGAATTTTAATCGAGTCGAACTGATTAACTATTTCTGCTGGATTCATATTTATATTCTATCGTGTTGATTAACATTTTTGAATCAGGCCAAGGTAAATTTCTATTTTTAATTAATCTTTGTATTGATAGTTTAGAAGGGAAAGAATCTCGATATAAAAGTATCAATTTTTTATATCCACAATTTTTACCATAAATATATCCTATATTCGCTTTTTTAATTTCAAATTTATGTTTTCTTGTTTTTAATTCTTTAGATATAGCATAATCGTTGCCAGTCAAAATTGTTGGATACTTTTTCTTACTCATTAATTAAATCTCAATATAAAGCCGCCGACAGGACTTGAACCTGCAATGAGTTTCCTCGCCGGTTTACAAAACCGGTACCATACCAATTCGGTACACGACGGCAAATATTTATCTATTTCTAATTTCGGTAGACGAAAGATTGTAATATCTTCTATTTTGAAGATTAAACATAAAATTATCACAGTAAAAATTACCAAAAAATTCTTGATATCTGCACAACTGTCTATATTCTAGTAGTTTTTCTCTTGATCTAGGATAGACTACGAATTTACAATCAAATTTTGATAATTCTTTCTGTGTATGATGTTGTGCAAGCCTAATAAAAGTGTCGTCTCCAATATGGAAAATTACAGAGCAATCGCTGTTTTGATTCTTAATTACTTTTAATTTATCAATAAACAAAGATTGATCTGTTACAAGCAGTTTGGCATAATAATCAAATTGTTTTGTTCTTTCAATAACTTCAAATTCAGTTAAATCTTCTTTTCCAACTCTCAATGTAGATATTTCAAATATTTTTCGTGCTAATGGAGTATTATCTGATATAGAGTCAAATATTTCTCTGTGTCCATCATGCAACGGATTAAATGATCCGCTATATATATGAAGTACTGAAGTTTGCTGTAAATAAGAAGATAGTAATTCTTCTTTACCATCCTCATGGATAATTAAGCCTTGATTGACTTTATCTTTAAAATTACTTGACATATTTTGTCACGCTATCATTAAATCTTTGATGCCAATTCCATTGATCTAGGAATAGCATTTTGAATTCTTGCTCAGCTAATTCTATCGTTTCATCGACGGAATTTGAGTACATTTCAATATATGCGTCATAATCTTTTTCGTGCGAAGAAGGTTTATCTAATTCGGCCAACATCTCGTTATGAGAAAAATCCACATTATTCATAACTTTATCGAACATTTCTTTAATTATACAATTACGTTCTTTATAATATCCTGTAATCGCTCTTTTGTAATTTGAGATATGCAATTCTCTATTAGCGATTAATTTACTAACTAAATTCTTTCGATTGACATTAATTGGTTTCATTGTATTCCTTTAGTGTGTTAATAACAAAATCAAAAATCTCTGAATCTTCTTGTGAACGTTTAGCAAAAAATATTTGATAACTTTGTTCTTCTGTAAATTTGTCAAAAATCAAATGTTTATGGATAGTAGATTTTCCCGGTATATCAATTGAGATAAAAGCCTCGTTTACACCTTTACGAATTCTATTTGTGGTTAACGAAGCGTTTACTACAACAGTAATATCATTATTATCTCTAAAAGCTTCAATAATACGATTATTTGTTTCTTGTGAAACAATTTTATTATATTCTATATCATACGCCGATAAAAAATCTGGCGAATTATAAGGAATAAAAATATTATTTATCAAAGCGGACGCACCGGGATACTTTATAATACCAGCTAACTCGGCACCACCACCCATAAGGATAAAAGTAATTTTTTGTTTTTTATATGATGTGACTAATTGTTGTATTTTATCCATATTTTCTCTCTTAAAAATCAATCAAAATTAATAGTTATTGATCCGTTTGGTATATATTTAAATTTATATAAACCATTCAAAAAATCATCACCGTTTTCTGTATAAACTAGACCATTTAAAACAAACGCATAACTTTTATGCTTATTCTCTGTGGGGAGGCTGGTAGAATATACGCCATTTTTCTTTTGAATATCTCTTAAAGATAGATTGTATTTTGAATCATCATTTATATTAAAATTAATTTTCATATTATAGTCTCTTTTCAATATAGTCGGCGATTTCCTCAAAAGATTTTTGCTCATCATTCATTAAAGCTAGATTAAGTTGGGTTTCTTTTTTCATCCCTACTTCTCTAAGAAATTTAGATGATAAAAGTTGATCACCGTTTTGATCTTTTCGATAGTCCGTATTAATAGTGTCTTCTACTAGTTTATGTTTAGAACATCCGCTAATTCTTGCCAAAATACCAAGACAACAATAGCCAGCACCATTACAAAGATAATCTTGGCACTGCTTATATCTACCAGACCGTAACGCTTTAACCCATTTATTTTTAATTATTTTATTCATATTTTCCTTTATAAATTATCTTCTATATAATCTGCGATACCAATAAAATCGTAACTAAGATCATCATTTAATTTAATCAATCGTGATTGTTCAGTTGTTTTTATACCAACCTTCTTTAAGAAAGAATCAGAAAGTTGTCCATGAAGTATAATACTTAGGTTTAAATCTGTAATACAGACTCCATCATCTAAATCAGATGCTTGACTTTCCAAATCTTTTTTAGATGATCCGTTAATTCTTGCTAAAACACCCAAACAACAGTATCCCTCTCCGTCGCGTAATTGCTCGCGGCATTGTTTATAGCGTCCAGAACGTAAAGCTTTGATCCAAGCATCTTTATATTTCTTTTTCATAATAGGGTTTCAGGGCATCGAACCCTGTCTCTCTGGATCACAACCAGAAGTGCTAAGCCGAATGACACCAAAACCCAATAAATTAAAATTTAAGCGTTACTTCCGCGTTATCTAATTTTCTAAATCTATAGTTTGGATTAGAAAAAATAGTATTCTGATTAAATCCAAAAGTTTCTGCATTACAGCATGTATAAGGAGTAGAATTTATAACTAAAACATAACACACTTCTTGATAAGAATCATCTCTCCATCTTGCTTGATAAATTCCATCACATTTTTTAATATCATTTAAAGTAAAATTAAATATTTGTTCTGATGATTCTTTTACTGTAATTTTCATAATTATTATATCCTGTTTTTCAAAAATTTTAGATAATTCGGGCGGTTGTTTTGTTTGCTGCTGATTCTTGACAAAAAACATTTTCATCAAAGTATCCTTTTGATATACCTTGATAATAAAATAATATTTTGTCAAAAGATACCGGATAATAATGATGTGCGTCTTGACAAACATTTAACATATTACGTTGTATTTTCCAAGCACCATGAATATGTCCGACGATATTAAATCTGTCTTTTACCGCATGAATCGGTTTATGAGTTAAAAATAACTTAAAGGTTAAATCTCGTTCGTTAACATCTAATGAGAAGTTATTAGAAATCGATAGAAAGTATTTTGAATATTCTTGAAAATAAAAATTGGTTTTATCTAAAGACGGATCATAATTTCCTAATATAAGGTGTTTTTTACCATTCAAACGACCTAATATAGAAATTTTTTCTAAATTTTCATCCGATATTTTTAGAGGATAACCATTCGCATCATCTTCAATATCAAATCTATCAAATTTTATAGCGTCCCCAAGATGGTAAACCTCATCATCTGGTTTAACTTTTTTATTCCAGTTTTCAACGATATGACTGTTCATTTCCTCTACTGAAGAAAATGGTCTACCTAGTAACTCTAGTCTATCATCAAAAAAATGAGTGCAACAAGTAAAGTGGATCATTTGCTCGCGTTTTTCCTTATTTGGTTAAACGAAATTAAATTAAATAGTTTTCCATTATGGAATCGAGTTTTTAGCTGACTATTAATAGCTGTACCTTCTGGCACGGTAATATATTTACCCGCGATTAAATCTAAATCTAGTCTACCTCTCTTGCTTTGTTTAGAAGATTGAGTAACTGGATTTTTATATACATTAATTTGATTACCTAATACAGTAATAGATGAACACTTAATAGCAAATGATTGTGTATCTCTATTTAGTTTTTGCAATAATCCGCCTCCAGAACCAAAAGCTAGATTATCGCCGGACCATCCTAAATCTTTCAGATTTCGTAAAATAAAAGGGATAGACTTAGAATCAATACCGTCGCCCCAAATAATCCTAACATAAGGAGGTAATACCTTGTATCCTTTACTATTTATTGTAGAGCCAAATTTAGCCTCTAATTTAGGAAGAATCTTCATCAAAACTAATGTAGGTTCACCAGAATCTGGTCTAATGACCAAACATCCTTTTCTGTTGACAACTAAATCTTTTAATTCTTCGCCAAAGATATTTTCGCAAGCGTTAAAGATATCATAACTATCGCTAACACAAGCTACTAATCCGTCTGGATATTTATTCAACATATTAGCGTATGCAGCGGACTCATTTTTCTCTCCCCAAGATGTAACAGTAGAATGTTCCATAGCCGGAATAGAAAAACCGACCATATCAATGTCGTAATATTGACGTATTAATTCTAGAGCCAATACCGTATCGGTTCCTTTAAAGTTTATTAGATGCCCGGCACCACCAAGGGCGGCTGATTCACAGGATGAAACTCCTCGGAATCCAAAATCATGCAGCTTAAAATCAATTAAAGAAGGATCTCCGGTTGCTATTAGATTATTAAGAATCTCTTGTTTATTGAAATAACTAATGGTGGCGACGGTTGAAGGATACCAAACTTTAAGAAGCAATGTCTCTAGAAAGGTAGTTAGCCAAAAACAATTAGGGTCGGTATTTTCTATCGTCATTAGAACATTGTCAATTGGAATAACCGATCCTTCGTCAACCGATCGAATAGTAACAGGTAGATATCCGCCGTGTTTTTCTACAATATACATCCAACCGTCATAATTAAATACCTCTTTACCGAAGTGTTGTGCGAAAAAATCTCTAGCGTATTCAACCTCTTTTTTGGTAACAGGTTTACTTAAATATCTCATTAAATAATATTGAAGTCCAAAAAATACCGTATCGGGATATTCCGAGTTTTTCCGACTTTCCATATATTCATAAACATATTCAGTGCCCGAAGGGTACTGATTATGCATTGAATATTTATAACTATCTGACTGTAAAAGTATATTATCGGTTAATTCCATTTTTTATTATCTCCAATTTAAACTGAGAAATCCAAAAATCTTGCAACAATTTATCTTTTTCGGTTTGTTGATGTATTCTATCGCCAATGTGTATTTTTTTAATACCAACACTAATTAATTTAGGTAAACATCTGCAACACGGCATACCGGTAATATATGCTACACAACCATCTAAAGTTAATCCTAATTTAGCTGCTTGAAAAATAGCATTATCTTCTGCGTGATGTATAAAATCATATTTATATGGTCTTACATTTGGTATAATGTCATCGGGTGAACCACCGGGAAAACCATTATAACCGGTACTTATTATTTGATTATTTTTTACAAAAACGCAGCCGTGTTTTGTTTGTGAATCGTGCGATCTTTCCGCAACAAGAAAAGCGATATTAAGAAAATACTCATCCCACGATAATCTTTCATTTTTTGCGACAAATCTATTATCGGAAAAAATTCCGATAGATTCATAATCATGGATCGATTTCAAACGCTATCATATCCTTTCGATAAAACAAGGCGTTGTATCGTATTCTTTCAAGTTGTCCTGCGGTAAAACTTAGATAATCAATATTATATAATGTATAATTCATTATATTTGGATAATCAAAACCAGCGGGATCATTTTTTTCATAAAACCGAACATCGGGTATATCATTTTTAGGATCAAATATATGTCTTATTCCAAAGTAATGACCTAATTCATGTGACAGAGTATAGCTGTTATCTGAATCATTGTGTTGCCAAGTTAAATAAATAAAATTATTATTTTTTTCCCAAGGAAACGATGATATACCAGCTAAAACTGATGGGTTGCAATAATAATAAATCTGAATAGCTTCGTTATTTAATCCATATTCTTTTAACATCAAAAAAAAGTTTTTATTTTCAATTTTTTGAGGCGGAATCTCTTTAAAATTTCTTAAATAAAATTGTATTCCAGAATCTTCAAATTTGTCATTTACTTTAGCTATCCAAGCAATAAAATCTTCTTCTTTTTTTGATAATCTTACATTAAAAGGTTCTTTAAAAGGAATTTGATATACTTCATGTTCTGTTCTTTCAACTGTTACATCAATAAAAAAATATTTAATATTACCATTATCTTCAACCGGCGGATGTAAATTGCATCCGCTTATAAATAAAGACCAAAATAATATACTATTAAAAATCATTGTTTTGAGACTCATACGATTCTCTAATATGTTGTTCTGTAAAATATCGCAGCCAATTAGTAATTACACCATTTTTAATTTCTAAATTAATATAATCACCATATTTTCCGGGAATCCAAGATGGTACATAATTATTCTCAATAATAAAAGAATCGTATTTGCCAAAATTAATACTGTATGTTCCGCAATCTACAACTTTTTCAAATATATTTACTTCATCTTCAATTGGATACGATGATTGTAAAATTTTTCCATGAGGGGAAATTTTTAAAGTAACAATCGCATCTTCCTTGTAGGCGGGTGCGGTATCATCATATCTAGATTGATATTGAATAGTTACATGACTAATTGTTTTTTGAACTTCTTTTGTTTCTTTTAAAGAAATAAGCATATTATCTTCCAGTTGATCCAAATCCGCCGCTTCCTCTTGATGTTTCAGTTAAATCAGATACTAACTCAAACTCGCTTGTCAACAATGATCTAAGAATTAATTGACCTATTCTATCACCCTTTTTGTATATTAGAGCGTTTTCATAAGGCTGAGTAACTTTAAATCGAAGTTTAATATTACCTCTATACGATGGATCAATTATGCCAACGCTATTACATAGTAATAGATCATATTTAGAAATACTACTTCTTGGAACAACTTCGGTATAATAACCCGAAGGAGGCTCGATAGAAATTCCGGTATCATATTCTAAATATTGACCATTAAATACTGGATCGGTTGCTGCAAATAAATCATATCCGGCGTCATCCTCGTTAGCTTTTACTGGTATTACCGCGTCCGCATGATTTAATTTAATTTTTATTTTATTCATCTGTTACCTCAAATCCTTCCTCTTGATGATTAGCCACTTGATTATTAGATACATTCATACCTTGAATTACAAATTCGGTTAATATAGTCTGTTGATCTCTATAAACATGGTATAAAGATTCTAGTGAATCTTTTATCTTTAGTTTTTTTCTAATTTTTTCTAATCGACCAAGGATTTCTTCCGTGCTTAAAAAAGCAAAATTTTCTATTTTTTTACCTAAATCTTGTACTTCTTGTGCTATTTTTTCATTATCATTATTCATATATATTCCTTATAGTATATATTCTATTACTCTTTCAGCAGAATTAATCGTTGTGAATCTGCCATTGTGAACAATATATTCTTGTATTCCGTGAATATGCCCTACAAGATGCAACTGTAATTCCGATAAAGAAGGTATTATTTCAGTTAATGAGGTAGAGCCAAAATGTCTTTGTTGTATAGGACAAAAATCTAAAACATGAGACTGTGGACAATGTGTAACTAAAATATGAACATCTTTTGGTATTAAATTAGCGTTAGCGTCTAATATTTCTTTTCTATTAGTAAAAGGAAAATTTCTACCCGGAATATCGGGACACCAAGGACTAAACCAAAATTTCTTACCGTCAACTTCAATTCCAGAAGTTTCAAAATAAATACATTTATCAGGCAAACAATTTTGATAACATATATTATGTGCTATAAAATTATCATGGTTGCCAGCCGAAATAAAAATTTGATTTGATTTTAAATTTTTAAGCCAAGGAACAAATTTCTTATAATGCCATTCTTCTTGTATTGCAAGATTTCTATAATAATCCCAATATTTATCAGGATAAATATCCCCATTAATAATAGTGATATCATGATCTTGGCTAATTTCTGGTAAATTGCCATGAAGATCGCTTGTTACAATTAATTTCATAGTAAAGTTTTTTTAAAGTACAAGGTTTCTTTTCTTGGTAAAGAAGCCCAATGTTTTTCCGGTTCATATAACTTATAACCGCTACTTATCAGTGAATTAGCAGAATTTAATGTCTTATAATAAGTATAGGTTATTATATCGTATATTCCTAATTTTTTACATTGTCTTTCGCGAATTTTAATAAATCTTTTTTGATACCCTTTTCCTCGATACTTTTCAGAAATACCGACGCGACACAAAAAAGCACATTTCTCTTCTTTGATTATTTTTAAACCAGCAAAACCTACCGGCTGATTTTTATCAAATAAAAGCCACCAATAACAATCTTCTTTTTCATATAAAGGATCGTATTTAAAGCATTCTTTATCTAGCTTGTCTAGAATTTCTCTATTTTTTTTAGATATATAACCCGGCTTGGCTATAAGTTTAAACTTCATTTTTATCTACAAATTTTACAATAATACTATTGCTGCACGAACCACTTAATTTAAGAATACGTTTTCCGTATTTAGATACTCTATTATCTCTTTTAAGTTGATGTACGCATCTAGCTATATTATATGATGTATCAGATATTTTTTCTAAAACAGGACAATATTCCGATTTATCATTATCTTCATATTCCATTACAAAAAAATCGCCGACATTTAAATCGGCGAATCTTAACTTTTTTTCAGAACTATAAAACATTATTCCCTCATATTAAGATTAATTACATTAGCACCGTTATTATAATTATAAACGCCCGATTGATTGTAGCCGATCAATGATTGATTATCCGTACCCGTCGCGGACAAAGCTACATAAGGATTTAAACCTGTATTGCTAACTAAAGTACCGTCAGATTGTGAAACGATATTACCGTGAATATCTCTAACGAAAGCAGCGGAAGTTGATCCGTAGCCAATATCAATAGGCTCGACTCTATTAGAAACTTGGCCTTTAGGACCAGTCTTATTAGGATCGCCTAAATTTCTATTAATTAGAGTAACTGTTTGTTCTATACCGCTAACGCTGGCACCGGAAATAAAAGAGAATCCCTCGCCTGTAGGAAATGGTAAATCGCCACTTAAGTTACTACCTAGAACAGAAACGCCTGCCTGACGATTAGAATCTAAACTACCGGCTGATCTTGTAACACCGATAAAATTGTTTCTTGGTAAAGAATTATTAATTAATTGATTTGACATTTTTAACCTTTATACTATATTGTAGTTTGTAATCGAATTACCATTTCTGTATTGAACAACGCCAGATGCTGAATAACCTCTAGCTGATACTGAATTATCATTATTAACTGTGGATAATCTATCAGCGTCTTGTACGTTGGTCGTCATATCGTTTTCGTTACTCTCTGTATTAGAAACAATACTGAAAAGTCTACCATGTCGATCTCTGGTAAATTCAAAAGTTGCAGAGGCATGACCGCCTCCAGCTATTAAGCCTACTTGATTTACGTTTTGCATATTTAGACCTTGGCTTAATCTTGGTCTGCCGGGATCACCCAAAGGATGATTAATAAGATTAATCTCTCCGGTTACAGCGGGTATTCCTACAGAAGTAGTAATAAATCGAATTCCAACTAAAGCACCGGTAGCGACTAAAGTATTAGCTTCGCTAGTACTACCTAAATTAACAGTATTAAACATTTCTGATCGTATTTCAGACCCTGAAAATTTCAGCGATCCTACAGGATTATTTTGAGATTGACCGTTTGTTATTGTTCTTTCTGCCATAATACATTATACACTATCGTTAAAATTTGATAATATTTTTTTAGGTTTTAAAAAAATTATGTCGTTACCTGTCTTTAAATTTGACTCTGAAAAGTACTTATAATCATTTGTTTCATCTAAATCAAACGCTCCAAATATACCTGTTTTAATATTAGAGAACTTTTTGATCTTATCTATATGAATTAAAGTATCTTGTAGATTAAAATATTTTTTATTGAAACATCCTAATACTACTCTGTTTATTCCAGACTGATTAGCTAGATCACTTATTCTATAAATAACATCATTTGAGTAATAACTTATATCTAAAAACATTCTTGTTTCTATTTTAGATTTATTACAAATTTTTGCTATAATGTCAAAATCTTCTCTTATTTTTTCAATTGACCAATTATTTAAAAACGAGTAAACCGGACTTAAATTAATACCTTTGATCAGTTCGCTATATTTTTTAATATATTCTTTTAGTACTAATAATCGTATATCTGACGTATGAAAAGAAAAAGGATGATCTAGATTTAGATATAGATTTGGATAATTTGTATATTCGCCAACAATATCTATAATTGATGGACTAAGACTTATTCCTTTATATCCGTTATCTAATATAACTTTAACTAATTTTTCTATCAACATAGAATCAAAGCATTCGCCTAGATAACATTCAGTGTATTTATTTATCATTTATTTTAATCTCGGCAAATGGAATTATATTTTTTATTGACTCTATTTCGTTCGTCAAACTTTTAAATAAACTATAAGATTTAGTTTTACCATTTATCGTTATTTCAACATTAATTTTTTTATCTTCTACTAAATCCGATTCTAGACTATTCAGTCGTTTTATAAATGAACGATAATTATTAGCTATCTCATTTTTAACAGAATCTTCCGGTACTAAATTTGCAGGAAAAAAAACAAAAGAATAAGGAGTCAGTGCGGATATATACGAAATATTTAAAGTGTTGTCAGATAAATAATCTATTAAAGCTTTAGAAACAGTATAGTTTGTTTCAGCTCTAATTTGTTTATTTTGTCTAAAATGACACGACGGGCTTCTAGCTGTAAAAGAAGTACCATCTATGGTTTTAATAGTTTGAGGCTTTACTTTATCGTTAAAACAGATTGTATCTGGTCCAGTTTTTTCGTGACATACGGGACAAGCTACATGCGTAAAAACAATTTCCGGGTCTTTGTCAAAGAACATAATTAATATCCAAAAGCTGCAAGAGTAAATTTGAACGGATTAGAAGGTATATTTTTAACTAGATTTAACATATCTGAGGCTACATAAAAAATTTCTTTTTGAGCATGTTCTGTTTTTCTTAAACTAAGAAAATGATTAAAACTTCTAAAATTAAACATTACATCTGATGTAATTTGAGAATTGTAAGTTTTAAAGAATCTAGCTGATTCTTTCGCTCTTTTTCTGTCGAAACCGTATTGCTTAGTCAAATCCTCTATAGCTTCATGATATAGTTTATTTCCTTGTGCAGTATATTCTTCTAGTTTATTTTTCCAATTATCAGGCCAATCATAGGGGATGTAATATTTATCTTCTTTTAATTCTTTATATCTTGCCGACTCAGCATTTACCGAAACGTTAATTCTATGTTTTATTAAATGTATATGGCTTGCTACATCTGTTGTTACTAAAAAATGAAAACAAGATTTTTCGAAAGGTGTATGATGACCTTCTTTAGCTAGCATATTTAGTAACGCAGGTATCCTCTCTACTTTACTGTCTGATAACTCTCTAGATGTTGAAGTCCATGCCGATAACGCATGTATTTCATCACTTCCGTAATGCCCTATTAATTGTACCGTGTTGTTGTGTAACATATATTATTCTTTATTGGGGCTGATCGCCGGTCTTTGAGCCTCGATTAATTCTGAAATTATATTTTGATGATTTGTATTCTTTGTTAATTTAGATAAACTTCCCATATACTTAGAAAGTATTTTTTCTATAGCTAGAGGAGATAAAGTAGATTCTAATTTATCGCAAATAACATCAGAAGGATTACCGTTGCTAAAATATAAAAGTATATTTGCAAAATCTGAATAAGAAAAAGAACCGGAAAATACTATTTCCGGTTTCTCTTTATTGTTAAATATAAATTCTATTTTTTTATTCATTTGAGGCTTGATCGTTAAACATAACACCGCCGCCTCTACCGCGTCTAAAGACTACTCGACTGCCGTAATGATCAACTACGGCTTGCCTAAATTCGTTTACCGCCATATTTAGGGTTTTAGCGTAGTCAGCAAGTTTTAGTTTTCTGTCAGAAATAAGAGTGTCAATTTCTGACCAATTAATATTTACCGACTGTTCGACTGGTTGACTAACGTTATTTTGAGTACTTTCTTCCATTTTTCTGTAAAACTCCTTATCTATTTCTCTCATTAAATGAGTAAAATGAATCTGATGGCAACGATCACATCTGACTATAAATTTAGGTTTCCATTTTTGATCTGAATAACCTGCATAGTCACACCATTCTTTAGTTCTTTTTCCTACGGTTAGACCGCAATTTTCGCAAGAAAAGTCATAATTTTTTGTATTTTCTTTTGTGTTAACAGTAAGTATCATAATTAATTACTTCTGATGCCGCTACGCTGAGATGATTTATAACCGTATTTAGCTAATTCAATTTTAACAATATCATTATCGATACCATAACGTAAACCATATGCGACACAAATATCTCGTATGGTTTTAAACTCGCCTCCCTTTAATCTTGTTTCAAAGTCAGAGGACTCAGCAAGGGCTTTAATGTTAGGACTGATGTTAGGTATAAAATCAATCGCCCCTTTAATCTCTAGGTTTTCCGGTAATCTTTCTTTTCCGATAATATTGTATCCTAAAGCAGAAAGTATTCGTCCTCGCGACGTAATAACAATAACACCAATTTGATTTAGATACTGTTCAATAATTTCGATTACATCATCGGATAGATTAAGTGTTTGACTGATAATTTTTAGAGATACAGGACGATTACCGTTATCAGTTTGGATTCTGTATAGAGTTTCACAATAATTGAGATCGTTACGTTCTAGACCCCACTCGTTAACACCGTTTAATTCTAGAGACTTTTTTACTGTATCAATACTAAACGGCAGACTATCTACCGCCATAACATTTAATACCGCTTCTAGTCTTTGTTCTACCGCAGTTCTAGGTGTACCACGGCTGGACTGAGCAAGTAAACGAAGAGCTTCGGCATTTTCAAACTGATAGCCTAGAATAGTCGCAGCTCGCTTCAAAATTAAACATAATTCATCTACTGAATAGAATCGTAGCTGCAATACTTTACATCTGTTTCTAAGTGCCTGAGAAAGTCTACCAGCATTAGTAGTAGCAAAGATAAAAACAACTTTTGGTGCTTTAAGCAAGCCCCAATTAGCACCGCCTATTACTTCACCTTCTTCAAGGATAGGTAAAAGTACGGTATCAACTTTCTTATTAATTCCATGTGCTTCTTCTACAAAGACTACATCTCCGTCTTTTGCCTGTTGTAGAATGGTGTAAATATCATCTGATGATTTAAGATCGTTTCCTAACACCTTATGAATATTACCCTCGGTGAGTGATGCAATAATATCAGCTAAGGTAGTTTTACCTTGCCCCGGTGCCGCAGACAAAATATAGTGAGGATAATCACATCCTCTAATCTTAGCACCTTTAAGATCGTAATTAATCGAAGTTTTAATTTCTTCAAGACCGATAATTTCATCAAGACTTTTTGGACGGATAGATTGATTGGCAATATCAGGCATAAAAATAATGGCACCTCGCTAAAGATGCCACATTTAGTGAATTAAAGACTTGTACGCATACGACCACGTTGCAGAGTAAGAAAATTGTCTGCGAGACGAACAAACGAATGCGGAAGTCTGGTTAAAGCTAATTCGATATCATCTCTGTCTCTAAGATCAACAATAATAGGTTCGTTAACTAGTCGCTCGGTAGCGACGGCAAAAGCTTCTTTTCGATTAAACTGGTCGGTACTATGGCAAATACTATAGCCGAGTTTAAACACAGTTTCGGAAAAACGTTCCGCAACCAAAAGACCTACGGGAACATCCTGACCACGCCTGCGACGACGAACATAACGACGATAAATGTTTGTATTCATACTCTATTATATCTCCTTTTTTAAAAATTTAAGCGGTTTGAAAATTCAATGTTTAATATTCGCCCCTTATTACTAATCTACTTTCAAGATCATATATATCATCAATATCTTTTTCGATAAAATCTCCTAGATCTGTTCCAGCATCTGTAATAAAAGATTCATATGCAGAAATTTTAACAGGCATATTTTGATCGTATTTAGATAGTTTTTCTATTAATTCCCATACTCTCATTATAAATACTCCGATTTAATGATATTTTTAAATGCGGGATGAAAGAATTGAACTTTCCGAGCATCCACCATGAATATATAACACTCATCCGATTTACAGTCGGATTCATGGAACATCCCGCCTAAAGGGGTAGGTAGGAATTGAACCTACTACCAGAAAATTAACAGTTTTCCGCTCTACCGATGAGCTACAACCCCGCTTTAATACGTTTACAATATCGATCATACATAAGCATAGAACCTGCCATAGCTAAATTAAAAGACAACTCTCTAGGATTTGGAAGTTTAACTAGTTTATGACAACCGCTACGAGCTTCTTTAGATAGACCATCTTTTTCATTTCCAAGCAAAAGAACACATCGATCCGGCCATACAAAATTTTCAATAGGTACCGATCGTTCATCAATTTCAGCACCAACAATAACACAATTCATAGGTAGTTGTCCATGAAATGTCTTAAAATCAGGAAAATTCCAGCACGGTAGAATTCTTTGTGCTTTAACTACATTTGAATGACAGTCGTGATATTTAGTGCCAACGGTTCCGATAAAATCTACATTTCCTAAACCTACCGCCGTTCTAAAAACGATAGATGAATTTTGCGGAACTTTTGGGTTTTCAATCAAAACCCCAAAGAAATTCTCTTCGCTTTTATTCCGATATGTTTTCTTAGAAGTTTCCATATGCTTATTATATCATACGGAAAACTCTTTTTAATTTATCGTCGTTTGATTTTTGAATATAAATTTTTCCAAAATTTTACAAAAGATTCAGAAAAATTATTTAGAGTTTGCGTATTTTTACGAGCAAACCAAAAGACAACAAATAAAGACAATAAAACTCCTAGGATAAACCAAATCATTTCTTAACAACCTTTCTTGAAAGTCCTCTAAATGCTGATTTATCAACAGCATTAGCTAAACCCTCTTTACTTAAACGAATAGTGCTTCTACGCTTAGGTACTTTACCTCGATAACCACACATTTTAATCATAGCAATACCTTCTCGAATAGCCTCTTTATCAATAGCATCAAGCATATTTTTTCCTTTCCTTAATCTTTCCGTCTAAAATAGATATACACTCGTCTTTTGTAAATAAAGTACCCTCAATAATTAAAGTACACCAAGAACCTATTTCTACTTCGTTTTTTGTTTGATCCGCTAATTTGTTAACTACATTATTAATTAAAAACGCATTATCGATTATATCGCCGACAAAAGATTCGTTCCAAATTCTTTTAAATTTAGCTAAAACGATATGTCTTTCCGGCATTAATACCATAGTCTATTATATCAATTTAATATGCATTTTTAGGGTGTATAATCAATTATGAATTATAAAAGATATAATCTACTTCAGCCTACAGGGGACTTTATCAATTTAGGAAAAACTTATTTAGATAATACTAAATTTAAATTTTTAGAAGATATGCAGGGGTTTCAAGGAACTCAGTCGGGACTTTTTTTTGGATCGGGTATATCTTCTTTTCGATTAAATGAATCGGTCAATGTTGTTGGATCAAGAGATATTGTAGCTAGTAGAATAACTGACGAAGAGCTTGTTTTTGCTATTAATGAAGCATTATCAAGAAATCAAGATTATATATGCTATGATTTAGAATTATCTGCTTTTAAAACTGACATAACTAATCATTCAGAACTTACTGTTGATGCTTATTTAAATGAATTTGAGTCTCTATATAATAGAACTAAAGCTATTAATTCCGGTTTAAAAGTTTCTTTTTGGGCTTTAGGTGCGATAAGAAATTATTTTGGTCCTACGGGAAATTTGAATAATTTAACAAATTATAATAATTGGGTAAACGCTTTTACTAGATTAAATAAAAGATATGACGGTGACGGAGGATATACAGACAGACCTCTTAATCAATATAATGATATTTTTGTGATACCAACTTTTAGTTATTACGGTAACTCAGACGCTACTCGATATTATAATTTTGTAAACGAGAGTCTAGCTTTGGTTAGTGGTAATTTTGGAGCCGATAAAGAAATTTATACTTTTACTAACTACTGGTTTCATCCTAGTACAGCTTGGATTGGAAAAATTAAGAGTTGGGAATTAATTAATATAAATTTAAGCGGAAGTAGAAGATATGGGCACGGAATGATATTATGGGATTCAGCCTCATATATAGCAGGATTTAGATATTTTTTCAGCCCATCGGTTAATTTAGGCGATGTTTCTGCTTGGAATACTATAAATAACGGTGGATTTAGAATAACTATATCTAATATACCTGTAAATGTTACTGGATTAAATTTTACTTCTTGTACTAATATGAATCAAGTAGCTGGTGTAATTAATACAGGAATACAAAATCATACAAGTCTTTTTACCGTAAATACTGGTATTAATCAAACTAATACTTATCTTTGTCCTTGGCTGTTGGGTCCAGTCAATTTTTCTTGGGATAATGCGGCTAAAAGATTTATAGTTATAAATACCGCATCATCGGGAAATATAAGTGGATTTTTCAAACCACCAGAATGTGGTAATAGAACCGTATTATCTTTTGGTAGTCCATCGGTCGGCGGATACACTACCAATTTATTTACCGGAGGTTATCTGTATGGAAGCGGACAGTCGCTAGATTATAATAACGATAACACATCTTATTTTTGGAATAGATATGTTGAACAACAGCAAGGATTTAATAATTATCTTAACGCGGCTTACGCTGATATAAGCGGAATTAATAATCCATTCGTGGATAACAGCGGTATAAATATGTTTTTATCAGTATCAACGGATACACAAGACGCTTTTAATTTATTTATAGCGGGATACGGCGAAAATCCAACTTTTATTACCAGTGCAGATCCAAACAATTTGACTCTAAAAGCTTTAAAAGCTAACCGTGCGTTAAATACCCTTTAGCGTTTACGTCTAGATGCTATCATTAAAAATAAAGGTAAAGATGTAGAATAAGTCGGTATAGGATTACCGTAAACCTCGACTTCCATTTGTTCAATAGCTACCGACATAACCTGATAATCTAGATTATAAAGAAACAGAGAAGTGCCCATAGATATGCTGATTATCGAATTATTAAAATTAAGAGATCGAGCTAAAGAAAAATTTTCAGTATTGTTTTGATAAGAGTCAAAAGTATTAAAGTTTGTTGATAAAGTCGGTATATATCCTCCATTATAAACTTTAGCTTTACCTTTAACTGTAATTACTAAATTAGTAAAAGTATAATTATTACCAATTAGATTAATAAATGAAGTATCCTGAATAAAATTAAATCCGGGACTGTTTTGAACAATATTATATCCATTAGCTAAAAATTTAAACTTATTATTATTTAGCTGGACACTAGAAAACAGATTACCTGTATTTATATTGTAATTATAATACTGATTATTTCCTGTATAAACAGAAGCATTACAATTAGTAATTACTAAGGCCGAAACCGCCGTCATTATCCGATTTTTCATTTTTAAAAGATTCCTCATAACTGTCAATAGAATACATAATTTCACGCGATTTGTTTTTTAGCCAAACAGGATCGACTTCTCGGGCTTGGGAAAGCTCGTTAATAAACTGACGTATTTGTTTGTATAGTTTATGATCCATATTATACTCCTCGTGTTAGACCTAGACTTCCGATCATTTTCTGATACCGACTTTGGCGATTAGTCCTATTTTTATTCCAAGATTTACGCCGATTCTCCTGCTGCTGATTGTTCAGCTTAGCTAGACGACGACGACCACGATCAGTAGAAGGTTCGGGATTATGAACCGGCAAACCAAATACTGAAATTGTACAACCGCTACCGACAAAACCGCTCTGCTTCATAAAATCTCCTAGTAATTATCTGGATAAAGTTTACGATACTCTTCCAGCTTTAGTATATAATTTATATCGCTTTCAAGATAAAATTTTACTTCGTTTTCAAGATATTGTACCCACCATAAAGAGAGGAAAAAACAAATACTTAAAGCTATAGCGTTGACTGTTTTATAATATTTTTTGTTTTGCAAGTGAATTATTAAAAAACATATTGGTAATGTGCAAAAAACTTTATATATAAAAGTAGCTAAAACCGAGTGATTTAAAAACGACAAGACTAATGGATTTAATTCAGTCATTAATCCTGTATGATAAAATTCCCACGTTAAATATATATCCGCTAAATTAACAGCTAATATAAAAAACAGCGAAATAATTGTAAATGATTTTCTACTCATACTTAACAAATCCGTTTTCGTCTGTGTAATAAATTTCTTTAAAAAGACCTAGACACCAAGAAGAACAAATTTTACAAGGCTTAGACAATCTAAGAATGGGTCTATCGACTACCAAAGATGTAGAACTAAGACGGACATTTACAAGACGACACTTTTTTAATTCCACATTACGCCCCGCTCGAATAACCGCAGTTAACTCAGAATGCATTTGCTCTAGCGGATATCCTTTGCGAACTGCCAAGGGGTGAGTCTTAGAACTGTTAGTACCAATTGAGAGGATGCGGTTTCGCTGAATAATAAAACTGATATGCTTATTGGTGCAGTCAATATCACCAATCAAAGACATGGCGATATTCAGATATTCGTCAGCGTTTTTCAGCATACGCTATTATATCTGTTTGAGATCATTTTTAATCATGTTTGACAAATGCAAGCCTTTTTCTTTTTCGCCTTCTTGGGAAATATAACTATCTCCATAAGGTTTCATAACTGATTGATCGTAATATTTTCCGTTATACTGACATCTAATTTTTAAATTAGGATATTTACTTATAAGATCATCAATAGTTCTTTGACATTCAAACGTCACATATTCTAAATTATAGAAAACTCCGTCGTCCCAAATATGGGAAAAATCGCAACCAGCTTTGACGCATCCGTTTTCTAAATTATAGAATGTTATACCGCCGTGCCATTTTATTTTTGCTAATGCACAAATATCGTCATAATAATTATATCTAGAATAATCTTTAGTAAGATCAGGAACTAATATAAAGTTAGATTTAAGCTCGTCTGGTACCTGTTTTTCATTTATATATAGATAATAACACCAGCATTTCTTTTTTTTATTTTTATCGTCAGATAAACAATCTCTTATTTCGTGACAAGAAATCTCAAAATAAAAACCTTTATATTGACCGGTCCACTTTTCACAGTATCGAAGTTCCATATTTAAATCCATTTTCTTAATGTAACTCTTAATTGATCGTTGTCTATTTTTTTGTAATTGTTAGGATCAATTCCGAAAGGCTCCCACTCAGGATACTCTTTTTTAAGATAGTTTATAATATCTGTTTTTAGTTTAGGCTCTTCTTGATAAGAATATTTTTTAAATTTAGATAGGTCAACTAGAATATCTTCATCAACTAGTTTTTTACCTAGTTTATGTTGATTATTATATGTTTCAATTTCTGCAGTCGCCAACATATTACCAAAAAAATGTCCTATTTGATCCGGAGGAATAGAAACAGAAGCTAGCCTACATCCACTTGTTTCATCATCAATTTCAACAATAAAATAAAAACCAGGGTCTTTATTTGTTGTTACTCTGGAAAATCGAATAGTTCCCTTAGTGATTAATCTTTCCATTTTTGTCCTTTATAATTAATCTCTACAATAGAATCAACCGGAATCATTCTATATCCAAGTTTATTCATATCGAATACGGAAATAAGATTATTAGATTCGGGATCGTATTTTAGACCACCACCATGAAGATAAGAATGAACACCAAATCTAAATGATCCTTTTCGGATAGTTCCGTCCGAACGTTTTACAAAAGAGCAGCCAAAAATTTTGCCGTTTTTAAGTTGTTTTATTTTTTCTTTCATCATATATAATTGCCCTACATAAACATTCTGTCATATTACGTCCGACTATTTTTTTTTGAGTATAAATCTAAAAATAATAGCTCTCTATTGAAATCATAATCCCATTCAAATGAATGATATCCTCTTCCTATTAATTCGCCGGTTAGCATACCGGTGCTATAGGCTTCGGCGGTTTCATAAGGAATAGGTAATAGAAATTGTTTATCAAAACCAAAATAATATTTACTGTCTTTCATTACTAAATCTATCCCGTTCCATCTTGACAGGTATTGATTTATTTTATATTTTTCGAATATCAAAACAGCAAGTTCAAGATTCCTCATCTTTTAATCCTAATTCATTTACGGCGTTTTGACATGATTCAATTAAAATTTTTGTGCCCGTTTTTTCTTTAGTTGATATACCGTATCCTACAACTAATGATTTATCTGGTCTTTCTATCCCCGCTTCTATTTGATCCTTATCGTTATAACGAACTATTGTGGTATAATTAAAATTAATTTTCAAAAATTTTAAAATAGCATCCACATTAGCTTCGGTAACTAAAAGAGTAGTTTTACGAAATATATGATCGTAGTTTTCGTTATAGACTTTTTTGTTTACAGGTCTATATGTATCACCTTTTCCTGCCATTTAATACCTCGGATTGAAAAAATTTAAAAGTTCAAAAGCTGTTTTATAATCATTATACAATTCTTGATTTTGTTCTTTTACTATTCCATACAAGAAACTATAGTTATATTCACAATCTCTAAAAACGCGACCATCGCTAAAATCATCAAAATAAGAGGTTATATTATTGTATATTTTTTGATCTAAATCAGAATCAATTGTAAAATTATCTATACCCATTTGAGCATAATCATAGCCGTCATTCCAATCTTCTCTATTAAGCTCTAAATAATGAGCTAGACATAGATATTTATTTTTAGATAAAATAGAATCTAACAAATCATCAGCATTCGCCTCCGCATCTAAATTATATTTTACTTTTAATTTAGCTAATTCAAATTCTTTTTCTTTTGTGTCTTTTTCGCGTTTTTCTTTTTCTTCTTTTTCTTTTTGTTGCTTTATAATATTTTCTTTTTTATCTTGCATATCTTTCATTCTAATTTTATATGCTGATTCATAGCTATACCAACCATCAACAGTTGGAATTTGTTGAAGTATAGAGGAATACCAAGGAGATGTTAAACTGACATATTTTCTACGATTACCGGAACCTTTATATTCGCCATAAGTTGTAGTTAAACCTAATGATGTCATAAATTTAACAGCATTATCTAGAACTTCTAGATTATTTTTAATAGCCGCCGCGTTTTTGTCTTTTCTTTCTAACATAATGGCGTGATTTTCGCCAAGTTTTGTTATCATATTATCGCATAATTCTACTGTTGTAAAATCATCATAATATGTTCTATTATAACTATCGTAGCGACGTTCTGGATATTTTACGTCCTCATACAGTTCTAATTTAATTATAGACTTAGGAAATCTAAGTGCTGTATTTTGCTTCATTAAATCATCTATATGATCTTGGACTCTGTTTACGTTACTTACTATAGACGATAAATCGCTTATTAATTTTTTATCTGCTGTCATAGATTTCCTCATCTTCGTCTGTTGGTTCAAAATCAATTACAATTTTGCTAGGTCTACCATCCCTATTAAATTGAATATAAATCGGGTATGATCCATCTCCATATGCAGTGCTGATACACGCACCTAAATTACCAAAAGATAAATAACCTTTATTATAAAAATTATCCTTGTCAAGAATTTCACAAAAATCAGACCAGTTTTTACCTATTGCTGGATAAGGTTCGTCTTTATGAAGAACATAACAAGGATCGCCAATCCAAACACAACCTGCATCAACTCCTACTTCCCCAATCTTTTTTAATTTTGATTCGTTAATATACATTAAAGCATTTTCCCTTCTATTATAGCAGCAGACGCTAGTAATGCATGATAATTATTATATAACGCACAAATATGGCGAATATTCATATCTAAATTAATAGGCTTAGCACCTGAATTTTTCACAATATTGTTTAAATTTTCTACTTCTTCTTTAAATCTAATTTCGTGTAATTCCGCTTTTCTTTTAATCCATCCTAAATTAGATTTAATTTGTTTTAGAGTTATTTTTTGTTTCAATTCTATCTCTTTCTGCACGCTTTTTTAAATCTTGCAAGTTTATATCAAGAGAAAAATACTCTACTAATTTTAGTAGAGTTGATGCCCCTATTTCTACTGTTTGAGAATTTATATTTTCGACTTTATATTTACTAAAAGCAAAAATATTAGCAGTGCGATTATCCTCTAACTCATCAAAAAGATCACTTATTATAACAGATGTTCTACGAAGCTCTATTCCTAGATCATCATCTATATCTACGAGAAATCCCATTAATGCATCTCCGTACCATTTTGTCTGGTTAGATAGTCCTCGCTAATTGATTTAGCTATGACTCTATTGCGTCCACAATATCTTTCTAATACCGGACGAACCACACAGCCTTCTCGGATATGAAGTTGTTGCCCGCTAATCAATTCAGTGCCATTAGTATATTCTAATACTTTTTCTTTTGAGAACGGCCCTTCGTAGAGAACAGGAACCGTTTTATAATCATTTCCAAGAAATGAAGCAAGATCATAGAAAGACCTCCAATTATAATTAAATCGGAGATCAAAGAACCTGATTTCAAACTCGCCATTTGGAATTCCATACTTTAAATCCTGAGTATTAAGAATTTCGCAATACAAATATATCGCGTCTCCTTTATTTAAAAGGTGCGAAAACGATTTCATCATGAAATCTTTAATGTTATATTTTCTAGCAACAGACCAATATGTATTCGAATCAGATTCTTCTAAGGTTATATTTCTAGATGATACACTAAAAACGATTTCATTTTCATCTGAAAGATGAATAGAGAACGAGCAATTACATCCGTGAACTTTTTCAGTTATAACAACGCTTTCACCTTCTTCAAACCAGCTATTATACATTCTAATATTTTCGATATCATAATGTAACCAATACGGAGGATGTTTTCTTGCTACTCCTCTAAGCTGAGCAGGAATAGGTTCTTCGTATTTTGTAATACCTAAAATCTCGGCTACGTCTTGGCCTTCTTCTGTTCCGTTAGGAACATCTACAATCAAACCGCAGCTAAACTGGCCTCTTAGTCTAACAGCTTTTACCCGGTTTTTACGGCTACCACTTAATTTCCCTTTAAGACCAATTTGTTCCAGCAATTCATCCGGAACTATAGAATCGGAGGGAATATAAGTAACAAGATCACCAGTTTTATACTGCGATCGTTTTACGACGCAGGGCCAATCATTAACCCACGCTATATCAAGAAAGTCTGAATTAACTAATGGTTCTACTAGCCGCAGACGATAGTTTTTAACCTCGAACATTGTATTTATCCCGCAAACCTTGTGCTATTTGCTTGAAATTGCAAAGATATCTATCATTAGCTGAAATACAATTTGTATCAATATTATTGATAGATATTTCTGGATTTTTAGTATTCAAAAAATGCTTTACGATATCATAACCGTCTGGTTCTTCAGCAAGTACTGAAAGTAAATCACCGCTCACATTATGAGTAACATCATTAACTAGATCACATTTTTTAGCCGAAACTTCAGCTACACCAATACAACAATAATTATAACCTTTATTTCTTTGATCTTTAAGTTTACATCTTGCCTGTCTAAAATTGCCACTCTCTAAATCTTTAATCCACTGCCTTAGAAACTTTCTTGCTTTTTGGGTTAATTTCATGTTTCTTTTCCTTTATTTCTTGTAAGCTGAGATTCTTCCAAATTTTAATAAGATTCTTCTCGGACCAAATCATATTATCGTTATATTCGATATGGTGTGGAAAGCCTTTTAGATATAAAGGCAGACAACACGGCATAGCCATTATATGCAATGGACCATTAACTTTCAAATTTTTAATAGCGTCATTAATTTTAACATGGCTATGAGGAAACACTAAGATAGTAGGACCGTTTAAATCTAGAGGAACATCCTGTATCTTTGATTTAAACGTTTTAAGACGACCGATCATAGAATCCCAAGGTCGATCCCTCATTTCAGGATCAACACTATAACAATTCCACTTTGTTCTAGTAGCAAATACAGCGGCGGTTCTAGGGGTGCTACCGTCGCCAATGACTACCAAATTAACTTTGTCATTATTAAAATCTTCATCAATATTTTGAGCAACGGCCTCAAAACAGCCTAAAGATTCTGTGATTTCTTTAGCATTAGGGAAAAGTCCCCACGCTAGCCAATCAGCAGATGATTTAGTTTTAACGAGAGTTTCAAAATAGTATAGACTGCGGCTCATAAATATTATATCTAAGATTGTAATTTTTTAAGGCAATTATCAATTCATAATTGAAATCCAATTTTCTTAGAAATTTCGGGAGTAAAACCACCAAATTCTTTAAGCCTTTCGCAAACTCTAGTTAGTATATCGAAAGATTCTTGCGAATAAAACGCTGGGGTTGGTAAAAATCTATACAATCTACAAATTTGTTCATGAGAAGCATTGTTTACTTCATCTAGAGTTGGATATTGCATAAAAATAGTCTAGATATTTCTATCTAGACTATCGGTTTAAGCGTTAGCTAACATCATGTCATACGCAGCATCATAAGCATCGATATTAAGTTCGCCAATACGACCAAGAGCAATACTAAACGGACGATTGAGACTGTAATCATCTTCTTGATTAATACGAGAATGATTCTCGTTGTACCAATTTACACTGTTATACGCAAGCCAAAGATTAGGCTTCTGCTTTAGAGTATCGCTTTCGTACATCATTCGTTGATTCATTTTAACTCGTGATTCACGAGCCTTTTCCACTTTGGTTTCCCATCTCTTTAAACTAGTTCCGCTAGCATTAGCTGGCTTATTTGGCAGGGGAACCACTTCATCATAATAAGATTTGATTACCGTAGGATCGACGACGGAAATCATCTTATGCATTTCTTCATCCATGTTATCAAAAGCCTTAATACCAAGTTCCAAAGCCAATCGAACGTCCTGAATTCGACTACCAAGACCCTCAGTATGCTTCATAGAATAATACCTGCTACCCTTCAGTTCTCTCAGAGCAATCTTGTGAGTATTATTACAGATTACACGAGTAGCGGTAAAACCTACAACAAACTTACGCTTCGCAGCATTATTGTTTGAAACCAAAAGATAAGGACGCATTTCGTCATTATTAACCCTATATTCACGGGGAATTTCGACGCTAAAAACAACGTCCTCACGATTCCAAAAAGTACCAGCCGAAGTAACCTTAGCGACATTTTTATCCACAGTCAAATCACTAATGAAATCAATAATTTCTTTAGGCTGAACGGGGCGATACTTTGCACCTACAACAGAAATAACATGATTATTATCTGAGCAGACTAGAAGTTTATGTCCATCAACTTTCTTACCTTTATATTCAATAGGTTCTTCTAGAATAGACCACTGATCAAGCCTAATTTCCTTAGCGGCACGATGCACATCCATATCTTCGTTAACATGGATAGCTTTACCGTGCCATTCTGTCCCGTGACGCGATACCACTTTATCAAAGTATTCAATTCCGTGAGCCATGTAATATCTCCTTGATAATATATTATATCGCCGTCGATTGGTTTTTTAATCGAATTTAAAAGTGACCGTGAGTGTTTTTGAATTTAATTTCTCAAAAAATATATCCGGTTTATCCCAAATCTCTTTCATATAGCTTCTGCCATCAATAGAGTAAAATTTGTTTTTACAGCTATCAGTATAATATATGCAGTTGCCAGCATTAATAAAAATTCCAGCAGATCCTGCAAAAACTATTTGTTGGTAAATACCGGGTTCTTTAAGAATATCTTCAAAAGAATATTTTTTTACACCTTCACTTGGTTCTATTTTTACATTAATATCCATAATAGCGGGATTGGGACTCGAACCCAAGTTGCAAGTTTATGAGACTCACCAGACCACCCGGCCTAGCCTCCCGCAAATTTTGTTAAAACGTTATTCTTGATCTTCTATATTTTGATAAGCACTTGCTATGCCCCAAATGGCAGCAATAGCAACATCGGCTAACTCATAAATCTTATCTCTTTCGCTTTTACCTTTAACAGCTTCCACGAATTCATGATATTCTTCTGTAAGATCACCTAGAGTCTCATGAAAAGAAACATGAGTATCAAAACCGTGTTTATTAAATGCTTCGATAAATCTTAGTTCAAAGATTTTCATAGCTAATGCAAAACAAGGTTTTGTGATTTTATTACGTTCCAAAAAGAACTACTCCTAAAGCTATAATCGACAGAACCGCAAAGCCAAATCTAAACCACCAACAAAATACATATGGAACCGCAGTTAAATAGTCATTATCATTTTCTGTTTTTTTACAAAAAACGTGACAAATAAAAGCAAAAAACGCAAATAAAAACGATAAAAATAAGTGCATATTATTTATTTTGTTTCTAGTTCTTCGTCGTCATCTTCATCATCATAATCGTCATCTTCGTAATCTTCTAAGTAATCATCATAATCTTCGTCTAGATCATCATCGTAATCATCATCTTCTATGGGATTTTCTTCTTCAAGCGGATCTGGAATACTATCATCATAGTCTGCGTTATAATCACGATCTTTTTCAAACATGGTTTAACTCCTGATCTATTAAAACTCTTTTTCCTTTTATAAATTGCCATTCACCAAAGAGTAATTCAATTACTAACGGAGAATACTCTATGCTATTATATCCTTTTTGGCGTAAAATTTTAGGTATTTCATATAAATTACTTGAAACAACTTCATATTTTTTTGATCTATCGTCAAAAGCAGTATAAACGCCGTTCTTATGATAATCAATTAGAATTGACATAGTAATTACTTGCTCTTTTTTACAATTCGATATCCTATCGCGTCTGCCATTGATTTTAGCATTTCAATATTTAACTCTTCATCAGTTTTACTAGTTCTTCCTACATGCATCAGACCGCCCGGAATACCTACACAATCATTTGACCCAACAATGTATGCTTTATGCATATCCATATGATCGCAATGGACTACATAAACACCTTGGCATACTTGATTTTGGGACTCGTAATTAAAACCGCCGCTTAATTTCACTTGAAGTCTATCCACAAAATCTTCCGCAGAATGGGAAAGCTGGTGGACATAATCATTTTGAATTAAAACAAGACTATTATAACCCATTTTTAGTATCCTTAAATTTAGTAACTACAATCGGCGGATGATTATCGTCATCGTAAATAATTTTACGAATAAAGCGTTCGCCTCTAGAGAGAGTTATCTTATCTCCCACTTTTAATTCATTTTCAATAGAAATAACTTCAATAGTTATATCAGCTAAATATGAATCTATAATCCAATAGGTATAATACCAAACAGCTTTTTCGATATTAGTCTTCATTGTTAACTAACTCTAGTCCTATTTTCGATACTAAACCGGTAATCATAGTATCCGCTTGAAGATATCCTAATGTATAAGCTTTACGCTGTCTATTTGTAGGATTAAAACGAAGTTTTTCAACCGTGGCCTGACCTAATCCTAAAATAGCGTCAAAATATCCGTATCTGATAAAATCATGATCGGTGGATTTATTATTAATCGTAATTGGATTTATCATTAATTTTACCTTTTCTTCGTTCTATTTTATGTGTGTATTTTTTAGTTTTCTTTCCCGGCTTAGAGAAATATTTATTTGGTCTAGGCGACCAGTATTCGTCTCTATTTGAGGAGTTTTTATTTGTTCTACTCATTTTACTATATAAATATTAAATTGGAATATATTACCTAGATTTGGTTCGTCTTTAAGATATTCCCATTCTTCACGAATACAATCGCCAAGATAAGGACCGTTTTTATGGAAACGATAGTAACCATCTTCTTTTTTATCTATTTCTCTGAATGTAACAATAAGTTTACGATCTGATTTTTCTAAAATATTTCGAAACTTTTTATCAAATTGTTCGATAGAATCTACGGAGCCGTAACCGCGTCCTAATTTACCAAAGAAATTAAAATGAGAATTCCGTTTTTCAGGGTCTTTTATAGAAAAATTCAAAAAACCAAAATATTCTAAATCGTCACGATTCTGATAAGACATATTATCCCAATAATAGCCAGTATAACCATCTATAGGATTTGAAGTAAAAGATTCTTTTATTTCTTGTTGGTATTCTTCTGGAGTAAAGATATCTTTAAGATCAGAATAAGGTCTAACCTTTGGGTGTACTTCGATTGGAATAGGTACTAGCATTATCTATCTGCTCCCGTAATGGACTCTAAATATTCAACCTTTTCAGCTAAAAGAATCATTGCTTTTGTAAGAAATTTAATAGCGTCACGAACTTCTTCTTTGTATTTTCTTAGTTCTTCTACAGTAACTGGATCATTAATTGGACGCATAAAAAATTTACCTCTTAATAATATATCCGGACTTCTTTGAATTCGGATCAAAGGTAATACGAATACGATTTTCCTTCATAAGAGAACCAGACAAACCGGCGACCGTCATTTCATGGAAACAATTTTCCTTGCAAAAACGGCTCAGATACTTAACCGTATTCATAAGAGAATCACCGGTAAAAGCACCGCTATTAACATTAAAGTTAAAAAAAAGAGTTCCGTCTTCAAGAAAATTAACAATACCAGAATTTCGAAGATACCAAAAGTAAATATATTCCGGAGAATTTTCGGTAGATTTCGGACCCGATACTTCCTTTAGATTATTGAAAGTATCTGCAAAACGACGGATATCAAAAAACCGATCGCTAAAACGAATGCCGCCATGAGACACAATGTTAATCATATTGTTGTTCATGTCGTATTATATCGACACAATTTGATTTTTTAATTTGCTTTATAGCCTAGAATTTCATCTCTTTTATCTTCTAGATAACGATTAAAACTATCGGCACCTTCTGTTATAGCGTCACCTTCGAAAGTATAACTTCCACAACTATCAATCCAGTCGTTATTGTCTTTAATTGTCCATTGATATACCATACCGATTAAATAAGCATTATATTCTTTAATTTCATTTAAGCATATTTTTCCGAGTCTATCCTTATCAGAAAACGGAATACCCTCTTTTTCGCAAATTTCTTTTGAGATAACAATGTATCCAAGCATTCCGCTATCCCAATTATCATTAAAAGGGCGGTGAGAGATAGTGATACCACTATGAATATAGCAATATATCGGAAGTCTATAATTATCTGGATTATTGGCTATTTCTTCCATCTCTTCGGAAGTTATCTTTTTATCACCAATGTTGTATCTATCTAATCCAATTTGATAAATTACGCCAATATTATCTTGATCTTTTCTTGGATGTAATGGATTCTTATCAAAATCAATCGTAAGGACGCTATTATTTTTTGTTTCTTGGTAAATCATGGAGTGTAATAGTTATTAATTATATCGGAAATAATTCTGTTAATCGTCTCTACATCTTTTTCAGATGAATATTCTGACGGGCATTCTTTATATGTAATTTTTGTTGTGATTTTTACATCAACTATTTCAGAATAGAACATATATAAATCGTATTTAATTTTTTTGATTATAGTATAATCTTTATAAATAAAAGTTACTATACATTCATGAGTGGTTTTTTGACATAGAACCTTTATTTCTATATCTTCTCCTGCAGAAACTAGTTTATGGTTACTGCAATTATTCAATTACATCTTCCCAATTTTCACAAACATAATCATGGATAATTTGATTAATTTTATCAATACTTACTTCCTGACCAACGTTATCAATTTCAGAGGAAATAAGATCGTTTAATTCTTCTACTGTCCCATTATATACTACTTCCACTTCGCTTTCCGGCGGATCATCCCAACTTCCTTGATCAATATAGATATTACCAATTATAGGTATATTCAATTCTATCATATCACCATTAACTAATTCATAAGTAATGGAAATATCAGTATTTATTCTGTACTTCTTTTCCATAAGAAATTATATCTAAGACTTAGGAATTTTTAATCTGTGTTCCGTTAGACGGAACAGATATAAATGTATTTGTATATTATTAGTAATTATTTAGTATATTCATACTATTTAATTAACAATTATATAATAAACTTATATTGATAAATGTCTTTTGCCTTGATAATCGTTTTCTAAATCAGTAGTCTATATATCTTATAATAATTTGACTATTTTACAGAATTTTCTAAATTAATTTTAGCCAAGGCTAATTCAGCAACATCTAGCTGCCATTGAAAAAGAAGAAGCAACTCTTGTTCGGGAAAAAAGTCTTGATTCCGTTTCTTTAAAGCCTCTAGGAAGCTATAGGATTTGTCTAGATACTTTCTGATACGAGACGGCTTCCAAACTCCTACGCAGGATTGAAGATTATGTATACGGTCAAAAACCTTTACAACAACCGCGATCCGCCCAAACTCTAAAGTTCTCTCTTCTAGCGATTTGTGTTTATCGTTAGTTAAAATCCTCATATTTTCCAAGATAAAATCATCTAATTCAATATGCTGAAGCAAATGATGAGGGCAGTCTTCAAAAAAATCATGGAGATAACCCACAGCGGAAGCGTAAAGATATTGCTCAAAAGAGTAATATTTATTATGAACACCCATAAATTGAGAAGAACTATCTGCTACCCAAGTGAGATGATTTAGATAATAACTGTCGTCATCTCTAAATTGATTACCGTGAACGTATCGAACAAAGCTATAAATTTCACTTAACTTATGAGTATTAATCATTTTATTCTTTCAATAATTTGCAGCAAAAATTTAGATCACGCCAAAAAGATGGAGATACCACGTCGCAGCAAAACCGGCCAGCAAAAATTTATAGTAACCAATTTCAATTTTATAAACAATACTAGCAACAGTGTTAAATAGAATGAAGGATGAGACAATAGTTACTGCCCACACACCAATTTGGTGATTACACCAAAGGAGAAATAAAGCAGCGAACAAATTAACCGCCATATTTTCTCGAATCGCCGTAAAACATTCAAGCCAAGAATTATTTTTCATATGCTATTATATCCTATAAGCTAGATTTTTTAGATAGATCAATTTTGCTTTTCTTTTCTAAATGAGTACTTTGTATTAAATCCCGCCAGTACAATCTTATCATCGTTTTTCATTTCGGGAATATTTGGACCGCTAGAACTTTTATTACAAAGATATTTAAAAAGCATTTCATTTGCCTCGGTAGGACCAAGGACTTTTACAAAACCAAATGGAAGTTTACCATTAATAGTAAGCTGATGAGTCCATGAATAATGATAAGGTTCGGAACGTATTTCAAAAATAGCACCATATTTTTCAAACAAAGAAGTATCATCGATAAATTTATGAAGCCTGTCAACAAAGGATTTGTTTTCCCAAGTTTTGTAATTATAATTATTAAGGATACGATCCCGATCAAAATCAATCCGAATCACTTTATCATTTTCATAAAAAGAAAGATAAGGAAAAACAACTCCCGCAAAACCAATAAAATTCAAATCAAATCCATTAGACCAATATCCATTTCGAGTAGAACTACGGGGAATATTTTTATCATTAATAGTATCAGTAGTAGTTTTACGATAATACTTAATACCATCATCAATCTTGCGACTGGAGGCATTATCATAATAATCTTTAAACGGAGAGATGATTTTCATTAGCTAATTCTATCCTAGCACGGGAAGAAATTAATGCAATTTCCGAGATTTCGTTGTCGGTACAATATAAACCCACGTCAAATTCATATCCGTATTCATATGTGCCGCGTTCTATATTTCGCTGGGTAGCGATATGAATAATCTCAGCTATACGCCGATCATAGAATCCTGATTTATTCGGGAACTTTTCGATTTCAAACACTCTTTATAATTAATAGGATGCTGAGTTGTAGGCCACTGATATAAAGCGTGAATAAACTTTTCTTGCGATTCAAAATATTTAGAATCTGCATGAAAAAATTCATAACCAAATTCTTCATCCGGAAGGTCAAATAAGCAATCGTCAAAACCAAATTGAGACGCCGTAGCATCTACTATAAAATCATCTACAATTAAAAAACAATGATTACCCGTAGTGCAATATAACGGATTATATCCATATGATTCAAAAATTTTACCTAATTCCAATGTAGAAATAGCACACATACCAGCTAAATCTTCTTTATCGTTACCAAGTAACGCCGCCAGCAGAGACATTTCTTCTCTATGCTCTTTGAGATGATAATCTAAGATTTTATCTACAGGCAGCATATTTAATTCACCTTAATAGTAATCTCACCATTAAAAGAACGAAATTTAAAATCTTGCCATGTTCTATCGTTAATCAAACTAATTCCTAGAACATCAACAGAAAAAACACCTTTTTCTGTAACATAACAAAGACCGTGATCTTCTTTACCGCACTTTGAATAGTAAAACCATTGATTATAGCGATAAGAAATATCGTTAAAAGGACGATATGGTAGAAGTTGTTTTTCTTTAATTTCAATATTCATAAAAACACAGCTTGGTTTTTCACCAAGATTTCCGTTCGGGTAACTATCAACAGGGAAAGGTGCCTTAGCTTACGGGAGAAAACCGCAAGATAGTTTTAACCGCCTATTATTAGGCATCTGTGTTATATTTAATGTATAGTATGAAAACGAGAACCCTTAAGCCCGATCTCTCTAGTCTCACTTACGGCGTTTGGGCGTGCCGCCGTAGCTTTGTTATAACCTTTCATACTATACAAACAAACGAGCAATTTGTGAAACAATATTAGCAATAAAAGTAAACGGTACTGGAATTGAAGCTACCCAAGCTAGCCAATAAGGAACGTCTGTTGGAGTACCCTTAGAATGACTTACCCAAAAAGCAAGATTATTCTGCGTCCAAAAAGCTAGAAGACTAATCAAAGCTCCTACGACTGTAAAATAAACACCATAGACAAACAAAATACCGACACATCCAATATTAGCTAGACGATCCATATATTTTCCTTTCAAAGTCCCCGTGGTCGGAGTCGAACCGACAAGCCGCTATTAACGGCGGCGGATTTTAAGTCCGCAGTGTTTGCCAATTTCACCACACGGGGGTTTACAATCTATTATATCCGTCTCGTTCTATTTTTTAATCCGTTTGGATGATAAGTTTTCCGTGAAATTCTGTAAAAACATACTCTTTCCAAATATCAATACTAATATTTTCAAAATCAGAATTTACATCTAAAATATTTCCACTACTATCAACTACACAGAACCCCATCTCTTTTGCTGATGGATCGTTTACACTCTTTTTATTATAATATTTATAAAATTTCTGTCGTTTTTCTCTAATCGTCAAAGCCGTTAAATATTTTCTGTTACCAAAATCTGTATGTTCAATTTTCATTTGAAAATTCCTTAATCTTACCAATGATAAACTCGACGGTATTCTTAATATCTAGATAATTAAAATTTTACTCAAACTTTGTAGTAACAATATCAATTCTTCCCTCACAGGCATGAATATCAACAATAGGAAGCAATTGGAATCCTATTCCATCCGCATAAGGAACACAGATTCTTACATCACAATCTCTTGACTCATTAATACATTTTTGCAAAAGATTAATAACTTCTTGTGCTGAAATAGTTACGTTATGAGTTTTTGCTTTTGGATTATAAATAGTCATTACTTCTCCATTCTACGAATCATCATAGCGTGATATCGATCATACTTCATATAGGCGTCAAAACGCATAGTAGAATCTTTACGATTAGTATAATACTGTACCATAGTATCATACCATCCAACCAGCGATAAAAGATCATCATCGCTAATAGCGACAGCGTTTTCAATTACATTAATACGACTGATAAAATCCGCCGAAAAGCTTGTTGCGGGCTTGCGATTCTTATTCATAGATTATTATATCGTATATCTAGTATAATTTAACTTGTATTCTTCCGTCAGTTCAATCAAATTATTTTCTAGATCATTAAATTCATCTAAATTATCATGAATACGTTGTAGTTCTCTAAGAAAAGCAATATCATTTTTATTAAAATAAAAATCATAAATATACGATTTTTCAGACATAGTAGTAATATCAGAATCACTTTTTCTATAGATATTATCCCATCTATTCGCGTCTTCATCAGTCATTAAACATCCAACAGCACAACCGGTTAGACCATAAACACACTCGCCTTTATTTGTACATCTTGGATTTTTTTCAATAATAAAATGCTGTTTTATTCTATCTAAAATCTCTTGGCGAGTATAAGGCTTTTCTGGACGATTCATTGGTCTAGACATAATTATTCCTAGTTGACATTAACGTATTTCATAACTGTACGCAAAACATTATCATAATCACCGCTCATAGCCTCATTAAAGAAATTATCTATATCTTCCTGTGGAACTTGATTTTTCTTCATCTCTTTCTTAACTGCTCCAAGAATAGAAAAAGCATTACCCTCTTTTCCAACGAGACTTACTTTAACATGAGGAAACAGCGGAGTTTTATTTTTATTATTTCCCATTTTATCTAATATCCTTTCTAGCAGCAAATCCTAAAAAACCCTTAGCCTGTGCTAAAGTCTTAACTCTATTACCGTATGAAAAACGGGCCAATTGAGAAAACCAATGATCGTCAGGCCAGACAATATCTACATGACCAGAATGAACCAGCCCCCTACCAATCGGAGGAATATAAACACTCATATTCTTTCCGACTAATGAAGCCAGAAAACGAGCTTCTAAAGAAAATACGGGGCTACCATAATCAAAGACCGTATCATCTGGTAATGATTCAATCCATGTTTGAAAAAGGTGAAAGGAAATATCCATAATAAAACAACCCCGGAGGGATTCGAACCCCCGACCTGTCGGGTAGAAACCGACCGCTCTATCCAGCTAAGCTACGGAGTCTTATAATATATTATATCATCTCAATTCAATATTTTAAGTAATATTAAAAGATTCTTTAATATTGTTGAATTGAACTTCAAAAATATCAAAACTATAATCATGAGCATTTTGAAGATATTGTAGCAATTCAAGCGAACCATCCCCAAAATAAATTTGGTAAATATTGTTGTTGTCTGTCTTTACAGTTTTAATACTTGAACCCCAATCAAAACCATTAACATGATCTAATAGTGAGCATCTTCCAGAGTCATAAGACAGCCCACTGCACAACCGGTTTTTCCGTAAACGCATTTATTTATGCCGTCGCTAAGTACAAGTACTGACTTCGGGTTCTTTTCAACAATAAAGTGTTGATGCACTCTTTCTAGAATTTCTTTATTTGTATAAGGCTTATCTGGGCGTTTAGTTGGGCGTGTCATAATTAACTTTCTTTCGGATGATTTAAAAGAATATATTCTTTACCGTCTACGTCTTTTTCAACAGAGATTTCAGACGCTTTAAACGTTTCCATAAAATCAGAATGACCATTATAAATCATATCAAATTTTAGTTTTGAATCAAAACCTTTATGGTTATTTATAATAAATTGAATAAATTCTTTTACAGTCATATTAAAAATCCTTTCAATAGATTACATTCTATCATAGATAGATTGGAATATTATTTGGTCAAGCTACACAAAGGATTCCAAAACAAAGTGTCAAAATTGTAACCTAGAATAAAAAATAGAATTAAACAACAAATATAGATAGGTGTCGAAAGCACAGAAAATCCAGAGAAAACAATAAGGCCCGTTACAATCACAGAATACGCGGCGACAAGCAAAATATTTAAAATATTGGATTTCATAATCGGCCTAGATGGACTCGAACCATCGACCTATCCCTTATAAGGGGATTGCTCTAACCACTGAGCTATAAGCCGGTACATTCTATTATATCAACCTTGCGTATTTTTTAAGCGAATTCTACATTTTCTCTAACAAGATGACCATTACAAACAAAAAATACATTACCGTTTTCTTTATTCATTCTTTTACAAACAAGATTGCTTTGATATTTAGACTGAGGGGTCCAATCTAAATCAAAATAAGTAGACACTAAATCACAGTATTTACTCTTAAACGGAAGATCAGACCAAGCATCAGGATAATATTCTAAAACCTTTTTACCATTATCTGTGCGATAATAATATTTATGAGTATTAGGACCGCATAATTCAAGTCTCATACTCTATTATATCCCTATTGTTTGGTTTTTTAGCCCGCTTTAGAGAATTTCAATTATCAAATTTTCAAAGAAATTTGACCAACAATTTCATAAGGAACTTCGTGATAAAAACTTGAATGATTAAAAATACAATTTGAACCTGTAATATTGCCTGAACATCCCTCATTAATAATAGCATAAAAACTAGAAGAACAACTAGGAATAATAGCAAGCCAATGATAACCTGCTTTAATCCTTACAATAGTACCGGGAGGCAGGTCTTTACACTTTTTAGAAGGCGGATTCTTTACAATATTAATTTCCATCTTTTAATTCCTTATATGCGTTTATAGCGGCATTTTCTGCCAAACAATACGAATCAAAATCACCAATACAATGAATATCGTTGTTAACAACAGCATTTGCTATCCATTTTGACGTAAGTTTGTCAAAATATAAACCAATACCATTATTGAGATCACCCCAAAGATAAGTATCTAATTCAGGATTATATTTAAAACTATTCATTCGTCAAATATCATTTCTATTTTTTCTTCCGATGGGAAAAAAGAATATGAGACAGAATTTAAATGCTTGCCGTCTACACACACGTCAAAAATCCTCCAATTAATAGCTTGACCGTTTAAAACAATCAATCTTTCATTGTGGTATCCTCGAATATAATAAACACCATCTTTCTTAATAGCTTGTTTAAAAGTTAAGTCGTTGATATCACGATCAATAATTTTTTTAATTTTAATTTTCATAATGAACATACCGGGACTCGAACCCGGACCAACTCCTTGAAAGGGAGCTTGCCTATCCAATTAGCATATATGTCCAGTTCTACTAAAGACTTATCTTAAATTTCAATCTTTAGCATACCAACAATGGTATAATTGGTATCGTCGTAATATCTAGAATCACCCCAAACGTCAATTGCACCATGAGTAGTTCCGTCAGACAGCCATACACCCGGCAAATCATCCCCGCTAGGTACAACGAAATAAGCCGCGTTATTTGGAAACTTTACAATAGTATTTGGAGGCAGATATCGAGCTTCTTTTTTACAACTATGGGGTAGAACACTGATCTTCATAACGACTCCTTAAATTTGAACATTAATATAACCAACAATAGCATATTCTGTTTTATTATAATGAGGCGACTCGATCCATAAATAATCAGAACCAACCAATGATCCATCTTCTTCAATCCAAACACCCCTAAAACCTTTTTGGTTAGGGATAACGAAAATTTTTCCATCTTCATGGAATTTTACAGCGGTTCCGGGAAGAAGTTTGTTAGCCGGAAGAGGCTGAAAAGTTATTTTAATTTCTTGAATCATAAATTATTATATCCCACAACTCTTCAATTTTTAGAGGCATATTCGATACCTTTAGTATCAGACAGATTTGCGTAATAAGGCTGACGCCAAAGATTTCCATATTTATCAAAACAAATAATAAAACTATACAAAGTGGATACTGGATTGCTTGAATCTTCCAAAAATCTTCCAATTATACCAGACGGATTATTCTTCCACATTTCTATCCAATCAGTTTTGTCTTTATAATATGTACTCAAAATATCAATACCTAAACGATAAGCGAGAGTATACCATTTACCAGAATTAGGAATATAGCCACTAGAATCAATATTGTACAAGCCAGAAGATTCTTTAAGTTCTGTAATTGCTTTTGTTATATATTCATAATTATGACAATCGTTTTCATTGTCAAATAATTTACCATTAAACGCTTCATATTTAATTATTTTTTTCATTTTTTATTATATCTACCTTAGATACATTGTATCCAACGTGGAACAAATTTAAGGCAAAGTATTATATATTAACTACTCTTCTCGTCTTTTTTGTTTATATCCGATAAGTAGTATAATCTAAATTTTTGCTTAGCAGAATATTTAGCGTGACGCTTTTTACGCCACTCTAAACAAGGTTTACATCGGCATCCTAAGTTATATATATACTTAGTTCCATGTTTTTCTTTTTTATCTGACTGTTTCTTTTTTGGTTGCATTTAGAGTAGTTAATGGAGTGTATTTTTGAGGACTATTAAATAGTCGCCAAGATAACACAAAACAAAAGAATAGCACTAACCGCCAGAATATAACTAATCAAATCCGCCCAAAGACAAAAGGACTCAGCAAAAGACAATTCGCGGCGATTAATAGGAGCGGGATCGCCTATACTAATCTTAATACCATAAATATCCTCAACATCAATATAGACGTTATGATTACGCCATTCCTCCATATTAGTAAAAGACTTATAAGGATATTTACCGGTATAATCAACCACGTTAAAACAATCGTATGTTCCCATAATATATTATATCACTTTACGGCGTATATTTAATAGAACCTAATTCTTTAATAGAATAACCAAGCTGTTTACAATAGTATTTATTTATTTGATCAAATGAATATTTATCGCCACCAAAGGAACTAAATATATAAAATACTAGATGATGTATGGTATTTCCGGTAATAAAAACAGCACCAAATTTGTCGCCGCCAATTAATTCATAAATAGTATAAGGTTTAAAACTAGTTTGATTTTCAATATAAACAGCAATACCATTTTCAATAGTAAACTCAGTAGTTAAAAGAGTATGGAAACACGATCCTTGTCTACCACTTTGAGATGAATTAATTTTATTATCCTCATCTAAAGTAAAAATATTACCACCAATAGATAAATACCTATTATTATCAAATCCAATATAAATACCGTCAGTCTTAGACACTTCTAAATGAGGAATAACTTTTTTTGAATTATTTGTTTGCTCTAACGTAACACTTGACATATGTATCCTTTGAGTATATTTTTTACTACAGTTATGAGTATATTTTTATTAGAAGAAAACCACAATAAAAAGAAAAGAAACAACAAAGCCACAGATACAGCCAAGATAGAAGGAAGGATCGTAGAGGATACTAGATAGAGAATCGTTGTCTAAATTATCGGATTCTGAGGACATACTAACTCCTTTAAGTACGCAAGACTTCGGTATTTATACCGACCCGCAATAAATAAATTACTCTTCTACAAACGTAAGAGTGTCTATAATCTCATAGAGATAGTGTTTTCTAATCATTGTCCAAGTTTCACATCTCCATTCTTTACTTCTTGGATCATAAATAGACAATGTATCATCCAATACATACGGAATAATAGCGTAGTAGCTGTTATTATTAAAAAACAATCTTACAATTTGCCCAACAACAAACTTGGTATCATCAACTTTTTTAAGAGATATTTTTTTAACTTTAATTTCCATTATCAATCCTTATTTGGATATTTTTAAACAAAAATATATCCGCGTTCCTTTAGGCGATTTGTAAACATTTCAATAAAATACTGACGAACATCATTACGATTTTCTACACCGTCCGACAAAGTATCCATCAGCATATCAACTAGACCGGTAATTTTACCCGGCCTAGCGATAGATTCTGGATTATCATTATACGCGGCAATATGCCACGAAATAACATCATAACCAATATCAATATGTTCTTGATAATCTACAGGGTTAATTTCCATGTAGTATTATATCTAATTAATTGGAATTTTTACCAACAATTCGATATTCATATGCTGCACTCATCCACTCTTCGAACGTACAAACAGAATAAACAATTCTATTACCACGAACTACTGCAGGATGGTCGGTTTTAAAATTAGGAACAATAAAAATATCAGTATTGTAATCACCACTTATGTTTACCTGAATCATCGTTCCCGGACTTGGGGGATTATCTTTCAAATTTAGCGGTTTACTTTGGGGAATCTCAAACGAGATTTTATTATCCTTCACCGAATATTCATCGGTAATAAAGGTATATTTAAAACCTCCCTTATTCAGACCTTCCATATTCTGAGAATGGTGCAGATTATTACGCTGTGCGACATGATAAGTAGAGTTACCTAGAAAAACATAATAAGGATATTCAGCATCACCCTCAATTTTATAAATACCACGCTTACTAGTATAATCAAGAGACTCATAAACCGGCTGGACCGATGGAGCTGGATAAATATTAATAGAGAGTTGGTTCATATCTTATTATATCGTACCTACGGTGTTTTTAATCAACGGTAAAAAATAATTTTTATTATTTTATAATAGGCGTCGTCATTATATTATATCATGTTACGCGACATATTTTAATTGAAAAACAAAAAAAATCGCCGGTAGGCGATTATCTAAATTACTCCTCAATTTCAACATTCAAAGACACAACAGGAAAGAAACGATAGTCCTCGTTAAAAGTTGTTCCGCCGATAGTATCGATTTGTGAACTTACAGAATTGTAAATAGCAAATTTACCTCCGCTATACATAACAAGATGCTCAGCCAAACTACGATTACTATTTAGCTTGGCGACATAAAGACCGCTAACAAGCTGATCACGAGTCCAACCTTTACAACGATTACTCTTAACGGTATATTTCATGTGATATTATATCCTATTTGTGGTAATTTTTTAGACTGCCGACTATTTATTTTTTGTTTCTAATTATTGCTTAAATTTTGCTAAAATGAGGACTTTAGAATAATGATTAACAAATGATAAAACCCGGATGATACCGGGTAAATTTTTTAAGCTAATTGTCGTGCTTTTTTAAATGACATTCCGCTGATTTTTTCCGCCGCAGAAATATCGAAAACACATTCCCGAAATTCATATCGAGAAATTTTTTCATATTCTTTTCGCGGCAACTTCAATCGAGGTTGCAGCAGCATTTTAGCACGTTTTACGCGATAGGCAGCAACATGACAACCTTTTAGAGTTGTTTCTTCCCTCATATGCTCATCGATCCAATAAATAATATTTTTAAGTGACGTAGTACCAAAAATAGTTTTAGTATGATCGCTAGGTTTTACAAAACATTCTGAACTATCTTTATGCATCCAAGTATACGGACCTTTACCAGTTTTCTTGTTTTCTACACGATAAACAATTCTTGTCGCCATGTTTACTCCGTAGATAAAATAAAATCCCGATATTTCTACCGGGAATTATTGAGTGTGACGTTCGGTATTTTTACCGAGCGGGGACGACCGCGAGATCGGGAACTTCGTTATCCAGCTTTCGCCGAACATACACCGACTGCTCCGATGCGATCACGCGAGTAGCCACCGGGAATCCGAGATTCTTAACATTCGCAGCCTGACGAACCTTAGCGGCCATAGTCTCAAAATCCGAGACGTTATCAAACGGCGACTCCCCAAGAACAAACTGAGCGGTCTGACCCGGCTGAAGGGTACGAAGCCCCTGCGTTACCGGACCAGCAACACGGCCCTTGCCACCTGCACCTGCACGAACGATCGACGGAAAATTCTCAACAATACGCATAACTCAAATCCTTTCGGGGAAACATTCCCCATTTCGGCGGCTAGGATTCGGAACACCCTTATCGTCGCTCGCCACACCCTATTCTATCCAGCCTTCGTTGTCTTTTTAACGTTTGAAACTTTTTTGCGAATCTTTCTAACCTAGAGGAAACACCCTATTGTTATCCGACCAACCAGAACCCAAAAATCGAGGAACAGGAAATTCTTGCCCAACAGGGTAAAGTCCCTTAATTCCACCAGTCAGTTTAACTCTAAAACTTTTAGAATTAATCTTAGAAACAATAGCTGGTGCCGAATAGATATTAAAACTATTCGTCCATTTTACAATAACTTTATCGCCGGTTTTCAAAGAATTTTCGTAGTCTAGAACTTTTTTAATCTCTTGCATTGATCTATTATATCCCTACGGGGTGAAAATTTAATTAGATAATGTGCGGAATAAAATTTGGTGATTGGTTAAAATTCGTTTGTGGCAAGATATAATATACTTCGCACCGGGAGAGTAAAATCGGCTCGGTATTCGCTCGACTGCGAATTAAAATTAAAGTCGGTATATCCCTTAAGCCTATAAGGACGGTATACATATGGAGTATAGGCAGAAACGGATAGTAAAATATCCGTTTTCTTTTTTGTGTTACTTTTTTTAAAAGTAACAGTCACTATATCATATCGAGCCTACGGTAGTAATTAAGAAAGATCAAAAAATAAAATCCCGCCAGTATTTCTACTAGCAGGATGCTCCAGCCTACAAAATTGCTTTTCTAGATATCCGTCTCTTTAAATCTTTTAACCGACAACATAGATTTTTGCTACGCAAAATTACTTACAATTGATAACAATTTCTGGACGCTCAATTTTTCGGTAATTTAATTCACGATAAGGAATAGACTGAATTTCGTTCATAGCAGCAACGCCGTGTCCAAATTCAATTAAAATTCGATTACCTGCATTCCAGAGATAAACATTGGAAGGATATTTTTCACACTCTAGAAAAACGTAAGCATCTCTGCCAATTGCTTCATCAAAAGGAACAAACATACGAAGTCTCGGTCTGTTAATTTTAATCATAATGCGTCTGGTAGGGATCGAACCTACGACAAAAGGATTAAAAGTCCTCTACTCTGCCAACTGAGTTACAGACGCTCTATTTTATTTGCGATAGCAATTATATCACATCACTACCGAAACTTTACCAAGAATTTCGTAATCACGATCGTCAATGAATAGGAAATTTTCCATATTATAAACGGTGCCGACAATACATCCGTTTTCTAGAATTAGAGCAAACATATAACTCTCTTCTGGCACAATATAAACCGCACCGCAATTCACTTTAATAATAGTGCCCGGCTCCAAATGGCGAATGGGAATATTCTTAGGATTTTTGGTAAATGTGATTTTCATAATGTATTATATCAGCCTACGGCAGTTTTTTGATCTCTTTCCTTATAAACGGCAATCTCTTTATACATACGGCGAATTTCAGTAATTAAATCAGAAACCTTGACAGTTTCTTTATTACTGTTTTGAGTATGAATAAATCCTACGAACTTTTCACCCGTTTCTTTATACATATTATGAAGTTGATCGACAGAAAATCGGGGTTCATAATAATGGTACATAAGATATTATATCTTGCCTACGGCGTATTTAATTCACTTTATTCTTTTTGACTGATCGAAATTTATTTATAATTATTGCTTAAATAAACGCGGTAAAATGAGGACTATAAAAACAGACAGCACCCTCGGGGAGTGCTGTCCAAGTGCGTTATAAAATTGTTAATCACACAATCTTATCGCCCGATTGATTAGATCGGATTATCAATACAAACTTAGGAGCCTACACTAATCCCTAAGCCGTCGCCCTTATTTTTAGCCGTTGCTACGTTGCGGCATGAGTTTAACTTTACGTCAGAGTACGGTCAGAGTTCTCCAACTCTTTCACTCTCGGATTATTTTTTATCGTGGTAAACATCGACGAAAGACCACTATTCGATACATGGATTCGCGTTACGTCGTGATCGAAGCCGCCGCACGCTAGTAAGTCAATTGGCTAGCACAACCGCTTACACCCTATTATATCCCTACGGGGTTAGGATTTAATTGCTAGAGGAAAGAAAAAATATTTTTTAAAAATAAGTTAAATAATTTTACGCTGTAGGCTGTCACTATATTATATCCTGCAAGCGGCACTTATTAAGGCAGATTAAAAATAAAAAAAGCCCCTTTGGGAGAGGCTTCTTTACGCCAAGTTAATCAAACTTGGTTATTTACTATAAGTAACATTCATTTCCTGAATCGGGAAGAAGCGAAGATCGCGGTAGGATGAATCGTTAGCACTAACAAGACCGATACCGTAGGACGGTTCATTCTGACTGATAAACCACGCCCGAACCCCTTTTTCAAAATGTCCAATGGAAAGAACCTTTTCGTTCATTATAGTACGAAAGAAAACATAACTGCCTCCACGTACAGTGGCGTCCGTCCACGAAAAACCGTTATTCTGATTAACCTCTGATGCAGAAATCTTCATTCGATATCCTTTCTGTTAAATGTTGCCGGTAAGATTCGAACTTACATTTCCGTAGGTTCCGCTACGGCGTCCGACCATTAGACGACAGCAAACTTTAATTATTCGGTCGGCGAATTCCGTTATTCCGCCACTCAAAAGCCCAACCAACCTTCTTATATCTCTGCCCACGCTTCGGATAACAATTTGTCCAATGGATTCTCCGATCCGTGGAATTTTTCAGAAAAAGTTTGTCATCATTTTCGTGATCGATCTTTTTCATAACTGATTATATCGCATCATAGATGCTTTTAAACTTCTTCCAATACTTTTCTGTTGCCTTTTTCTTATGGCCGGTCGGTCCTCCATTGTGCTTTTTAGCTAGATTCTCGATATTTCCCGCCTCAATATCGGCACGTCCGTACCGTGTTAGATAGGCTGTCACTGCCCTACCTGAGTCTACCGGATGGGTAGCTATATCCCTATAAGAGCCTACCAAAGTCCCGTCGTATGCCTTTGCATCCAAAACGTAGTTTTGGTGCAATTGATAGCGACCTAAAGCCTTTCCGTTATCGCCTACAGCAGTATCGGGATTTTTTACCCCGCCGGATTCAACTTTTTGCAAAGCCGCAAGGAATCTATCCCAATCGAAGCCAGCGGTTCCCGCACCGAGCGATGGAATAAAAAGTAGACAGGCTGCAATCAAAGATTTATTCTTATATGCCATAGGCTATTATATCACTTGTACCAGCAATTTGATTTAGTTGGTCCAACAATGTGAGTGTGTCCTTCACCCTTTGGACGCCACGAACGCAAATTAAATCGAACGTTTTTAAAATCGCTATGATTATTCATCTTTTTCATAACGCTATCTAAATGCTCGTGATTCGTGATAGAGACTGCAAAAAACGATGATCCTCCTCGGGCTGATCCCCAACCCGACAAAAATTTATCCGTTCCCACAACATAACCGATGGTGTTTTTCTTTTCTTCCGGCGTTCGGCTGTCTTGGATAATCATAAGATATTATATCCCCGCCTACGGCGTTTTTAAAGCAGGCTAATTTGATTAGTGCAAAATAAGAAGCTAGGTATTTCTACCTAGCCACTTTCTAGCCACTTTCATTAATTTGTCAAAAGAGCCTTAATTTCAACCGAACACGGATAGAAGTCTCGGTGGCGAAGAATAGAGATATCGGTAGTAAAAGTCCCGTCATTAAAAATAGCTACGACGTTTCCGTTTTCAAAGATAGCAAGAGCATCCTCTTTTTCGCTATCTTTAAAAATAAAACTTCCTCCCCTCTTAACAGCCTGACCCAAAGTTAATTGTTCCGGAAAACGAGATTCAATCTTAAACATTTTTATCTTTCGTAGAAATTACATAATCGGCATCAAATCACGATTCAAATCCAGTCGAAAATCGTAGTTAAGATTATCTGCGACCATCGCCGCGTTATCCTCGTCCTCGACCGCGATGATATTACCGTACACATCCCGAACCCAATGCGGCGTATTCCAGCATCGAGTATCCATAACGCCCCAACCGCGATACTGCCCGCCAACAAAAACCATCTTACGAACAAAACGCTTCTGCATGTTTAATTCCTTTTTAGGAATTCCCCGGTAAACCACCGGTAGGTTTGTAGCTTAGTTGCTACGCTCTATTCTATCGTGTTACGATGAAAGTTTAAGTTGTCCGACCAATTCGACTTCATAATTTCCGACTATATTTTCTTCGCCTTGCGAAGAATAAGTCCAAGTAGATTCGGGATCATTAAAAGATACCATGCCTTGATACATTACCAAACAAGTATGAGTTTTACCATCTGAAGGCACAAACTTTACAATATCTCCATATCGGCATTCGTTAAGCTTTCGGATAATCGGGACGATTTCGATGTTCATACTCTATTATATCCTCGCCTATGGCGTTTTAATCCAACTCGGGCAAATTATTTTCCGCTTCGATCATATCATTATATTGCTTTTCCGACAAAATTCGGGCACCATTGTAGAAATCGCTAAAAAAACTAGCGATGTTTTCCAAATCTTCCTTCTCAAAATCCATAGGACCACTATGGACAAAATTAATTTCGATTTCCTCGAAAGAAGGAAGGATGCCCGCCGAAGGTTCGCCGCTATCAATTGCGTAAAATTTAACCTTGTGACTCACGGTATTCCTTTAGTGAGAGTTTAAGATCATCCGACACCTTTTTTAATTCTTTTTCCCAACCGTTTTTGTTTTTATCCTCATCGGGAATTTTATGGATAACGGATTCAAGAAGGTAAGAAATACCATCCGTGCCGTATTCTTGAATAAGTTTGTCTAGGTGTTTCACAATGTATTATATCATCCCTATGGGATTATTTTATTACATGGCAAAATTTTTTATGTTACTTTTACAAAGTTACCGTCATTATATTATATCATAGAAATAGTGTTATTTCCGATTATCCAAGATTTCTCTTGGCTGTTGGGTCAAAGCCCTAACCGGAGAATAACGGTCCCTTTTGGTTATTTTAGCGAGCCTGTTAAGAGGCACCAATCGGTAGCCTATACTAACCCTTAACGGTTTTCTAGACTATATTGTTAAAGCCGTTGGCAATCTTTCGACATGCCATAGGCTACTTTTTATTTTATCAAGGATTAGTCTATCCTTTATTCAGCGTCCGCCGAAAGGAAGGCTGGTTACGTTTAACGTCGGGTAACAGCCTCAGTATTGACGGTAGGGTAAACCCTACAACAAATCGGCAGTGCCGATTCTATCCTTAACGCATCATATTTTCAATCATAGCCTTCAATTCTCTTTCAGATTCATGAAGGTTGTCGCGGGTGCCGTAGTTACTATATCCGTGATTCTCATTAAATTTATCTCGAATCTTATCCTTTGCAACTTCTTCAATATAACGAGAAAGAACATTAAAAAATTCGTCGGGATCAATTCGCATCGGTTAATTCCTTGTGGTTACACAACATTATATCGTTGCCAGCGGATTTTTTAAGTTGATTTAAATAGAATTATTATTGTTTAGATAATATCAGGCACCGTCAAGTTAATCCACCGACGTATGGACGACTTCCGATCCCTCAGATCGCACACAAAGATAGACACTAACTTCGTAGGACTTTTTAACCTTCCAAAAAGCCGCCGCAATTTTTTGAGCATCCGCCGATGTTTTTGCCCAAACTTCGCCTCGTTTTCCCTTTTTAGTATAGAACGCTAAATATCCCAAGTCGCCATCGTTTTTGGTGTTAATCTTTTCGTTCATGCCTATTCTATCGGCTTATGGTTAGTTTTTAATTTGTTTCAATAAATATTACTATTAGATAAGTAGCTAGTCATATATTATATCGCCTACCGGCTGAGATTTAAGAATATTACATAGTTAAAAACTCTATTTGGATGATATAATCATCCATGAAATGCCAACATTGCAAAGGTATTGGACGAAAGTATTATTATCCTCACGGCGTTCAAACTTGTAAACATTGTAACGGAAAAGGCCACGTTAAGCGATAAGAAAAGCGGGAAAATTATCCCGCAACAATGATAGAATACAATGACGGGTGACGCCAGTAGCAAGGAAAATTAAAATAATAAAAAGGGGGATTAAATCCCCTTTAAGTCACTTGATAGCATCGGTGATACGCTTATGCAATTCGCGTACCTTCTTTCCCCACAGGTTACACGACATTTGGAATGATCGACCACGAACAGGAGTATTAGCGTATTGATTGGCATTACCGGACGTTTGCACAATTTGACCGACAGTGTTATCTTCGGTTACACTTGCACCGTAAATCTTGTAAACTTCATCGCAGGCATCCGCCCACGCCGAATTTGAATTGTTTCCATAACGATCATCAAGAATCGTTACATGGGTGCGAATATAACTATTCCGAGCGGGCTTAATTTCGCCAGTGATTCGGAAACCATTTCGTTCGATAGTGAAGGTTTCTTTCATAGATCATTATATCGTGCCTACGGCACAGTTTTATTCAATAGGAAAGAAAAGACAGTCTAATAAAATTACCGATTGCTTGCGATATAATCGCGTATGAAGAAATTCATCGCACAAGTTCAAAAAGGCCGCAAAGTTTACGATGTGGAGGGAATGTCTAGTAATGCCGAATTATTCAGCAAGCGTGCTTTTTATCAAATTTTCTTTATGTTGCGTTGTGATCCAAATTTGATTAAAGTTCTCTCGGTGAAAGAAGTTACTTAAAAAACAAAGGCGTAGCGATACGCTTTTTATTTTGCTTTGTTTTTTACAACAACAGTCAATATATTATATCCGCCGCCGCAATTATTTAAGTTGCCGACTGTCAAAAAGTAATTACTAATTTATGCTAAAAAATGCAAAAATGAGGACTTTGGAATTAAAGCCCCTCAGTCTACTCGAATCCACCACTTATTGAAATCTAAATTAGAAAGTGCCCACTCTCTAGCTTCCTCAAATGTTGCATGGTGCGTTTGATTATCAGGAACGGGGAATTCCTTTAGAACCTTACCAAAGAATGTATAGATAATAACTTTCATAATCTATTATATCCTGCCGTAGGCTAATTTTCAAGATCAATGTAGGCCGATTCTGGCAAACTACGCAAACGCTGCCGATCGTTCGTTGAAAGATCATTCGCGTTAATGTAATTTTCTACCCAATGCACAGCCACAAGAGTTTTATCATTCCCTCCCCAATTATATCCTCCGTCCCTATTTAATTGACCAAAAATGTTGTGTGGATTCTCCAAGTCCATATCAGAAGAATGAGCATCCTCAAACACTTCACTAGATTTGTAGATAATAATTGCGGATGGTTGGGGATTCTTTGGCATGGTTTATTGTATCCTTAGATGGTAGATTTTTACGACGTATTGGGCGACCGTCTAAAATCCGCCCGGTATTTTCATACCGAGCAGACATGGATTCCCGGTTTTGGTGATATAACGGCGGACCAGAGAAAACCGCCAATAACTATTCAGTCGGGTTTTGGTTTCCTTTATTTTGTTCAGGATGCAGACCCGGTACTACATTATTGTATCGTCTAGATCGTGATTTTTTCGTCGGTTACAATCACTTCGGGATTGTCGGAAAAGTATGTCTGAAAGTTGCCCATACAAGAACAGTAAAGTTTTCCATTATCCACCCACAATACCGGACCATCAGAAACTACTTCCGGGCGGATGTAAACAACATCCCTAATACCGGGCATCTTAAGTCGAAACTTCGTTCCCGGCTTCAATTCAAGTGCTTTTGGCATAGTCTATTATATCCTGCCTATGGCATATTTAAGCGTAATCTTGGTCCAAAGCATCGAAATAATCATTTTCGGCTTCGGTATAACCCTTTTTCCAAGCCGACATATTTTCATTAGTTTTATACGGACAATCATCAATATTCAAAGCATCCACGAAAGCCTGATATCCTTCTTGGATAATTTCTTCTTGAGTTTTGATCTTTTCCATGTCCTATTATATCCTTGGATGCCTAGAAATTAACCAAACCGATATCGTCGGGACAAGTTTCTGAGATTTCAAAATCAACAGTTGGATTAAAAACAATAATCGGCATACGATCGGTTTCTTCAGGAAAAATACCGACTGCCAAATTATTATCTTTGACAGTGTAAATCATTTTCTTAAATTCGATACTACAGGGACCAACGTTAATTGATCTAGAATAGTGATCTTTAACGCTAGTAACTTTGCGAAAGATAATAAACATGCTATATTCTATCCTTATGTATGTTATTTTTTAATTCATTGGAACGATAAAATATATTTGATTAGATTATGCAAATAAAAAAGGGGATTAAACCCCTTAAATTACTTTAGATATGGAGGACCGTATGCGGTAATCTTTTCCCAAGATTCGCGGTTAAAAAGGTTTCCTCGGGCATGTTTGGCGGGAGCCTTATAGCTAGCAGGCTTCAGAATATCGCCGTTTGTTCGGTCGATAAAAGCCCAAGCTGAACCGTTTCCAGCACCGTTACCAACTCTCACAATCCTATCATATCGGCTGCCGCTACGAATTTCCAAATTTTCCGGCGTCAAATTCTTAAAGTGTTCAGCGTAGTAATCGCCAATCTTTTTCTGATGAACAATCAAGAATTCAGCCAGAACAGCATCGTAGTTTTCCATACTTTATTATATCCGTCGATTGAGAAATTTAATCAGTAAACGAAAATCCCGGCATACACCGGGATTTCCAAGGAATGAACTTAAATTGGCGTAGAGGAGCCTTCGGCTGTTTTCTTATGTCAGCTATATTTTCTCTATCTTACCCAATTCCGGACCAATTTAAGTGACGACACTAAAAGTTACCATCGGACGGATCATAATCATCGTGCGGATCGGTTTCATCGAATTCAGCATCGGACCAATCCGGAAAACTATCCTCTCGATCGTCCTCCCAATCATCAAGGGTTGAATCATCGTAAAATTCCTCACACTGAATTTCGTCCGTACAATCAAATTCGTCCATGATAACCTTTCGAGTTGAGGTTGGGTACTCTCTATTATATCCTCACGGGGTTTCTTTTTAATTCATTGCAACAATAAAAATATATTTTACAAAATAAGTTAAATAGATTATATCACGCCATAGTCACTATATTATATCTTGCCGCCCGTATTATTTAATCCACTGACTACGAAAAACTATTTTCTATTATTGCTTAAAATTTGTAAGAATGAGGACTAAATAAAAAACGGGCACCGCAGGGAACGCGGCACCCGAAAAGTTATAGAACACTCAGCTACCAGCACGGGAATCGAACCCTATTGTGTCCTATCTTTTTTCGGTTTTTGTCGGTAGAGCAGCTACGTCCCCGATTATGGTCTAAACCTTGAAACCACCATTACGTTATTATATCTTACAAAGAAAGTTCTTAACCAACAAACCGTTTCATAGGAAGATGAAGTTGAGTTTTAGCGTCCGAGAAATCTTTAGCAGCTTTTCGTAGCCCCGCAGAACTTGTCGGCCAACGGACTACCGTACCATCCGCCGAAATCAGAATACCGCCGACCTTTTGGCAGAGATTATTAGCATCGGTTCGGTATACCGTTGACGTAATCCTACCGTCTGCATGTTCGCGGCGACTAGACTCCTCAAAATACTTCTGCCCTTTGTACGTCCATTGGTTACACGGACCATCGGAAGGCTCATTCGCCCGCAGGATTGAAAGCATGTAATCGTAGGAATGTCCAGCCTTAACGGTATAAGAATATCCCATACTTATTCTATCCTATTAGAATCGTTGTTTAATGAAACCGTGACAGAATGTAGAGGGTTCACAATCCCCCACAAACTCAATTTGACAACGCAGCCAGCAGGCTCCGTTATACATAACCGTCTTTTTTCCGGTTATCTTAACATTGACCGCCACGGATATAATCGGACCCAATCCTCCGTTTGCAAGAATCCGGAATTGACTACCCGGATAACCACTATCCGAGAAATCATCGCCCGGAAGAAGTTTTTCGGAAATTGGCCGATCCGCGATTCGGATAATGTCGTCAACTTGCGGTTCCATGCTTTATTATATCGGCAATTTTTTTATTTTAAGTTGTTGGGCAAATAAATATATTTTTTACAAAGTAGCTAAAGTAGTTTCACGCTGTAAGCGGTCATAAGATTATATCGGGGATTGCCACATTTTTAGAGCGGCTGACTATTTATTTTAATTTCGTATTATTGCTTAAAAAAGCGTAAAAATGAGGACTATAGAAACGAAAAAACCCCCGCACGTTGCGAGGGTTAGGTATTTGTTAGAGGGTAACGACCGACCAAGTAGGATGATAGCCTGCGGTACGATACCAATACCGGATTGCCTTTCGGGTCGATGCGGGCAAATCCGAAAACCGGAAACGTCCGCCGAACGAGTTGAAACAAACGGAAGACGGTAGAATCTTGATATGCATCGCATCACTCCTTGATATCGGAAAGATCGAGTCCAAACGCAAGAATCTGGCAAGGGTCGGACAATTCGACGATAACCGGACATTCAGGGGAATCGTAGCCTTCGGCGACTAGGATAGCCTGATGCAAATCAGGATAGACTTCATCGGGTGCCGACTTGGTTCGGTATTCCCCATTATCGGAAATGGATACCTTCATATCGGACCACAAACCGTAGTGTCCGTCCTTATAATACGCGACGTGAATAACCCGCATGGCACAAACTCCTAAGCCGACACCCTATTGTATCGGGGTTGAAAACTATTCCCGTCCCTTCGGACAAGAATAGCGAAAAGACTAGACATTCCGAGAAAAACCTTCTTCAAGGATAACGATATCCTTATCACCCGCACGATTCCGGACAATGGTAGCGGGTCCGCCGAAATAGCACCCGCAACAATCATGTTCATGCCGACACGAGCGACCATCCACAACAAACCCTAATGTTCGCCCGATTGACCGGATAGACTTATCGGTTTCACCGATCGGTACGGAAAGAATCAGCCGACGATAAACCGAATCCATACATTCTTCTTGGGATGCCCCCAAGAATCGCGACTTAACAAACTTCACTTTCTTGTCAGAATACTTGAAACCGTTATAGGTTTCGGAATCCGAGATAATGGTATCGACGTTAGTATAACGATCCTTCATAATCCAAACTCCTACCATAGTCTACCCTATTGCAAACTACGGGAAAGGCTAGACTAACCCTTCGGTTAGCCTATCCTATTTGTTTACGCTACCGATTCGGCAAGCGTAGTCGAATCAATCATTTCAGCCAATCCGTTCAGATAGTGGCTGACTTGGGCGTTGGAAACCCCCAAACGCTCCGCAATTCTACCCTTGACGCCTGCACTAGAGTCTTTGGTGTACTCTTCGCGAGCGATCCGAACAAACTCGGACATTCTCGGATTGTCTCGGACGGAATCCGAGATCGTATCGATCTGACGATCCGCCATGTCCGGATCGGTGCCCGATCGGGTATCCTTGATACCGTGATCGTGAATCAATCGGTCCCAAGCTTGTCCCGGACGGCATTCTGAATCGGAATGGACATTCCGGACGGTAGAGGCTGACTCCCCGACCGCATCCCGAACAAGATTCGAACCGATAAACCATGCGATAGCATTGACCCAAGTAGAACCCGAACCCTTGGATGAATCATAGTCGAAACGTTCAACGATGCGGAGCCGAACGTCAGCCGAACAATCAGCAATAACTTCTTCCAGACATTCGTCCGAAATCGGCGACGAACGCATAATGTTAGCACGAACACAAGCCCGACGACTAGCATCGGCCACAACCCGATCAAATCCCGACTTCTTACCAAACGACGCGATGAAGGATTCAAGAAGCATAACAATCTCCTAACAGACTACCGTACCCTTAGAATCGAGAAGGGTACAAACTCGGAACAGACATATAGGTATTTCTACCTATACGTCGATAGTCGTTTGTTGTTTGTATATCGTTTGGTTGAAGGTGAAAACCCGCCCAAACGTATACCGGAAAGATTCTAGAGCGTACCCGATTGGATCGCATCCGAATCCTTTCCTTGATATTCACTTGTCAATCCCAACCCGATACACAAGTCTACCCGATATATCGGAACGATGCAAGGAAAGAAACAAGAAAACGGAACGAATCGACGAAAAAATCTGTAAACCCTTGCTACTACTACACTTACGAACTATTCGGTAGGGTGTACGGGTATTGTTGGGTGGATCGGTAATGCCTTTCGGGGTGCGAAACCGGGGGTGGGATGCTGATACGCACATTAACCCCTCCTATAAAATTAGAGTACTTAAACTACTATCTCTCTATCTCTATCTTTTACTCTATGTATTTTTTAAAATAAGGTTGATAGCGATAAAAATTAGAGGACTTAATTACAGAACAATTTAAACATAAACCTTGATTTTACCCGCCCAAATAATTGATCCGTCTTTTTGTCTTTGATATATAGCCGACGTTTTACCCGGAACCCATCCTGATAATATCGGTAAAAATCCCGACCCGTCACATTTAGAACAAGCTCGCCACATATATTTTGTCATTGGAGGCAAAGAACGATTACAACCCGTCCCCTGACATTGACTACATTTGTCTACCATAAATGTTTGCCTCTAAAACGTGCACGCCACCGTTTGACTTTAAAAATTTATTAGGGGCGGTTTAAAGGGCTTTTGGGGTTGGGTCGGATCAAGCAAAAGAGGACTTATAGAAATAAACTATATTATGGAATTAAGTTTGTCTAATAATATAATTCGTTTATCAATATCTTCCTTAGCTTCTTTTATTTCTCGTTTATATTCTTTTTTTAATTTATTCTTGGCGTGACTCAAAGATTTATAAATAATTAAGTCCTCTTCGTGACACCACTCGTTTGCTTCTATATCTGGATCGGTTTTGTCTAATAAACCTTTTATATTTTTCCATTTCATTATAATATCGCCCGGCAAACAGGTTTCGTATATGGGTAATTTAAAACGATTTATTTCTCCCCTCGTCAGCTTTCTAAAATCAGAGAGAATTCCGCTGTGTAAATTACCAGACGGAGGGCCACTATCCGTTTGAAAATAATATTTTTTACCAACGATCAATTTCATATTAAACTTTCTTTCATATTTTCCCAAATCGAATCGCGACAGAAATCGCGACAAAGTGTCGCAATTATAGTCCTATAACTGTTGTAAAAAATGAATCGCGACAAGAATCGTGACAAATCTGGCACTTAATGAAGTTTCTCTATAGGCGATCGCGACTAGGAAAATCACCAAGAGCTAAAATAGCTTCTACAACCGCAAAATCCAAAGCGGTCTTTGCAATATGCTTTGATGTCCACTCGTTTCTAATTTTTTCGCACGCCTTTCGTAAAGCTTTATTCTCTACTTCAAGGCGAATAATATACTCATTCATTTGTCGAATTGTTTCAATTAAATTATAAGTACTTTCACTCTTACCGGATTTTCGTAGTGAGTCTATGTACCAGTCGCCGGTCGCCATTATTTACTCCTTACCTCAGTTTCACCGCCCCGGTGAAATAATTCCCGTTAATAACCATGATGGTGCGGTCCAAAACAATATTCCATACATTTTTCGACAAATGATTTTTTAGCAGGTTTTGGTTTTTTATCTGTTTCAGTTTCTAAGATATCACTCTCTTTATCAGAGATTAGGAGAATAGTGATATAAGATGAACGTAGTTCTTTTGCGAACCATCCGTTTTCTTTTAGTCTTTCTAAAAATAAAGAGATAACTGGTAAGTCTGTACCATCTCTATGATGAGCGATAGAATATTCAAATGGATATTTTAAAATCTCCTTAAGACGATAATTAAAATCATATTCTATATTATTTAATCTATATCGTAGAATCTCGTTTTTATTTTTATTAATATCTACTTCATTTGGCTTTTTCATTATATCCTTTAATTAATTTACAAAGATGGGGAAGAGTTAATATATCTTCCGATGATTCATCTTTAATTTTATTTAATGCGTCTGTACGGATTATTATTAATTCTAAAAGTCTAATATAATCTAAACCGTCAAGTATTGCGTTTTCTGCATGAGTCATTCCTTTTGCTCTACAGTTAGCGGATATATCCATAAGACGTTGTTTAATTTCTGCCATTTGTTATCCTAAATCCACCCCAAATACTTAGCGGTATTTTTAAGCAGATTAATCATATTATCATCATATCCAAAGCGTGCCGCGTTTTTATCAATAGATGAATTTAAACTTCCTCCCGCATGTCTTTCGCTAGCCGCCCGCCAATCAGATAATAGTTCTAGTAATTGAATTAAATTCATATCCTTAATACCATTTTTATGATACTCTGGATGATGATCGTTCCAAGAATAATGATGTTCTAATGCAGGTCCAAGATTTTTTATGGACTGTTTATATTCGTCAGAATCATATACAAGATTCTTTAGCTTTGGGGTTTCCTCGGCAAAGTAAGGAAATTCTGATTCAGAAAATTTAGATGTATCGTGGTTAATAGCTCTTTTTTGTAAATCCGTAACTATCTCCATTAATAATGTACCAACTCTTTTAATATGATTAAAAGTATCTCTTACAACGTCGTCTCGGTTTTTTAGTTTTTCTTTATTCATTTTTCCGTAACCCGTTCATACATTTCTTTAAATTGAGCGTCTCTTAAAAGAACATAACGATTTATACCTTCATAATAGTCGTATGACTCTACAATCCAATATCCCGGTAAAATTTCAGTCTCCCCCTCACCGAGATCAACGCAATATAAATCAGACCACGACGTATATACTTTTCCTACTTCATATCCGTATTCACTTAATATAGAAGGATCATGCTTTTCATGTCCCGGCGGAAACCATTGATGAGCAATTACTTGTTTAGGTTTTTCTATGAATTTTGGCATATTATTTATTATATTTTTCCGGTAAAACATCTGGAGGAATACCGTCTTCAGATTCTTCTTCGTATTTATATTCTTTAAATGAAAATTCTACTTTCATGTATTTTAAAGCTATAGTAAATCCAGCAATTTTATAATGTATTTTATCATGATAGTAATCACCAAACATAACTAATTGTGAATCTATATATAACGCGGTAGTAGCTCTGTCTTCTTTTCCTATGTCATAAAGTTGAATAATTTTCATAATCCGGACTGGAGGAATCGAACCTACACCTATTGATTTGGAATCAATTATACTACCATTATACTAAGTCCGGCGGTTCAATAACATTCATTCTTAGCGAGTTCCAAGAACTTAATTTAATACTAGATACTTTATCATTTTCTTGTTGAACAAGCGTTGTCTGTTCTTTATATTCTCCGCTTCCGTTACACAGCGTACAATAAGACTGTGCTTTTACGCCGTAAAAAATAAAAGGCTCTAAATGTCCTAAACCTCTACACATTCCCGGTTCTGGACCCG